>Ga0209824_10000002_pt1 | contig 369180 bp, 361 predicted proteins | sample VDWuncwatermetaG_FD_184124 | JGI IMG/M metagenome (GOLD analysis project Ga0209824, IMG submission 184124) | Wastewater microbial communities from Netherlands to study Microbial Dark Matter (Phase II) - VDW unchlorinated drinking water (SPAdes)... ... | reverse complement strand
CTCTTTTTTCCTGGACACTGAAGGTTTCTTTTGCTACAATCCTTGCCACTGATAGCAGTGTGATGATAAGGGAGGCTGGATATGTTGCTGACACGAAACTTGCTGGCGATCCTCCTGGTAATGGCGCTGGGCTTCTCCGGCTGCGCCAACGCCCCGGGAATGTCCACGGACGTGTATCCCACACCCAGGCCGCAGGATCTGCCCGTCGGGCTGGAGGAAGGATTGATCACCCGTGATTGGGACGGAGGCCACCCACTGCGGTGGTTCGCGTTCCTGTTGAATCCGCTTGGCATTGCCGGCGAGCTCATTGTCAACCAACCGCTCTATCTCTTGTTTGCGCAGGAACCGGAGTTCTGGGGCTACACCAACCAGGACAATCTTTTTCGGCAACGCTTCCCCAAGTCTCAGTACAGCTACGACACGTTGTACTATCAGTACCAGCAGTACCAGGAAGCGCAAAAGGCCCTGGAGTCGCTCTCGCCTCCGGCGCCCTGAGCCGTCTGTTGGAATCTTCTGGTTGCCGGCGCCGCCAGGCTACGCTGTGTGTGCCTCATTGCGGGGGGGCTGCTCTGTCTGCTGACCGCTTGTAGCAGCCGCCTCCATGACTCTCCGGTCACTCCGCCGCTCGTACCCCGCATTACGCCCCTTCCTTCCTGGAACGTGTGCGACAGTCGGGACCGGGTTCTGCTCAACGAAGCAGGACGTCGGACCGAGCGCGTCCCTTGGGGGATCGGAGAAGAAGTTACCATCTACCGACAGACGGCTGGCCACGAGAGCGAATATCATTTGTTTTTCGACGACCGGAGCCTCCTGGTCGGCTACATCGGGCTCCTTTACGACGGGATTGATCTCGCCGACCAGCCTGGGTATACGGCCTGGGTGGCCCAACAGATACCCACGGAATTTCTCCTGCCTGCAGGCACGTCAGGGGGCCTCCCCGATCGTCGTTCAGGACAACTCTATGACGACCAAGGCGCGCGTGTCAGTGCGCGCGCCATCGTGATCCCGCAGAACAAGCGGCCCATGCTTGTCATCGAATCGAATGTGCTGAGCGCCTATGCCCTATTGCTCTCTCCCTACAAGCCGGCATACCTGACGCGTATCCTCCGCAGGACTGAGGCCGTGCCCGGACCTGCCGCCAAGCCGGACGCAGGCGAGGGCCGGGACTTCCTCAGCCGCCAGTCGTTCTCGAACGGCGAGGCCGCCCACTTTGGTCTTTGCGGGGCGCAAGCCGTGGACGTGGCGATCACGGCCTATCAACGCGCTATCGAGATCGGCCTCAGCGAGCCGCTGTATCAAGCCGAGGCCCATCATCGTCTGGGCCTGGCCTACCGAGACAAGGGCCTCCTGCCGCAGGCGGCGGCCGCCATCGAGACCTCGTTGACCATCAGGCCGGCGATTCCGGACGTGGTCAACCATCTCGGGAAAGTGTACGCGCTCATGGGGGACACGATTCGGGCGATGGACGCCTTCCAGAGGGCCATCGGCCTCAAACCGAATTATGCGAACGCGCATTTCAATCTGGCGGAACTGCTGGAGGACACGCAGCCGCGTCGAGCGATTATCGCGTACGAAAATTATCTTGCGTATACAGAGCCGACCACTGGCGAAGCCGCGCGGATTGAACAGGCAGAGAAACGGGTCGAGGCGTTACGGAAAGCGGGTAAGTACTGACGACTGCGGCGCCGTGCGCTCCCGCATCTGTTTAGTACGGCATGTCGTCATCGGACAAGCCGAAATGGTGGCCGATCTCGTGGATAACGGTGTCCTGCACCTCGCGCACCACGTCCTCTTCACAGTCGCACAGCCGCAAGATCGGCCCTCGGTAGAGGTAGACGCGATCCGGCAGGTGCCCGCCTGCATCAAAAAAGGAATCGCCCTGGATGGAACGGCCCCAGTAGAGACCCAGCAGCTCGTCCGAGTCGTCGGGATCGCAATCCGCTGCATCGAGCGCCTCCGCGCTCGGTTCTTCCTGCACCTCAATGACGACATTGGTCAGGTGGCGTCGGAACGCCTTGGGCAGGCTCTTGACCGCCTCGGCAACGAGGGCCTCAAAATCATTCCGTGAAATCCAGCCACCGGCCATAGCGCAAGTCCTCGGAACGACATGCAACACTCACGACGTATTCTAACCGAGCAGCCGTGCCACTCACAAATGAGAGATGGCCCCACACAACTGGACAGTATATGACCCCGACCAGAAAGAGCCCAGAAGGTGGAACGCCTTGAAAGAGCATCCCTTCTCGGATGCCATGCCGGAAAATCATAGGGGCGTATGCTGCGGAAGTGACAAGCCGGGGTCTTACACGGAACCAGATAATCCATAGTTGGGCATCTTGAGGTTATGGAGGAAAAAATGATTTTTCACCTCTGCAAGTACTTAGCGTGAGCGTCGGGAACGATCTATTCGACAGTTACAAACATGAAGACAGCAGGACTTTTTTTCTTGAGGCACCGCCTCGGAGTGGGGCTTGCATCAAAGCGGTTAAGTTCGTCTCGGACAACGGACACTTCGCTGCCTTCTCGGCAATCATGATTGACGATCTGGCAGTCTGGTATGCGCCAACCAGCAAATGTACATAATGCCCAACCCGGCAGTCCACCGGACGCTGCGCGATAAAGCCGCGCGGCACCGGTGACTTCTACGGTAGAGCTTCCATACAAACATATGGATTTTAATATTGCCAAGTGCTAATCTTCGTCTATGGCAAACACTCGCTTTGACTGGAATACCGATAAGGATGCTGAAAACCAGCAAAAGCATGGCATTTCGTTTAACCGCGCCCAGTATGCATTCGCTGATCCACAGCGCGTGATTGCCAAGGACATCACGCACAGTCAAATTGAGGAGCGGCTCTATTGCTTCGGTGAGGTTGATGGTGGCGTTCTTACCGTGCGATTCACATATCGCGTTTCTGTTATTCGAATCATCGGCGCAGGCTATTGGCGCAAAGGAAAGGCAATTTATGAACGCGAAAATCAAATACACAGATGAACCCCTTGGTAAAACTCAGGTAGTTCCTGACTTTCTTCCCTCTCCGTCCGAATTGGCTTTTCGTGAAGAAGGCATCAAGGTCACTTTGGCGCTGAGCAAAAAAAGTCTCGAGTTCTTCAAGACTGAAGCCACAAAGCATCGTACGCAGTACCAACGCATGATTCGTCGGCTTCTTGATGCTTATGTTGATGCTCAAGCTCTAACCCTGCGCTCAAGCGGGACGCGCCAAAATCGGCGTGCCCCTTAGCTCTACGTTAGAAGGCTACCAATCTGTGCGCACTTTATTCTTACCAACGATTGTTCTTGTTGCGCTCGCGGTATCATCCGCGAACGCAGCAAAGCCAGGCGAGCACAATTACAAACCAGCCGAAGGTTTGGTGCCCAACGCCGAGACGGCCATAAAAATAGCGGTTGCTGTATGGGAGCCCATTTTTCTGCTCCCTTTGTGATGACCTGGGGTGGGCCTCCGTGCCTGTCCAGAAACCAAATCCGCTGTAGGGGCGAGGCGCTGCCTCGCCCTCTGAGGGCGACCCACCGGGTCGCCCCTACGAATTACCGATTATGAAATAGTGGGGTCAGGTCTAGTATCATAGCATCACGTCGCCGCATACCCAATCAACTCTTCGACTCGTCGAAAATGCACCCCGATATAATTTGCAGGTTTTTGGATGAGTCAATCCAATTACCTAGTTGAAATTCCGAAGCGGTCACGGTTGTGGTCGTACGCAACGTGAGTGTTCTCCGTGGTCTCGGCGCGGCGGATCTCGGACTGGAGCACCGTGCGGAGCAACGACAGATGGCGGTCGCCTGTAATCCGCCGCCGCCGCGGTTCAATGTTCAGCAACGCGCTGGCGACCCAGCGCTGTTTCTGGTCCGATGTGCGCCACCGGTCGACCGTGTCGGTGACTTGGCCGAGCTGGGCATTCAGCGATTCCAAACAGTTCTGGGTAGAACAAGAAGGGGCCAAGTCTTGACGTCACATGTTTTCGTCTCCCCGACGTCATCACAAAGCGGGGCGGACTCTGATGCCTCGCGCCCGGCGGCCTGGAGCCCTGCAAGCAGTCGGCCTCATTTTTCCTTCGCAAAGATGCGGATCGGCGTGCCGACGAGGCCGAACTTTTCGCGGAAGTAGTTTTCCAAATAGCGCAGGTAGGGTGCGCCGATGTCGTCGGCGTGCCGGCAAAAAAGCACGAACGTGGGGGGCTTGGCGGCCACCTGGGTGATATAGGCCGATTTCACGGGTTTGCCCTTTCGGATCGGCAAGGGCTGGGCCTCAATGGCCGCCTGGAAGACCCGGTTGAGCTGCGCTGTGGGCACACGACTGGTGAAAGACGTGAGGGCGTCATTGATAAGCGCGAAGATGCCCGTCACCGTCTTACATTGAATGGCCGACCCGAATATGACGGGCGCCCAGGCGAGAAACGAAAACCGCCGGTGCATTTCAGTGTCATAGTTCGCCCTGGCGTCCGCATCGTTCGCCCGCAAATCCCATTTGTTCACCAGCAGCACACAGGCACGGCCCCCGCGCAAGGCCAGCCCGGCGATTTTGGTGTCCTGCTCCGTCACGCCTTCTACGCCATCTAAGATCAACACCGTCAGGTCGGCTCGGCCAATGGCCCGCATGGCGCGCGCCACGCTGTAGCGTTCCACGCCCGGATCAATTTTACCGCGCCGCCTGATGCCCGCCGTGTCAATGAAAAGGTACGCGTCCTTCTTATAGCGGACGAGCGTGTCAATGGAATCGCGCGTGGTGCCTGCCACGTCGCTGACGATCAGGCGAGTCTCGCCCAGGAGCGTATTGATGAAGGTGGACTTGCCGACGTTGGGTCGTCCCACGACGGCGATTTTGGGTAATTCCGTGGCGACAGCTTCCATCGTGGGCGGGATGAGCGGATGGATGGCGTCCAGCAATTCTGCCAGGCCGGTGCCGTGTTCGGAGGAAAGAGGAAACAGCGGGTCCATGCCCAGCGCGTAGAAATCCCCGATCAACGAATCGGATTTTGGCGTGTCGAGTTTGTTGATGGCGACGAACACCGGCTTCTTCACACTGCGCAGCAGGTCCACGATCGCCCGATCCATCGGCGTGAGGCCCTCGCGCCCGTCCAGGAGGAAGATCAGCGCGTCGGCCTCGTCAATCGCGCGGCGCGACTGCTCGCGGATCAGCCCCAGCATCAGGTCCGAAGACACCGGCATCAGGCCGCCTGTGTCAATCACTTGAAACCGCCGCCCCCGATCCTCGCACTCGGCGTAATGCCGGTCGCGCGTCACGCCGGGAACATCCTGGACGATGGCTTGCCGCCGGCCCAGGATGCGGTTAAACAGCGTGGACTTGCCGACGTTGGGGCGTCCGATGATGGCGACGGTGAACATAGGACGCTCACAGTACCACGCCCCGTCCGGCATTACAAAGGAGGGCTGCGGCTCTGTATAATGCCCGTATGAACTGGGACGCCATTGAAACCGTGCTGCTGGACATGGATGGGACGCTGCTGGATCGGGCCTTTGACGATCAGTTTTATCTGGAGGCCCTACCGGAACGCTATGCGGTCGCCAGGGGACTGTCGGTAGACGAGGCCCGCGAGCGGCTGATTGCGCTCTACCGCGCCGTCGAGGGGACGGTGCAATGGACGGATCTCGATTATTGGACGAGTCAACTGGCGCTTGACGTCCCGGCCATCAAGGAGACGCTTCGAGGGGGGATTGCCTCGCACCCAGACAGCCTCGACTTTCTCGGTTTCTTGCGGAAACGGAAGATGCCGACGCACCTGGTGACAAACGCGCATCCGAAAACTCTGGCGCTCAAAATGGCGCAGACCGGTCTGCGCCCGCATCTGGATCGGACGATTACCGCCTTCGAGGTCGGCTGTCTCAAATGCGACCGTGTCTATTGGGTCAAGTCCGAAGCGATGCTGGGGTTCAATCCTGCCACGACGTTGTTTGTAGACGATGACGAAATGTCGTTGGCCTCCGCCGACGCGCACGGCATCAGCCATCTCATCCATCGCTCGAAGTCCAGTTCCGCCCTGCCGCCCCAACCCTCCGCCACCTACCGCTCCATCGAAACGTTTCATGAATTGATGGGATAAGCAGGCTGGTTACTGCCAGTCGTCATTCGGCTCGCGGGGGGCGCTGGTGGCGAACATGATGGCGAGGGCGGGCTTGCCGGTCTTGTTTGCGGCGGCGTGGTACATCAAGGTCGGAATGAGGAGCAGTGTGTTGCCGGGCCGTAGTGTGACGACCTCCCGCTCATGCGTTTGGACATCTTCCAGCGTCATTTCGATTTCGCCCTCGCGCATCCAGACCGCGACTTGGTGCGTCTTGTGATAGTGGACACCGGCGGTGGCGCCAGGCTGAATCTCGTTGGAATAGACATGGGTGATCGGCGCGCCGAGCGCCTGCTCGATCGCCTGCAGATCGAAGACCTCCTGCCGTCGCCCCGGCTTCTTCGGGTCCACGTCAATCAGAAACTTAAGCCATTTCGCGCAACTCATCAAATGATCCCGACTAGACTTTCTCCGGCGCGAAAACTTTCCGGCTATCTCCAATCACGCCAGAGAGCAGCGACGTCAATTCCATCGGCAGCACAAATTTGGTGGCAGGCCCCGCGCCGAGGGCCTTGAGCGTGTCCAAGTACTGAAGGCTCATCGTCTTGGCATCCACCCCCTGGGCGATCGCAAAGACCGTGGAGAGCGCCAGCGCAAACCCTTCGGCGCGCAGGATGGCCGCCTGCCGGTCCCCTTCCGCATTGAGGATATGGGCCTGCCGCTCGCCCTCCGCCTTCAGGATGGCCGCCTGTTTCTCGCCGTCGGCCACGGTAATGGCCGCTGACTTCGTGCCTTCCGCCTCAATGACCAATGCCCGCCTGGTTCGTTCTGCCGACATTTGGCGGCTCATCGCGTCGAGAATGTCCTTGGGCGGCTTGATCTCCTGAATCTCCACGGTGGTGATCTTGACCCCCCATCGGCTTGTGACCTGATCCATCTTGGATTGCAGCGTGTGATTAATCTGTTCGCGCTTGGCCAACACGTCGTCCAGCGCAATGTCTCCGATCACCGCCCGAAGGGTCGTGACGGCGATGCCGCCGGCGGCCGCGCTGAAATCCTGCACCTGGACGACGCTGGCGGTTGGGTCCACGACTTTCCGATAGATCAGGAGGTCCACCGAGATGGAGGCATTGTCCTTCGTGATGCAGGCCTGGTGCGGAATCGGCGTGACGATTTCGCGGAGGTCTACCCAGATGGGTTTGTCAATGAGCGGAATCAGGATGACGATCCCAGGCCCTTTGGGTTCATCGAGCACCTTACCCAGGCGCAGGATGACCAGCCGTTCATATTCTGGCACGATCTTGAGACAGGAAAAGATCAACCACGCAAAGAAGACAACCGCCAGAATCAGTCCGATATCCATAGGCACTCCTTAGGTGAGGGCTGATCCTATTTGATCGCCGTTCCAGGTGGCACGTCGGTGCGAGTGGTGAGGAGGGTGAGATTCTCGCCTTCGCCGGCGGCCAGCACCATGCCCTGTGATTCAATACCCATCAGTGTGGCTGGCTTCAGATTGGCCACAATGACTATCCGGGCGCCGAGCAGGTCCTCCGGCGCATACTTCGCGCCGATGCCTGCGACAATCTGACGCTGCTCGGTCCCAAGGTCCACCTGGAGCTTGAGGAGCTTCGTGGATTTCGGGACGCGCTCCGCTGCCAGGACGATGCCGACTCGCAACTGGACCTTTTTGAACTCGTCTATGGAGAGGTGTTCAGACAGGGGAGTCGCGGTCTCCGTTTTCCTCGCCCCTTGAGGGAGAGGCCTGTCCTGAGCTCTGTCGAAGGGGCCAGGGTGAGGGGTGAGATGAGCGGTCCGTTCAATTTTTGGGAATAGCGGCGCGCCCTTGGCAATCTCCGTTCCAGGCAGGGTGCCGCCCCAGGTGATTTCCGATGACAGGACCGGTTTGGTGAAGTTCACCAGGAGGCCGAGTTGTCGCTTCATGGCCTCGGCCGTCTGCGGCATGAAGGGGGCAAGCGTGAGACAGAGCACACGCAATGTCTCGGCGGCGTGATAGAGGACGGTATGCAGCCGGAGCCGATGTTCGGGTGTCTTGGCCAGAATCCAGGGCGCGTTCTTGTCAATGTACTGGTCGCCAAGTTGGACCAGACTCCAGAGGGCCTCCAGCGCCTTGCTGAATTCCAGCCGTCTGAGGTGGCGATCAACGATGTGGGGTAAGTGGAGCGCCGCACGTTGGAGCGCCGCATCCTGGTCTGTCCCGTCCGTTCGTTCAGGCTCCGGTACGCGGCCTCCCGCGAACCGCTCAATCATGGTCAGGGTGCGGTTTAGCAGGTTGCCCAATCCGTTCGCCAGATCGCTGTTGATGCGGCCAATCATCGCCTCCCTGGAGAAGTCGCCGTCCTGGCCAAAGGGCACTTCTCGCAGCAAAAAATACCGGAAGGCATCCACGCCGAATTCGTCCGCGATGGCGTTGGGGTCCACCACGTTCCCGCGACTCTTCGACATCTTCTCGCCATTCACCGTCCACCAGCCATGCGCGAAGAGCGTCGTCGGCAGCGCGTGCCCCAGGGCCATCAGCATCGTGGACCAGTAGATCGCATGGGTAGTCAGAATGTCTTTCCCGACGAGATGCAGGACGCGACGGTCAGCTGCTGCGTCTCTTGAATGCGTCGGCCAGTAGTGATCAAAAGACGGCGTTGGTGTCAGATAGGTCAGTGCTGAGGCATAGTTCACGAGGGCGTCGAACCAGACGTAGGTGACATAGTGGGGATCAAACGGCAACGCGATGCCCCACGACAGGCGCGACGTGGGCCGCGAGATGGAGAGGTCTTCCAACGGTTTCTTGAGGAACCCCAGCACTTCGTTGCGGCGGGATTCCGGCTGGATAAAATCGGAATGATCTTGGATGTGGGCGAGGAGCCGTTCCTGATAGCGACTCATGCGGAAAAAATAATTGCTCTCGCTGAGTTGCTCGACCGGCCGTTTGCAGTCCGGGCACAGTCCATCCACCACGTCCTTGTCCGTCCAGAACCGTTCATCGCTGGTGCAGTACCAGCCTGTGTAGTCAGCGCGGTAGATCAAGTCCTGGTCATAGAGAGACTGGAGCGTCTGCTGAACATAGATTTTGTGCGCGGGATCAGTGGTGCGGATGAAAGCGTTATTCGAGATGTTGAGGCGCGTCCAGAGATCTTGAAAGCATGGCGCGAGCTGGTCGCAATGTGTTTGCGGGTCAATGCCGGCCTTGTCAGCGGCCTGCTGGACTTTTTGTCCATGCTCGTCGAGGCCGCTCAGGAAAAACACGTCGTGGCCGCGCAGCCGATGATAACGCGCCAGCACGTCGGCGGCGATGGTCGTGTAGGCGTGGCCGATGTGGGGCACGTCGTTGACGTAGTAGATGGGGGTGGTGATGTAGCAGGTCTGGGACATGGGCGGTGCGCTCACGCGGCTTTCGTTGGCAACGCGGACTGAAGCCGCAACAGCAGCCCTTCTAGCATCATCTGTTTGTTCAGATTCCGCTCCAGCCCGCGATGCATCGTTGCCACGTAGGCCGCGAGTGTCAGGATCGTCTCCAGCGTGAGCCGGGCCGAGAGATCGTTCAACTGCGTCAGGCTGTCTGCGTTGACCAGGCGGGCGCGGTCGCCGCCGGCCTTGACGAGGAGCAGATCGCGGAACCAGATGGTGAGCCACTCCAGCGCCGCCTTCGCCTGATCGGATTTGCCGACGGCTTCGCAGACCGAGAGCAGTCCCCCCACGCTCTCAATGGACTCCCGGCTCATCAGTCTGAGAAACGCGGCGCGTTCGGCGCGGAGCGCCTCCGGTTCGGCCTCGAGGGCCAGGCCCAGCCGCCCGCCTGACATGACGGCGAGGAATCGCGCGTCTGGCTCCGACAACCCGCGTCGTTGCCGCACGGCGGCTTCTACTACGTCGAGGGCCAGTGGCGCGAACCGAAGTTCCTGGCAACGAGACCGGATAGTCGGCAGGAGCGCTTCCGGCTGTGATGATACGAGGATGATCAGACTGTCCCGGGGCGGCTCTTCAATTGTTTTGAGCAGGGCGTTGGCCGCTTCGCGTCGCAATACATCTGCGTTGTCCAGAATCACGACCTTGACTCGCCCGATCAAGGGGCGGTAGATGAACCGCGATTCGATCTCGCGCGTGTGGTCGGTCTCGCCTTTGTCGCCCGTGGCGGTGAGGATCGTGACATCGGGATGGGCGCCGCTTTCTATCTGTCGGCAGGAGCGGCAGACCCCACAGGCGTCGGGCGGGTCGAGCGGCGGGTCCGCGTCGCAGTTCACGGCCTGTGTCAGCACGAGGGCCATGAGCCGCTTGCCAATGTGTTCGTCGCCGTGGAACAGGAGCGCGTGGGCCAGTCGTTCGCTCCGCAGCGCCGATTGCAGAAAGTGCTTGGGCTGCTTGTGGCCGATGATCGCGTCAAACGGCATGGCGTGTCATGCGGGCGGAAGGGCGTTCAATGCGAGTCAGGCGTCGTTTCCGGGAGCGCAAAGGAGTCTGCACGATGCGGTCAATCTCCTGGCCCACGTCGTCTTTTGAGGCGGTGCCATCCACCGTGCAGACGCGGCGGGGATGCTGCTCGGCGATGCGAATGTAGCCGTTCCGCACGGCTTGGTGGAAGTTCGCGCGTTCACGATCGAGGCGGTCGAGGTGGCCGGCTTTTTTTTTCCTTGCCAGGCCCAAGGCTACAGGAACGTCGAGGAAAATCGTGAGGTTCGGCGAGAGTCCGGATGTGGCGACGCGGTTCAGCCTCGCCACGAATGCCGCGCCCAGACCACGCGCATAGCCTTGGTAGGCGACCGTCGCATCCGTAAAGCGGTCACAGAGCACCACGGCGCCTTTCTCCAGCGCCGGACGGATCGTTTCGTTGACGTGTTGGGCGCGGACAGCCAGGAAGAGCAAGAGTTCGCAACGGGGATCCATACCCTGATTGTTGGGGTCCAGGAGAAGCGCCCGGATCTGTTCGCTGAGGGGAGACCCGCCAGGCTCCCTGGTCTTGACGACGAGATAGCCGAGCGCCTGGAGACGGCGGGCAAGTCCTGTGATTTGGGTGGTTTTGCCACAGCCTTCGATTCCCTCGAAGCTGAGAAAAAACCCTTGTTGAAGACGACCCTGGGACATGACGTAACGACCTCGCTCTGCAAGCGAACAGATGATCCGCCGATCATAGTCTACCTTCTTGAGGCATAGCAATCGGCTTCTGGATGCTTCAATGTGAAGGCCCGCAGTGGTCTCATTCCCTGTAGAACGGCTGTCTGTGTCCCGGTATAATCATGCCATGCCGCTGCAATTGTTCCGCGCGACCGTTTGCCGTATCCAGGACTTGACTCATGACGTGCGCGAGCTCGACCTGCGCCTTGCAGCCCCTCCGACGATCACCTTTAAAGCCGGCCAATTTATTTCGTTCGAAGTCGGCCGTAATGAGAAACAGCAAACCATCATTCGTCCTTACTCAATCGCCTCGCCGCCCAGCCGCCCGGACGTGCTCACGCTGCTCTTCAACCTGGTCCCAGGCGGGCCCGGCTCCACCTACCTGTTCAGCCTGAAGGAGGGGGAGGAGACGCAATTCAAGGGACCGGCGGGCTCCTTCCGCCTCCGCGACGATCCCGCGCGGGATCATCTCTTCGTCGCCACAGGCACGGGCATCGCGCCGATTCGCTCCATGCTCCTCGCCTTGTTCGAACGGGAGACTGCTGGTTCAGTCACCCTCTATTGGGGACTCCGCAGCCAGCCAGACCGCTACTATCAGGATGAGCTGGCAGCCTGGGCACACGCGCATCCACGATTCAGCATCGTCACGACGCTATCGCGCCCGGAAGACGGCTGGCAGGGCGAGCGCGGGCGGGTCACGCGGTTGGTGGACGAGCGCATCGGTTCGGTGAAGAACCTCGCCGTCTATCTCTGCGGAAACAGCGGCATGATCCAGGACGTGACCGGGATCCTCCAGAAAAAGGGCCTGTGTCCCATTTATCGGGAACAATATTATGATGACGCCGGAGAGCCGGACTAGCGCCCGCTTCAGGTGACTATCAGGATGCAGATGCTGGGGTCAGGTCTTTCATTATCACATTTCTTGTTATACTCCTCCGCATGGTGCGCGCCCAGCAACGTGTGCTGGTGCAGCCGCTGGGGGAGTACGAGCGCAAGCATCCGCGAAAGGCGGCCATCGCCTTGGCGTATTTGTCGGGGCAACATACAATGGCGACCATCGCCGAACATTTTGGGGTGCATTACACGACGGTCAGCAGAATCGTGTCGGCGCATGAGAAATCGAAAGATGGGTGATGTGATAATGAAAGACCTGACCCCGTTGCTTTGACCCATAATGAAAGACCTGACCCCGTTGGTGAGTGACCCCGTTGGTGTGCTTCGTTGGTGTGCTTGGAGGCGCCCATGAAAGTCTATTCAGCTGTCATTGAGCGATGCCCACAAACTGGCCTGTTCGTTGGTTTTGTTCCCGGTTTCCCCGGTGCCCACTCACAGGGTGAAACACTGGATGACGTAAATCACAACCTGCACGATGTCATTGCAATGCTTTTGGAAGATGGCGAACCTATGCTGGAGTCCGAGTTTGTTTGGAGTTCAAAACGTCGCAGTCGCTTAAGTCATGGGAAATATTCCCGTTCTCAAGCCCAATGAAGTCATCGCCATTCTCATTACTCCGTACTACATCGCGCTTTTGCACTATAAGCTCTTCCCTTAGAAGATGGCGACGGCATCCGCACGGTTCAGGAGCTGCTCGGCCACACCGACGTGAGCACCACAATAATCGACACCCATGTTTTGAACCGTGGTGGGCGGGGAGTCCGAAGCCAGATGGACGGGCTGGCCATCAGCCTGCCTCCTGAACGGCCATAATGGGATTATGTTGGCCATTGGGCGGCCTTTTACAGCCGCTGACGAGTTTTCAAATGTTTGACAAGTCCTTGGAAAAGTAAGAGCATGAGCGTCGCTTTTTTGAAATTCAGCGACCGTGCTATACAGAACGGTATAATCATAGTTAGGTGCTTCACTGCAAACCGGCCTAGGTCAGGTACAATGACCGGATGAAAAACATTCCACATCCTATTCAGTACCAAGGTAGCAAGCGAAACTTGGCTGCCGTTATTTTGCGCTATGTTCCCAAGGGCGTTGATTGTCTGATTGAGCCGTTTGCAGGCTCCGCCGCAATGAGTATTGCCGCCGCCGCTCGACTGATGGCCAAAACCTATCTGGTTAACGACCTGAATAAACCGTTGGCTGAGCTGTTACGACTGATTGTGGAATTCCCGGTTGAAACAGCTTTGTGTTATGAACAGGTCTGGAATGCGCAACATGACAATTCCATTGAGCATTTTTACAGGGTTCGCGAGGATTTCAACCGCACCCAAGACCCGCGCATTTTCCTGTATTTGCTGGCGCGATGCGTCAAAGGCTCGGTGCGATATAACTCGAATGGGCTGTTTAATCAAAGCCCGGACAAGAGACGCTTTGGTACACGTCCCGAAACGATGCGCACCAATATTTTGGGCGTTTCTGCCCTATTAAAAGGGAAAAGCACATTCTCATCTCTGGATTACAGAGAGGTTTTGGCCTCGGCCAAAACTTCCGATCTTGTTTATATGGATCCGCCCTATCAAGGCGTGTGTGGTGAACGGGATTCGCGTTATTTTTCGGGGATTGGTCACAGTGATTTTGTTGCCTCGCTCGAAGATCTGAATGCGCGGGGCATTTCTTATATCGTCAGCTACGATGGGCGCAGGGGAGATAAAACTTTCGGGGAGTTGCTGCCCGCCTCACTCGATCTTGCGCACATCGAGTTGGACGCGGGGCGTTCCAGCCAATCGACTTTGCTTGGGCGTGATGAGGTCACCTACGAATCGCTGTACCTCTCGCAGGCATTGACCGACAAACTTGCCCGCAAACCCGCCGATTATCACCAGCCTCGCGCCCAGCAATTCGTTTTGCTTGAACCTGCAGCGCACTATGCCTAAGCTGCCGAAAGAATTTATCGATCTGTGCCATTCCGTCACAGCGAAACGTCCGAAGACCGTTATTGACCATATTTTGAAACACGGCTCTATTACGACCGAGGAGCTGAAAGAGAAATATGGGTACAACCACCCGCCACGGGCTGCACGTGACGTGCGCGAACATGGCATCCCGCTTGAAACCTTCAGGGTTGCCGGTTCCGATGGAAGGGAAATTGCCGCTTACCGCTTTGGCGATGTAAGCATCCAGCGTTTCAAAAAGTTATCGGGCAGAACAGGGCTATCTAAGAAAATCAAAGATGCGCTGGTCGAGAAATACGGTTGCAAATGTTTTATCTATCTCGAAGAAGTCGATGAGCGCGAACTGCAAATCGACCACCGCGTTCCATACGAAATTGGCGGCGACGGCGAAGGAGCCGAACTCGACCCGGAAGATTTTATGCTGCTTTCAGGTTCTGCCAACCGGGCAAAATCGTGGTCTTGCGAGCATTGCGAAAACTGGAACAACATCAAGGATCGGACGATTTGCCTGACCTGTTATTGGGCGTATCCAGAAAACTACTCGCATATCGCCATGCGCCAAATTCGACGGCTCGATCTTGTTTGGCAAGGCAAGGAAATCGACATCTACGAAAAGCTGAAGGCGGAAGCGCATTCGCTTGAAAAAGAAATCCCTTCGTTCGTTAAAGAAATCCTTGAAAGAGAGATTCTCCGAAAACGCACCTAACCCTGCGCTCAAGCGGGACTGCGCAAAAGCGCGCAGCCCCTTGGCTTCACGTTAGGCGTCCCGATGCATGTGTCTGGTTGTTCGTGCCCAGTGGAAAAATGGGGTCAGACTCGATTTTATCCATTTGTGCACCCACCGTGTCTAACCTTCCCAAATGACCCGATTGCCCCGCTACTTTCTGCCCGGCCAACCCCAGCATGTGATTCAGCGCGGGAACAACCGCACGCCGATCTTTGTCACTGAGGATGACTATGCCAGTTATCGCGACTGCCTTGGGACCGCTATACAGCGACATGGGGCGGACATTCACGCCTATGTGTTGATGACCAACCCTGCGCTGTTACCGCTATATCGAGTTGAACCCGGTCCGAGCCCACATGGTGGCTACGCCCGGCGAGTATCGGTGGTCGAGTTATCGCCATTCTGCGTATGGCGCCGCTGACCGCCTCATGACGGATCACGCCTTGTATCTGGCCCTCGGCGCCACCGATCAAAAGCGGCAAGCTGCCTATCGCGCCTTGTTCACAGCTCATTTAGACGACTCCCATCTCACAGAGATACGCGACGCGACCAATAAAGCCTGGGTCTTAAGGACTGAGCGGTTTCAGCACGACGTGGCCGCCCTCGCCCAACGTCTCGCCCATCCTCTACCTAAAGGACGCCCTAAGAAGCCCGCAATAAATCGAGTCTGACCCCACTTCTAGACGCTTTCCGGCGGGGCGATGGTTCAAAACATTGGGGATAGATAAAACCATTCATTCAACCAAGGGCACTCGGGCCTGTTCACAATTGAGTGTAGCATACGGGTCCAATTCATTGAGGGGGGGGGTGGAACCATAGCCAGACGGATTCTGCGACATGCCCAGTGGGAACGGAGGAAGCCGTTGCTGCCCGGACAAGCCGGGGATCGGGGCGTCACCGCACGGGACAATCGGTTGTTCATCGACGCCGTGTTGTGGATGCTGCGGACGGGCGCTCCGTGGCGCGATCTGCCTCCGGAATTCGGGAACTGGCACTCCACGTACATGCGATTTGCTCGCTGGCACAAGACCGGCGTGTGGAAACGGGTACTGGCCGCCGTCAGCGGCGACGCGGATCTGGAAGAGGTCTTCCTCGACAGTACGGCGATCCGCGCCCATCTCCACGCCGCTGGCGCTCAAAAAAACACGGTCCGCAGGCATTGGGCCGCTCTCGCGGCGGCTGGGGCACGAAGGTCCACATGATCGCCGATGCGCTGGGCAATCCCCTGTCCTTCACCCTGACAGGCGCCGAGCAGGCGGATACCACCCACGCCCCCACCTTGCTCGATGCGGTTACGGTCCCGCAGGCGGTCATCGCCGACAAAGGCGACGATGCCGATACGCTGGTGGAGCAGATCGAAGCCTCGGGGACCGCCGCCCACATCCCGCCGCGCTCGAATCGAACCCATCGGCGCGAGTATGATCAGCATCGCTACAAAGCCCGCCATCTCATCGAAAACCTGTTCGCTCGCCGCAAGTAATTCCGCCGCCTCGCCACACGGTAGGACAAACTCGCCGCCCACTTCGCCGCCTTCGTCATCCTCGCATCCATCTGCGTGTGGATGGCTTAAATGTGAACAGGCCCTAGGCTAGAGCCATAAAAAATTCCGACTTACAGGGTGCTTGGTCAGCATCTCCGCAAGACCATCGCAGTCCACCAAATCAACGCCGTTCAGACGCGCTTGTTGTTGCGCCACAGTGTTAAAACGCTGGTTTGTTACTGCGACCTTTTTGAAATTGACCCTTGCATGTCTCGCTTCATAGGCCGCAGCACCGGCAACCACATCCCTGACCGCGTCCCATCCAAGTGCGTGTCCTTCAGTGGATGATGTTTTGCACTGAATCAATACGCCTTCATTTGCATTGATTGCCACAACGTCCACACCACCATCACCTGTGACAGGCGTTAAGTAGGCATTGCTATACCCTTGTTTGCGCCACAATGCGGCGCAAAAAACCTCAAAAACATCCGGCATCATCGTGGCGATATCCGCTGCCGTGATGGGCGCACTATCAAAGATAGTTCCCCCTCCGACATTTTCCAAATCGCCAAAATCGTTGCCCGACAAATCACCGACACCATTGAGCATATCGCTGGATAAGCCGCGTTTCCATTCAAGTAACCGATGAAGTTTGGCATCAAAGGTTACGAAATCCTCAGCCACGATCACTGGGCAATAAACGAAAACCTCCTTACTCTGGCCGATTCGATAAGCGCGGTCGGTGGCCTGATCCTCCTTGGCTGGATTCCAAGTACGTGTAAAGTGAATGACATGGTTGGCAGCCTGAATGTTAAGACCAAACCCTGCCGCAAGCGGCGACAGGATAATTGCCCCAAATCCTGGCCTTTCCTGAAACCCAAGAATCTGTTTCTGGCGACTTACCGCGCTTTTGCTACTGGTCGAGGTGTCACCATTGATAATTGCAGGCGCAAAATCGAAACGCTCGGAAATTACTCGTTGCAACAATCGCTGCACATCGCGCAACTCGCAAAAGATAATCGCCTTGTCGTTACGTGCTTTTATTTTTTCTAATTCCATCATCAGCCATTTCATTTTTGGCGAATGGCTCTCGATTTCCGACAGGGGTGTCGATGGGTTTGAAAGTTGCCCCATCGGTTGCGGGTCAGCACCAAGGCGACGCAGATAGAGCAGTAATCCAAGATGGTTTTTAAATCTGATGCCTTCAGCGGATTGCTGGCGATGCTGTTCAATAGCATGGGCATAATGGATGCGCTGTCGCTCGGAAAGTGGCAGATTGTTACAGGTATCAACCATTATTTTCTTCGGTAAATCTTTGGCTATATCAGCTTTCATCCGGCGTAACAATTGCGGTTCGATAATAGTTCGCAACTCTTCCACGCGCAGTTTCTGTTCCTCGGTCTCCGCTTCAATCGGCTTGCGGTAGGTTGAGCCGAACTCGTTGAGCGCGCCCAATAATCCGGGCTGAATGAAATCAAACAAGCACCAAAGATCAGCCAAACTATTTTCAACCGGCGTACCGGTGCAAGCGATTTTAAAGCGGACATTTTGCTTCTTGGCCGCCCGTGTCATCATCGCATTGGGGTTTTTGATTTTCTGCGCCTCATCGCAAATGACCGCAGACCATTTTTGTGCGGCCAGCGTAAATTCCAAATCGCGTAGCGTTTCATAGGTTGTCAGCACGACCTTGGCGTTACCTAACCAATCGCGGCGCAGCAACCTGATACCAACCAACTCATCGTCCATGCCATCTCTAGGCGCACGTAACTGAGTAAGATCATCGCCATAAAGCGTCAATAACCGGAATGTTCCAAGCCTGAAGAATTTCTTCATTTCTTCCTGCCAATTTTCCAGCAGCGACACAGGCGCAACAATAAGAAAGGGATCCGCCGCAGGATTTTTTTCCAGACAGGCAGCAATGAAAGTCAGCAGTTGCAGTGTCTTGCCCAGACCCATGTCGTCGGCCAACAGTGCGCCGCGACATTCATGTGGAGACAAGTTCCACAAATGCTGCAACCATGCAACACCAGAAAGCTGGTGATCCTTAAATGCAATCCCGTCTTTCAAAGAGCTAGGCAAATTGGCTTGTCTGCCTGCTGGTAGGGCAAGTATCCCGCGCCGCTCTTCATAATCCACCTTAACGATATTCGGCTTGAGGATTAACCCGATACGAGGTTTTCGAACCCGCGCAATCTTTGGAGCATTGCCTTTATCAATAGCTTGCTTTGCCTCGCCGATAAGGGAAATCATCTGCTCCGCTTCGGCGACCGGGATTGGTTTCGGGCAACCTGGAAAAGCAAAGCTCGTCAGCTCAGCCTCTTTTGCTTTCTCGCACTCGCGCTGGAATTTTTTTAATCCCTCCTCGGTTAGCGGTAAATCAACCGGATCAGTTTCACCTTCCGGTACAAAACTGAAACCGCACACGATATTATCCGGGAACCAGCCAGATTCATCGTTCTTACGTGCAATAAACACGGAATAATAGGGCTGTTCCTCGCCTATACCCTCAAATCTTCCATCGGCATAACGCGACAGGTCAAATACTTCGGCGGCACTAAACCACTGCTTACGGCGCAAGTCGCGTAATGCCGATTCCAGAAGGGCAAGCTGATCGGGCGTATCGCCCAAAATTTCCAGATCGTATCCTTCCCAAAAACAGCACTGCGCCCCTTGTGTTATGCGCCCCTTCAGCTTTTCGATAAACTTATGTAAAACTTCCTCGCCCGCGAGTGGCAAGGTTTCGGTGCGTATGTCACCGGCAATGGACTCTTCTACAAGTAACGCACATTTAATTGGAAAGCCTCCCGCATCGCACTCCATTTTGGCGGTAAAACGCGCATAAGAAATCCCCGCATTCTCTCTCGCCTGCTCGAATTGCGCGGGGTCAAGCACCTTGGCCGCGTCCGGCCCTAATGCGGCTATCGGATTACGCAAAAAAGCCTCGGCGCGTTCGCCCGCTACGCGCCGACCCGGCATCCGTTTAATTTCTCGCAGCACCGTTTTCACTTCTGGCGAAAGCAAGACATGAATCAACCCCGCGCCATCGGTAATTTCGTAACGTTCTTGCACCGAATTAAAACTGTCGAATCGTTCGATCCAATTACTGGGTTGCCCCTCAAATTCTGGGATCACTTCCACGGTCTTGCTGCCGCCAAACTGCACCTTACGTAAAGCGATATTCAGCCGCGATGGTGTTAGTACAACCGTTTTATGCAGGAAATCTGAAAGGTCAGATTTTGCAGCCAGGGCATGGCGACGTATGCTAGCCCATGTACGCCGATTGCTATCCGCACTACGTTGATCCTGTGGTCTTTGATGAAACTCGCGCAACGCCCCTACCGTTTTCCATGCTGCTTCGGGTAACAGTATTTCGCGTTGACCGCATTTCAGCACCGCGCCGCTGATCTCCGCATTGCCATTTATCGGATTATTATTCGCGTCTATCCATCCACCCAACAAGATTGAAAAATTTGTGTCAGTCAGCCCGCCTCGGCTCTCCAGCTTCGGTCGCCACGCTTCCAGCGGTGGCAAGCCGAGAACAGAAACAGACGTTTGATAATCTTCTGATTGAAGGAGTTGGTACAACGAATCCCACGGCAGTCGCAGTGTATCGCCGTCCGGTTCAGCAAAGCCTTCTTCAGTCAGTTGTGCTAGTAGTGCCGCCTGTTCGTTTTGTTCGCCGGGTATGACTGACAATACAACCCCCGCTTCGTGGTATTCGGTTTTCATTCCTTCCACCAACCACGGTTTTCTTTATATTTGAATCCCCAGGACTCAAGATTTTGATCAACTTCTGGGTGCCTGCCTTTTTGCGTTAGCACCCAAAATGCGTCACCAGTATCTCTATGATCTTTGGTTTGCAGAGAAAACTTTTTCACATACTGTTCGACATGGGAAAATTTATGGCTGGCAGCCTGTATTGTGCGGGGCTGTGTAGTTTGTCTGCCTACCGCTGACGGGGTATAACCAACCTTCGGGCAAATATCCCGATCAAAATTGCTCTCCCATAGATTATGTCCATCTCTATAATGAAGCGACTCACCACGTTTTTTGTTTTTTAGATTAAGCAGCGAAATCGCCGCGCTCCCCAATGAAAACGGCATTGGCGTTGCCGGATAGACATAGCAAGCGTTGCCGGTCACCCCAAATTCTACAATTAGCCATTTGCCTATCTTCATGATGAAAGCGTTATTGCTGGAAGCACCAGCATTATCCAGCCGCAATAGGCGACCCTTTGCTCTATCGCGCAAGTCGCGGTAAGGCTGGGTTTTGTTACGCAAGGCATCAGGCCCTAATGCCAACCAGGGTGTGCCTTCAACCGCAGGCACAAAGCGCAGCCAGTAGTTGAGTCTGCGTTGGTCAACCTGACCATCCGCGCTGAGTAACTCAAAGAAATCTGTGATTAAACGCCGCTTGAGCCAACCGTCAACCATTTCACGTGCTTCGTCATCTGGCCGCTCATCGGACTTCTTTACCCACGCATCCCACAGCGCTTTTTTCAACCACGGATTGCCGATAATGGATACCGCCGCGTCACGCATCGCTGGTTGTTCTGGCTTACTCGCGCATCTGGCATAACGGCTAATCAACATAGCAATTGCGCGGCGTTTGAGAAGATCAGAAATCTTCACTTCCGTTTGCCCCAGCACCAGATTGAGCGATGGATCTAGGCGTGTTTTGAACGAGTCATCACCCAACGCAACCGTTGCCTTCATCTGCGAAAGAATCGCCTCTTCCATGACCCACGAATCGCTGGGGATGCCCAAGCCTTGCCTAGCCTCCTCAATGCTGGAGTTATCACCTTGTAGCATATCCACTCCGTAGCGATCGCATGGCGTTGAAGTCAGCAGCGATACATGCTTAGTCAAAACAGCAAACCAGCCGGGCAGCCGAAGTAAATTCCTTGCGCCATCGCGTTGGAATTGCACCCTTTTATGTGCCAGCCAGTAGCGCAATGCTTCCCAACCATTTCTCGCGGCTTCGGGTGAACGCTCATCGTAAAGCGCGAAAGCGAAATAGCTGCTCAACAACGCCTGAAAGCATTTGAAGCGTCGCCGTGGCTCATCTAGTTGCTCAACATCTGCAAGTAATTTATCGCGCAGCTTTCCATCACCCAACAAACACCAGTCATTTATTTGCATCGCCGCGCCGTAGCAAACATACTTCAGGTCGCGGAAACGAACTTCACTTTGTGATCGGCGGTAAGCTGCAACGACTTGTGTAATGGAGGTGCTGGCGGGCGCAGACGATACGCCATCCAATTTTCGGTTGAGTTCTTGCAGATTTTTGATCGCCTCCTGATTTTCCCAGCGCGATGAAACAGGCAGCGCCTCGCGGAAAATTTGCGTCAGTGACGATTGAAGTTGGATAAGTTCACTCATCACAAATCCAGTGGGCAGGGGGCATCGTCGAGTGGCGCATCGCGTGGGGTCATGCGGTTCTCACCAACCTCCAAAAATTCCAGCTTCAGCTCGATGCGGCGACTTTCTTCAAGTCTCGGTTTGAGTGCGTTGAAAGAAGATCCGCCCACCAAAAACAATTCGCGGGTCAACAATCGGTCGGCATCAGTCAAGGCATTTGGTGCTAACTTGGATGCGGCCAGCAACACGCAGAGCACACGCTCGGAGCGTTGCAGGCTCAAATTGAGGTTGTGAATGTAGCTTCCACGCTGGTCGGCGAAGCCCTCAGCCACTATGCGCTTGAGCCACTTTTGGCCCAAGGGATCACGCGCTGAAGTCAATATCACTTTGGATACGAAGCTGCGTAATTTTGAATCTGGGGCAGGATGATCTTGGTCAACAAGAAAGTTATGTGCGTTCGTGGGAAAGCGCGCTTGCTCACCAAAATCAATGGCGTGACCGCGCACAACAATGCCAGGATACTCTTTGGCTGCTTCAGTAATCTGCCGCAACAATGCTTGAATATCACGCTCACGCTGCGCTTGCTGTTTGGCAACCTCGTCCGGTTTTTGCGTCACGGCAAATAATGCCACCGTTACCGCAACCAGAAACAGCACCATCAAGGCTGTCATCAGATCTGCAAAAGAAATCCAAAAGGGTTTTTCCGCTTCATCGCGGGACCGTTTTCTGGCGGGGAGTTTCAGCCCTATCATAATCTATCAACCCTTTCTGCCTGGCAGATCGTCAAGGGTGTCGCCCAAATCTTTAATACTGCCACTTAATTTGCTCACTGCAGATCCAAGCTCTTGCTGAAAATCTCTGTTGCCTTTCCCCAGAGTTTCCTTGAGGGCATCGGCAAAACTCCGGTGCGTCTCAGCGAGTACCGTATTAATGCTTTGCAGATAAGAATCAGCCTGCTGTTGTGCTTGCCCAAGTTGATCGGCGGCTGCTTTAAGCTGACCAACAAGTTGAGTCGTCATGCCCGCTTCTTTTTTGGCAGTTTCTACCGTTATTTTAAGATCAGCCAACATGGCAGCCAAAGCCTCGCTGGTGCGCCGGTAGTCGGCGAACATCTGTTGAATGGATGCGGTCGCGGTACTTAATGTTTGTGCGGAAGACTGTATTTTTCCTGTGGCATCTGTGGCTGCATTCATGGTTCCGACTACCCCCAGACCCGCCTTGGCAAAATCATCTGCCGCAATTGCCAAAGTTTCCGCACCGGAATTCATGCGGTCAATAGAGCTTGTCGTCGCCGAAGACAAAGCCGAAACGCTGGATTGTAAATCGCTACTTGTTTTCACCAATTGTGCAATGAGCGCTTCCACCTGACCAGAAAGATTGTTTACCACATTCGTCTGGGTGGCTGTATGCTCGCGCGCTTGTTCTTGAAGCTGCCCGATCATCCCAGCCACTTGCTCCCCCAGCCCGCTTACGGTTTCCTGCAATTTTTGCGCAGATTCTGATTGTGACTGGTTTACCATCGTGCGGATATGCTCGACAAACTCAGCCATCTGCTTGTTCAGCACACCCTGGCGCGATTCCATCGAAGAAATAGCATCCTTCAGTTTTTCGCCCATCGCCTCGGCAGCTTTTTGGCCTGCCGTATCCATGTTGGCTGCCAGTTGGTCAAAGCGGGTTGCGGTGGCCTGCATCGCTTGTGCAGTTTGTGTCAGCAACTCGCTCATGCCGCTCAACTGGCCGCCGAACATTTTTTCCATTCGTTCGGAAAAATTGCTCAGCACATCCGTCAACATCCTGTTCACGGCATCGCCCTGATTCGCGCCGACACCTTCGACTGCTTTGGAAATACGCTCCATCGGGTCACGCAGACTATCCGCAAAAGTTTGCCCGATCCCCGACGACATTTCCCTGATTTGCCTCTCGGTCAAGTCGGTCAATATTTCTTTCAGGTCTGTTACCAGAGAGTCCTTAAGTTGCGTGGCCTGCGTTGCAGATGTCTCAGATGCCTCTACCAGCCGCGCCAAATATTCTTCGCCTGCTCCTGCAATGAAAAAACCGTCAATCCGTTGACAAAGCTGCTCGACTTGCCTGTAACGCAATGTCAGTTCTCGGTTCGTCCACCAGGTACAAAGCATCGCCAAGATAATGGCTATGGCCGAAATAATGAAAGCGTGCCCCACCCCCTGTATCAATGTGCCAAGTGACTCACGTACTGATTTTGGGTCTTCTGTGATCTGGAATCCATCCAATCCGTAAATTAACCCGGAGAATGTTCCGATGATGCCCAAGCCGGTCAGGATGCCGGGTAAGTGTTTGTAGAATGCGGTCTTGAGCGGCGTTTCCACCAGCGCCTGTTCGGCAAAGAAAACTTCGGCCATTGCAGTTGCGCGGTAACAGATGATTTGCAACCGGCCTGTTTCATCCGGTCTTTTTTGCGGGTGCAATGTTTCAGCGAATTCGCCCCACAAATGCTTCAGTTCATCGGTGACCATCACCGCTTTGATCTCATCAATATTAACAATGGGTGCGCCACCCAGCCGTTTTTTGATTTCATCTACTTTCCGAATCGCTGCATCAAGTTCATTGTGCAAGCGACGCGAGGGGAGAAAAAATTGCCAAAAAAAGAAGCCCGTTGCAAGCAGCAGTACACCGCCGACGGCCCACGGAATAATAGCCCACGGAATATATTGCCCGAGATTTGTGAAATTCATATTGACCCCACTCATTCAATAAATCCGGGTCTTCGTGAAATCGAGTGGGTGAGAAATAGCAAGCGGGTCAGGTCTTGTACTCACACATGTTCCTGTTCCTCCCGACACAGCCGACGACTGATGGTCGCCGCATGAACGCCGAGATGGGCTACACGAGACACGCACAGCACAATCGTAACAATATGATATTTCTATAGAAACCACCGCTTCCTGTCAAGTAAAAATAGCTCAACTGTGTAGGTGGAAAGTTACCTTGTCCGGTTTATGTAGCACATGATCTGTCCGGTTTTTCTGTGGCTGCAATTTTCATCGTCGCGCTCGAATTTTTTCGCGCACAGTGGCCCCAGGATCGACGCGCGGGCCCCGGCCCGATACCTGGGTACCCCCAATTCGGCAGTCCTATGGCTGTCCCATTCCAAACCGAGGCTCATTGAGGGGGCTCACTCATGTCACCCGTCGGTGTCTCACAATCGTTGACACGCTCCAATCCATGTCCATCGGCAGACACCTAGAGGGAAGGCGTAGTCAAATACAGCTTGACGAGACGTACGTTTTTGCGTACGATACTCTCGATTTCCAAATTCGGAGAAACAACAATGACGACTCTGACCGCCAGCAAGGCTCGATCGCAGCTCTATCGTCTCATTGACGAAGCTGCCTCATCCCATGAGCCGGTGATTATTTCAGGCAAGCGTTCACAAGCCGTCCTCCTCTCTACGGAAGACTGGCAAGCCATTCAGGAAACGCTCTACTTGCTTTCGATCCCCAGAATGCGTGAGTCCATCCGAAAAGGGTTCAAGACCCCTGTAAAGGAATGTGCCAAGGAACTGGGTTGGTGAAGTGGCGGGTTGTATTCACTCGGCAAGCCCAACAAGACGCCAAAAAGTTGCCTGCCGCAGGATTGAAGGACAAAGCTCAAAAACTTCTCGACGTCATAGAAGAAAACCCTTTTACAACTCCGCCTCGCTATGAAAAGCTGGTGGGCGACTTGGCCGGTGCTTACTCACGCCGAATTAATATCCACCACCGACTCGTCTATCAGGTCTTAGAAAAAGAGCGCATCGTGAAAGTGCTCCGGCTGTGGACTCACTACGAGTGAGTAGATGAACTACGCTTACGCGAACGGCAGTAACGGTGCGTACGTGACCGGCAGGCCAAGGAGTGCTTCCACCCATCCGGCCATTTCATCTTCGGGCAGCGGCGCGCGGTTCAACCGCACTTCGATCTGAAAGCCGCCGCCGTCCATCCCCATCACCCCGACGATTGCCCAGGCGTCGGCGCCGCTCGGTACAAGGCTCTGGGTCTGAAATTCGCAGAGCGTCGCGTAGAGCCGCCCGGCCGGCGCGATGGCGCGCTGGATCTCCGGCAGGTCGCCCAACGGGCAATGGGCCGAGCACCGGTAGCCGCAACGGGCGCGGGGCGCAACGGCCTGAAACTCCTCAAGCGCCGACTCCGAAAATCCGGTCAGATAGGCTCGGATCGTTGCGGGCTCGCCGCTGTAGGTGGCTGCCAGCCGGCTCGCTGGCACAAGAAATTCAAAGGGGTCCGGCGAATTGAACTCGAACTGGCAGGGACCGAAGGCATCCGGCCACGAGCAGAAGAACGGAGCCGCGGTCTCATATGGCCGTAGCACCAGGCTCCCTCGCTCCACGTCCGGCTCAATCGGCAGGGTCAGCGCCGTGATGGCGGATAAAAAGCCCCGGCGACGCTCGTCCACCCACAAATCGCGCCTGTCGTCGCCGCGCGTCTCGCGCGGCGTGACGACCTCGGTTGTGTGGAGGCGCACACGGATGAACGAATGCGCATGGCGAAATCCCAGCCAGAACATGGCGTCTGGGCGCAGCGTCTGGAGCGGTTCGCTGATCGTCCAGGGATGGCCGACTGAACAATAGGTCCCGATGGACTGATGGCGCTGATAGACGGTGTGGTACCCGCCGGCCAGGAGAAAGAAATCGCCGCGCCAGCCCTCGTGGAGGTGGACCAGCGTGACGTCCTCGGTCGTCCAGGGATCCAGCCGCTCAATGGCCGTCGGCGTGGGGACCGGCCACTCTTCGATGTAGCAGATGATCTCTTTCTCGGGCGTCGCGGGCTTCAAGCCCAGCGAGGCGAGCCGCTCCCCCAATGCCAGCACGTCCTGGAAGGTCAGCGCGGATCGAGACTCCCACCGTCGTTCGCGCATGGGTTCAGCGGCGAAGGCGAGTCACTCGAACTCGACCGGACAGATGTTGTAGTGCAGTTCCAGATTGAACTCGTCAATCAGGTCGTTCGCCTGGTCGTTCCCAAGGGCCGACCGAGTCTCGTTAATCACGCGATCAATCATGGGCGTGGCCTTCGGGCCGAATTGCTCCATCGCTGATCGGATGCGCAGCCGTGCGTCGTCGGTCGTCATGGCGGGGTCCCCCTGGTGAGAGAATAATCGCTCGCCAGTGCGCCGGTCAATGGAGTCACGCTATACTTGACCCGCGAGGCTCCGTGACGGACATGTTGGAAGACGACTTCTGCGACATCATGAAGAAGGCCCGCATCGGCCAAGGGCTCGGCCTTGAGCAGATCGGCGCATTGTCGGGGCTGGGCGTCACGACCGTGCACGCGCTCGAATCCGGCCGGCGCATCCCCGTGCGCGAGGAAGTCCTGTCGCTGGCTGTCGCGCTCAGCCTCGATGGGCCCAAGCTGGCGGCCCTCGCCTGCGACCACTGGGAGCCGGCACACCAGGCCGGCCAGACGGCCCAAGATGTGATCCTGGTCCGCGGCGACATCGGCGGCTATGAGGTCAAGGGCTACCTTTTCTACGATCCAGCCACCAGGGACGCCGTCATGATTGACACCGGCTACAACCCAGAGGCCATGCTGCGGACCATTGAGCAGGAGCGTCTCACCCTGACCGCCGTCTGCCTGACACATGGCCATGCCGATCACGCCGGCGGTCTCGACGAGATTCTGGCGCGGCATCCTGTGCCGGTCTATATCGGCGAGGGCGACTGGAACCTACTGGGTTGGCAGCCGCCTCCTGCGCGACGGAAATTCGTCGGCGACGGTGAGACGATTCGGGTCGGCGCGAAGGACCTACACTTCGTGGTGACTCCCGGTCACACGTCGGGCGGGGTGTGTTACACAACAGACACGTATGGCTTCGTCGGCGACACGTTGTTTGCCGGCTCCATCGGGCGGGCCAATCCACCGACTCTGTATCCGACTCACTTGGAGAGCGTCAGAGCACGGGTGCTCACGCTACCCGACGAGCTCATCCTGTTGCCCGGCCACGGCCCGTCTACCACCGTGCGCGAAGAACAAGACCACAACCCGTTTGGCTAGATGACACACGACGTCGGATTACCGCAGACCCCGCGTTCTCCCCTCGGCAAGGCTCAGGACAGGCTCGCCCTCGGTGGGGCGAGTGCATGTCATCGAGAAGTCTACAAAATGTACCGGCTCAAATCCTGGTTCTTGACGATGTCCTTCAGGCGATCCTGCACGACGTGCGCGTCAATCGTCAGCTTTTTCTCGGTCAGTTCCGGCGCGTCGAAGGAAATCTCTTCCAGGAGTCGTTCCATAATCGTAAAGAGTCGGCGCGCGCCAATGTTTTCCGATTGCTCGTTCACCTGCACGGCGGTGGCCGCAATGGCCTCGATCCCCTCGCGTGTGAAGTCCAGCGTTACGCCCTCTGTGTCCAGCAACGCGCGATATTGCTTGAGCAGCGCGTTCTGAGGCTCCGTCAGGATACGGATAAAGTCGTCCTTCGTCAGAGGCTCCAACTCGACCCTGATGGGGAAACGGCCCTGCAACTCCGGGATCAGGTCAGACGGCTTGGCGACGTGAAACGCCCCGGCGGCAATGAACAGCACATGGTCGGTCTTCACCGGCCCGTACTTCGTCGTGACGGTGGAGCCTTCTACGATGGGCAGGAGGTCGCGCTGCACGCCCTCGCGGGAGATGTCAGGGCCAGACGTCTGCCCGCGTCCGGCAATTTTATCAATCTCATCCAGAAAGATAATCCCGTTCTGTTCTGTCTTGGCCACGGCTTCCTTCACGACCGCATCCATATCAATCAGTTTCTGTGCCTCTTCCTGCACCAACAAGGTCAGCGCCTCCGGCACCTTCACCATGCGGCGTTTCTTTTTGCCTGGAAACATGCCACCCAGCATGTCCTGCAACTGGTCTTGGATCTGCTCCATGCCACCCATGTTGGAAATGACGCCGATGGGGATGCCGGCCTTGTCTTTCACTTCGAGTTCCACCGAACGGGCATCCAGTTTCCCCTCGCGCAACAGCAAGCGGAACTTCGAGCGGGTGGACTCGTAGCTCTCGTTCACCGGCTGGGGCTGCGCCTCATAGCTCGCCTGGTCGTAGATACCCGGCGGGGTCTTGGGCGGCGGCGGCGGCACGAGCAGATCCAGCAGGCGCTCTTCGGCCTGGGCCTCAGCCTTCTTCTGGACGCGCTCGGTATACTCGGTTTTGACCATCGTGATGGCCTGCTCAACCAGATCGCGCACCATGGATTCGCAATCCCGCCCGACGTAGCCCACTTCGGTGAATTTCGAGGCTTCCACCTTGATGAAAGGGGCCTGCGCCAGTTTCGCCAGACGACGCGAGATTTCAGTCTTGCCCACACCGGTCGGCCCGATCATGATGATGTTCTTCGGCATCACTTCATCGCGCAGGTCTGCCGACAATCGCTGGCGTCGCCACCTGGTGCGAAGCGCGATGGCCACCATGCGTTTGGCGTTGCGCTGACCGATGACGTAGCGATCCAGTTCGTCCACGATCTCGCGCGGGGTGAAACTGTCGAGGTTCGGCGGCGGTTGTGTCTGGTTGTCCATTAGCCCTTCAATTCCTCCAGCGTGAGTTCCAGATTCGTATAGATGTCAATGCCGGCGGCGATGGTCAGTGAAGCTTCCACGATGTTCCGCGCGTCCAGTGTTGAATAGTGAATCAGACCACGCGCTGCGGCCAGGGCGTAGGGGCCGCCTGAGCCGATTGCTAAAATGCCGTCATCCGGCTCAATCACGTCACCCGTGCCGGAGACGATCAGCGAATGTTCCTGGTCGGCGATAGCCAACAAGGCCTCCAATCGTCGCAATGCGCGGTCTGTCCGCCAGTCCTTCGCCAGTTCAACGGCGGCTCTGGCGAGGTTGCCGCGATATTCCTGAAGTTTCGACTCGAACCGCTCGAAGAGCGTGAAGGCGTCGGCGGTGGCCCCTGCAAAACCCGCCAGCACTTGGTTATTATACATGCGGCGGAGTTTTTTGGCGTTGTGCTTCATCACCGTGGCGCCGAGCGTGACCTGGCCGTCGGACCCCATGGCGACGTGGCGGTCTTTCCTCACGCAGAGGATCGTGGTGGAACGGATTCTCATGGTCTCATCGTTGTTCATGTGCCCTCGGATGTGCGTGGTCATAGGCCTCCATGATGCGGTCTAAGGCGACGTGGGTGTAGCGTTGCGTGGTGGACAGCGAGGCATGCCCCAGCATGTCCTGGATGGCGCGCAGGTCTGCCCCGCCGTCCAATAAATGCGTGGCGAAGGAATGCCGCAAGGTATGGGGTGTCATGGCAGGGAAATTCTGTAAGTCACGACACTGTGTCGTGACGATGCGTTCCACGCTACGGGTCGTCAGCCGCCCGCCACGACGATTACGAAACAGCGGCCCTTTCGTGGTTCCGTCCTGCTCCAGATAGGCCCGCAGCGCTGCCACGGCTTTTTCACCCAGCCACACGACTCGCTCCTTCCGACCTTTGCCCATGACCGTCGCGGCGCCGGCATCCAGGTCTACCGCCTCGATATTCAAGCCGACCAGTTCGGCCACACGGACGCCGGCTGAGTAGAGCGTTTCCAGCATGGCCTGGTCGCGCAACGACCGAGGCTGCGTCGCGCCGGGGTTGTCCATCAACCGCGCCGCGTCCTCGGTTGACAGGACGCGCGGGAGCCGGTGATCCTTTTTAGGCGTGACAACTGTGGCAGCAGGGCTCTGTGCAATGATCCCTTCGCGTCCCAGGTACTTGAAGAGGCTTCGGACTGTGGCGAGTTTTCGCCCAATGGAACTTTTTGCATCACCCAGACCCGCCCGCGCGGCCAGAAAACTCCGCACGGTGTAGGTGTCCACGGTCTCCGGCGTGGGAAGTCTGTTCTCGTGCGTGGCGCGAAGGAACGCCAGAAACTGCCGCAGGTCTGCGCTGTAATTGCGAAGCGTGTGGGGAGACGCGCCCCGTTCTACCGTGAGAGAGGTCAGGAAAGACCGGACTGCTGCATCCATGCGGTAAAGTCCTCCGAGGCGCGTTGTCCAATCTGTCGCTGCCGCTCCTGCTTGTCACGGACGCGGGAGGGAAGCGGCGGGAACAGCCCGTAGTTGGTGTTCATCGGCTGGAAATGTCGTGCGTCGCTGGTCGTGAGGTATTTGAGCAACGCACCGTGCGCGGTGGTGTCGGGCGGAACCACGAGGGTTTTCCCTTGAAGCCCGCGGGCGGCGTTCAAGCCCGCCAGCCCGCCTGTGGCGGCGGCCTCGGTATAACCTTCAACACCGACCAATTGCCCGGCCATGAAAATTCGGCTCGTGCTCTTCAATTGGAGCGTGTCGCGCAACAACGTGGGCGCGTTCACGAAGGTATTCCGGTGGACGCTACCGTAGCGCAGGAACTCGGCGTTCTGGAGGCCGGGGATCATACGCAGGACGCGCTTCTGCGCTCCGTAGGTCAGCTTGGTCTGAAACCCGACGAGGTTGTAACAGGTGCCGTGGCGGTTCTCCATGCGCAACTGCACCACCGCATAGGGCCGCGCGTTGGTGTGAGGATCAATCAATCCCACCGGCTTCATTGGTCCGAACATCATGGTATCTCGGCCACGCTCGGCCATGACCTCGATGGGAAGACAGCCTTCGAAGTAGGGAGTCTTCTCAAAATCTTTCGGAACCACTTTCTCGGCTTCCAGCAGAGCCTTATAAAAAGCGTCGTATTCAGCTTCGGTCATCGGGCAGTTGAGATAGTCCCCCTCCCCCTTGTCGTAGCGCGACGCTTTGAAGACGACGTTCATGTCAATGCTGTCGCGATCTACGATCGGCGAGATCGCGTCGAAGAAATACAGGTGCTTGGCATGGGTCAGGTTCTTGAGGTGCTCAGCCAGCGCGTCGGTGGTCAGAGGGCCTGTGGCCACGATCACGGCGCAATCGTGGGGGATCTCCGAGATCGGCTCGTGGAGAATACGGATGTTCGGGTGGCCCTCCAATGTTTGTGTGATCGTCTGAGCAAAGAGGTCTCGGTCCACGGCCAGGGCCGAGCCGGCTGGCACCCGTGTCTCGTCGGCGGTCTTGGTGATGAGGGAACCCAGCCGGCGCATCTCGTCCTTGAGGATGCCGGGGGCGCTTTGGATGTCGGTGGAGCCGAGGGAGTTGGAACAGACCAGTTCGGCCAGGTGGCCCGTTTTATGCGCGGCCGTCTGCTCCTTGGGGCGCATTTCGTAGAGCGTGACCTTGGCGCCCTGATTCGCAGCCTGCCACGCGGCTTCCGAGCCGGCCAACCCCCCGCCGATGATGACGATATCTTCGCGCATGACGGCCTTCCCTCAGGTAGACCGTGATCGTAACACACTACTCTTTATATCCGCATTCCTCAACGCGGCAGACGACGGAAGCGCCGGCTTGCTTGGAGTACTTTTCCACGAGGAACGGGGCGTGGCACTGGGGGCAGGGTTTCGCCACAGGGCGGTCCCAGATGGCGAACTCGCATGTCGGGTAATTGGCGCAGGCGTAGAAGTTGCGGCCCTTCTTGCTGCGCTTCTGGATGAGGTCGCCGCCGTCCTGCGGGCATTTGACGCCGAGGGGGATCGGCTTCGTGGTCTTGCAGGTTGGATAGGCCGAGCAGGCAATGAACTTGCCGAACCGGCCGGTCTTGATGACCATCGGAGAGCTACATTTTTCGCACTTTTCGTCGGTTGTGAGGTCCTCTTTCGCTACTATCTTGATCGTGCCGTCGGGCAGTGTCTCGAAGTTCTGGGTATTCTTGCAGGGCGGGTCGTCTTTATAGCCGGGACAGGCGAGAAATTTCCCGTTGCGGCCCCATTTGATCTCCAGCATTCGCCCGCATTGCTCGCAGGGGACGTTCGTCGGCGGCGCCACCGTGTCTTTGGGGCCGGGAATGTCCTGGGCCTTGCCCAAGTCCGTGCTGAACGGAACATAGAAGTCGCGCACGGTGGCGACCCAGCCCTTCGTGCCGTCCTCGACCTCATCGAGCTCGGTTTCCATCCGCGAGGTGAATTCCACATCCAGGATGTCGGGAAAGCCCTTGACCAGGAAGTTGTTGACGGTCGTGCCCGTTTCCGTCGGCGCGAACCGTCCCTCGAGTTTTTCGACGTACAGGCGTTCCTGAATCGTCGAACAGATGCTGGCGTAGGTGGAGGGCCGGCCGATGCCCTTGTCCTCGAGCTCGCGGATGAGTAGGGCCTCGTTGTACCGGGGCGGTGGCTGGGTGAAATGCTGTTTTGGCGCGAGGCCGGGGACCGGGTGACCGTCCTGCGACACCAACCGCAGGCGCTCGCCTTCGGTCAGGGCCGGCAACTGCCGTTCCGCTTCGTCTTCGGTGTCCTGGTCTGCCTTCCGGCTTTGCGCGTGCAGTTCCGCGTCCCGGCCTTCCAGGTAGACGACCGTATGGCCAGGGAATTTGACGACGGTGCCGTTGGCACGGAACACATACGTGTCCGGTGTCTGTGCCGGGATCGAGTCTACGCGCGTGACTTCCAGGATAGCCGGCGTCATCTGGGAGGCGATGAAGCGGTTCCAGATCAGCTTGTAGACCTGGTACTGGTCCCGCTCAAGGTACTGCTTAATGGAGTCGGGGTCCCGGTGGGCCGACGTCGGACGGATGGCCTCGTGGGCCTCCTGGGCCGCCTTCTGGGTCTTGTACTGATTCGGGGTGGCGGGCAGGTACTCGGCGCCGAACCGCTCGCGGATCACCGCGCGGGCTTCCTCGGCGGCTTCCTTGGAAATCCTCGTGCTGTCGGTCCGCATGTAGGTAATCAGGCCGAGCGGCCCTTCGTTGCCGATCTCGATGCCCTCGTACAGTTGCTGGGCCAGCATCATGGTCTTCTTGGGCGTGAACCGCAGCTTGCGCGCGGCTTCCTGTTGAAGTCGGCTGGTAATGAACGGCGCGACGGGGTGGCGTTTTTTTTCCTTGCGTTCAATCGAGCGGACGGTGAAGTCCTTCCCGTGCACGGCGGTGACAATGCGTTCGGCATCCTGGGCGGAGGCGATGACGGCGTCCTGGTCGTTGATGCTGTGGAGCTTGGCCTCGAAGGGCGGCGGGTTCGTCCCTGCCAGCGTCGCCGTGATGGACCAGTACTCTTCCGAGCGGAAGGCGTTCCGTTCGCGCTCGCGGTCGCAAATCAGCTTCACGGCGACGGACTGCACACGGCCCATGCTCAGCCCACGCCGGACTTTCTTCCACAGTAATTGGCTTCCCTGGTAGCCGACGATACGATCCAGGATGCGGCGGGCCTGCTGGGCGTGGACCCGGTTCATGTCTACCTGGCTGGGGGATTGCAGTGCGCGCTTGATGGCCGATTCCGTGATCTCGTTGAAGAGGACGCGAAAGACCTTCTGGTCTTTGTTTTTGGTCTTCCCCATAATTTCCTGGGCCAGGTGCCAGGCGATGGCTTCGCCTTCCCGATCAGGGTCGGGGGCCAGAAACACCTTGTCGGCCTCTTTGGCCTTCTTCTTGATGTCGGCGAGAATCTGGGTCTTGCCCTTGATGGTCACGTACTGCGGCGCAAAATCCTGTTCGATGTCCACGCCCAGCTTGCTCGTGGGTAAGTCCTTGACGTGGCCGACTGAGGCCATGACGGTATACTTGCCTTTCAGGTATTTGGTGATGGTACGGGCTTTGGCCGGCGATTCGACGATGATGAGTGATTTGGACATGGGTCTCCGTGAAATCGTTGAACGCGGCGCTTATCGTGCCCGGTAGTATCGCTGTCCCGGCAATTGGCGCGCGACGCCTTTCAGTTCGAGGCCCAGGAGAATGCCGGAGACGGCGGCCGGCGTCAAGCCGCTTCGCTCCGTGAGGTCATCAAGGTGCAGCGGCTCGCGAGTCATCACGGCATACACCAATCGCTCTTCTACTGAGAAACCATGCAGCGTCCGGGATTCCCCCTCACCCTTGCCCTCTCCCCCGATGCGGGGGCGAGGGATTCCTTTAGCTGGTGCTTCCCCGTTTCTCCCTCTCCCCTTGAGGGAGAGGGTCGGGGTGAGGGGGCATTCCAGTTGCGGCAACAATTCCTCGATGATGTCGTCCACGGTCTCGACCAGTTTGGCCCCCTGTTTGAGCAGGCCGTGCGGGCCGCGGCTCAGCGGCGCCTCAATCGAACCGGGCACGGCAAACACCTCGCGGCCCTGCTCCAGCGCCAGGCGGGCCGTAATCAATGAGCCACTGTCTTCGGCGGCCTCAATCACTACCACGCCCAGCGACAGCCCGCTGATGATCCGGTTCCGGCGTGGAAAATGGTGGGCCAGCGGCTTGGTGTCAGGCGCATATTCCGTGACCACCGCGCCGCCTCCGGCGATGTCTTCACGAAGGCGTGCGTGGCCGAGCGGATAGTCCACGTCCAGCCCGCATCCCAGCACGGCAATGGTCCGTCCGCCGGCCTCCAGCGCCGCGCGATGGGCGGCGGTGTCAATCCCCCGCGCCAACCCGCTGACGATGGTGAAGCCTGCTCCGCTCAGTTCGCGCGCAAGGGTTTCGGTCACGCGGAGTCCGTAGGGCGTGGCCTGCCGCGCGCCGACAAGCGCGACCGCCTGCCGGTCTTGCGGTTCGATCAGACCAGCACAATAGAGGACAGCCGGCGGATCGGCAATCGTCCCCAGCCAGGCTGGGTAGCGTTCGTCGGCGCGGTCCAGGCGCGTTCGGTCTCGTGCCTGTGTCGGGGGTTCGCTTGGTCTCATGTGCCGTGTCTGAACCATAGCCAACGCTTTATCCTGCCGTCAAGTGCGTGAGGTCCGCGCAGCTAGTTCTTAACCAGCCGCACCTGGCCGGTCTGGGGATCGTAGCCGATCGTGAGCCGGCCCTGTAGGACATGCATCAGATGGTCGCCGGCGAGCGCCTGCCGCCAGCCTTGCATCAAGGGAAGTTGCTCAGCGGGACCCTTGCCGCGATGCCGAGCAAAGACTGCCAGATCAGCGGATGTGGCCAGGATCTGTGGCGCAATGGATACTTCGACCGCTCGGACTTTCAGCGCGGTCCCGAGCAGATCGGCCAGGCCCGCCGTTTCGGGATCCATACGCTTAGGCTTCTCGACCTGGGGAATCTCGTGGTCCTTCACCAGAAGGCCCTGCTGCACCGCCGCCACCAGAGCCTCACCGTACTTCTCAACCTGCGACGGTTGCATCCCGCGTAACGCTCCCAAGGCCGCCACCGTCGCCGGCGCCCGCCGGGCGATCTCGACCAGCATCTCGTCGCGTAGGACCCGGCTCCGTGGCCGGTCCCGTCGCTGGGCTTCGTGCTCGCGCCAGGCCACAATTTCCTGCAGGACGGCGCGCGCTCGTGGCGGCAGGCCGGTCCATCCCTTGATCCGCTGGTAGCGGAGCCGAGGATTGCGCGTCTCCTCGCCGGCCAACCCTTGCAACCGGCGAAACTCTTCCTCGGCCCAGTCCACTCGTCCCAACGTCTCCAACTTGCCGCGCAGATGGTCATGCAGGGCGAACAGGTGCCGCACATCGTCGAGCGCATAGGTGATCTGCTGCGGAGTCAGCGGTCGCTGTCCCCAGTTCGTAAAGGTCTCGGACTTGTCCAGCGTCACCCCGACGACCTGCTGCACCAACTCGGCATATCCTACCTGCGGCCCATATCCCAGCATGGCGGCCGCGATCTGGGTGTCAAAAATGGGCGTCGGCACGGCCCCGGAGAGAAGGGAGAAAATTTCCAGGTCCTGCCGCCCGGCATGGATCACCTTCTGGATGCGGTGGTCGCCGAGCAGATCGAACACGCAGTCCAGCTCGGCCACGGCCTGGTAGTCAATGATGGCCGCCACGTCTCCCGCCGCGACCTGGATGGTTTCAAGGCGTGGATGGAACGACTCTTCGCCGATGAATTCCGTATCCATGGCCAGACGTTCGTGATCGCGCAGTCGTTCGTAGAGGGTCTGTAACCCGGCCTTGTCTTGAATATAGGAGGCGTTCGTGGGCTGGTTCATCATGGCACCATTATCATAGAGGATGGGCGGTTTCTCGTGATACCCGGCGTGACTTTTCCGCTCCAGCGCGCGCCGGCAGTCAGCATGGCCGGAAAGCGCGTCAGGGCCGCCACGGCGGCGGCTGCCCCCTGTGTGGTCAACGCCAACGTAGAAAACAATGTGCCTGCATAGAGTCGAGACGAGAATGCCGTTCGCCAGCGCAGCGCATAGTCCCGCGCAATGGACTGATGTGCCTGTCCTGCCCAGACTGCTTCTTGACGACCGATCAAGAGGTCACACAACAGTCGCGCGGACTGCATGGCCATCGCAATGCCCTCGGCGATGATCGGATGCGCTTCCCCTGCGGCATTACCGATCAGAAACAGCCCGTCCATGGTTCTGGATCGCAGAACGGGGTGGATCGGCCCAACCGACAGCCAGGAGCCATCCAGCGTGGCATGAGCCAGCGTCTCGCGTATCCCGCGACAGGAGGCGCGAATGTGCTCAAAGACCGCATCGGCTGCGCTCGCCTGCGGCCACATGCGACGACAGCGCTCCAAGGAGTCTCGACGAATGCAGCAGGACAGACTGACCCGCGCGCCGTCGGTCTGCACCAGGCCGCCATAGCCGCCGGGAAAGATCACGAGAGGCATCAGCCCAGGCTCTAGACGAGCGCCAAGAAAATGGGCCTTGAAGGCGAGGAGATCAGAGGGGCGTTTGGCGTGGCGCAGGGCTTGTGTCGGGAGCGTACCGTGATCCCAGGAACCATGGGCCAGAATGACCACCGGCGCGCGCAGAGTTCGGGTCTCCTGGTGGTCTTTGGCGACGAGTCGGCACACAGACTGCCTATCCTCTTTGTCTATGGCCGTCACCGTCCAGGGCTGCCAGACGGTCGCGCCGGCGTGAGCGGCATGTTGTACAAGAAGCGTATCGAGCTGCTCCCGTCCCAGGGCGCGTCCCAATGCGACTGATTGTCCCTTTACGCACGGCATGTCTGGTTCGAGAAGAGACTCTTGGGCAAAGAGCGCGATTCGTCGAACCTCCGGCCCGGCAAGGGCAAGAAACGCATCTGCCACGCCGAGTTCACGCAACAACGGAAATGCGGTGGCGGACAGGAATTCCCCACAGACTTTACGCCTAGGGAAGCCGACTTTCTCAACAACGGCGACCGACCAACCAGCCCGTGCCAGCATCAAGGCCGCAGTGGCGCCGGCAGGGCCTCCGCCGACGATCACGGCCTGGTAGTGATTATTCATCTCCGTTGTGCGACAAAGCAGTGGCTAAACAGCCCGGCGGCATATTCTTCCAGCCGATAGGGCGAAGAGGCGGGCCAGAGCACCGAGAGTTCCTGATCGGCAAAGCCTGCCCGGACACTGATGACGGCATCGTGCCGCGAGACATCATTGCAGCCCATCAGTCCCAACAAGCCACTGCCGGCCAGCGCCGCGCGAGACCGTCGAGGTTCGCAGGCCACAAAGAGGTTGGCGTGGCGGGCCACGGCAGCGAACATCTGTGTTAATTGTGGGGTCTGAAAATGGTGGAGAAAGAGATTGGCAATCATGACATCAATGGGGCCGAGCGAAGGGGGGCTGAGTGAAGATTGCTGAAGCCACGCCATGACGTCAGATTGGACGGTTTCGACATCCCACCCCAGCACATGAAAGGCCGATTGCGTGTCGTTGCTGACCAGGCTCTGCTGATCCACGAACAGGATTGTCCCGCCTGGCCCCTGCAACGTCGGTCGTTGCAGGATTCGCAACAGCAGCGTGCCGTCTCCTGCGCCCAACTCCACAATGCGCTTGGGAAGGCGCGTGGGTTGTGGCGGAGGATTCTCAGCCTGAACAGGATGGCGCGCGTGGACCTTCAGCAGGATACGTTCCCAAATCGTCACGTTGCCCATGACCCTGTTGACCCGTTGCAGGTCGTGGCGTGAGCGAACCGCTCGCGGGTCGTCCGGAGGGAGTGTATCCAGCCACTCCGGTTCAACACAGCGCGTCATCGTCATGTCGGACGAGTCTCGCTCACGAGGACTGTGCCTCGCCGACTTCCAGGAGCGCGCCGTGACAACTGAATCCCGCGCCAAAGGAGGACAGCCACCAGCGCCCGCCCGGCGCATGGTTTCGAATGGCCTCCTGCAACACAAAATATACAAAGGCGCTGCTCAAATTGCCGTACTCGTTAAGCATGGTGCGGCTCCAGTGAAGATCCTCGGCGCTGAGGCTCAGTCGTAACTGCACGGCGTCGAGCACATCGCGGCCGCCCGCGTGCCAAATCCATGTCTGAATTTCGCGGCGCGAGACGCCCGCGTTCGACAACACCTCGTCGAGCACGGCTTCTGCCTGTGTGGCTGCCAACGTGGGCACTGACCGATGCAAGATGTTCCGCAACATTCCCTGCTGCTGTTCAAATCGCAAGGTGTCGCGCTCGGTTGGGACGAGGGTCGAGCCGGACGTCGTCCAACGGATGCGCCGGTTCTTGGTATGGGGTTTGCTCGACAGGACGGCCGCGCCCGCTCCGTCGCCGAACAAACAGGCGCTGACGAGCACTCCAGGATCGTTATCCAGATAGAAGGCGGCGCTACAGATCTCGACCGAGATAGACAGCACGTAGTGGCATCGTTCGGCGGCAAGCAACGCGTCGGCCATCCGCAGGTTTGGCAAGGCCGCTCCACAGCCCTGTCCGACCAAGTCCAGCGCGATCACGTCGCGGCGAAGCCCCAGATTTTCCGCGACATAGCTGGTCAGGCCCGGGCAGAGATAGCCGGTGCAGGTGCTGATGATGACGGCCTCGATGTCATCGGCTTGTCGGTTGGCCTCGCGTAAGGCGCGCCAGGCGGCGTCCGTAGCCAGCCTTGGCGCATGGTCAGCAAATCGGCGATGCAGCACATCCGGCTGTAAATCAAACGCGTCTTTGAGCGAGTCCAGAGCGAGACAGCGCGACGTAATACCGTTTTTACCGAGCAACACGGTTTCGAGGATGGTGCGCGCGCGTGGCGTCAGGTCAGCAAACTGAGGCGACGACTGGAAGGCCTCCCAGCATTCGGTCTGTGTATAACGGCGCGGAGGGGTGGCCGTGCCAAGTCCGATCATGTACATGGCGGAATGGTAGCAGATTATTGGGGCGTCAGGGCGGGCAAGTCGGCGGCACGTTCGCCAGGGCGGGGTCGGTACAGGGTCAGCGCTTCAGGCATCCACTCCTGGAGTTGCGTGATTCTGGTGCCGTGGCTGGGATGGGTGGACAGAAACTCCGGCGGTTGGCCTTTGGTGAGTTGGCCCATCCGTTCCCAGACATGCACGGCTTCGCGTGGATCGTAGCCGGCTTGCGCGGCCAGGAGCAGGCCCACATAGTCCGCTTCGGATTCGTGCGACCGGCCAAATGGCAACAGGATGCCGACATTCACGCCAAGGCCCAGCGCGGCCATGGCGAGTTTGGCGGTGGTGGAATTGGCGGTGTGCGCCCCGATCAGGAGATCCGCAACGGTCAGTCCTGCCTGGGCAAGTTGGCCCTGGCTCATACGTTCCGCGCCGTGCCGGGCCAGGGCGTGGACGACCTCGTGACCCATGATGGCGGCCAGTCCGTCGTCATTCTTGGCGACGGGAAAGATGCCGGTATAGACGGCGATCTTGCCACCCGGCAACGCAAAGGCGTTCATCATTGTATCGTCTTTAATGACTCGCACCTCCCACTCAAACTGCCTGGCGGACTCTGCGTACTTCGAGTGCTTGGCGGCCTCAATGATACGCGCGGCGATCCGCTTGACGGGCTCGACTGCACGCGGATCACGGGCGAGGGTGATTTTTTTCTCCTTGAGAATTTCTTCGTAGGCCTGAGCGCCCATCTTCGCTTCCTCAGCCTCGGACACCAATAACAACTGCGATCGCTCCGTATAGGGATTGGTCACGCACGCGACCAGTGCCAGTACGCCGAACGCGAGCGTCACATGCTGAAGGTTGCGTTTCATGAAGGGCACCTCCTGTCAACGGAGTCAGCGCGCCAGCTCTCTTCTACAGAGCGTCACTCAAGGTGTTCCTATGGTAGGCTGTTGCATGGGCCGTTTCAAGCTTGTCTCGGATTTTCAGCCGGCGGGGGATCAGCCGCAGGCGATTGATACACTCACCGAGGGGCTTGTGCAGGGGCTGCCGCACCAGGTTCTGCTGGGTGTGACGGGCTCCGGCAAGACCTTCACGTTGGCCAACGTGATCGCGCGCGTCCAACGGCCCGCGCTCGTGATCGTCCACAACAAGACCCTCGCGGCGCAACTCTATCGGGAGTTTCAAAGCTTCTTCCCCGAGAACGCGGTCGAGTATTTCGTCAGCTATTACGATTACTACCAACCGGAAGCCTATCTCCCTTCCACCGACACCTACATCGCCAAAGACGCCTCGATCAATGACGCGATTGATCGGATGCGACATGCGGCCACGCGCGCCCTCTTTGAGCGGGACGACATTATCATCGTGGCCTCGGTGTCCTGTATCTACGGCCTCGGCTCGCCGGAGGTCTATCACGACATGCTGCTCTACCTGGAAGAAGGCATGACGATCAGGCGGGAAATGATCCTGTCCAAACTCGTGGAGATTCAGTATGAGCGGAACGACGTGGATTTTCACCGGGGCACGTTTCGTGTGCGGGGGGACGTTGTCGAAATCTTTCCGGCAGCGTCGGAGGATCAGAGCCTGCGCATTGAGTTGTTCGGCGATCAGGTGGAGGCCATTCACGAAATTGATCCGCTGACCGGCAGGTCGCTCCGCCGCCTCCCCAAAGTCCCTGTCTATCCCAACACGCATTATCTCATTCCGCCCGATCGGTACGACCGCGCCATCAGCGGGATCGAGATCGAGTTGGACGAGCGGATCGCCGAGTTCACGCGGAACGGACAGTTGCTGGAAGCGCAGCGCATCGAGCAGCGGACGCGCTTTGATCTGGAGATGATCCGGGCGATGGGCTATTGCCATGGGATCGAGAACTATTCGCGCCACCTGAGTGGCCGGCAGCCCGGCGAGCCGCCCCCCACGCTGCTGGATTACTGTCCCAAGAATTATCTGCTGATTGTGGACGAATCGCACGCGACGATTCCGCAGGTGCAGGGGATGCAGGCGGGCGACTTCTCGCGAAAGCAGAGCCTGGTGGACTATGGCTTTCGACTGCCCTCAGCGAGAGACAACCGTCCGCTGAAGTTTGCCGAGTTCGAGGGGTGCATACGCCAGGCGATGTACGTGTCGGCCACGCCTGGTCCCTATGAGGTGGAGAAGGCTGGTGCGCATGTGGTGGAACAAATCATTCGCCCGACGGGCCTGATGGATCCCGAGATCACCGTCAAGCCAGCCAAGGGTCAGGTGGACGACCTCTTGGGAGAAATCAGGCGCCGGGTCTCGCAGGGGGACCGGGTGCTGGTGACGACTCTCACCAAGCGGATGGCGGAGGACTTGACCGAGTATTACCAGGATCTCGGCGTGAAGGTGCGGTATCTGCATTCGGACATTCACACGTTGGAACGTACCGACATCATCCGCGACCTGCGTGTGGGCCGATTCGACGTGCTGGTCGGCATCAATTTATTGCGGGAAGGGCTGGACCTGCCGGAAGTCTCGCTGGTGGCGATTTTGGACGCGGATAAAGAAGGTTATCTCCGTTCTGAACGATCATTGATCCAGACAGCAGGCCGCGCGGCTCGCAACGTGAACGGGGCGGTCATTCTCTATGGCGATGTCATCACCCAGTCCATGCAGAAGACCATTGATGTGACGACGCGGCGACGCGCGTTGCAGGCGGCCTTTAACCAGGAGCACGGGATCACGCCGGAGACCATCAAGAAGGGCATTCCGAAAACCCTGTACGAGGCCTCGGAAGGCGATTACGTGACCGTGCCAATTGCCGCTGAAGAGACCCCTGCCTATCTATCTGATGGCGACCCCGGCCTGTGGCTCAAGCGCCTGGACGCAGAGATGAAGGCTGAGGCCAAAGCGTTGCGCTTCGAACGCGCAGCCCAGATCCGCGACCAGATCAAAACCCTCAAGCAGCAGGTTCTAGCGTTCGGCGTGCAATGAATTCGGTGTTTGACACCCTTCTCCCCCTATGCCACAATCCCGCCGCAGGGCAGGATGAACCAGTATCGCAGCAGGGAGGAGCGATGTCATGGGCGGCCATAGTCACTGGGCGACCACGAAGCGGCACAAAGCCTCCGTAGACGCCAAGCGCGGCAAAGTCTTTACCAAGATCATCCGTGAAATCACCATCGCCGCGCGCCTCGGCGGCGGCGACCCGGACGGCAACCCCCGCCTCCGACTCGCCATCCTCAAAGCCAAGGACGCCAACATGCCGTCGGAGAACCTCAAAAAGGCCCTCCAGCGCGGCACCGGCGAACTGCCGGGCGTCCATTACGACGAGTTTCAGTTGGAAGGCTATGGACCGGGCGGCTGCGCCCTGCTGCTCGATATCACCAGCGACAACCGGAACCGCACGGTGGCCGAGATTCGCAACATCTTCACCAAGCAAGGGTGCAGCATGGCCGAGGCCGGCGCGGTGTCCTGGCAATTCCATAAAAAGGGCCTGCTCGTGGTGGACAAGGGCAAGGCGGACGAGGATACACTCATGGCCCTGGCGCTGGATGCCGGCGCCGAGGACATGAACACGGACGGGAAGTCTTACGACATCACCACCGGCACACACGAGTTCGAGGCGGTGAAAAAGGCCCTGGCAGACGCCCGCATTGCGACCTCCCTGGCCGAGATCACCTTCATCCCGGAGACCGCAATTGAACTGGACGCGAAAAACGCGGAGCAGGTGCTGAAGCTGATGGACGTGCTGGAGGACCACGACGACGTGCAGAAGGTCCACGCCAACTTCGACATTCCGGAAGAGATCATGGAGAAGGTCGCAGCGGCAGGATGATCGCCTCGCTCGCCGGACGCCTTGCTTCCAAGCACCCGGGAGGAGTCGTCCTCGATGTGCAGGGCGTCGGCTACGACGTTCTGATCCCGCTCAGCACCTACTACCGGCTCCCCGACCCCGAGCAGCCCGCGTCCCTCACTATCCACACCCACGTCCGCGAGGACGCCATCCAGTTGTTCGGCTTTTCCACACAGCGCGAAAAGGACGCGTTTCTGCTGTTGCTCGGCGTGTCCGGCATCGGGCCCAAGCTGGCCTTGAGCGTGATCTCTTCACTGAGCGTGGATGACCTCGCGGCGGCCATTCGACACAACGATCAGAAGACGTTGGCCTCCGTGCCCGGCATCGGAAAAAAGTCGGCGGGCCGCCTGGTGTTGGAGCTCACGGATAAAGTGGTCAAGCTGGGCGTGGCCGCCGATCATCGCACGGCCAGGGCCGCTGAACCATCGTCTACACTCATGGACGACGCCCTCTCGGCCCTCGTGAACCTCGGCTATAAAGCCGCCGATGTGAAGGACGTCATCACGCAGGTGCTGGCCGGCCGCCACGGCGACACCCCGCTCCAGGACCTCATCCGCGCGGCCCTGAAAGAGCTGGCGAAATAAGCGCCTTAACATTGGATCATTCACGCTTTTCTCTTCGCCGTCAAAGTGGTACCCTGGAAGCAGTATGTCCCTCCTTTTACCTTTTTCAAATTTGCGTGTCTCACCTTTAGAAAGACAGGTCCCCCTTTTCACTCTGTGCCAAAATTGGGACCTGATCATCTGGAGGAGAGCACCTCATGCAAAGACTCTTGGATTTGAATTGGGGGGCTCGCGTGGAAGCTTCTAGCAACGCTCAGCGGACAGCCCTGCGCAACCGATATTCCGCTAGGTTAATTGAGAATCCGGACCTCACTCGCGCACTTGTTTCTTTTCAAGCTAATAAACGAACTCCTTTCTACCGCTGGCTGAAGTACAAAGAGGGTTTTTCCTCTGAATTCGTTCTCTACTGCCTCGATAAATTCCGGCCTCAAGCAACTTCCACCCCCAAAATCCTCGATCCGTTTGCAGGCGCTGGAACCACCTTGACCACTGCAACCAGGTCCGGTTGGCGGGCTACAGGTATTGAGATTTTGCCTGTAGGGACTGCTGCAATCCGAGCTAGGCTCCTGGCCGATACCGTCAATCTTCGATCCTTTGAACACCACTTAGAACGGCTGGAAAAATTTCAGCTTGCTTCGTCCTCCACAAAGGGGAAGCGGTTCCCCCATATCCGTATTACCGAAAAGGCCTTTCCAGCACAGACTGAAAGGGCGCTCGCAGCCTATCAAGCTTTTCTTGACAGAATTCAAGATAAGGACATTCGCTTTTTATATTGGTTTGCCTGTCTTGCAATCCTTGAGGACGTGAGCTACACGCGCAAGGATGGACAATACCTTCGGTGGGACCACCGTTCTGGCAGGCCCTTAAAATCCAGCTTTGATAAAGGCGTGATCCATGGCTTCAGATCGGCCGTAATCGGAAAGCTGCGGATCATGCTTGAAGATATGGAAAAACGAAATGGCGGAAGTTTTTCTCGCAACGTAGACGTGATTGCAGGCTCTTGTCTCGATGATCTCCCCAAGCGTCCGCCTGCCACCTTCGATTTGGTGATTACGTCTCCGCCTTATTGCAATCGCTATGACTACACGCGAACCTATGCGCTCGAGCTGGCCTTTTTGGGATACAATGAGGAGAACATTAAACAGCTTAGACAGACTCTCCTCTCTGCCACTGTAGAGAACAAAACAAAGCGCCATCAACTTTCCCATGAATACCGGGCGAGAAAGCAGAAGGATCGGTATGTCGATGCGCTCGCCACTTTTACCAATCAGCAAGCTTTGCAGGAAGTCCTCACTCTTCTCTATAGGGCTCAAAAAGAAGGAACGCTCAACAACGACAACATCCCGATAATGGTTGAGAATTACTTCTTTGAGATGAACTTGGTGATTCGTGAACTCGCCCGTGTTCTTGCTCCAGGCGGCCATATCGTCATGGTCAACGACAACGTCCAATATAACGGCGAGGAAATCCCAGTCGATCTGATTCTCTCGGATTTTGCATCCAGCGCAGGCCTAATGATCGACTGCATCTGGGTGTTGTCGAGGGGCAAAGGGAACAGTAGCCAACAAATGGGCGCCCACGGGCGTAACGAGCTCCGCAAGTGCGTGTATATTTGGTCCAAACCCTCCAAGCGAAGCTGAGATAGAGGCAACGAAGAGAGCCCATGGCCAAAGCTAGTCGGTACACCGAGGACTTGCGCCTTATCAAGTCTCTCTTGATCGTTACTTCCCTCCAAAAGCGGCATGATCTTAAAGCCGTTCAACTCATTCGTGAATTTCCACATCAACTTGCATGGGAACCACTCAGCAACTTCATGATCGATTCGGAAGTATGGGGATACGCTGCTGCCAAGAGCTTCGACCCGAAACTTGTTTTCTGCCACCCAGACGTACTCCAGTGTAAGCCCGTGACAAGTCTCTACTATCGAGGCCTTTGTGGTCTTTCTCTGAAAGCAGTCAAAGATTACTTTGGCTCAGTGGAATCACTCGAAAAAGGCAACCCCCGCGCCCGTTTGGATACCAAGAAAGCCATGCGGATGGCGAGGACTTACAATACTTTTATTTGCTCAATCATAAAGAATTCTTCGGCGTGGACCCTTGAGAACGGCAACCGCACTATCATCGCTACTTTGGGAATCACCCTCGATGGGGTCATGAGGAACAAAGTTGGAGCAATCGCCGAAGACCGCATTCGAACCCTCGTCCTGGAATGGCTGATAGACCAAGGGCTACTCGTCGAGCCCAAGCTGACCAAGAAACAGATCCATGAGAATATCCCATCGGCATGCACACTCAAGAAAAATATCGCTATGAAGTTTGGCTCCGAGCCCGATATTTCCTTCTCTCGCGAGAACGAGTTGCTGGTCGTTGTGGAAATAAAGGGCGGCATTGACTCTGCCGGCGCCTTGGAACGATATGGAGCAGCCACTAAATCTTTTCAGCACGCCGCTGGCGTAAGCCCTCGTTGCAAAAATTTTTACCTTGGGGCTGTCTACACGCCCGAACTAAATAGGCGCATCAGTGCGGATCGGCTTGTTGAAAAGACCTTCAACATCATCGAAATACTGGATAAGCCGAAGGCCAGGGAGCGATTCTTTAGCGAGCTTTTCCATCACACTTTACGAATCATCTGATGGAACCACATCACGATGCCTGTCCCCCCTGAGCGCATCATCATGCCGCAGCCGGCGGACGACGAGCAACGCTTGGAGGCCTCGCTGCGGCCGCAGACAATTGACGAATACGTCGGCCAGGCGCGGATGAAGGAGTCGCTGCGCATCTGCATGGACGCGGCCAAGCAGCGCGGCGAGGCCCTCGACCACTGCATCTTCTACGGCCCGCCGGGCGTCGGGAAGACCACCATCGCCAACATCATCGCCCGAGAAATGGGCGTGGCCATTCAATCCACCTCCGGCATTGTGCTGAACCACGCCGGCGACCTGGCCGCGATTCTGACGAACCTCCAACGGGGTGATGTGCTGTTCATTGACGAGATTCACCGCCTGCCGGCGCCCGTCGAAGAAGCCCTCTATCCGGCGATGGAGGACTACCAGCTCGATCTCATCATCGGCCAGGGACCGTCCTCCCGGACGATCAAGCTTGATCTGCCCCGGTTCACGCTCGTTGGGGCGACCACGCGGGCCGGCGCGCTGACCTCCCCGCTGCGCGATCGCTTCGGCTTAGTCTACCGGCTGGACTTTTATACCCCGGCTGAATTGGAAGTCATTGTCGCCCGTTCGGCCCGCATCCTCCAGATGACGATTGACGGGTCCGGGGCATCCGAGGTGGCCCGCCGCTCTCGCGGCACCCCCCGCATTGCCAACCGCCTCCTGCGCCGGGTGCGAGACTTTGCCCAGATCAAATCCGACGGGCGCATTACCCTCGAGATTGCCGATGCGGCCCTGGCCTGGATCGGCGTGGACAGCGCCGGTTTTGATGACATGGACCGCAAACTACTTCTGACCATTATCGAGAAATTCAGCGGCGGGCCGGTCGGTCTCGAGTCCCTCGCCGCTTCTATGGGGGAAGACAAAGGCACCGTGGAAGACGTGTACGAACCCTACCTGATCCAGGCCGGCTATCTGGAACGCAGCTCACGCGGCCGGGTGGCCACACGCCTCGCGTGTCACCACTTCGGCAAGCCCAAAGACCTCCTGCCGTAGAAAAATGATGCCCCTCTCAAGGCACGGAGAGCCTGCACACTGTTATGTCAAGATTTGACCCTGCAGTGTTCTCGTCCTGATCGGAAAAGATTGCGTTTACATCCGCCGCCGCTCTTTCAAGTCCGCCAGTCGTTGCCGAATGGCCTCCACCGTATGGTCGTTCGTGGTCGGGGCTGATTGAAGATACCGTTCATACTGCGCCACTGCCTCTTCCACGCGGCCGGAGACCTCGTAGGCAAAGCCAAGCCCCGCATGGGCTTCAATCCTGTCCGGGGCGAGCCGAAGCGCTTCCCGGTAGTACACGATGGCCTCATCAAAGTGGCCTTGACTGGTGAGCGCCTGCCCCAGCGCCACATACAGCCCTGCATCCTTCCACCCGAGCCGGAGTGCTTCCCGAAAGGCGTTGATGGCCGGCGCCGCGTGGTCAATCGCCAGCAGCGTCACCCCAAGATGATAGTTCGCCTGCGCCGCCAGGTTGTCCGTGTTATCGGGGTTCAGCAGGATCGCTTCGACCAACTCGGCCATGGCCAAGTCATACTCCTCTGCCTGGAAGTAGGCGAGGCCGAGTTCCAGCCTGGCGCGTGGATCGGCGGGCGCGTTCTGAGCCATAGAGGGTGCCGCCAGGATCATGCCGCACAGGAGCACCGCCGCCGTCACACGTATCACAGCCTCTCCTGCATCCCGCCCCATCCCGTACTGCCTTACTGACCAGCAAGGCGTTCCAGCAGGGCTTGGGCCGCCGGACGATACCGTTCCGACCACGCACGACGATCCACCGGGTCGGCCATCGCCAGGATGGCCTGTGCTTGTGTACGAGCCTGAGCAGGCCGCTCGGCATCGCGATAGAACTCCACGAGACTCCAACGGATATAGGCGTACCGGTCAGCATTGGCCTCGACCGCCCTGGTGAGATAACTCTCGACCTGTTCTTGCCTGCCATGCAGCAGCAGCCGCAATGGGCTGGGCGTCTCGTCGAGCAACGCACTCATCATGTGCAAGGCACGGGCATGGCGAGAGTCAAGTTCCAGCGCACGAAGCAGATGTGTCTCCAGGTCGGCTATGACTGACGGTGAGACATGCCAGAATGGCCGCAGGTTGGCGAGATTGCCTCGGTTGGCCGCGAGCAGGAAGTGGGCCTCGGCGCTGTCCTCTTTCAACGCCAGTGCCCGCGCTGCGGCCTGCTCCCCGCACTCGTACCAACGTAGCCGCTCCTGGCCAAGCCAATCTCCGAGCGCCAGGCACGCCTGCGCCATGCGACTGTGCGGAATCGGATTCCTCGGATCCAGCGCCGCCGCCTGCTCGTACATCGTGAGTGCGTCTGTGAACGAACCAGGAAACCCGTGATCCGTCTGCGTCAGCCGATCCCCTTGCGCCAGCAACTCGTGCGCCGTCGCGGCATCGGCGAAGGGCAGCACCCATCCGCTCCAGGCCAGACCGAGCGCTAGACACATGATCCGCGTTTGGGAACCTGCCCATGCCATGCAGAACCCTCCCGATCCTCCGTGCGCCAGCATGACAGTCTACAGCCGTGGATGTCGAGGGCGTCGGCGCGACCCTCTTATGATATAGTCACCATTGATGCGTATGGATACCCGCTGCCATGTTGATTGATACCCATTGCCATCTTGACGATCCGCGCTACGATGCCGACCGCGATGCCATGATCCAGCGGGCGCAGGACGCAGGCGTCGGGCACTTCGTGACGATCGGGTGCGACCTCGACACCAGCCGCGCAGCCGTGTCCCTGGCGCAGCAACATTCCTCCATCTCCGCAACCATTGGCGTCCATCCGCACGAGGTCCAACACATCACGGCGGACTGGTACGACGAGTTCCGCGCGTTGGCCCAATCCAGCCGCGTGGTCGCCTATGGGGAAATCGGACTGGATTACCACTACGATCACTCTCCCCGCGACGTGCAGCGCGTACGCTTCCGCGAACAGGTGCGTCTGGCCCGCGAACTCCGCCTCCCGATCGTCATCCACACGCGGGAGGCCCAGGAGGACACGATGGCAATTTTACGGGAGGAACAGGCCGCCGACGTTGGCGGGGTCTTGCACTGTTTTTCGGGGGACGCCTGGCTGGCGAAGGACGCGCTGGACCTGGGGTTCTCGCTCTCGTTCTCTGGAGTCATCACGTTCCACAACGCAACGATGCTCCGCGAGATCGTCAAGACTGTCCCGCTGGACCGTATCCTGGTGGAAACCGACGCGCCCTACCTCACGCCCGCCCCCCACCGAGGCCGGCGCAACGAGTCGTCGTATGTCCATCACGTCGCTGCCAAGATCGCCGAGCTGCACGGCCTCAGCATGGAGGACGTCGCGAACGCCACCACGCAGAACGCGAAGCGTGTGTTTGGCATGACCGTCTAACGCCTTCACGGCCGATCTCACCACCGACCCGGGATGTGAAACCGTTGCTGACGGGAGAGGCGTTGAAGACCATGGGCCTCACGCCGGGCCCGCTCTATCGAACCATCATGGACCGCCTACTCGACGCCCGACTGAACGGCGATGTCACATCCGAAACCAACGAGCAGGCGCTCGTGAAGACGCTCACGAAGACGTAACAAGGAGGACGCATGCTTGGTTCCTGGACGATTCTCGGTGCCCTCGTCAAACTCCTCGCGCCGAACCTTCCCGACATCATCGCCGCCGTCAAAAACCTGAAGAAGGCGCAGCAGCAGGGAAACGTCGTCCTCGACGACACGGCCACCCGCATGTTGGAATTGGAGACGCGGATGACCGCGCAGGTGCAGCTCATCGAGCAGGTGACGGCCCAGCTCGTCAGGCTGGAGAAGGCGTTTGTTTGGGCCCTCGGGGCCTCACTTTTTGCTGCGCTTCTGGCCCTGATCGCGCTGTGGGTAGTATTTGTGAAGCCATAAACCGCGCCCCGGCCAGGATTCCAAATCCGCCGACGGACGCGCGGGGATGCAGTCAAGACTCAGAGTAAAGGAAACAGGGGGAACGGGTACAGGAAACTAAGAAACGTCCTGGAGGCACCGGAAGCCGTAAAGGAAGCCCCCGTTCGCCGCGCCGCCTTCTCCCATTCCTGCTCCGTCGGCAGCCGCTTGCCTGCCCACCGGCCATAGGCATCCGCCTCATTCCCGCGCGCCTTTTTTCTGATACTGTTCCACGGCGCGGTTGTGCTCACCCAGGGTGACCGAGAAGTGATGCGTCCCATCGTTCTTGGAGACGAAAAAGAGATAGTTGACCGGTGCGGGGTTCAGGGCCGCTTGGATGGAGCTGGCGCCCGGGTTGGCAATGGGACCCGGCGGAAGCTCCCTGTTCCTATAGGTATTGAACGGTGTGGGCCTGGCCAGATCCTTGCGCGTCAAATTCCCACTGAAGTTGGGGATGCCGTAGATGACCGTCGGATCGCTCTGCAACAGCATCCCGCGCGTCAAGCGATTATGAAAAACCGCCGAAATCACGGGCCGCTCGACATCACGGGCCGCTTCCTTCTCAATGATCGAGGCCAGCGTCAAGACCTGGGTCTCCGTCATCCTGATCGCCGCAGCCTGCGCCTGTAACTCCGGCGTATAGACCTGCCGAAAGCGAGCCACCATGGTTTTCACGACATCCGTGGCCTTGGACCCTTTGGGAAAGGAATAGGTGTCTGGGTAGAGGTAGCCTTCCAGCATGGGGGCATCAATCCCTAGGGCCTTGATGAATGCCGGATCACTCACGAGACGGGCCACCTCTGATTCTTGCACGATGCCGGTCTTGCCCAGTACGGTGCTGATTTGGGCAGCCGTCAGCCCTTCCTGGATCATCACACGATAGTGAATGACGCGGCCTGAGACCATGAGATTCAAGATTTCAACGGGGCGCATGGCCGTATGCAGATCGTACTCGCCCTGCTTGATCGCACGTTCTGCGTCGCGGAATTTTCCCAGCAGGCGGAACCAGGCGGGGCTTCTGATGAGACCCTTTCGGGCCAGCAGGTCAGCGGTGTCTTTGAACGAAGCGCCCTCAGGCACCTCCACAACGTGATGGATTTCGGCCTCTTGAATCGGCAAGTCCAACGCGCGATGACCGTGCAGCGCCACCGCGCCGATGAGCGCGAGGACACAGACGAACGCGAGTACCTGTTTCACCCCCCGGCCCTGCCCTCCACCAACGTCACGATCGCGGCCAATGCGTCATCCAGACGACCCGTCTGTTTCCCGCCGGCCTGGGCCATTTCTGGACGCCCCCCACCAGTCCCGCCGATTTTCGCTGCCAGCGGCTTGATGAGTTCCCCTGCCGGAAAGCGCGCCGACAAGTCCTTGGTCACGGCCAACAACAGCGCCGCTTTGTCGTCTTTGACGGATCCCAGCAACACGATGCCGGACTGCAACCGGTCGCGAACCTGATCCGCAATCCCCCGCAGATCATTTATCTCCAGACCATCCACTCGCTGGACGTGAATGGAGACACCCACGACTACCCGCTGCTCACCGTCGCCTGCTCCGCGCGACCCCGTGGCCAGCCTCGACTTCAGTGTGGCAATCTCCTCGTCCTTTTCCTTGAGCGTCGTGACGAGCTTTCGGGCTTTCAGCAGCACGTCGGTTGAATTCGTCTTGAGCAAGTCCGCCAGCGCGCGGAACTCGTCGTCCCGCTGTTTCAGCAGTGTGAACGCCCCTTCGCCGGTCTGGGCCTCGATCCGACGCACCCCCGCAGCTACGCCGGTCTCGCTGACCAACTGGAACAGACCGATCTCGCCGGTGTGGCGACAATGCGTCCCGCCGCACAACTCTTTACTGAATTGGGCGATCTCGACCACGCGCACATGCTCGCCGTACTTGTCGCCGAAGAAGGCCAGCGCTCCCGCCTGCACTGCCTCGGCTGTCCCCATGACCTGTGTCTGGACCGGCGCGTTAGCTCGGATGCGCTCGTTGACGAGCGTTTCGACTTCCTCCAGTTGGCCTGGTCGGACCGGCGTGAAATGCGCGAAATCGAACCGGAGCCTATTCGGCGCTACCAGGGAGCCGTGCTGTTTGACGTGCGGCCCCAGGACTTCCCGGAGCGCAGCATGGAGAAGATGCGTGGCCGTATGGTTGCGCGCCGCGCTGAGCCGGAGGCGTGGGTCCACATGTGCGCGCAGCCGGTCGCCCTCACGAATCCGCCCGTGCGTCACGACGCCCTGGTGCAGAAAGAGGTCCGGCGCGGGCTTGCGCGTCTGCAGCACGTCAAAGACGCCGTCAGGCCCGGTCAGTCGGCCCTGATCGCCCACCTGCCCGCCGCCCTCCGCATAGAACGGCGTCCGGTCCAGCACGATCTCGATCTCGTCGCCCTCCACAGCGTCCGTCACGCGCTCGTCCTGCGTCACCATGGCCTGGACGAACCCCTCTGTATCCAGGTCGGTGTACCCCACAAACTGCGTCGGCGCCACGATTCCACGGAGTTCGCTGTAGACCGCCTTGGTCTTGACCGCCGCAAATCCGGTCGCCTTGCGCGCACGCTCCCGTTGATCCGCAAGCGCGGCCGTAAAGCCCGCCTCATCCAGGGTCAATCCATGATCCCTGGCCGAATCAGCCGCCAAGTCGAGCGGGAATCCATAGGTGTCATACAACTTGAACAGCGCGTCTCCGGCAAGCACCGTGCGGTTGGCCTTCTTGGCGTCGGCGACGATCTCATCGAGCAGGCTCAGCCCCTTGTCCAGCGTGTCCAGGAACCGCTCCTCTTCGGCCTTGGTCACATGGCTGATCGTGGCGCGAGCCCGCTCCAATTCTGGATAGGCACCCTTCATCTCGTCAATCACGGAGTCGGTGAGACGGTACAAGAACGGCCCATCAAGGCCGATACCCAATAGCCGCCCGTAGCGGCCCGCGCGGCGGAGAATACGGCGCAGCACATAGCCGCGCCCTTCATTGGACGGCAGGATCCCATCTGCTACCATGAAGGCGATGGCCCGCAAGTGGTCGGCAATGACACGCATCGCGCGGTCGCCGTCCAGCGATACGCCGTAAGACTTGCCCGATGCGTTTGCAATGGCGTGAATGATCGGCTGGAAGAGGTCTGAATCGTAGTTCGTCGTCTTCCCCTGGACCACCGCCGCGAGGCGCTCCAGTCCCATACCGGTATCAATGCTGGGCTTGGGCAATGGATGGAGCGCACCTGTGTCATCTCGGTGATACTGCATGAAGACCAGGTTCCAGATTTCCAGCACCCGATCGCCCCCACCGTTCGGTGTCGCGTCGCCCGGCACACCGGGTCCCTGGTCGTAATGGATTTCGGAGCAGGGCCCGCAGGGTCCGGTATCCGCCATCTGCCAGAAATTATCCTTCTCGCCGCAACGGACAATGCGGGCGGCAGGCACGCCGATGATGTGTTCCCACATCGCGTGCGCTTCATCGTCGTCCTTGAAGACCGTCACCCACAACCGCTCCGGCGACAGATGCACGACGCGCGTGAGATAGTTCCACCCGAAGCGGATCGCGTCCTCTTTGAAGTAGTCGCCGAAGGAGAAGTTGCCGAGCATTTCAAAGAAGGTATGGTGCCGACCGGTGTGGCCGACGTTGTCGAGGTCGTTGTGCTTCCCGCCGGCGCGAATGCACTTTTGCGACGACACCGCGCGGCTGTACGACCGGCGCTCGTCCCCGAGGAACAGGCCCTTGAACTGGACCATGCCGGCGTTCGTAAAGAGGAGGGTTGGATCGGCCTGGGGAATCAGCGAGGAACTGGGCACGATGGCATGGCCATAACCCTTGAAGTAGTCCAGAAAACCCTGTCGTAGTTCATTCGCCGTCGGCATACGTCACTCAATCCCCCATCCTGCCCAGCACCACCTCGCTGACTGCGAAGGAAAACCCTCGCCCACGAAGCAAGCCGGCCCGCCGTGTGCGTTCGCGCTCCGGCTCCTGGTAGCGAATCGGCAGGGAGGCGAGAAACCGCGCTGCCACGGTCTCATCCACCACATCGTCATAGGCGCCCAGCACCGCCTGCGCGATAGATGCAGCGGAAAATCCCCGGCCTTCCAGTTCCGCAGCGAGCATCGCACGAGCCATCACGCGACGTCCTAATCGGGCTTGCGCCACCCGCAGCGCGACTGCCACATCATTGACATAGCCCAACCGTTTCAGTGCGCGAAGGGCGCTGCGACTCGCCGTCTTGGAATATCCCCGGCCGGCCAAATGCCGTGCCACCTGGGCTTCGCTCCGATCTCCCCGCGCCAGATATCGGACGGCGTCCGCAAGAGGATCAGTCTGATCGGATTTAGGAACCCGTCTTTCCAGTCGTCGCGCGTTTGTCATCAACACGCTTCTCGGCTGCTGCAACCGGCCTGGCCGGTGCGTCCGCTTTGGAGGCCGCGCGCACGGACTCACGAATTTTCGTCTCAATCTCGCAGGCCATGTCAGGATGGGCTGTGAGATACTCCTTCGCCGCCTCCCGTCCCTGGCCGATCCGTTCCCCACCATAGGAGAACCAGGCGCCGCTCTTATCCACGATCTTCCGCTCCGCGCCAATGTCCAGCAATTCGCCGGTCTTGGAAACGCCCGCCGCAAACATAATGTCGAACTCGGCCTGCTTGAACGGCGGCGCCATTTTGTTCTTCACCACCTTCACACGCACCTTGTTGCCCAGCACGTCCTGCCCTTCCTTAATGGATTCGATCCGCCTGATGTCGAGCCGAACGGAGGCGTAGAACTTGAGCGCGTTCCCGCCGGTGGTCGTCTCAGGATTGCCAAACATGACCCCGATCTTCATCCGAATCTGATTGATGAACACGACGGAGGTCTGGGAGCGGGATATTGAAGACGTCAACTTCCGAAGGGCCTGCGACATCAGCCGGGCTTGCAACCCCATGTGGGAGTCGCCCATGTCGCCTTCCAGTTCAGCGCGAGGCACGAGCGCCGCCACCGAATCCACGACGATAATATCCACGGCGCCACTCCGAACCAGCGTCTCGGTGATTTCCAATGCCTGCTCGCCTGTGTCCGGCTGCGACACCAGCAACTCCGCAGTATCCACCCCAAGTTTTTCTGCATAGCCCAAATCGAGAGCATGTTCGGCATCAATGAAGGCCGCCGTCCCGCCGGTCTTCTGGGCCTCCGCAATCGTATGGAGCATCAATGTGGTCTTCCCGGAGGATTCAGGGCCGTAAATTTCGATGACTCGACCACGCGGCAGCCCGCCAACGCCCAACGCCAGATCCAGCCCCAGCGATCCCGTCGGAATGACCGGGATGTCGGTCGGAATCTCCGCCGTCCCCAACTTCATGATCGATCCTTTGCCGAACTGTTTTTCGATCTGGGCAATCGCCAGTTCCATGGCTCGTTTCTTCTCATCCCGCTCGGCCATACGTTCTCCTTTATCTCGCCCGTCTCTGTCGGTCGGCTTCTCAGCGACCGGATTATACTCTAGCCCCGAAGGGCACTTCCACCTAATATGACCCCCAGCCACATGGAAAGTTTAACGGCCATGAACATTTTTATGGTTCTTCGGGAGCGCACCCCCAACCAAGCAGCCTGGCACATTTTTCTTGCCTCGGGGACTGGCGAGGCCGTGCTTGTCCCATATTCTTGTGATGAGCGCACTTGACAAGCCGCTCTCTTTCAGGATATATATCAAATACTATTTCCCTATCGGATCAGTAGGAATTAACACAATGTATTTCTCGGCTAAGGGAGAATACGGCATGATGGCGGTACTTGATCTGGCCATGGCCAACGGAACCAGTGGAGACCACCCTGTCCAGGCCAAGGCGATTGCGGAGCGGCAGGGCATTCCGATTCGGTTCCTGGAGCAGATACTCAGCACACTCAAACATGCGGGGATTGTGGCCAGTTCGCGCGGCGCACAGGGCGGCTATCGCCTGGCAAAACCGGCTGAAGACATTCGCGTGGGAGACGTGATTCAGGCCGTGGACGGGCCGATCACCACGACCACTCGCGTCCCCTCCAATCAGGGCAACGGCTCTCGCGCCGACCACAGTTCCATCGTCCTTGGTGTCTGGAAAGACGTCAAAGACACAGTGCTGAATACCATGAATCGCACGACGCTGGCCGACCTCTGCCGACGGGTGCGCGATCTCGAAGAAAAACGTGTTCCGATGTATCACATCTGAGGAACTCTCCCCATGACACCATCACCCACACAGACGATTCCGCCAGACATACTGGGCGAGATCGAATCGTTTGAGGACGAAGTCGCGAAGCTGCTCACAGGCGACCTGTCGCTGGATCTGTTCCGGCCCTTTCGTCTCCAGCATGGCATTTACGGGCAGCGCCAACCGGGTGTCCAGATGGTTCGGATCAAGATTCCCTGGGGCGGCCTGAACTCCGACCAACTGCGCGTGATTGCCGACCTGGCCGACCGTTACGCCACCAGCGTGGGCCACGTCACCACCCGCCAGGACATCCAGTTGCACTACGCGCGCGTCGAGGACTGCGGGACGATCATGCGGCGGCTGGCGGAAGTCGGTGTCACCACACGCGAAGCCTGCGGCAACACTGTCCGCAACGTCACGGCTTGCCACCTCGCCGGCGTCTGCCAGGGCGAAGTCTTCGATGTCACGCCATACGCCCAAGCGGTCACGGCCCATTTGTTGCGCAACCCGCTCAACCAAAGCCTGCCGCGCAAATTCAAGATCGCCTTCTCCGGCTGCGCGCACGATTGCGCCATGACGCCTATTCACGATCTCGGGTTTCTGGCGGTGAAGAATGCCGGCGGCGTCATCGGTTTCCGCGTGACCGCAGGCGGTGGGTTGGGCGCCGCGCCGCGCATCGCCAAGCTCCTGCATGAGTTCATGCCGATGGAGGACCTGTTGCCCACCTGTGACGCCATCATCAAGGTCTTCGACAACCTGGGCAACCGGAAAAACCGCAACAAGGCGCGAATGAAATTCATCCTCGAGAAGCTTGGCTTTGAGGAATTCCGACGCCGCTTCGAGGCCGAGTACGCCATCATCCGCAAGGGCTATACTGGACAGCTGAATCTGCCGACCATCGCCGACACCGCGCCCCAATTAATCATGCCGGTCCCCCTCACCCCTGCCCTCTCCCTCCAGGGGAGAGGGACAACCGACGGCCACGGGGAAACGTCGTTCGACGTAGGCGGTCGAGAGACGCCGTTCGACATGTGGCGGCGCACGAATGTCGTCCCGCAGAGCCAGCCGGGATTCGCCGCCGCCTTCATCCGGCTCCCGATGGGCGACATCACGTCCACACAGATGATGGAGGTCGCCACTCTCATTGACGAGTTCGCCAACGGCAATCTCCGCACAACGATTCAGCAGAACCTCTGCATCCGATGGGTGCCGAACGACAAGGTACAAGCCCTCCATAAGCGGTTGGTCGCTGCGAATCTGGGCGATCCCGGCGCCCAACTCGTCGAGGACATCATCGCCTGCCCAGGGACTGACACCTGCGGCTTGGGCATCACGTCCTCCAAAGGACTGGCGCGCGCCATGGCCGAAGTGTTTCCTGCGGGACGGGTACCAGCCGACCTCAGCCAGGAGTCGGTCAAGATCAGTGGCTGCCATAATTCGTGCGCCCAGCACCACATCTCAACCATCGGACTGCACGGCGTCGGCAAACGCATCGGCACACACTTCGCGCCACATTACGAACTGCACCTCGGCGGGCGGATTGACGGCGTCCCCAAGATCGGCCAGATGACGGTGAAGCTGCCGGCCAAAACCGTCCCAGCGGCCATCTCGCATCTTCTGGACTTCTGGCGGCAACAGCGACAGACAGGCGAACGACTGCTGGACTTCATCGAGCGCACCGGCAAGGCCCGGCTCAAGGAAGAGTTCATTCCCTTTACCATCGTACCGACCTTCGAGCAGGATCCCTCGTACTACTACGATTGGGAAGGCGAGAACGAATTCATCCTTGAAGACCTCGGCCCCGGTGAATGCGCGGGGGGTGCGCTGGAGATGATTGAAAATCGCATCCTCGAAGCCGAGCAGGAATTGTACCAGGCCCGGCTGTTGGAAGGCAAAGCACAACATGCCACTGCGCTGAATAAAGCGTACAGGGCCGTGCTGGCGGCTGCCAAGGCGGTGCTGGTGCCGGAAGGCATAGACCCCAACACCGATGCAGAAACGTTCATTGAGTTTGAACGCCGGTTTGGCGCGACAGGACGGATTGCCAAGACCTACGCTACCCCATCTACGACCATCGGCGACCTTGGGCCGCAGCAGACCACGGCCATCTTTGCGGCGGAAAAAATCGCCTATGCGAAGGGTTTTGTCGAGGCCTGCAAAGTCCTGACGGACGACCTCAGCCAGGCCCTCACACAGACAGACCAAGAGGAAAAACAGGCGATAGGAGGATCCGCCATGCCCGACCCATCATCTTCCGATGCCACGCCTGCTCCACGATCCGTCCCCACGTTGGACCTGCGTGGCATCATGTGCCCGATGAATTACGTCAAGGCCAAACTCAAACTGGAGATGATGGACGAGGGCGAACGCTTGGAAGTCTGGTTGGACGCAGGCGACCCGATCAAGAACGTCCCCCAGTCGTTGCGGAACGACGGCCAGAAGGTTCTGGCGGAAACGCCGTCGGACAATTTCTTCAAGGTGACAGTGGAGAAGGTCGGATGACGCCTGCCCTCGCCACGCCCGACCCGGCGGCTCTGCGCGCGCTGAATGACTCGTTCGAGTCTCAACAGCCGCAGGATGTGCTGGCCTACGTCATCAGCGCGTATTTTCCTGACCTTGTGCTGGCCAGCAGCTTCGGAGCGGAAGACGTCGCGCTGATTGACATGGCGCACCGGATCAACTCCAAGACGCCGATCTTCTACCTGGACACGGATTTTCTGTTCACGGAAACCTATGAGACGCGCGACCGGCTGATCGCAAAGTATGACATCGCGCCGATCCAGGTCACATCCCTCCTGACGCCGGAGCGACAGGCCGAGACGTTCGGCGACAAACTCTGGGAGCGCCGACCGGATGAGTGCTGCAACCAGCGCAAAGTGGAACCGCTTACGCGAATCTTGAAGAATTATAAAGCCTGGATCACGGGCATCAGACGGGATCAAGCCCCCACGCGGGCCAACGCCGGACTGATCGAGTGGGATCAGACCTTCCAGTTGGTCAAGTGCAACCCGCTCGCCCGATGGACGAGTGAAGCGGTCTGGGCCTACATCACGCAGCACAACGTCCCGTATAATTCGCTCCACGACCAACATTATCCGAGCATCGGCTGCACCTATTGCACGAAACCGGTGATGCCCGGCGAGGACCCTCGATCCGGACGCTGGGCGGGACAGGCTAAAACTGAATGTGGGCTGCACGGGAAATCATGACCATGAACGCGCATCTCCGTCAACTGGAAGACCAGAGCGTCTACATCTTTCGTGAGGCGTACAAGCACTTCGACCACCTCGCGATGCTGTGGTCTATGGGCAAGGACTCCACCGTACTCCTGTGGCTTGCCCGTAAGGCGTTCTTTGGACACGTCCCCTTTCCGCTGCTCCACATTGACACGAGCTACAAAATCCCGGCCATGATCGAGTACCGGGACCGGTTCGCCCGCGAGTGGCGACTGGATCTGGTCATCGGGCAGAACAAGGAGGCCCTGGCAGGCGGGATGAACCATACGGTGGGCCGCGTCACCTGCTGCACGGCCCTCAAAACGAACGGTTTGAAAAACCTGATCGCCGAGAAGGGCTACCAGGGCGTCATCCTCGGTGTGCGAGCCGATGAGGAGGGCACACGCGCCAAGGAGCGCTATTTCTCGCCGCGCGACAAGCACGGGGACTGGGACTTCCGCGAACAGCCCCCGGAACTGTGGGATCAATTCAAGACAACCTTCCCAGTGGGGACGCACATTCGCATCCATCCCTTGTTGGACTGGACTGAGATCAATGTGTGGGAATACATCCGGGCCGAGCAAATCCCGATCATTGATCTCTACTTTGACAAGGGCGAAGGGACCCGCTACAGGAGCCTCGGCTGCGCCCCCTGCACGATGCCCATCACATCCACCGCCAGAACCGTGGACGAGATCATCGAGGAACTGCGCCGCACAACCGTCGCCGAACGGGCCGGGCGCGCCCAGGATGAAGGGCGCGGGATGGAACTGCTGCGAAAAGACGGTTACATGTGATGACGACCGCTCCGCCTACAACCACCGAACATCTCAATATCGTCATCGTGGGCCACGTGGACCACGGCAAGTCCACGCTGCTGGGCCGTCTCTATGCGGACACGAATTCGCTCCCGGAGGGCAAGCTCGACAAAGTCCGGGACATTTGTCGGCGGCAGGGCAAGGACTTCGAGTACGCCTTTCTTTTCGACGCCTTTCTGGAGGAACAAGAACAGGGCATTACGATTGACACCGCCCGCACGTTCTTCACCTGGCAGGATCGCCAGTACATCATCATTGACGCGCCGGGCCACAAGGAATTTCTCAAAAACATGATCTCCGGCGCGGCGCGGGCGGAAGCGGCGCTGCTGGTCATTGACGCGCAGGAAGGCGTCAAGGAGCAATCCAAGCGGCACGGCTATCTGTTGTCGCTGCTCGGTGTCCGGCAAGTGGCCGTCGTCGTCAACAAAATGGACCTGGTCGGCTACCGGCAAGACGTCTTCGCGGCGATTGAGAAGGAGTATCGGGAATTTCTGGCACAACTCAAGGTCACGCCGGAGCGGTTCCTGCCGGTCAGCGCCAAGATCGGGGACAACATCGCCGACCGAAGCACGAACATGCCGTGGTACAGCGGTCCAACGGTGCTGGACAGCCTCGGCCTATTCCGCAAGGAAACGTCTCGGGCACAGCAGCCGCTCCGCTTCCCCGTGCAAGATGTCTATAAATTCGATGCGCGTCGCATTATTGCTGGACGCCTCGCGGCGGGACGGCTCAAGGTCGGTGACAAGTTGGTCTTCTCGCCATCCAACAAATCCGCACTGGTCAAGACGATTGAAGCCTTCAACGTGGAGCCGGTTCCGACGGAAGCCCAGGCCGGCCAGTCCACCGGCATCACGCTGGACGAGCAGATCTTCATCGAGCGGGGCGAAATCGCCTCATTCGAGGAGGCGGCGCCGCTGGTCTCCACGACGTTCCGGTGCAATCTGTTCTGGATGGGGCGCCAACAGCTTGAGACGGGCAAGACATATCTACTGCGACTGGCGACCCGCGAAGTGGAATGCGAAGTGGCCATCATCCACCGGATCATTGACGCCGCCGACCTCGCGTCCCGCGCAACTCGGACCATCGTCGGACGGAACGAAGTCGCCGAACTGACGATCCGCACGAAAGCGCCGATTGCCTTTGATCTCTATAGTGACGCCGACGTCACCGGCCGCTTCGTGTTGGTGGACCAGTACGACGTCTCCGGCGGCGGGATCATGACCGAGGCGATTACGGACGAACACACCGTCCTACGCGAAGAGGCCCGCCGGCGTGACATTGCGTGGGTCAAGGGCGACGTCGGCGCCGACGACCGCGCGCGGCACTTCGGCCATCGCGCCGCCCTGGTGCTCATCACCGGCGGGCGCCACACAGGCAAATCCTTTCTGGCGCGACGCCTGGAAAGCCGCCTCGTCGCCGACGGCCGGCACACCTATCTGTTGGACGGCGCGAATCTCAGGAAGGGGCTAGACGCGGACATGGCGGAAGACGACACGAAAGAGACCGTGCGACGGTTCGGTGAGGTGGCGCGTCTGCTGATTGACACGGGCCTGATTGTCGTGTCCACCACGAATGCCTTCGGCGGCGCCGATCACCAGGCCATCCGGACGCTGGTCCACCCCACACCGGTCATCGCCGTTCATATGTCGAAGGGCGAAGAGGCGCCCCCTCCTCACACCGACCTGGCCTTCCCCGGACCGAAGGACTTCGAGACCCTCACCACCCAGGTCATCCGGGAGTTGAAAACACGCGGCGTCCTCGCCGAAGCCCTCGGCGCGAAACCCCAATTCCACTACTCGATTTAAGTCCATGCCCATCACCATGCCAGAACTCATCGCCAAGGTCGGCAAGGGCGAGAAGGGGGCCAAAGACCTCACCTACCAGGAAGCCTCCGGCGCCATGCGCCTGCTGCTGGAAGGCCAGGCCACGCCGACTCAGGTCGGCGCATTTCTCGTGGCCATGAGGATCAAGGGCGAGTCGGTCAGCGAACTGGCGGCGTTCATCAGCACAGCGCGCGAGTACGTGCCGCCCCTGCCGCTCTCGCCCGGCCTCGGACATGTGGACATCCCCAGCTATGCGGGCAAACACGAGAGCTGGCATGTCTTGCTGCCGGCAACTATCGTCGCTGCGGCCGCCGGTGTGCCCGTGCTCCTGCATGGGTATGATGGAGTGCCCAACCGGGTCTCCACGGCGGCGGTCGCCGAGAAGCTCGGCCTCCCGATTGATTTGGATCCCGCGCAGGCGGCGGAGTGCCTCTCACAGAAGGGGCTGGCGTACCTGGACATCGGCCTCTACCACCCGCTCGTCTTCCGTTTTCTCGAACTGCGAAAAGAACTGGGGGTGCGCAACTTCTTCCAGCCCGTCGCCCGTGCGTTGAATCCGGGACGCGCCCGGACGTCCATCATCGGCATGTCTCACCCGCCCTACTTTGAAAAGATTGCGGAGGCGTTGCGGATGATGGGCACGACAGAGGCGCTCGTCGTGCGCGGGCTTGAAGGCGAGCCGGAGTTGTCGCTCAGCTCCATCACCAAAGCCATTGAGTTGCGCGCCGACCAGATCACCCCGCTGACCCTACAACCAAAAGACTTTGATCTGGAGTCCGAGCAGATTGAGGATATGCAGTCGCCGGGTCTTGACGGCGAGGCTGCGGTGCTGGCGAAAATTCTCGGAGACGAGTTCGCCGGCAACATGCGCGCCGACAACATGCGTAATTGGGTGGTCATGAACGCCGCCATGATTCTCTACGTCGGCGGCAAATCCGTCTCCCTCCGCGACGCCGTTGCGCTCGCCCAGGACACTCTTGCCTCCGGCGCGGCAAAAAGAAAACTGGCGACCCTCGCCTCGCCATGACGCGCAACAGATGATCCGTATGCAGGGACGAGTCTGCATACACGAATATGTATGATTGTGGTGGGCCGTGCAGGGGTCGAACCTGCGGCCCGCTGATTAAGAGTCAGCTGCTCTACCAACTGAGCTAACGGCCCACCCTACCGAGACTTCGAAACCTGATCGTGCTTGGTGCGCCTGACAGGATTTGAACCTGTGGCCCTCAGCTCCGGAGGCTGATGCTCTATCCACTGAGCTACAGGCGCGTCCGCCAAGCGGAGCGAACAAAACTTTAGCACAGCGCGCCTGACACTGTCTAGATACTGCTAGCATTCCCACCGGCCACACGTGGGATGTGTGCCCATGCGACCGCCGCTCACCGCGCTCGTAACCCAGGAGGACCAACTGTCGGATATGTACGGAGAATAATGCGGGTTCTTGGAATGCCATGCGGCTACGGCAACAGGGCACGGCCCATTGTATAATCGGTCTGGGGGACAGGCCACATGCGCCCGTCCATCTGGAGATCGTAATGGCTCATCACGCGACCCGCTTGGCGACAGAAGGCGACATCCGTCGGCAGGCTGAACGGCTCTACGCAGAGGCCTCGACGACCCACCCGCGCCTATTTGACCGCACATGGTGGAGCGGGCGACTCTTGGAGTGGGCCATCCACGACGAGACCTTCAAGGTCCGGCTCTTCCGCTTCATTGATGTCCTGCCCACCTTAAAAACACCGGCGCAGATCGCGCGGCTGGTGGATGAATATTTCCGCGAGGACGCCGGCCCGCGAGACAGCGGTGGGCGCTCGCTCGTGCGCTGGGGAATGCGGACGCTGTCATCCGCTGGATTCGGCGCCGGCGTCACGGCGGACACGATCTCTACCCAAGCGATTCAGATGGCGAAACAGTTCATCGTGGGGGCAGAGATGAAAGAGGCGCTACCGGTCCTGCGCGATTGCTGGACAGGCGGCCTTGCACATTCACAGGGCCTCGCACATTCAATAGACCTCCTGGGAGAAGCACCGGTCTGCGAGCCGGAATGCGACCGCTACGCGGCTCGCTATGCCGAGACCATTATCACCGTGGCAGACGAGGCCCGATCATGGCCCCCTGCGCCACGGCTGGAGCACGATCACCTAGGAGCCATCCCTCGCGCACAACTCTCCATCAAGCTCTCAGCGCTCGATTCGCAGTTCGATCCGATTGATCCCGATGGGTGCTACAGGGTCGTCGCGGCTCGGCTGCGGCCCTTCCTGAGAACCGCGATGCACCGTGCGGTGGCCGTTACATTCGACATGGAACAGTACGCCTGGAAGGACCTGACGCTCGGGATCGTTCGACGCCTGCTGATGGAAGAAGAGTTCCGCGATTACCCCGATGCCAGTCTCGCCATGCAAGCTTACCTCCACGACACCGAGCACGATGTACGCGAGCTGATCGCCTGGGCGAAGACACGCGGTGCGCCGATCGGCATTCGCCTGGTCAAGGGCGCCTACTGGGACTCCGAGACCATCATGCACCGGCAGCAGGGCTGGCCCTTGCCGGTCTTCTCCCGCAAGGCCGACACGGATGCCTGCTACGAACGGCTGATCCCGCTGCTGCTGGAGCACACGGCCGTGATCCGGCCCGCCTTTGGCACACACAACTTGCGCCACATCGCCCTGGCTATGGCCGAAGCCGAGCGGCGTGCCTTGCCGACGCAGACAGTGGAAATCCAGATGCTCTACGGCATGGCGGTGCCACTCCAAGCCGCTGTCTCGGCGGCAGGCTATCGGATGCGGCTGTATGCGCCGGTCGGCGAGTTGATTCCAGGCATGGCCTATCTGGTAAGACGCCTTCTGGAAAATACCGCGAACGAATCCATCTTGCGCCGGCAGTTTCAGGGGAACCAGAACATGGATGATTTGCTGGCGCCGCCCGATGCCGCCCATGAAGCCCGCGCAGCCGTTCCTCCGCGCAAGGATAGGCCCCGCCATTTTTCCAATGAACCTCATACGGACTTCTCGCACATGGCATCCCGTCAGCAGATGAGCGACGCCATTGCGGCCTTCAAGGCGCGTCTGAAGAAAGGCTCACGCATCATTGATCTCGCATGGCCCGCACCGTCCGGCCATGTTCGCGCCACATTCACATCCCGCAATCCAGCGCGTCCCGAAGAAGTGATCGGCATTGTGACGGCCGCCACGATTGAGGACGTAGACGTGGCGGTTGCCCGTGCCCGGGCCGCAGGCCGGACGTGGGCCAATACGCCACCACAGAACCGCATGGCCCTGCTCTCGGCCTGCGCGGATGTGCTGCAACGACGGCGGTATGACCTGGCGGCGTTAGAAATCTTTGAAACGGGCAAGAGCTGGCGGGATGCCGATGCAGACGTGGCGGAGGCCATTGATTTCCTGCGCTACTACAATCGCCGTATGCGCCGGTTCATGCGTCCAATGCGCCTGGGACGCGAGCCAGGCGAGATCAATCATCTGGAGTACCGACCCCGTGGCATCGCGGCCGTCCTCTCGCCCTGGAATTTTCCACTCGCCATTCCGACCGGCATGGTGGCCGCCGCGCTGGTCACCGGCAACACCGTGTTGTTCAAGCCGTCGGAGCGCGCACCAGTCACCGGCTACGCACTCGTGGACGCCTTCCGCGAAGCAGGACTCCCCGAAGACGCCCTGACATGTCTGCCTGGCGATTCGGCCACCGGACGCCGTCTTGTCGCCCATCCCGACGTCCCAATCATCGCCTTCACCGGCTCGAAGTCCGTTGGCCTGGAGATCATCGCCGAAGCCGCGCAGGTCCGTCCTGGGCAGCGCGAGGTGAAAAAGGTCATTGCGGAAATGGGCGGCAAGAACGCGATTATCGTGGACGACACGGCCGACCTCGACGAGGCGGTCGCGGGCGTCACCGCCTCCTTTCTTGGCTATCAGGGGCAAAAGTGCTCTGCCTGTTCGCGCGTCATCGTGTTGGATGCGATCCACGACGTCTTTGTCGAGCGACTCGTGGAGGCCGCGCGGAGCGTTCGAATGGGCCTGCCGGAAGAATCGGGCACGAGGCTTGGGCCGCTCATTGACGAGCGAGCGGTTCTGAACGTCCTGGCGTATATTGATCTTGCCAAGCAGGAAGGGACCGTCATGCTGCGGCCGGATGGCGAGCATCGGCTGGGGCCGAATTTTGTCGGACCGACGATTGTCACAAACATTCGTCCCGATCATCGCCTGGCGCGTGAGGAAATTTTCGGGCCGGTGCTGGCGGTGCTCCGCGCGCGCGACTTCGACGAGGCCCTGGCATTCGCCAATGCCTCGGATTATGCGCTCACCGGCGGCCTGTATTCACGCAGCCCCCGCCACATCGCCCGCGCCCGCGACGAATTTCTGGTCGGCAACCTGTACATCAACCGGGGGATCACCGGCGCACTCGTGGGTCGGCAACCCTTCGGTGGCGGGCGACTCTCCGGAATCGGCGCCAAGGCCGGCGGCCCCGACTATCTCCTCCAGTTTGTCACCGCCACTGTGATGACTGAGAACACCCTGCGACGAGGGTTCTCGCCAGAGCATTCTTGATTCACGGCACCTGTCGCGCTATGCTCCTGCTATGAAATCCATCGCCCTGCTCCTCTGCTGCCTTCTTCTCGCCGCCTGCGTGACGGCTCCCCAATACGATACGACCTGGACCTGGGATTCGCCGGTCTTTGACGAAGTAGCTGTCCTGGGACAGGCGGGCCTGCTCTCGTCCCAAAAGGACACGTTCTACACATCTATCTGGACGATGGGAGGCGGCGCATTGCAACGCCGCCAGGAGTATTATCTGCGGGAACAGCACGAACTGTGGGTGCGGCGGCAGGTGGCAGTGAAAAAGATGACCGTCGAGGAGGCGCATGCACGGATACGGGACTATGTGCCGTCGCCAGATCACTGACTAGGACATGACGAGGTAGGCAATATACCCGCCATACAATAGGGCCGGGAACAGCATCAGACGCGGGTGCCACTTGCCAGTGAGGTGAACCTGCGCAAGGAAGAAGACCGTCGCGATGATCGGGAGCAGGATGCTGATGAGCGACACCTGATCCAGGTTCCAGCCTGTGCCAAGCAAGCCCACCGACACAGGAAACGTGCCCTGAAAGACCATGGCACCCGTGATATTCCCGACCGCCAGCGTGTCCTTCTTTTGATAGATCCAGAGCAGGCTGTTCATCTTTTCCGGCAGTTCCGTGGCCACCGGCGCTACAATGAGGGAGAGGATCAACGGCGACACGCCCATGCCGAGCGCCACGTCTTCCACCGCATGGACGAACAGGTGCGCGCCCCCAACGAGCAGGCCCAACCCAGCTAGAGCCTGAGCCACAATGATCGCCGTCGTCGGACGGCTCGACTTGCGTGAGCAATACAGCGGTTCCAGTTCCGTATCGCTGACCTCGCCATGTGCGAGGTGAATTTTGACGTACCAGACATACAGCAGCATTAACCCTGCCGCCGCCGCGTACCGCAGCCCAACCAGTGGCATCAAGGCCACCAAAAAGGCCACGACGTAGGCCGGCAGGAAGAAATTCAAATCGAGACGCACGGCGTGGTAATCGAGGGTGAAGTGGTCGGCCCGCTTTCTCGTCCCGGCCAGGAATAAGAGAAATCCCGCCATCAAGGGAATGGTCAGGGTGCTCAGCATCAGCGGTGCGCCCAGAATCGCGCCAGTCCCGATATCGGCTTCGGCCTGGCTGTCGCCGAAGAAGATCGCGATGACTGGAATGAGCGTCTCCGGCAGGGCTGTCGCCACACCGGCCAGAATGCTGCCAATGGCGCCGTCCGAAAAGCCGAGCCGGCGGCCCAACCATTCGACGCCGTTTGTGAAGACCGCCGCGCCGCCCAGAATGACGCTGATTGCAACAAGGAACAGAAGTATGGAAGTAAGCATCGGGCCGTATCGTAGCAGAGCGTGGTTGCTTTTTGGTAGGGCCGCGCCTGTAACACTTCTGCGTTCCAGGAGACTCTGCGGGCAGGAGGCACGGCATGAGAACTCGAATGATTGGGCGCGCATTGTTGATCGTCCTGTTGGCCGCGATGGGCGCATCGCCCTCTGTGACCGACGCCAAACCCGGCGCTGACGGGCGGATGCTCGCGACAGCCACGTTTGCAGGCGGGTGTTTCTGGTGCATGGAAGAGGCCTTGGGCAAGGTGCCGGGCGTGGTTTCGACCTTGTCCGGCTATGTCGGCGGACGCACAACGTTTCCGACCTATGAGGAGGTGTCGGCAGGGGGGACCGGCCATGCGGAGGCGGTGGAGATTCTCTATGACCCGGCCCAAGTCACCTATGCCGCAATCCTGAACGTGTTCTGGCGCAACATTGACCCTACCCAGGCGAACGCCCAGTTCTGCGACCATGGGGACCAGTACCGCTCGGCCATCTTCTACCACGACGCCATGCAGAAACGGCTGGCAGAGGATTCCCAAAAAGCGCTGGAAAAGTCCAAGCCCTTCAAGGGGGTGATCGTGACCGAGATTGTGCAGACCGCCGAGTTTTATCCCGCCGAGGAATACCACCAGAATTTTTACGAGAAGAATCCGATCCGGTATCGGGTCTACAAGTACAACTGCGGAAGGGCGCAACGGTTGCAGGACCTCTGGGGAAAATAGCATGGCACCCAGCCTCACATGGGTGACGCCGAGCGGGCGCCCTGGTGGAGCGCAGCGCCTGAGTCCGCGCGCGGAGCGAGCACGTCAGGGCTGCTCGGCGTCAGGCCCCGCAGCGCTGTCCATGCAAAACGGCGCGCGTTGCGGTAGAATATGCCCCCATGAAGCGCAAATCTGCCTATACCGTCGCCGTGGTAGGCGCCACCGGCGCGGTCGGCACCGAGGTCATGGCCATTTTGCAGGAGCGCAAGTTCCCCGTGGGGGAGTTGCGTCCCTTGGCGTCCACTCGATCAGCCGGTGAGCCTGTGTCTTTCCATGGCCGCGATCTCGTCGTGCGGGAACTCACCGCCGACTCCTTTGAGGGCGTGGATATCGCCCTCTTCTCCGCCGGCGCCGACATCAGCCGGGAATACGCGCCTATTGCCACCAAGTCTGGCGCGGTGGTGATTGACAACAGCGCGGCTTGGCGCATGGATAAAACTGTTCCGCTGGTGGTCCCGGAGGTGAACCGGGCGGACATCGCCAGGCACCAAGGGATCATCGCCAACCCCAACTGCTCGACGATTCAGATGGTGGTGGCGTTGAAGCCCCTCCACGACGCGGCCCGCATTACGAGAATCGTGGTGACCACCTTGCAGGCTGTGTCTGGAACAGGCCAGGACGCGATGGATGAGCTCCTGGAGGAGACGCAGGCGCTGCTCTCGTTCCGAGAGGCCGAGCCGAAGGTCTACCCACACCAGATTGCGTTCAATTGCCTCCCGCACATTGACGACTTTTTACCGTCCGGGTATACCAAAGAAGAGATGAAGCTGTGCAACGAGACCCGGAAGATCATGGGTGACGACTCGATCCGTATCACGGCGACGACTGTGCGAGTGCCGGTGTATGTCGGCCACTCAGAATCGGTGAACATTGAGACGGAGAAGAAACTCTCGGCGAACGAGGCGCGGGCGATTCTCTGCGACGCGCCCGGCGTCCTGCTCTACGACGATCCTGCCCATAAGATTTACCCCATGCCGCTGGACGCCGCCGGCAAAGACGAGGTCTATGTGGGCCGCATCCGCGAGGACGAGTCCGTACCCCACGGCCTGAATTTGTGGATCGTGGCGGACAATCTGCGTAAGGGAGCGGCGCTGAACGCGGTACAGATTGCCGAAGCGCTGATCAAGGATGCCTGAGCCAAGGCTCGCGGCCTTCGGCTGGGTGCTCCTGCTTCTACTCCGTACGTCTTCGTTTGCCTACGCCGACCAGACTATCCGCGTTGCTATCGCGCAGCACGCGGAGACGATGATGCTCTCTGCCCCCTCCGGGCTCGTCGTGAAGGCCCCCCACGATGATGTAGACACGAACGGACGGATTATTGTGACGGCTGGTGCGTCGGGGCTGGTCGTGGACGGACGGCCTCTTCGCTCCGACCGTCTGGACGTGCGTGGGCGGTCCGGCGATGTCACCGTGAACAAGCTGACTGTCGCCGGGCATGTGACGATTACACAGCAGAAAGGCAAGTTGACGGCCATCAATGAGTTGCCGCTGGAAGACTACGTGAAGGGTGTGGTGCCCTCAGAAATGAGCGCGTCGTGGCACCCGGAAGCCCTCAAGGCCCAGGCGCTGGCCGCTCGGACCTATGCCCTCTACAAAATCCGTCAGAACGGAAAAAAAGGCTTTGACGTGGTGGCCTCGATCAAAGACCAGGTGTACAAAGGGCGGGCAGGCGCCGACGGACCGGCCGGACGCGCCGTGGACGACACGCGCGATCAGGTGGTGGTCTACCGCGACGCACCAATCCCGGCGTTTTTTTTCTCCACGTCGGCTGGCCCGACCGAAGACGCCATGAATATTTGGGCGATGGACCTGCCCTATCTCAAGGGCGTCGAGTGCCCCTTCGATACGGACTCGCCGTTGTTCCAGTGGCGGACGGACGTGTGGTTGCCGCTCCTTGAACAGCGTTTGCAAGAAGAAGGCTTTGCGGTTGGGATCATCGCCAGTCTCGCGCCAGCCTCCTACACCAAGGCCGGACGGGTCTCCTCTGTCCGTATCCTGCATTCGGACGGCGAACTGCACGTCAAAGGCGAGGATCTGCGCCGAGTGATCGGCTATGCGGTGCTGGCCAGTACGCAATTTGATTTTGATGTGGTGGGGTTCCAAATCCAGTTCGCCGGGCGTGGCGCAGGTCACGGCGTAGGCCTCTGTCAATGGGGTGCCAAGGCGCTGGCAGAGCAAGGCTACAGCGCGGAGGCCATCGTGCGCTACTACTATCCAGGCGTCGAGATTCGAGACCGCTCCGACCTTCCAGGACGATAAGACGGTCATGCGCCTGGCCGACTTCGATTATCCCCTCGACGAGTCTCTGATTGCCCAGCACCCGATGGTGCCGCGCGACCAGGCCCGGCTGCTTGTCGTTGATCGCCACGCCGATTCGCTGGCGCATCACCACGTCGCTGAGTTGCCAGCCCTGCTTCGCCCAAACGACTTGCTGGTGCTGAACAACACCCAAGTCCTCCATGCGCGGTTCCCTGGGCACAAGCGTCCGAGCGGCGGCAAGGTGGACGTGTTGCTGGTGCGAGTCACGGAATCTACAGCGGTCTGGCAAGCCCTTATCAAAGGCTCTGTGCGCCCAGGCCAACAACTGGAACTGCCGAATGGCGTTACCGTGACGGTGCTACAAGCCGGCGAAGGCCGTCACACCATTGTCTTCCCGCCGGGTCTCGATGTGTTCGCCTATCTGGAGACCACAGGCGCGGTGCCCTTGCCGCCCTATATCCGTCGTGCGCCGACCGAAGACGACCATACTCGTTACCAGACGGTGTTCGCGCGCTATCCAGGCGCGGTGGCAGCCCCGACCGCCGGGCTGCATTTCACCACCGCACTGCTCGACGCGCTTCATAAAAAGGGCGTCCGTACAGCCTATGTAACGCTCCATGTGGGGACAGGCACCTTCAAGCCGGTTACATGCGAGGACATCCGCGAGCATCGGATGGACCCGGAATGGTTTGAGTTGCCCGCCGACACGGCACAGGCCGTAAACGACACGCGAGACAGGGGCGGGCGGGTGATTGCCGTGGGGAGTACGTCTGTGCGGGTGCTGGAGACGGCGGCGCAAAGGGGGCTGCCGCTCCGCGCAGAATCAGGTGAGACCGCGCTGTTTATCTATCCGGGTTGCCCATTCGCTGTCGTGGAGGCCATGCTGACCAATTTTCACCTGCCGAAAAGCACCCTCTTCATGCTGGTCTGCGCGTTGGCCGGGCCTGAGCGTATCCACACCGCCTACCGTATTGCCGCCGCCGAACACTATCGCTTCTATTCCTACGGCGACGCGATGCTGATTGTGTAGCGACGATGCCAACCACTACTCCTTGATCTGCTTGTCGCGCTTTTTCAGGTAGGCGTTGCGGACGGCGCTATAGAGGTCGAGTGTGCCTTCTTCTACGGCCTCGAACGTTTCGAGGCTCAACGCCCGTTCGTTGAGTCGGTCCCCGCCGGTTCTGCCTAACCCGCCCGCCCCTGGAATGAAATAATTGATCGGGTCCAGCGCCAGATCGAACACATAGCCCACGCTGTCGCGCACGGTGAGAGGCGATAGCAGCGGCACAACAAAATACCGGCTCTGGGTCCATCCCCACGTCGCAAAGGTCTGGCCCGTGTCCTCGTCGCTCCGTTCAATGCCGAACTGATACTTGGCGACATCGGCCATGCCGGCGCCCCCGAGCGTTGTGTTGATCAAAAAGCGCGCCAGTTCCCGCCCCGCCCCGCCGAATTTTCCCTGGAGCAGGCTGTTGATCAGGCGTTTCGGCATGGCGACGTTGTCAAAGATGTTATGCAGGATCTGTTTCTCGCCATCGCCGACGATCAGGTCATAGCCCTTGGCCACAGGCTTGATGGCATATTTGTCAAGGTTGTAGTTAAAGCGGAAGACGGGTTCGTTGTAGGATTCCCATGGATCGAAATCACTGGCATGGTCCTCCACTCTGAGCTTCGTATCGGTGACCACGACTTCTTCCAGTTGTTGGGCGTCGGATGGTTCCGGGGCCGCCACGATGAGGCCCCACCCCATCAAGCCAACCAGGAAAAACATTCTCAGATGCGCGATGCTCTGGTGTTCCATAAGTGCCTCCTTAAAGTCTCAGAAGAATGCCTAGATTCCGTGACAAGAGTCAAGCTCTTGGCGGGTTCGTGGCAGAAGCCGCCGACCTATATTTGCGATGGCGAAATGTATCTGTTGAATGGACTTGGTGCGAAAGGCCCGGTGCATGGTTAGCTCTGACAGGTCGCGCGGGCGGTGTCCACGAAGGCGGTAAAGAGCGCGCGATGGGCGCGATGGCTTCGGTAGAGATACTCCGGATGCCACTGGACCCCGATAAAGAACCGGCGAGAGCGATCCTCAATGGCTTCGATCACGCCGTCGGGGGCCACGGCGCTGACGGCCAGATCGTGCGCAATGGCTTTGACCGCTTGGTGATGCGAACTGTTCACCGGCACGGAGTCGCGCCTCAGCAGGGTGTACAGATGCGAGCGTCGCTCCAGCGTGACGGGATGGCACGTCGTCGTTGCCGGCCCGCTCATGCGATGAGCCAGCGCACCGTCCACTTGTTCGCTAATATCCTGCACCAGCGTCCCGCCCAAGGCCACGTTCATCAACTGCATCCCCCCGCAAATCCCCAGTACCGGCAGGTCCCGCTTGTGCGCCTCCAGAAGAAGGGCACATTCCGAATCCGTCCGATGCTTGCTCATGACGGTAAAGGGAAAGCGTTGGCGTTCGCCATAGCGACGGGGATTGATGTCCGGCCCGCTGCCGGTCAACATGAGGCCGTCGAGATGGTCGAGCAGGGCAGCGCCCAACGAGGGATCACTGGCGACGGGAAGAATGACGGGAAGACCGCCTGTCGCCTCAATCGCCGCAAGGTATCGATTCCGGAGAAAGACCGTCGCCTCGCCGGCCCTGCCCTCATGGTCGGCCCTCGGATTGAAGTCCGGCGCAATCCCAATGATAGGCTTTCGTATCGGGACAGGCTTTCGCATCGGGCTGGGACGCAGCTGCCGGTCAGCGCCCGCTCTTGGAACTCTCTGGAGGGACGCCGGTGAAACGAAGGTCCTTCTTTCCTCTCAGATGATCCGGCGTCACGATGTAATCCCCTTCAATCGTGGTGTACCAGACCGCGTCGGCGGCCTTCTTGTCAAAACCAGACAACACGTACGTGAACCCTCCCACGATACTGCCGAGGAGTGCCACCGTGACTTTGGCTGCACCGTAGGGAAGCGAGCAGAGAAAGCTGCCCACGCCGACTCCCAGATCAACCGCAGGATTCTCGCCGTTGCTCTTATCCGCCGCCCAGGCAACCGGCGCCACAGACAGCGACAGGGCCACCAGCACCGCAATGATCCGACTCGTGATGGTTGTCATACGCTCTCCCTCCTTAAAGGTTCTCGCCACTTATAATATACTTGCTGGGGCTGATTCAAGACGAGGGTCGCTTCACCACAATTCAAGACGAGGGTTTCTTCACCCCAACCGCCAGCACCGCTTCGTTAGGAATCCGCAGCTTGCCACGACACCAGAACTGTTCCACTGCGCACACGATGTCGTCTTTGACAGCCCGACGGACGGGCGGCGACGCCTTGGCGAACGCCCGCTGGAGAGACGGGCCCTGCTTCATCGAATCCCAGAACGCAGCGGGACCTTTGAACACCCACTCGACCGTCATTCGTTCGGCCCGCACGTCTGTAAAGCCCACCGCCCGTAACGCCCGCTCCATCACGCCCGCCCTGCTGAAACGGAAAAAATCCGGCGCACCTGGAAGTGGCGTGGCAATGTTGTGCCGCTCAAGCGCCTGGGACACGACTCGCAACGTGTTGACCGTGCGCTCGGTTCCCCAGACAGCAACCGCGACGCGCCCGCCTGGAACCAGCACGCGATACATTTCCTGCAACGCGCGCTCCGCATGGGGCATCAGCATCAGGCCAAACCGACAGAACACCCGGTCAAACGTCATCGCGTCCAGCGCCAGCCGCTCTGCATCCATTTCGCGGAAGTGCGTCTTGAGCGCGCCTATCTGCCGCCCACGCGCCTGTGCCAGGCGAATCATGGCAGGAGAGAAATCAATGCCCAGGACCAGGCCGCGTGGCCCCACATGGCGGGCAATGGTCAGCGCCGGTTCGCCAGGACCAGTCGCCACATCCAACACCCACATACCTTTTTGCAGCGCGGCCAATTCGATCAGCCGACGACCGAACGGGCGGAACTCCTGGATCGCCATTGTCGCATAGCGGGCGGAGAACGTATTCCACCGTTTCCGCTCGTTGTGTTTGTAGGCAGTGGCGTGAGTCGAGGGCGCGGACTTCTTCACCGTAGGTGGAGCGTACTGAGAACCGACAGGAGAGTCAACCGGCGCCCTACGATCCTTGACACCCATCGGACCAGTGATTAGAGTAGAGGCATGTTCGGCACAATGGGCGCGACAGAGATCCTTTTGTTCCTGGTGATTGGTCTGCTGCTCTTCGGCGTGGGCAAATTACCGACCATCGGCGAAGGGCTTGGGAAGGCCTGGACTGGATTCAAAAAGGCGTTACGAGAGCACGATCCGCCGCCGCAGACACAAGAGCCGACTCAGACCGGCCATGATCGAGATAGAGCAGATACGCATGTCCGCCTTCCCCCGTCTTCCTAGCATGCCCTGGGCGCTGGGTCTCCTCACTGTCCTCCTGTCCGCCTGCATCGTCTCCACGGACCATCAGGAACCCACGCCAGAGCAGGTGATCCCTCGGCTCATCGAGCTGCTCCAGGATCCCAACCCCGACCTACGCCGTACCGCTGTGCAGTCGCTCGGCAAGATCGCCCAGAAAGACACCGCGCCAGCCCTCATTGAGGCGTTGCGTGACCACGATGCCGCAGTGCGACGCCATGCCGCCTGGGCATTGGGCATGATCGGCCCTGACGCGCTTGGCCAGGAGCCGTCGCCCCTCGCCGCGCTGCTGTTTGACACAGATCCTTCTGTGCGCGAGGCGGCGTCCCTGGCCCTCGGCCTTACGGGCGATACGCAGACCGGCATTGAGTTGTTGCTGGAACGACTGCGGGAGCCAGGGACGCAGGCTGACAGCAAACGGCTGGCGGCGGCAGCGCTGGGTAACATGGAGGCGAAGTCGGCGCTGGCGGGCTTGACGGACTTGCTGGCCGATCCCGATACTTGTGTGCGCCGGTGGGCCGTCGCCGCCCTGGGCGAGATCGCCGACGAGCAGGCCGTCACGCCGCTCAGTGCGCTCCTGGTGAACGATCCCGATCCGGCTGTCCGTCTGGAAGCGGCCTTCCGGCTCGGTAAGTTCGGCGGGGTCACGGCACACCCCGCACTCACCGCCGCGCTCACAGACCGCGACGAGAATGTCCGGCGCGTGGCTGCGTCCGGATTGCCAATGCCGTGAGCCGTCCCAGACAGCCATTGCCCCGCCCACCTGCGCTGATGCCGAAACCGATCCTGGGGGTAGACATTGACAACGTTCTCGCCGATTCGGACGTCCGCATTCGGGCGATGATCCACGAGATGTGCAGGATCGAGATACGGGAAGACCAGATGACCCGCTACGACTACGAGGCGCACGGCGTCACCTGGGCACAACTCGGCGATGTCTTTCAGCGGTTCAATCTGGAGACCTGCCGTACATTGGCCTTGGTGCCTGGCGCGAAAGCCGCCCTGCAGCAACTTGCTGGTCGGTATGAGATTGCACTCGTCACAAGCCGCAACCCTGAGTCCCAAGCAGGCACGGAATACTGGCTCCAGGCAAATAGTCTTCCCTACGACCAGCTTCATTTTAACGACGACAAACACGCGCTCGGCATCCCGTACCATGCCTTTATTGAAGATCGCCACGAACACGCGCACCGCATTGCGGGAACCGGCGCTTCAGTCTATCTCCTGAATCGCCCCTGGAATACCGATCCGCTCGCTCATCCCAACGTCCGCCGGGTGGACACCTGGGACGAGATTCTGGCATGCCTATTCTAGGGCATGAACAGATCACGAAACGGCCCCTCTGAGCAGCCTCTAGCGGCAGGGATAGGGGAAGGACGTCTCCGGAGACGACGGGACGATCAGATGAACCGTGCAGGTGGTACGCTCCATGGTGAGTTGACGATTGGAAGAATAGACCATCTCCTCCACCATGAAGGCCGGCCCATAGCGGATCACAATCCGGTCCACCCCAATGTCGCTGGTCGCGCGTGTCCGGCGGAGAAAGACCTGGTCGCGCGCGTTCCGATCCGGCTCCTCGCCAGGCTTCACGCCCCACGGAATAAAGACGAATGGGGCCTGTGATAGCTCCCGCCAGACCTGCCGGTTGGAGGTGGCATCCTGTTCGGTTATCAGACGCGCCGCCTGATCTTGAAGTTGTTGGTGCCGGCTGCGATCCATCGTCATGGAAATCGGCAGTGTCGCGTTCATTGCGACGAGGCGCGCATCCACCTCAGCACGAGGCATCCCGACCGAGATCGTACCCACCGCGCGCGTGACCGCCTCCACCGTTCGGGCATCAAGATCGAACAGGGCCGGATAAAGCCCGCAGGAAATCGGGTGCAGCCCGGCCAGAACCCAGAGCCCCAGGGTCGCGTATCGGCGCACGAATGGCCGAGCGCTTGGAGCCCCCTCGTCGTCATCGTCGCGCTTGCGGAGCCAACTCACGATCAGAAACAGGAACAGCGACACAGGGGCGAGAAACAGATGCGTGGTGGCGACATCATTGATGTCGGGCAGCCGCGTGGGAATCTCCCAGGATCCCCAGAAAGACAGCGCCGCCACCAGCAGGATCCAGGCCCAGGAGGCCGGGACGCCCACTCGCCCGATCCACGTGGAAATATTCAGACTGGACACAGACAAAACAGTACCATATAATCTCCTGGCTTCGTGGTGTGCCGAAGTGGCGGAACTGGCAGACGCACTAGATTCAGGGTCTAGCGCTCGCAAGGGCGTGCAGGTTCAAATCCTGTCTTCGGCACCACATCACACTGGAAGGTACACGCACTCATATTGGAGCGGGAAAAGGGATTTGAACCCTCGACCCTCGCCTTGGCAAGGCGATGCTCTACCACTGAGCTATTCCCGCCCCGAACACGTCAAGAATTCGTAGTATAGGGGGAATCTCGAAGAACGTCAAGGCGAAGAACGTCAGGACCACGAGCCTCAAGACATTGGAGTGGCGAAGGTGCGCCGGATGATCTGCTCCACAGACGGGAAATAGCGTTGGGGGAGATTCTTGAACCGGCGACGACACTCCAGGACGGCCAGGTCGGCGTTGGGAAACGCCTGCGCCGCCTCCAGGAGGTTGTTGTAGTACGCACGAATCTTGGACTCTACACGGTCATCCTTGACACCGGCCACCTCCTCGGCGGCCTCCGTCATCCGGCCTTCATGTGCTACAATCGCCTGGAAACAGATCCCCTTGAATCGCGACGCAACCGTTCCCCGACTGGTGCCAAGGCGCTGGGCAACGGCATCAATCTCAAACTGCATCTCGCGCATGACATCAAGAAACACGCCATCGCCCGAGAGGTCCAGCCCGCTGATCCCTGCCAGGCTCTCTCGCCCGTCCCTCGGGAGAGACACGGTGAGATTCAGGTCGGTTTCGCTGAGCACCTGGCCGTCGGCGAACACCACTGCACGTTCGATGGCATTGCGCAAATCGCGTACATTGCCTCGCCATTTTTGGCGGCGCAACGTCTCCAGGGCGCGCGCTGAGAACCCCGTCATCGGCTTCCCCGCCTGCGCGGCAAAGTGCGTCAGAAAATGCTGCGCCAGCCTCTCTACATCAGCAGGACGTTCACGCAGAGGCGGCAGGGTAAGCGGCACGACGTTGAGCCGGTAATACAGGTCTTCTCGGAAGCGCGTGGCTGCCACCTCTTCCTCAAGATTGCGATTGGTCGCCGTCACAATCCGCACATCCACTCTCCGCGGCGTCGTTCCACCTACACGGTCCACCTCGCCGGACTGAAGCACCCGGAGCAGTTTCGCCTGGAGCTCGCCGGACAGCTCGCCGATCTCGTCCATAAACAGAGTGCCGCGATCAGCCTGTTCAAAGCGCCCCTTCTTGTCAGCGTGAGCCCCCGTGAAGGCACCGCGCTGGTGTCCAAACAATTCGCTCTCGGCCAACGTCGCGGTGATGGCCGCCATGTTGACGGCAATAAAGGGCCCCCCGGCCCTCGGGCTCAAGGCATGGATTGCGCGGGCCAACAGTTCCTTGCCGGTGCCGGTCTCGCCCGTCAACAGAACCGGACTGGCCGTCGCCGCGACCTTTTTGACCATCTGGAAGACCTCGATCATACGGCGATCTCCGGTGATGATGCCGTGCGCAGCGCATTCGGCCATGGCGGCGTCCTGCTCAAGGCTCGACTGTGCTGGTGACAGAGGCACAGGACGCAGGTCGCGATAGTGCCGTTCCAGCTCTTCAACCTGTCCGACCAGCCGGTCCCGCTCCGTATGCGCCTTGTGTAAGGCGTCGTCCAGCGCCGTCAGCCTGGTCTCTAGTTCGCGCACATGGCTCGTGGATCCCGTCATCGCCTCGCGCAGTGCGCGGGCCTCGTCAATCGCGCCATCAAACGCCAGGTCATGCGCTTCCAGACGGGCGCGGCCGGCAGCAAGCGCGGAGTCCGTCTCACGCATCTGCCGCTCCAGCGACGTGAGCTGCGCACGGACGGTGGTCCGCTCGTACACTGGAACCACAACCACGGCCACAAGAAAGGCCAGCATCGGCGCGATGATCGGCAACACATAGCCACCGGCATTAAACAGCATGACCGCCACGCTCACATAGAAGAGTCCGGCGCCGACCACCCGCAGCAAGGCATAGATCCATGCAGGGGTAGAGACGGCCAGGGCGCCCATGCACCCCATGAGTGCGACCACCAAGAACGTTCCGATTGTCGCCGGCTGACGCACCCATCGTTCCGTCAAGATTGTATTGAGGGCCTGGGCATGGACCAGCCCGCCAGGCGCGGCCTCGCCCAGAGGCACGGCCTTGAGGTCGAAGCCCGTCGCCGTCGTCAGAATGAGCACGGTGGCGCTCTTGAATCGCGTTTCAAGCTCGCGGCGTCCGTCCGGCGTGGTCGCGAGGGCGAGCACTTGCGAGAACCCATACTGCGGGAGAAAGGTCTCCGTCCAGATCCCGGCATAATTGATGACCATCTGTCCGTGCGCATCAATCGGAATACGCACCAGGCGGTCGGCATCCCCCTCAATCCCGCGCAGTTCAACGTGCCGCCCCGGAACGATTGAGACATGATCTGGTGACACGCCGAATGTTTCCATGGCCACCCGCAGCGACAAGGCCGGTAACAGCCGGTCCTGCACCCGCACAATCAACGGCACACGCCGGATGACGCCGTCGGGGTCCCGGTTGGCAGCGATATGTCCCAGTCCGCTCGCGGCCATCGCCAGATCGGCTTCCGGCATGAAAACTCGTCCTGTGCGCAACAGGTCTTCCGAGTCGGTTTTCCAGGGCAGCCCCGCAGTCGCCAGCGTGTTCGCCAGCATCGCCTGCCCCTGAATCTGGGCCGCGTTGGGTGCGGTCTCCTGGCCTGGCGGAACAAGTTCCACGCCAATCGGCAGCACGGCGCGCTCGGCGCCGACCATGGCCTTCAGGAAACGCGCGTTGCTCTCGGACGATGGGGCGCTGAACACAATGTCGAATGCGATGGCATGTGCGCCGGCATTCGTCAGAATCTCCGTCATCAGCGCATGCACAGCCCGGTCCCAGGGCCAGCGGCCCAGCGCGGAGACGCTGGTATCGTCGCAGACAATGAGCACGATTCGTGGATCAGTCGGCATCGCCTGGCGAAGCCCGAAGCGGAGGTCGAGGGTTTTGTCTTCCCATGGCTGCATGGCTCCGGGCCAGAGCCCGAATAGCGTCGCCACGCATAGCCCACAGACGACGCCGACCATCCACGACCAGTGCGCGATCGGACGTCCGGGCGCAGGCATCATTTGTTCTTCATGACATACACACCGTCCCAGTCATCCGGCGGGGGGACCGCCAAAAATTCCGTGGCGCGCTCCAGATAGAGCTGAGAGGGCCCGTCCGTCTTGTCAATGGCAAGCGCACGGGCAAAGGCGTCGGCGGCCACTGCCCACTCCCGTCGTTTATACGCCGCCAGCCCCTCGTTGTAGACCTCCCGAACCTGCTGCGTCATCTCGGATAATACGCCCTTTTTTCCCGCCATCACTTCGTACACACGCACACCCTGTGTTTTTCCTTGGACCCGCAGCAGATCCAACTCACGCCACTCGACAAAATCTTTGGTCAACTCAAACGTCCGTTCGGTCATCATGACTTCAGTATGGAACGGTTTGTTGGCGCCTTCAACGCGGGAGGCCAGGTTCACGGCATCTCCCATCACGGTATATTCCATACGGGCATCCGATCCCATGTTTCCAACCAGCACCACGCCGGTATTGACGCCGACGCGCATGGCTAACTCCGGGCGTCCCTCCTGCTTCCACTTTTCGCGGAGGGGATGCATGGCCGCCTGCATGTCAAGCGCCGTCTGGACCGTACGCAACGCATGGTCTTCCTGCGGAATGGGATCGCCGAAAAACCACAACATGCCGTCGCCGATGAACTTGTCGAGCGTCCCCTGATGGCCGAATCCAATCCTGGTCATCTCGTTGAAATACTCCTGGAGCACCTTCTGCACGATCTCCGGCTCGATCCCCTCGCAGAGTGTCGTGAAGGACACGACATCCGTAAACAGAATGGTGAGTTCCTTGCGCTGCCCTCCCATCAGACGTGTGCTGTCATTGAGCAGCATATCCACGACGGCCGGCGCAAAGTAGGGCGCAAAGGCGTCGCGGGTCTTGCGCTTTTCGACTTCGCCGACTGCGTAACGGTAGGTCACCATGCCGGCGCTGGAAAGCACGCCGACGATCACTACGGGCGCGACCGGTAGGATATGTCCGAATGTGATAAAGCTGAACCAGGCGAGGGCCACATAGCCCCCGATGGTGACGATGGCCACGAGCAGATACACATAGGGTTGAAACCAGAGCGCGAGCAACGCGATCCCGATGGCCATCCCCAGAAGCAGCGCAATCACGGTGGCCGGCGGTGACTCCACCAGAAATTGCTGGGTCAGGATGGTATTGATGATGTTCATGTGGACGCCATTCAGCGGATAGGCCGACTCCACCGGGACCGTGCCGGTATCGCTGGCCCCGATCGTGGACACTGCAAAGAGCGCCACGATGCCCTTGTAATTCTGTTCCATCTCCGCGCGCTTGCTGGGGTCGTTCGCTTCTTCAAGGAGATCAGCGACGGACTGGTGTTTGAAGGAGTCCGCCCAGAGTCCGGCGTAGTTCACGGTCATCAGGCCATGCTCATCCACGGGAATGCGCAGATCCTTTCTGGTCTGTTCGCCTGGCAACAGCGCGTCCTGGACGATGACGGCGCCGGGTTCAATGCGCACATGGGAGAGGTCGCTCTCGAGCAAATCAATCACGACCCGGAAGGCCAGAGACGGAAACAGGCGGTCATGGACTCGCACAAACAATGGATTGCGCCGCACGCCGCCGTCGGTATCGGCTGTTCTGGTGACATGCCCGACACCGTGCGCCACCTGGGCAAAATCTTCCATCGGGAGCAACCGTGTCTTCCCGTAATACGATGGAAGGGGCGGATTCGTCGGAGCCGGGATGGTGACGCGCTGCAGGAGATCATCGGGATAGGTCATAATCCGCCCGACGTCCTTTTTCCACTCCGCCGTGGGTGTCGTCGTCAAGTCTGAGAGAACGGCCGCCAGGTACACCGTCCGCATATCGCGCATGGCATGAGCGAGGGCACGGTCGTTTTCGTTCTTCGGGTCTATCTTGAGAGGGGTCGGATAAGGAAAGAACACATCGAAGGCGACCATTCTGGCGCCTAGGCCATGCAGGGTCTCGACCACTTGCGCACTCACCGCTCTCGGCCAGGGCCACCGGCCCAGCACCCCCACGCTGGTGTCATCCACATTAATGTGAACCAGACGCGGATCCTGGCGGATCGGATCGCGGAGTTGATGCATCCGGTCGCTGATCCGGAGATCCAGTTCCTTGAGATACGTGGGCAGCGCCAGGTGCAGGAGTCCGATCACGCAGGCTGCCGCCAGCCCGGCGACCAACGGCGGGCCATACTGCGCCATGCCACGCCGCGTTCCCGGCCCTGCCATTTATTTTTCGCGGCCCGGGACACCGATGATGTCAATCGGCTGTTCCGGTTTTCCCGGAGGGGAACTCCCTGGCCCGCGCGGACCGGATCCGGCAATCTTCTTGCGCTCGCGCGCGGCCTGGAGATCGTCCTTGTTGGACGTGACAAGCGCCACCATCGCGGACGACCACGTAGATTCTTTGGCCTTGGCCTTTAAGACCGTCTGTACTTTTTTCAGGTAGGCTATCGAATCGCTGATCTGGTCTGTCGTCGCTAAGGCGGGATCGAATGGGATCGTGCTGACCAAGGCCTTGATCGTCTCATCGCCGAATGGCCCTGAAATCTTGAATTCCGCCGCCGCGCCATCATCCCCGAATGAATATTTCTGGCCGCCCTGAATGCGGGCCTCGCTGGTAAAGACATTGGGCACGAGATGGACCACTTTGCCTTCAGCCGTGTAGTAATCCAGTTTCAGGTACGCATCCTTCTCGGACTCCACGTAGATAATCAGCCGCTCGCCTTCGACGAAGGGCTCGCCCTCTTTTTTATTGGTCCAGACCTTCATCCCGAAACGGGACACGGATGTCGCGACCACCGGATCGTCAACTTTCAGGGTTTGGGCAAGCGCTTTGGCATTCAGTCGTTGCTTGATGAGGTCCGCGATGTCCTTGGAATTCGGCGTTGCCGCGATTCCCACACAGACCTGGCCAGCCTTGACCTCCTGCCTGGTGATGCGCTCGTTACTGAGTCCCACCCGGCCAGCTGCCGCCACGATTTCCGGATCCAGCCCATGGGCACTGCCTTGCCCCGTGCTTTCCACGAAGGTTTTGATTCTCTTGAGCGCGTCTTCCCTGGCGAGGGTCAAGGCTTTCTTTTGGACGGACAGGAGACTCTCGTCCGCACTCATACGGTAGCAGGAGAAACCCTGTACTTGGCTGGCCTCGGAGGCGGCAGATTTGGCCGACTCGCCCCCCAGTTGCGGCCCCGCCCAAGACTGGCCGGCCAGCCATCCGCTCGTCATCACTATCACGGCAATGTACATCGCCCTGAGAGACCGCATAGCGCTCACTCCACCTTCTTCCTGCTGCATGATCCTGCGCACATTGTCGCCCGTAGGCCCACACTTGTCAATCCTCGGGGAATCAATGGGCTTCCGGGGAATCAGCGGGCGTGATATCCACGCTCTGCGTCGAGCCGTCGGACGGTGGGGGGCCAGCCTCACGAAGAGGCACCGAGAATCCCGCTGCATGAGTGTGTCCGCCGCCGCCGTATTTCACCGCAATCCTGGCGACATCAGTCCCGGTGGCTTCCGACCTCATGCTGAAATAGCGCCGCCCGTTGCGGTCATGCCAGATCAGACAGAATGGATGGTCTGCGGATAAATGCTCGCCGATTTGACTGGTCAGAATCGCGCTCTGGACACAGGGCACCGTCTCTCCCTCAAACCGAACCCACGCCTGATGTCGGATCAGTCTCTTGACCAATTCCTGTTCGAACCGGAGGATCGCTCGCCCGTCCTGCTCCAGCCCATCTTGACTCAGCGTGTCCCACACCGCAAAATCATAGGGATAGGAATTCAACCCGGCGCTGATCTCACGGCTGCCCGGCAGCTTCCAGGTCCAGAGATCCTTGTCCTGCACATATTGCAGCAACCAGGGTACCGCCGTGCCATGTGCCCACTCCCAGGCCAGCACCGCCCCGCTTTTTTCAAGATCGAAGTGGACATAGGGAAGCCCGTTCAGCGCTGCTTGTGCCGTGATGTGATGGTCCAGGACCTGGATCGCCGTCGCCTGTCCAGCCATGGCCTCCAGGATCGGACGAGCATAACTGAAGTCCACGATCACGACTGCGCGCCCGGCGCAACTGACAGGCGGAGGATGGCCATGGTAGACGGGAACGAATTGGGCCTCTGGGTAGCGCTTCCAAATCGCCCAGGCCGAGCCAAACCCGTCGGTACATTCGGCATGGTACAGAACCAAATTGGGCGTCATCATCGTCTAGCATAGCATGACCACAGGGAGCGCACACCAGCCGGTTGTTCGGATGGACAGGCCGACATTCTCCTATGGTACACTCCGTCCATGCAGATCCTCACGGCGCACTCAACAGCCGCAACCACAGAGGACGCACTGGAGGACGTCTGCCGTGATATCGCTGATGGCCTGGAGGGACGGTCGGCAGACCTGGCCTTCCTGTTTTTTTCGCCCGATCATGCCGACTCGGCTGAACTCCTTGTCGCCACAATACGCGAACGGTTGCGCCCCGCTATCTTACTGGGCTGTTCAGCCGAAAGCGTGATTGGAAACGCGCAGGAAATAGAAGGCCGCCCGGCCCTGTGCCTCTGGGTCGGTCATCTGCCAGGCGCGACGCTCACGCCGTTCCATCTCGAATTTGTCCAGGTCGGCGACGGTGTTCGGGTCTTGGGGTGGCCCAATACCCTACCCGAGATCGAGCAAGCCCCCTCGTTCTTGGTCTTGGCGGATCCCTTCACCACCCCCGCAGACACCCTTCTGCAAGACCTTGAGACCCGCTATCCCGGCGCCTTGGCAATCGGAGGCATGACCAGTGGCGGACGGAAGCCTGGCGCGAACCGGCTGCTCTTCAACGACACAGTAATGGATCACGGTGTGATCGGCGTGGCTGTGACCGGCGCCGTCGGCATCCGCGCCGTCGTCTCGCAAGGCTGCCGTCAGATCGGCGACCGCTTGATGATTACCCAGGCCGAGCAGAACATCATCCATGAACTCAGCGGCAAACCGGCGCTGGACCGTCTACGAGAAGCGTTTTCGACACTCTCGCCATCCGAGCAGCACAGGGCCGAACGCGCGCTGCATCTGGGCTTCGTCATGGACGAGCATAAGGATTGTTTTGAGCGCGGCGATTTCCTGATCCGCAGCCTGGTCGGGGCGGATCAGATCACCGGCAGCCTGGCGGTCGCGGATCCTGTGCGAGTCGGTCAGACGGTCCAGTTTCACATCCGGGACGGCGCGTCCGCCGACGAAGATTTGCGTATTCTGCTGGCCGGCGAACGCGCGGCGTCCCATGTCGGCACCCTGATCGGCGCGCTGCTCTTCAGTTGCAACGGACGCGGCCAACGCTTTTTCCACAGCCCCCATCACGATATCACCGCCGTGAGAGAACACCTAGGCGGGATTCCGGTGGGCGGATTTTTCGCCATGGGTGAGATCGGCCCGGTCGGCGGGAACAACTTTCTGCACGGCTACACCGCCAGCATCGCGCTGTTCTACGCACACGACGAGCCAGGAGGACACTTGTGATTGCTGTGATCTGCTTGCTGGCGCTCTTCTGGGCGCCCGTCTCTTTGGACGCGCAAACCGCCTCACCAGCCACCAGCGACGAACCGCGTATCCGTGCCAGAATCTTGGGGGTGTCTCTCGGTTCGTCCCCCCCTGGCCCCTTCAACGCCATCACTGACGTTCCCGGCGTGACCGTTGGCCACGTCACGTTAATGAGCGGAGAGGGCACGCTCGTGCCAGGCCAAGGCCCCGTGCGCACCGGCGTGACCGTCGTGATTCCGCGTGATGACGTGTGGCGGGAAAAAGTCCCGGCGGGCTCGTTCGTGCTGAACGGCACAGGCGAAATGACGGGGCTGGCCTGGGTGGAAGAATCCGGATTTCTCGAATATCCGATTGCGCTCACCAGTACGCTCAATCTTCCCCGCGTCGCCAACGGTGTGATGAGCTGGATGATCGCTCGCTATCCCGACATCGGCATCAGGGACGATACCCTCACGCCAGTGGTCGCCGAATGCGATGACAGTCGTCTGAACGACGCACAGGGTCGCCATGTTGCAGAGGCCGACGTGATCAAGGCCCTCAACAGCGCGCAGAGTGGGCCAGTCGCGGAAGGCTCGGTCGGCGCTGGCACCGGCATGGTGGCCTATGGATTCAAGGGCGGCATCGGGACGTCGTCTCGCGTCATTGCCCTCGAAGCCGATACTCCGACAGGCTATACCGTCGGTGTGCTGGTCAATGCCAACGCAGGCAGGCGGGATGAATTGATGATGGGCGGTATCCCCGTGGGCCGCCTTTACGGCAAGGCCAGTAGTCCGGCGGCAGGGTCAGAAGGCTCCATCATCATTGTGATTGCCACCGACGCGCCACTGGACGCCCGTCAATTGAAACGGCTCGCCAAGCGCGCGGCGCTGGGCCTGGCCCGCACCGGCTCCACCGCCCGACACGGCAGCGGAGATTTCATCCTGGCTTTTTCCACCGGCAACGTGATTCCGCATTATCCGAAAGACCGCACCTTTCCCGTCACAGCCTTTGCCGACACCCATGTGAATCCGCTGTTTGCTGCGACAGTGGAAGCCACGGAGGAAGCGATCCTCAATGCCCTCACGATGGCGACAACGGTCATTGGACGCGACGGCCACACAGCCGAAGCCATGAACCTGCACCGCGTCCGGGAGATCTTGAAAACCTTCCGTTCGCCCTGATCTTGCCAACCGTTCGTCCTGATCTTGCAAACCGTTCGTCCTGAGCCTGTCGAAGGACGCCCAGCTAGATTCCCTCGCCCCATAGTTCCTTGACAAGCCGTCTCATTCAGATAAGAATCGCACAACCGTTTGGGGTCTACAGAAGCGGGATATACCGGTCAGTATTCTCATGAGTTTGACGCCAACAGAGAATCCTTGTGGCTGATAGCCTTACAAATCAAAAACGGTCGGAAGTCATGGCCGCGATTGGTTCCACCGGCAATCGGACCACTGAATTATGCCTCGCCTCGATACTGCGATCAAACGGCATTACCGGCTGGAGACGACATCAACCACTCCCCGGGAAGCCTGATTTCGTATTCCATCGTGAGCGTGTCGCGCTGTTTGTAGACGGTTGCTTCTGGCACGGTTGCCCGTGGCACTGCCGCATGCCGAAATCTCGACAGGACTACTGGAAACCTAAGATCGCTCGCAACAAGTCCAGAGACAAATTGATCCAGGTACTCCTTGCAAAAGCAGACTGGCGGGTCCATCGGATATGGGAACACTCACTCAACAAACCGAGCTCGGCCGTCGCAAGACTCACGCTGACCTTGAAAAACTCCGCAAAACAGATTAGAAGGGCATCTTGAACACGAACGATTTTGAGCGACTCCTTGATGATCTCTGCGCACGTCTGACACGCGAGTGTACGACAGGTCGGCGTCTTACTGTCTCAAAGTCATTTGAGAATCGTGTCCGCGAAGTCATCCGAACCTTGCTGGTCCAATTCAAGATACCCGTCGACTTCGCTCCGCACCCCTACGGGTTTCCCGACATCGTCCTCGGCAAACTCGGAGTCGAGGTCAAGTTCACCACAAACGACACATGGCGATCCGTCGCGAACAGCGTCTTTGAGAGTTTCAGAAACAAGGACGTGAAGCGTATCTACGTCGTCTTCGGCAAGATGGGCGGCAGACCTGAAGTGCGATGGGGACGTTACGAAGAATGCGTCATGCACGTCAGAACATCTCATGTCCCCCGGTTTGAGGTCGATATCGAAGCCGAGGAGTCTTTGTTCAAGAAATTCGGAATCACTTACGACCAGTTCTCCGCCCTCTCCGAAGAAGGGCGCATGAAGCACATCCGCGAGTATGCCAGGGGCCGTCTCAAACCGGGCGAACGTCTCTGGTGGCTGGATGAGAAACCCGACAGAGGCCACTCCTTGCCGATGCAGGTCCAACTCTTTGCGAACCTCAGCAACGAAGAGAAACTCAAGATGCGGGCAGAAGCGTCACTGCTCTGTCCGCAGATCGTCGGGTCCGGGCGAAACAGAACCAAGTATATCGACCCGATCATGTTCCTGCTCACCTACCACGGTATTTTGGCGACAAGAGACGCGTTTTCGGCTGGCAGCGCCGCCGGACCGGAGCGTGGCGGGATATACGTCCAAAGGGCATTGCAAAGGATTCAGCCCCAGATGATCGAAGCCGCAGAGTACTTGGAATGCTCCCTCTTCACAGAGTATTGGGGGAGGAATGTCCCTCCAAGGAAACGAATACCAGAGTGGTTGAAGATAGCGGATGTCTATGCCAAAGTCGCGAATCCATCTTGGAAACCGTCTGACGTTCTGTTCCTATCTCTGCCTCAAACACGCCAGAATGGAGTTCGCCACATGCCAGGCTAATACCGGTGGCACAGCATTGCCCACCTGACGCTCTGTCTCCCTCAGGCCAGACACAAACACGAATTTGTCCGGGAATGACTGAATTCTCGCCGCCTCTCGCATGGAAACCCGGCGCGGGAGTCGGTAGTGGTACTGGATGTTCCCATGACATTCAGCCCGGATCGTGTACCCCGGTCGTTCCTGCACCAACTTCCGGTTCCCTTGTTCCGGGCTGGTGTTCGCAAGACTCCAGATGTGGTTAATCCGCGGGTTGTGCGCCATATCTTCCAAGTCGCCAATCGCTTCCTTTGCGGTCATCCAAGTCGCCGCGCTGCGTTCCGGTGTCGGCGGAACATACGGTTCAACACCGTCGGCTGTTCCAACGAACAAGACACGTTCTCTTGTCTGCGGCACCCCGTAGTCTGCTGCCTGATACAACTGGTAATGCAGTGTGTAACCCAACCCCTCGAAGTCGCCAACAACTTGACGCAACCACTCTTCGTGACGCAGTAGCGCCTTCACGTTCTCAGCCACAAATACCTTTGGCTTAACCCGCCTGATTGCTTCCACCATTGCCTTATAGAGACCACTCCGCGAACCGTTAACACCGGTGCGCTTCCCGTTGACAGAAATATCCTGGCAGGGAAAACCGCCGATTAGAACGTCAGCGTTCTCTGGAATCCGGTCCAAGAGACCCCAAACATCCCCTCTCAGTATCTCGTGACCCAAGTTCCGACGATAGGTTTTGCAGGCTTCACCGTTCAAGTCGTTTGCCCAGACAATCTCAAAAGGCAGAGACCGGTAACGCTGCCCGAAGACCTCGAACCCCCCCGTAAATCCGAGGTCCATCCCCCCACAACCTGAGAACATCGAGACGACAGTGTGCTTCTTGGCAGCAGTGCCACCGTCGTTGACGGATTTAGCCGAAACCCTGTACTGGGCGTATTCCTCCCGGACCAGAAGGGCCTTCTTCTGCCGCCCTTTACCATAACCGACTTGCCGCAGGGATGATGGTTCTCTCTGCTCGTCACAATATGCTGCTGCGGATTTCCTGAACCAGTCCTTGAGCGTGCTCCCCGACAAGGAAAGAGCGGCATACATCCGCCGTTTCAAGTCAGGTTCGATGTCGATTACGATCCTGCCAGAATTTCCGTGTTGTGCCATACATATAACGTAATCTATGTCATATGATCTGCGCAAGCTGTGGCGAGTTCATCCTGGCCTTCTCGACCGGCAACGTGATTCCGCATTATCCGAAAGACCGCACCTTTCCCGTCACAGCCTTTGCCGACACCCATGTGAATCCGCTGTTTGCTGCGACAGTGGAAGCCACGGAGGAAGCGATCCTCAATGCCCTCACGATGGCGACAACGGTCATTGGACGCGACGGCCACACAGCCGAAGCCATGAACCTGCACCGCGTCCGGGAGATCTTGAAAACCTTCCGTTCGCCCTGATCTTGCCAACCGTTCGTCCTGAGCCTGTCGAAGGACGCCCAACAATATTCCCTCGAATATTCCCTCGCCCCTGTGAGGGAGAGGGGCAGGGTGAGGGGGGTCTTCCTCACAAAGCAGCCTGGCACCTTTTGATCGTCTGTTGTTATGGGCATGGCCCGGCGCGTGTGGCGCAGTAGGGGCAGATCGTCCATTCCATCTGCAGGGCGCGTTGGCACCTGGCACAATGGCGGTTGAGTACGGTCTCGCAGTACGGGCAGGTCATGAAGTCGTAGTGGACGATCCTGGCGCAGGTCGCGCAGAGTGATTCGGTTTTACCCGATACCTCAATGACGCGCAGCAGTTCCTCGAGTGTGGTCACGCCCGCTTTGGCTTTGGTCAGGCCGTCCTCGCCCAGCGTGGTCATCTTGGCGGCAAGGGCCGTGAGGCGAAGGTCTTGTTCCGTGGCCTCTGCGGCGATCATTTCGCGCATCTGTGCGGTTGGGTCAAGGATTTCCATGAGGGCGATGCGTCCGAGGTAGCCGGTTTTGCCGCAGGCGGCGCAGCCCTTCCCGGCATATAACTGCACTTGCGCCAGCGCCTCCGGAGGAATCCTCAGCGCCCGTAACGTGGTGGGGTTCGGCGTGGTGGGCTCCTTGCAATGGGGACAGATCGTTCGCACCAGGCGTTGCGCGATGACGCCCTCGACGAGCGAGGCGACGAGGTAGCGGGGAATGCCGAGATGGATGAGTCGCGTAATGGCCGACGGGGCGTCATTCGTATGGAGGGTGGAGAGGACCAAGTGGCCGGTCATGGCAGCCCGAATGGCGATTTCGGCGGTCTCCAGGTCACGGATTTCCCCGACGAGCACGACGTCCGGGTCCTGGCGTAGGATGGCCCGTAGCGCGCCGGCGAACGTCAGCCCCGCATCTGGGTTGACCTGGGTCTGGTTGATGCCGTCGAGGGTGGTCTCGACCGGGTCCTCGACGGTGATGAGGTTGATCGCCGGCGATTTGATCGTGTTGAGAATCGCGTACAGCGTCGTTGTTTTGCCGCTTCCTGTGGGGCCTGTCACCAGGATGAGGCCCTTGGGCCGGTGCGTGAACGACGTGATCGTCGCAGAGGTCTTTTCGGACAACCCGATCGAGTCCAGTGTGGGGCGCGCTTTCGATTGGTCCGTGACCCGGAGCACCATTTTTTCGCCGTACAAGGTGGGCAGGGAGGACACACGGAAATCCACCTCGCGCTGTTCAATCTTGACCCGGATCGCGCCATCTTGCGGAATGCGACGCTCGGCGATATCCATTTTGGCGAGAATCTTGAGGCGTGAAATCAGCGAGGCATGGACGACTTTCGGGAGCCGCATGATTTCTCGGAGGAGTCCGTCCACGCGATACCGCACCAGCGTGTCTTTGGGGGTTGGCTCGACATGGATATCGCTGGCCCCGGCACGAACGGCCTGGGTCATCATCATGTTGCAGAGCCGGACAACGGGCGCCTGCCTGGTCGCTTCTTCTAAGCTCTGAATCTCGGCTGCCGACGGCAGGGCTTCCGCCGCAAGCACTTCCAGCAGGTCCTCGCTGTATTCTTCGGTACTGTCGGACACGATCTGGTTGATGGCGGCTGTCGTTGCTCTCTTCAGATAGACTTTTTCCACCGCGTTCTTAATCGCGGTTCGGCCCGCCAACACCGGTTTCACGGCACATCCGCTGAAAAATGACAGGTCCTGAATGGCGTCAAAATCGAGAGGATCTGCCATGGCCACAGTCAGGGACTTTCCGTCCAATTTGACCGGCACAGCCTGATAGCGTGTGGCCAGCGCTTCAGGATAGGCGGAGGCGAGGTCGGGGCTCAACGATTCTGTCGTCAGGTCCGTATAGAGGAAGCCCAGCTGGCGTGCCAGGCGTGAGGCGATGTCAGATTCGGAGACGAGAGCCTGATCGAGGAGGTATTCACCGAGACGCTGGCTGGCCTTGGTAGATTCTTCGAGCGCCGTGACAAGCTGTTCACGGGAGAGCAGCCCGGCCTCAACCAGGATTTCGCCCAGTTTGCGGCGACGCTTGGGGGCGGCGATCTCTTCTGGTGTGCTCGGCGCTGTGGTGTTGCTCATGGCGCTCCTGATAATTGGTTTGACAAGGGCCGGAGACCGCCCCTACAATCCTATACAATGTGGACGATGATCTCTGTGCCGTTCCTCATCTCCTCCATGGCGCTTGAGGCAGAAGCCCTAATTTCCTGGCCTAGAAAGGCCCTTTTGTGTAACAGGGTAGGTCTTCTTTGTGATTGCTTTCGTGTCGGCAACCGTATATCCTGAGACACGGTGTCTAAATTTTATTCGGTATCATCGCATGAAGGTCATGCGATGTCGAGGGGAATTTCATGAAACAGTCCGGTCCGTATAGCGTGCGTCCCGGCCCGGAAGCGATGCTGCCGCCCGCTGCGGCGTCCATGGGCAATACGCTGCCGGATCCCGGCCAGGCGCACATCAATGGGCGCATCGTTCCCGATGAGGAAGCTTTTCAGGAGGCGGCCAGGCTATTTCTTGGCGGCACCGTGCCCACGATCTTCCCAGGCCCGCTGGTCCTGTGGGCGTGGAATGAAAAGGCCAAGAAGAAAGCCACGGCCATCAAGTTTCTTTACGAGACGATCAAGGAATGCGCGCCTGCCGGCGCCAAACCGATGCTGATTCCGATGCCGGATTACCGGCCGAAATACCCGAAGATCAATCCTGAAGTCGAGATAAACCCCAATCATCCCAACCTGACGATCTGGCACAATAAAATTGACGTCTGTATGTTCGTGGGCGTCCATTGCCATCAGGCCAATTTATCCCTGAAAATTATTCGCGGGGGGACCAACTGTTATACGATTGCCATGTGTGCCCAGGCCGGGCATGAAGATGCGTGTCTGTCGTTCCGGGACGCCTCGGTTGAAAAAATCATGTATCTTGCGGAATGGGTCAGGAAATTAAAAGACACGGTGCCGTTCGGTGCGCTCAAACAACATGTCGCCGGCCTGGAAAGTAATGATCGCGCCGGCGGAGTCAGACGTTAAACAAGGAGGCCACGCCGATGGATAGCCACGCAATTCTTGGGACCAAGAACAAAAAAGGGCAGGTGTACACCGATCACAGGAATATGCTCTTCGAGGCGCCGCGCACCCCCTCCTTTTTTACGGGAAGCGAAGTCATTAAGGAAGCCATTAAACGAGCCAGTGTGGACTTAATGGTGGCCTATCCGATTACGCCCCAGAGTGAAGCGGCGGCCCTGATCGGCGAGTTGTACGCGGAAGGCTATGTGGCTGATTACATGCGGGGAGAGAACGAATTCGGTGTGATGTCGGAGTGCGCCGGCGGCTCCTTCGGCGGCGCGCGGGTCTTTACGACGACGGCCGGGCCCGGCACCCTGCGGGCCATGGAAAACTTTCCGATGTGGTCGGGAGCGCGCCTGCCGATCGAGATGATCGTGACGTGCCGCGGCGTCAATTCGCCGCTGAGCATCCAACCGGATACGCTTGAAATTTACTATATTTTGGAAACCGGCATGTTGGTCTGGCACGCGGAGACGGCGCAGGACTTTTATGACTGGATCCTCATGGGCTTCATGGTGGCGGAGCAGCCCGACGTGCATCTGCCGATTGCGATTTGCTGCGACGGCTTCTTCGTCACGCACACGAAGGACGTGGTGAACCTGACGCCCGTGGACATGTGTCTGCCGCCCTACGATCCTTACCGGTCGCCCGTGCCCTGCATGGACATGGAATGCCCGCCCGTCCGCATGATGCGCGATCCATTCGTCATGAAGAGCAACTACATCAGCTATGCGACCCATGCCTCGTGGCAACAGGAAGTGCGCGCGGCCGTCGAGCGGTCTCGTAAGCACACGATTCCTCTGTTGGGCGGCCTGATCGAAACCGAAAATGAGGATGCCGAGATTCTGCTCGTGTCGTCAGGGACGGCCGTCTCGCAGAGCCGCGAGGCGATCCGGTTGCTGGCCGAGGACGGGCTTCGGGTCGGGCTGGTCAAGATCAAATCCTTGCGGCCCTGGCCCTATCATGAAATCCGTGAAGCGACGAAAAATGCGAAACACATCTTTGTGCCGGAGTTCAACGTGGCGGGGTGGATGGCGCGGGAAATCAAGGCCACGATCCCTGACAGTGACCGCGTGAATGCCGGCCCGCATGTGGCCGGCGGGATGACGATGCCGCCGGAGATCATCGTTGAGCACATTCAGAAGTCGTTGGGGAAATCCGTGGCCACCCTGGCTGCGCGGGGAAGCTGAAGGACTGCGCGGGGAAGCTGATCGTCGGTGACAGGCCTACGAACGAAACCGGGAGCTGAACAGTAAGGATTGCAGGGGAGGAAACAGGATATGAGCAAAGAAAAAATCCAGATTTGCGAAGAGTTCTTCGATATCATGCCGTCGGAATATCAGGCGCTGGTGACCAATGCCACATGGGGCGTGGAAGGTCGTGGGTGGAAGGATGTCGGGGTCAAAAAAGAACTGATTGAACAGCATTCCCTCTGCGCTGGCTGCCCGGAGTCCATGGCGTTTCGGTACATTATGGCCTCCTTGCCGGCCCCTGAAGATACGGTCATGGTGGGGTCCACGGGTTGCACCAGCCTGGTGTTCCCGCATGTCGGCGTCCACAACATTCACTCGCTGTTTGGGAATCAGAATGCGATTGCGTCCGGGTTGAAACGGGCGCTGACGGTGCGGTTTCCCGGCAAAGTGAAGGATGTGGTGGTGCTCGCCGGCGACGGCGCCACGGTGGACATTGGCCTGGACTACACGTTGCAATCGTGGTTCCGCCAGGAGAAGTTTACGACGATCTGCTTCGACAACGAGTTGTACGCGAACACGGGCGGCCAGGAGAGCGGGTTGATGCAGAAAGGGTTTGTGGCGAAAATGGCGCCGACCGGCAAACAGTTCGACAAGGTGCGCCTGCCTGAAATCGCCCGCGAGTCCGGCTGCGTCTATATCGTGAATTGCACGGTTAGTAAGCCGTCTCTTGTGGAGAAGGTCATACGGAATGCGGTGCTGATCGCTCGCGAGATCGGGCCGACCTACCTGCAATTGTATACGCCCTGCATTCTCGAAATCGGGAAGGACAGCATGGAAGGGCTTCAAGAAATGCGCGATGCCGAGAAGCCGGGCGAGCGCTTTGCCTACAAAGAGTTTGTGTCGGATCAGGCGAAGGCGTTTCTGGCTGATCTGGCAGAGAAGGACAAAGCCAAGAAAGCTGCGGCCAAGGAAGCGTTGGTCCACGCGTAAGGCCCGCTACGACTCTTGAGGAGACAGCCATTATGATAAAGCGGCGAATCAATATCCGGATGTCCGGCCTGGGAGGGCAGGGCGTCGTCACCTCGGCGCATGTCATGGCGATGGCGGCCTCAAAAGACGGGCGGCAAGCGATTTCCAACCCCTTCTTTGGGGCTGAGAAGCGCATGGCGCCGGCTGAGGCCTATGTCCGGATCGGCGTCGAGCGAATTTACGATAGGGGAGAACTGGTGTATCCCGAGGTGATCGAGGTGTTTCACCCGCAGGTGATCAACCAGGGCAAGAGCTACACCATGCCGTTCTACTCCGGCGTCAAGCGGGGCGGGGTGGTGATTATCAATTCCAACATGGAATTGCTGACCGAGGAAGACAAGCAGCGCCTGGCCGATTTGGACGTGGCCGTGTATTACGTGAATGCCACCGAGATTGCGCTTGAGATTGCCAGCACCGAGTTGTCCACGAACATGGGCATGATTGGGTCGGTCGCCGGTATTACCAAGTGTGTGTCCATGCAGGCGTTGGACTTGGCCTTACAAGATCGGTTCGGGAAAAAGTACATTGCGTCCGGCGGGACCGCGTCTCTCGACCAGGCGATCACGAAGAAATTCGCCAAGAAGGAATTGCTGTTGGCCAAAAACCTGGCGGTGGTGAAGCGGGCCTATGAGTTGGGCGCGGAGTGGGCCGAGAAGAATCACGTTGAATTGATGGTCGCGGCGGCATAAGCGTTACGGAAAGGACGGCGCATGTATAACGTAGCGGTGGTGGAGGATGAAAAGTGCGTGGCGAAAAAAGGCTGCCGCCTCTGCATCATGTACTGTCCCGAAGCGGATTGTGTCCTGCTTGACACCAAAAAGATGGTGGCCTGGGTGGTCACCGATGTCTGTAAAGGGTGCGATCTCTGTAAGGTGGTATGCGATGCCGCCAAACATCAGGCGATTACCATGGTGGCCATGGGCGCGGATGGAAAACTCTTGTCGAAAAAGGGAGAAGCGGCAGGGCTGGGTCAAGCCTACGCAGGATAGTCCGCGCTGCAAACGCGGTGCGAAAAGCCCCATGGCGACTGCGTCGTGGGGCTTTTTGTTTGAACGGAATGGGAGAATCTCATTATGAATGACGAGATCAGACGGTCGGTCCAGGAGGCGCAGGAGTCCCTGGTGCGGGTCAACCAGGCATTCGAAGGCTACCTGGACGAACTGAAAACAAAAGGCGGCGATCCTTCTGAAATGCTCCAGGCGGCTAAAAGCGCCGACGCCTTGAAGGACAGCGGACATATTTACCTGTCCTGGGCCCGTCATTACGCGGGCATGGGCGGTGATGAGGCGTCCACCGAGGACATGGACGAGGACGAAGGCCGGATCGGCGGGTTTTAGTCCGACAGGGAATTGATTGCGGCCTGTGGCTTGTGTACTATTGCTGCGCAGCCTCGACGTGCGCTGCTCGTATGGTTGCACACATTCCCCGGTAGCTCAGTTGGTAGAGCGTTCGGCTGTTAACCGAATGGTCGCAGGTTCGAGTCCTGCCCGGGGAGCCAACCCGTTATCGCCATGATCCACTCTGTTGTTGTCTGCACACAGGTATGCCGACACTGGAAACCCTGACCTTCGACAATTCCTATGCGCGCCTGCCGAAGGGCTTCTATGCTCGGCTGGCTCCAACGCCGTTTGCCACCCCGCCCTATCTGGTCAGCTTCAATCCAGACGCTGCGGTCCTGATTGATCTTCATCCCGACGAGGCCACCCGTCCTGAGTTCGTGAACTACTTCAGCGGTGCACGGCTGCTGCCAGGCAGCGACCCACTGGCCATGCTCTATGCGGGTCACCAGTTCGGTCATTACGTTCCTCAATTGGGGGACGGACGGGCTATCCTGTTGGGCGAGGTGCGGAACAAAAAAGGCGAGAAATGGGATTTGCATTTGAAGGGCGCCGGCGAGACGCCCTATTCGCGTGGTGGGGACGGACGCGCCGTGCTGCGGTCCACGATCCGGGAGTACCTCTGCGGCGAAGCGATGCACGGGTTGGGCATTCCGACGACACGCGGACTCTGCATCGTAGGCAGCGACGAAGAAGTGCTGCGGGAAGAAGGCGTGGAGACTGGCGCGATGCTGGTGCGGATGGCCCCGTCCCATGTGCGGTTCGGGTCCTTTGAAGTGTTCTCCTATCGCAAGCAGTACGACCATCTTGCCCGCCTGGCCGACTATGTGATCGCCGAGCATTTTCCCCACCTCGTCGGCGCCGGTGACCGCTATCCCCGTTTTCTCACGGACATCGTCGTCCGCACCGCCCGTTTGATGGCCCAGTGGCAAGCCGTCGGCTTCGCCCATGGCGTCATGAACACCGATAATATGTCCATTCTGGGGATCACGTTGGATTATGGACCCTTCGGTTTTTTGGATGACTACAATCCCGCGTTCATTTGCAACCATTCCGATCGCGGGGGGCGCTATGCCTTTCATCGTCAGCCCGACATTGGCCATTGGAATCTGCGTGCCCTGGCCCAGGCGCTGCTGCCACTGATGACCGAGCAGCAGGCCAATGACGCGCTGGCGACCTACGAGCCGGCGCTGGTCGCCCACTATACGGATTTGATGAGGCAGAAACTGGGCCTTGCGGAATGGCGCACGGAAGACGGCGACCTCCTGAACGATCTCTTGGCGATGATGCAGGCCAATCAGACGGACTACACGAACGCCTTTCGTGCCTTGTGTGCGGTCCGTGCTGATCCGTCAGACGGGAACGCGTCGCTGCGGGATCTGTTTCTCGACCGTCCGGCCTGCGATGCGTGGGGCAACCGTTATCGGGAACGGCTCGCATCAGACGGGCGCCAGGACGCGGAGCGGGCGCAACAGATGAACCACGTCAATCCCAAATACATCCTCCGAAACTATCTCGTTCAGAATGCGATTACGCGCGCCACGGAGCGCAAAGATTTTACAGAGATCACCCGACTGTTGGAACTCCTGCGAGACCCCTTTGCGGAACAACCAGCCATGGAATCGTACGCCGCGCCTCCACCTGATTGGGGCAAACGTCTTGTCGTGAGCTGTTCGTCGTAGGCGATTGCCTGTTCACTTGTAGATGACAAGCGAGGCGCACGATACGCTCTTGGAAAATACATCCGACCGTGATAATCTGCGACCGTGAGTACGCGCACCAGGCTGTTCCATTAACCCATGCTGCCGTTCCCGTTCACCGACCAGTTCGTTCACCGGCACATCGGCCCGACGGACGCCGACGTCCAGGAAATGCTGGCGACCCTCGGCGTGCCGTCGCTCGCTGCCCTGACCGACGCCGTCGTGCCGGAAGAGATCCGGATGCGCAAGGCCCTGGCGCTCGATCCAGGCATGGGCGAGCACGACGCTCTGGCCAGATTGCGCGTCCTGCATGACCGGAACCAGGTCTTCCGTTCGTTCATCGGCATGGGCTACGCCGACTGCATCACCCCGCCCGTTATTCAGCGGAATATCCTGGAAAATCCCGGCTGGTATACGCAATACACGCCCTACCAGGCCGAGATCGCACAGGGGCGGCTGGAGGCGTTGCTGAATTATCAGACCATGGTGGCCGACCTGACCGGCCTGCCCCTGGCGAATGCGTCCTTGCTGGATGAAGGAACCGCAGCAGCCGAGGCGATGATGATGTGTCTGCGCGTCCAGGGTGGCGGGAAGAAAGAATTGGGCGGCGAGACGAAAACATTTTTTGTCGCAGCGGACTGCCATCCCCAAACCATTGCAGTGCTGCAAACGCGCGCCACGCCTTTCGGGATTACCGTACAGGTCGGACCGTCTGCGTCGGTGGACATCCAACAGCCCGACCTCTTTGGCCTCCTGCTTCAATACCCCGCGACGGACGGCATAATCCGGGACTACACAGAGGTGATTGCGCGGGCCCACGAAGCCGGTGCGCTGGTGGTGGTGGCCACCGATCTCCTTGCGCTCACGTTGCTGCGCCCGCCCGGTGAATTCGGCGCGGACATCGCGGTCGGGTCGAGCCAGCGATTCGGTATACCGCTCGGCTTTGGAGGCCCCCATGCCGCGTTCCTTTCCACGAAGGACGAGTACAAGCGCCAGATTCCTGGGCGCATTGTCGGTCTGTCGAAGGATGCAGCCGGAAAGCCCGCCTTCCGTCTCTCTCTGCAAACACGCGAACAGCACATCCGCCGTGACAAGGCGACGAGCAATATCTGCACGGCCCAGGTGCTCCTGGCCGTGATGGCCGGCATGTACGCGCTGTACCACGGCCCGGAGGGGCTGAAGCGGATTGCCCAGCGTGTCCATGGCCTGACGGTCACGCTCTCGGAAGGGCTGAGCCGACTGGGTTACCGCGTGGGCGACGAGCCGTTTTTCGATACGATTCGCGTCCAGCCGAACGGCCGTTCCGCCGCTCTGATTCTCAAAGCGGCCCACGACCGCCGTATCAACCTCAGACGCTTTGAGGACGACTCGCTTGGCATCGCCCTCGACGAGTTGACGACGGTGGCAGAGGTCCAGACGCTCTTCGAGATCTTTGCCGGAGGGCAGCCAGTCACTTTCACCGTGTCGGACCTGGCCGGCCAGGCGATCAGCGAGTACCCGCCGGCCCTCACCAGAACCGGCCCGTACCTGACACACGAGGTCTTCAACCGGTACCACTCCGAGCACGAGATGCTGCGCTACATCCATCGCCTCCAGGCGCGCGACCTCTCCCTGACCCATTCCATGATTCCGCTGGGCTCTTGCACGATGAAGCTCAATGGCACGGCGGAGATGATTCCGGTGACCTGGAAGGGGTTTAGTCGTCTCCATCCCTTTGCGCCGGCCGAACAAACGCGCGGGTATGCGGAACTATTTATGCAACTCGAAGGGTGGCTGGCGGAGATCACGGGATTCTCGGCGGTCTCGCTTCAGCCGAACGCCGGCTCGCAGGGCGAGTACGCAGGGCTGATGGTCATTCGGGCCTACCACACGTCACGTGGTGACAGTTGGCGCACTGCCTGTTTGATTCCGGTCTCGGCGCACGGCACCAACCCGGCCAGCGCAGCCATGGCTGGGATGACGGTGATCCCCGTCGCCTGTGACGCGCACGGAAATATTGACGTGGCTGACCTCGAAGCCAAGGCCACGGCGCACCGCGATCAATTGGCCGTGCTCATGATGACCTACCCCTCGACCCATGGTGTGTTTGAGGAAGGCATCCGGCGCGTCTGCCGGATCGTCCATGACCATGGCGGCCAGGTCTACATGGACGGGGCCAACATGAACGCTCAGGTCGGGCTGTGCCGGCCGGGCGACATCGGGGCCGACGTGTGCCACCTCAACCTGCACAAGACCTTCTGCATCCCGCACGGCGGCGGCGGGCCCGGCATGGGTCCAATCGGCGTGGCGGCGCACCTTGCGCCCTTCCTCCCAGGGCACCCGGTCACGCGCCAGGGTGGCGTGAGCGCCATTGGGCCGATTTCCGCCGCGCCCTATGGCAGCGCCAGTATCCTGACGATCTCCTGGGTATACATTGCGTTGATGGGCGGTCCCGGGCTGACGAAGGCCACGCAGGTGGCGATCCTGAACGCCAACTATATGGCCAAGCGGCTGGCGAAGCACTTCCCGGTGCTCTATACGGGCACGCAAGGCTTGGTGGCGCACGAGTTCATTCTCGACCTGCGGTCGTTCAAGCAGAGTGCCGGCGTTGAGGTGATGGACGTGGCCAAGCGACTGATGGACTACGGCTTCCATGCGCCGACGGTGTCCTGGCCTGTGTCTGGCACCCTCATGATTGAGCCGACGGAGAGCGAATCAAAAACAGAACTGGACCGGTTCTGTGACGCGATGATCGCCATCAGAGGAGAAATGCAAGAGATTGCCGACGGGCGTATGCCGCGCGACAACAACTTGCTCAAGAACGCGCCGCACACGGCCCAGGCCGTGACTGTGACGGACTGGACACATCCCTATAGCCGCGAGCAGGCGGCGTTCCCTGCGCCCTGGACGCGAGACGCCAAGTTCTGGCCCTCCGTCGCGCGCATTGACGACGCCTACGGCGACCGCCACCTCATCTGCACATGCCCGCCGATGGAGAGCTATTTGAGCGAGGGTGTGGGGCGTCCGACAGAGAAGTAGCGGAAGCCGAGCGCGGTCATACGGGCCGGCTCGTAGACGTTGCGCAGGTCCAGAAAGATCGGTTGTCTGAGGCTGCATTGGATCCGTTCCAGATCCAGGTTTCTAAATTGGTTCCATTCCGTCATGAGGATCACGGCATCGGATCCAGTTGCCGCCTCGTAGGCATCGGCACAGAGCGTCACGGTCGGCAGCAACGCGCGCGCGTCGTCCATCCCGGCGGGATCGTACGCCCGGACTGTTGCGCCGTCCTCCTGCAGTTTTCCGATAATGTCCAACGCCGGGGCGTCGCGCAGATCGTTGGTGTTGGGCTTGAAGGACAGGCCCAGCACCGCCAGGCGCGCGCCCTTGACGGAGCCTCCGAGCGCGACCGTGATTTTCTCGACCATCCGCTCCCGCTGCCTGATGTTCGCCCGCGCCGCCGCTTCGGCGATCTCCATGACGCAGCCAGCCTGCCGTCCTGTTTGAATCAGGGCGGCAATGTCTTTCGGAAAACACGAGCCGCCGTAGCCGGGCCCCGCATGGAGGAACTTCGAGCCGATGCGGTGATCCAGGCCCATGGCTTTGGCCACCACCTGGACATTGGCGCCGATCCGCTCGCAGAGATTTGCCACTTCATTGATGAAAGAGACTTTGGTCGCCAGGAAGGTATTGGAGGCGTATTTGATCATTTCAGCTGTGGCGACGTCCGTGAAGACGAAGGGGGTTTCGATCAGGTAGAGGGGGCGGTACAGGTCGCGCATGATCGTTTCCGCCTCAGGACTCTCGGCGCCGATGACGACGCGGTTGGGCCGCAGGAAGTCTTCGACGGCGGATCCTTCGCGGAGGAATTCGGGGTTGGACACGATGTCGAAACGGGCGGCTTTAGGGGCATGTCGCGTGATCAAATCACGCAGCCGTTCGCCGGTGCCCACCGGCACCGTGGACTTGGTGATGATGACCTTGTAGTCGGTCAGGTGGGCCGCGATGCCCTGCCCAACGTCTTCGACGAACGAGAGGTCTGCCGACCCATCGTCCCTGGACGGTGTGCCCACGGCGATGAAAATGGCCCGTCCGTGTTCCACGGCTGTGCCCAGATCCGTGGTGAAGGTCAGCCGGCCTTCCGACAGTCCTTTTCGGACCAGTTCGGTCAGGCCGGGTTCGTAGATTGGGCTCTCGCCTTTTTCCAGCAAGGCGATGCGGCGCTCGTCCTTATCCATGCAGACGACCTGCACGCCGAATTCCGCGAAACAGGCCCCTGTCACCAATCCGACGTACCCGGTCCCGATGATGCTGATCTTCATGTTTCCTCTTCCTCTGCCGGCCAGGATGGCGGCGGCAACGCGGGAAGTATAGCACAGCCGCCGGCCTCAAGCCGCAGGGTAACGGTAACGTCCTCGACGGCAAAGTCCCTGCTGGAGTGCACTCCCCGAAAGCGGGAATCCGTGCCACCTTGATTTTTCACGATTGAATCCATTGTAGGGGTGCTAGCTACATGCTGTGCCCGCGTCCGCATAGTCTGTTCGCCCTGAGGTTCTCGAAGGGCTTCTCCGAGAAGACTCCCTCTCCCCACCGAGGGAGAGGGTGAGGGTGAGGGGGGATTTTCACTGTCCTGCGAGACCTTTTTGCCGGAGAGCTGGTCGAGTTGGAGCCTTCGCTTGTGAAAACGACCATGATCTATACCCATGTGCTCAACCGAGGCGGGAGAGGGGTCCGGAGTCCGGCGGATGCGCTGACACAGGGGTTCACCCCCTTGCAGCTATAATGGAACTATGCCGATCGGCATATTGCGCCACCTCTGCGCAGTGGAGATCATTGACAAGCTGCGAAATCAGACCAGAATCGCACAATCGCTTTGAGTCTACAGGAGCGGGATATGCCGGTCAGTATACTCAATAGTTAGGTGGCAACACCCTTTGAGCTATACTGATGTATTCACAGGAGGCCTTATGCGCTATCGCATTGCGCTTCACCAATCCGAAGAGGGTTTCTCAGTCTCGGTGCCGGGACTTCCCGGGTGCTGGTCACAAGGTGCCACCGAAGACGAAGCCGTCGAAAATATCAAAGATGCGCTGCGCGAATACCTTGTCGTTGTCGATGAACAGCTTCGCGGTGAGCGGGTTCGAGAAATCGAACTGACGGTGTAGCTTTGCCAAAGATTCCTGGCATCAATCACCTCGATGCTGTCCGCGCTCTTGAGAAAGCCGGTTTCGCGGTCGTGCGTCAGGGAAAGCACATCGTTATGTCGGATGGCATAACGCATCGTCACCATTCCGCGACACAACCCTGTCAACGCCTTCACGCTCGGCGGCATTGTCCGCGATGCCGGGCTTACGGTGGAGCAATTCAGGGGGCTGCTATAGGGGTCGTGCGCCCAACCCATCATTCCACCGGACTGGCCGAAAAGAGCGGCCAGCCGGTGAATTCAAACGTTAGGGTTTATTTTCTTTGTGCAGTTGTAAAGTCGAGTTGCCGCGCAGTCTGTGGCAGTCTGAAAGTGTTGTGCATCGAAGTCGCCGCCACATCCGTTTGCATCACGCCTCTGCGGTTTTGCATAGGCCAAGATTGCGGTGGTTTTATCCCAGTCCGCCGCGCGATGCAAGCCGGGAGCAAGCTGGCTCTTTGTCGGTCGGTGGCTATGATGGTATTGTGTTTTCAAAACCTGGTTGCAGCGGTGGGGTGCGTGGCGTTCGGCGCTCATATGTGCCTCGTTTAGGCAAAACGGATGATGATAACCGGATGGCGGGGGCTATATAAAGTGGGGTCGGAACTGCTATACAGCGGAGCGCTGTCGGTAGCGCCGCATAACGGCATTGATGCGGACGCAACGAGCAGCGCTCCGCCGGAAGGGCGGCAAACCGAATGGAATTTTTGGCGCCCGGTGGTCTTATTCAAGGTCAGCCATTACGCGCCGGCACATACGACGCCGAACGTCCGTTCGAGCGGACACCGCTCGCTCACGCTCACGGCTGCGCCCCACTGGCGAGGGCGAACGCCAGCCCTGAAGCCGGCTGGCGTAGGCCTGCCCTCGCTGCGGGGGTGCCGCTCAACTTTTTTAGTTAGGTGCGCCGGACGCGCGATGAGGGCGACAGACAAGAATGCGATGGTATGCAAGCCCCAGCCAATAATATGGGAAGCCTCATGAGCGTAGAAAGAAATCGGCTTCTCTCCCTTATCGAATTTTCTCAGCAGTCCGCGCGGCTGCGGGGCAAGCCAGCGGCAACCGTGGCCGCACACGGTCTCTTCGCACTCCACGAGCACGAGGTCCAAGCGCTGCCGGGCATCCGCATTAACGTCAACGGCCCGGAGAGCGAGGACGAGATTTGGCTTGCGGTTGAGCGGCTGCACGAGAGGAGGCCGCCCGATGTTGCCAGCCCCGTAGTTCGACCCTGGGTACAGATGACGCAGGCACCAACGGAAGAGCCGCAGCTGCGCGAGGCCACGGACGGCGCAAGCCTGATTGCAGAGGGCACGCATTGTTCACCGGCAAGTCCACCGGATCAGGGCAAGCCTGTCATCGCCCCAGAGACGACGGTCATGCTCTCCGACTACGACAAGTGTGCCTTGGTCAAGGCCTCGTTCGCCACCTACCTCGACACAAAGTGGCGCCCCTGGGCCGTGGAAGAGAAACTCCGCCGCAGGACCATCCGTCTCTATTCTCACCTCTTCACGCTGAAGCAGCAGCTCGAGGGCAGCATTGTCGAGGCGCAGCTCGAGCTCGTCTGGGGCGTGGGGCTCGGTATTTGGAACTCTGATGGTGCGATCGTGAGCTATCCGTTGGTAGGACGGCTGGTCGAGCTGTCGCTCAACTCCGAGACAGCCGAAGTGGAAATCCGGCCGCGGGATGTCGATCCTCGCATCGAGATCGACTGGTACGCATCCGACGATAACCCTGGCGTTGCCGATCTCGAGAAGGCGGCGAAGGAGTTCTTTGGGAAAGCTACGATAACGTTTTCACCGTTCGACCGCGGCACCTTCGAGCCGCTCCTTCGCACGGCGGTTACCAACCTCGACGCGAACGGCATCTACTGGCCAAGCGAAGTGGCGGCGGAGGACCGGACGCTGCCCAAGGCGGACGACAAGCTCAAAGTCACCGACACGTGGGTGCTCTTTGCGCGTCCGCGCACCAACAGCCTGTTCCTGCAGGACCTGGAGAAGCTGAAGAAGCAAGCCGAAGAAGCCGAGTCGTACCCGCCCGCGGTGGCTGCGGTCGTGACCGACCCAGACACGACCAACCCCGTTGTCGAACTGCCACCTTTCCGTGGTGTCTCCGCCTCATACCACTCGGAGCGCAGCACGAGCGGCAAGAAGGCGCGCGACCTCTACTTCCCCAAGGCCTTCAACGACGAGCAGGTCCGCATCGTCCAGTTGTTGGACATTTCCGACGGCGTTGTCGTGCAGGGTCCACCTGGCACGGGCAAGACGCACACCATCGCCAACGTCATCTGTCACTACCTGGCCGAGGGCAAGCGGGTCCTCGTGACATCGATGAAGGACCCGGCATTGGCGGTGCTGCAGGAGCAGCTTCCTGAGGAAATCCGTCCGCTCGCTATTTCGCTGCTGACGAGCGAACAGGAGGGCATGAAGCAGTTCGAACACGCCATCCACAAGATTGCCTCCGAGATACAGGGCCTCGACCGCGGCAGCACCGCGAGAGCCATCAACCATCTTGAGGAATCCATTGATGCCCTCCACGGCAAGCTTGCCAGCATTGATCGCAAGATTGGCGAATGGGCGAAACGGAACCTCGCCAAGGTCACACTGGAGGCCGAGGAAATCGACCCTCAGGACGCCGCGAGCGAGGTGGTCCGGAACGCCGGTCAGTTCGAGTGGATTCCCGACTCCCTTGGAGTCGCTCCCGAGTTCGCGCCGCAGTTCTCGGACGCGGACGTTGTGCGGCTGCGCGAGGCACGGCGTGCACTAGGTCAAGACATTGACTACCTTGATGCGTCGCTGCCGCAGCTCGTGGAGTTTCCTGACTCTAAGGCACTGCTCGAGGTCCACCAGGACCTGTCCCAGTTCGAAAAGCTGAAACAGGGCGTGGACAATGGCGAGGTTCCGGCGCTTGCCGATTCGAGCCAGGAGACGCTCGCCCTCGCTCAACAACTCCTCACGCACATCGAGACGCTAAGGCATCTGCGCGGCGAGGTAGAGCAGGCACATCGCTCATGGACAGTCGCCATGCGCGAACGGCTACGCCACGGCGGCAACGATGACCTGCTACAGATGCTGGAAGCCCTCGGCGCCGACCTTGAGCAAGCGGTCGAATGGCGCAAGGCGTTTCTTGAGCGGCCGGTTACCACGCCGGAAGGCATTGAGCTTGATACCGCGCTCGGGCAGGCTGTGGGCAATCTCACTGAGGGCAAGAGCCCCTTTGGTCTCAAAGGGCTGTTCGGCAAGTCAGCGCAGAAAAAGCAGCTGGACAGTATTCGTGTTCTCGGCAATCCCCCTGCCGACGCCAAGAGCTGGAAGCATGTGGCCGGGCATCTGGCGTTGTTGAAACGCCTGCGCGAACTGGGCTTGCGCTGGAACGCTCTTGCCCACGAGCTTCCACTCGAAGCGGTACCGGGGGACAAGCCGGAAAGCGGCTTGGCGGCCGCCCAGGGATACGCCCTTTACCTCAAGGTGAAGCGCGTTGTGAAGGCGGAAGGCGAACTCGGCACCGCGGCTTCTCACGTGTTCCCCAACTGGCCTCATGCCCGTGAGGTGACGGATAACACGCAGCGATTGGCTGAGCTGGAGAAGGCCCTACGGCACCACCTCACCAAGAACCGGCTCGCCAACGTCTGGGCTGCCAAGGAACGTTTTCAGAAGATACTGGAAGGCTGCACCGGCCGGGTCATTGGGGACATTCGCCGGTTTCTCTCCGAGACGCTGGGCAATCCTGAGATTGAAGACGCCCGGATGCAGGCTGAGTGGTCGGCGCTGATGGCGGAGCTATCTCGCGTGCTGGGTCTGGGCACGCATCTCACCGCCGTGCGCGACGTTTGCGACAAGGTTGAGGCTTCTGGAGCGCCGCGGTACGCCACGTCGCTCAAACAACCGCTTGAGGGCACCGTGGATGGCCTTCTGCCGGATAACTGGCGCAAAGCCTGGCGCCTGAGGCGTCTGGCCACCTACCTTGAATCGATTGATGCGCACGAAGAATTGAAGAGGCTGGCGAAGGAGCGCCACGAAGTGGAGGCCGATTTGTCGCGCGCCTATCGCGATATCGTGGTGAAGCGAACGTGGCTGAAACTCGCGGAGAACGCTTCGCCCAGCATCCGGGCCGCCCTTCAGGCCTATCTCAACGCCATTCAGAAAATCGGCAAGGGCACGGGCAAGCGCGCGGTGCGCTATCGGCAGGATGCGCGTATGGCGGCATCGCAAGCGAACCCTGCAGTGCCGTGCTGGATAATGCCCCACTACCGCGTGTCCGAATCGCTGCCTGCGGAGCTGGGCTGCTTCGACCTCGTCGTCATCGACGAAGCATCGCAATCGGATCTAGCTGCATTGCCTTCCTTGTTACGGGCGAAGAAGGTGCTGATCGTCGGAGACGACAAACAGGTCTCCCCCGAAGGCGTGGGCCTCGAGGAGGAGAAGATTCGCAGCCTCATGAGTCGCTTCCTCGGCAACCAGGTGGAGACCTATCGCCCGCAGATGTCGCCGGAACGCTCCATCTACGACTTGTTCAAAGTAGTGTTCGCCAAGAGCGCGGTGATGCTGAAGGAGCATTTCCGCTGTGTCGGCCCCATCATCGAGTACTCTAAGCGCGAGTTCTACAATCACGAGTTGCGGCCGCTGCGCGTGCCGAAGGCCTCCGAGCGCCTCGACCCACCGCTCATTGACGTTGTGGTGGAAGACGGCTACCGCAGGGGCGACGTCAATCTGCCCGAGGCGCGCTTCATCGTCGATGAAATCAAAAAGATAGTGGCAGACCCTAACATGGCTGGGCGCTCCATAGGGGTCGTCTCGCTGCTCGCCGACAAGCAGGCCCTAGAGATATGGGAGCGGCTAACCGATGAGCTCGGGCCGGAAGTGATGCAGCACCATCGCATCGCCTGTGGCGATGCACGCACGTTCCAGGGTAAAGAGCGGGACATCATGTTTCTCTCCATGGTGTCAGCGCCCAACGAGGTAGGCGCACCGCTTTCCCGCGATACCTTCGCCCAGCGCTTCAACGTGGCTGCCTCGCGCGCAAAGGATCGGATGTACCTGGTGCGCTCGGTAGGCCTGGAGCATTTGAGCGAGGCGGACCGGCTACGGCGTAGTCTCATCGGACACTTTGCGGCACCATTCACGCAGGATGAAGTGCGCGTGGAGGACCTGCGCAAACTTTGTGAGTCCCCTTTCGAGCGAGAGATGTACGACGAACTCACGCAGCGTGGCTACTGGGTGACGCCACAAGTGAAAGTCGGCCCGTACCGCATCGACATGGTAGTGGAGGGACACAACGACGCTCGGCTAGCGGTCGAGTGCGACGGCGACAAGTACCACGGCCCGGACAAGTGGGCTGACGACAGGCAGCGCGAGCGCAACCTGATGCGCGCCGGCTGGGGGGTGTTCTGGCGGTGTTTCGCCACCGCGTTCATTCACCGACGGAATGAAATGCTGGGCGACCTTTTGAAGACGTTGGCCGAGCGGGGCATCGAACCGATTGGAGCCGAAGGCGCGCCGAGGAGCGTACATACAGAGCACCGCGTCGTGTCCTTTGCCGGTGAACCGGTGAACCAGGGCGGCTTGATGCCTGTTGAAGTTCCTGGGAGCGTCGAGGCGTCGACGCCTGTTGTACGGCCGGTACCACCCATTGTGGCGAGAGGAAACGCGCCTCCAGCAGCGGCTCGGTTGATTCCGTCGGCCGACGAGGAAAATCTCCTTGACCGGGGGCGAGTAGTGCTCGGTCCTTCGGTCAGATCGCGAGATGGCAGTCTGCCATTCAGCGATTACTCGGAGTATTCCGGGTTGCCCGCGGATGATCCTCGCAGCGTAGATACGATCGTCATTTCCGAAGGCATCATTCGGATCGTCGAGGTCGAAGGTCCCGTGGTTGCAAAGCGGGTCTACGACATCTACCTGCGGGGCTGCGGCATCCGGCGGATGGGCCATGAGCTCAAGAGCACTATGAACAAAGCGCTTGCGGACGCCATTGGACAACAGCGTCTTGTTTCTGAGAATGAGGTGACTGAAAGGGGCCTGCTATTCTCCGTCGTCAGAGTGAACGGAAGCCCACCGATCAAGTTGCGAACCAGGGGGCCGCGATCATTCGAGGAGATTCCGCCGAGCGAGCTTCAAGTTGTCGCCAAGTATCTGTTGGATCGGCACAGTTTTTCATCTGGTAGTGACGAGCATCTGCGTGCGGTCTTAGAGTGCTTTGATCTCAAACGGCTGACCACGCAGGTCGGCACGACGTTGCTGGAAGTCCTGGAGAGGAGTTTCCCGTACGTGGACGAGTACCTGAGTGGTATGCACAAATAGCGTGTCGCGTGACTCCGCATGGTGCTGGAACAGGCTGTGGTGCCATCGCAGGAATGGGCGGCCACATCAAGTGGGCGCCTAACAACAGCATGCAGCGGCCGGCGCTGCGGGCCGCCGCTGAAGCGCGGCGATCCTGAGCGGCGGCGTTGGGCCACAGCGGTTGATTATCACAGTGTATAAGTTGATAATCATGCTTCTCATAAGTACTTGGAGGCGCCCATGAAAGTCTATTCCGCTGTAATTGAGCGATGCCCACAAACTGGCCTGTTCGTTGGTTTTGTTCCCGGTTTCCCCGGTGCCCACTCACAGGGTGAAACACTGGATGAAGTAAATCACAACCTGCACGATGTCATTTCAATGCTTTTGGAAGATGGCGAACCTATGTTGGAGTCCGAGTTTGTTGGAGTTCAAAACGTCGCAGTCGCTTAAGTCATGGGACATATTCCCGTTCTCAAGCCCAATGAAGTCATCGCCATTCTCATCAAACTCGGCTTCATCGAAGTCCGCCAGCGCGGTTCGCATAAACAGTTTCGTAATACGGCAGGCCGCTGCACAACGGTTCCATTCCATCAAGGCCGCGACATCTCGCCAATCTTGCTCCGTCAAATAGCTAAAGACATCGGTCTTGCACTTGATGAATTTCTTAAGCCTAGATAGCCCAACCCGGCGTTCGAGCGGGACTGCCCAGAAGCGGCGCAGCCCCTCACTTCCACGTTGAGCGTCACGACAACCGAAGCTGGAATCCTTTGCTGAATAACTGGAGACAGCGCCATGAACTTACCCCCTTCTCTGAATCCACCACCTTCACGCGCGACGTGGAGGGACGCTATATCTGCAACACGCTCGACGAGGCGAAAGCCAGTGCGGACACCGGCGCACGCGCGGATGCCAAGCCGTTCGACATCATCATTGTGGGCGGCGGCACATTCGGCGCCGCGCTTGCCTCAGCCTTGTTCGAGCGTGACAAGGAACGCAAGCACCGCATCCTGGTGCTGGAGGGCGGGCCGTTCGCCGTGCATGAGCATGTGCAGAACATCCCGCTCGCCGGGTTCACCGGGCCGGACCCGATTCATCTGGCGACCATCCAGCAATGGCAGGCGAACAATGACGAACGAGCGTTCCGCAATTGGAACCGCGAGGTGTGGGGGCTGGCTTGGCATTCGCCGCACAAGTTCCCCGGCCTCGCCTATTGCGTGGGAGGGCGCTCGCTGTTCTGGGGCGGCTGGTCGCCGCAGTTGCTCGATGCGGAGATGCCGGGCGGCCGCTGGCCCGCTGCCGTGAAAACCGGTCTGAACGACACTTATTTCCGACAAGCATCCGAGCAGATTGGCGTCACGGAGACGAATGACTTCATCCACGGCGAGTTGCATCTGGCCTTGCGGAAAAAACTTTTCGATGGCGTGAACGGCAACCAGGTCACGGGCGCAATTCCCCTCGCGGAACTCGATTTGCACCTCGACAACATCCCCGCCGGGGAGAAAGAGATCAACAAGCTCGAAGCGCCGCTCGCGGTGAAGACACGCGACCGTTCCGGCGCGTTTCCGCAGAACAAATTCAGCGCGGTGCCCATGCTGGTGAAGGCCGCGCGCGCCGCCGCCGTCGAGTCCCAGGGCGATGACGTGAAGAAGCGGCTCATGGTGGTGCCCAAGTGCCACGTCACGCGGCTGACCACCGCGCCTACAGGCGGAAACCCGGCGTTGCGCGTCACTTCGGTCGAGACGAACCTCGGGTCTATCCCCGTTTCTGCCAACGGCGCGGTCATCATCGCGCTCGGCACCATCGAGAGCACGCGGCTGGCGAAAGTCTCGTTCGACCGTCCGCACATCGGCTCGAACCTCATGGCCCACCTGCGATCGAACTACACCATTCGCATCCCGCGCGGCGCACTTGGCATCCCGGCGGCGGTGAAGGATCTGCAAGCCAGCGCATTGTTCCTCAAGGGCCGGCATGTCCACAAGAAGGCCGATGGCACACCGGACGGCACGGTCGGCCACTTCCATTTGCAAATCACCGCGTCCGGTCTCGACCGGCCCAACACCGGCTCCGAAGCCGAGTTGTTCATGAAAGTCCCCGACGTGGACACGCTCAACGCGCTGCGCAAGGCGGACGACCAGTTCGTCATCATCACCGTGCGCGGGATCGGCGAAATGGAGCCGCGCAATCCGAGCAGCTTCGTGGCGCTTGACCCGCAGGCCGACGAATTCGGCACACCACGAGCCATCGTGCAACTCGTGCCATCCGCAAAGGACAGCGCACTTTGGAGCACGATGGACAAGGCAGCCAAAGATGTCGCGACACTCTTCGCTGGCGGTGGCACTATGGTCGTCACGGAAGATAAACGCGATGGCCTGGGCACTACGCATCACGAAACAGGAACGCTGTGGCTAGGCGCAGACCCCAACGACTCGGCGACCAACACTGACTGCCGCTTCCATCATGTCGATAATGCCTATGTCGCGGGGCATGCCTTATTCCCTAGCATCGGGTCGCCCAACCCCATGCTCACGGGTATCGCTTTCGCGCGACGACTCGCACACAAACTGGTGCCGGATGCGGCTGACGCCACGGCGGAAGCGGGCTTCACTCCGCTGTTCAACGGCCACGGCTTGAAGGGCTGGACGATGGCCGGCGGCGGCGGCTTCCGCATCGTGGATGGCGCGCTTGAATCCTTCAATGACACCAGCGAACTTGGACTGCTCTGGAGTCATAAGCCAACCCCCGCCGACTACATACTACGGCTGGAATGGCGCGTGTTCCGGACGCAGGATAATTCCGGCGTGTTCGTCCGCTTCCCGGATCCGGACAGCAAGGGCTACATCAATCCTGCTTGGGTCGCTGTGTATTTCGGATTCGAAGTGCAGATCGACGAACTCGGCCAGCCGGACGGCGCGGCCATGCACAAGACGGGCGCGATTTACAACGAACCAGGCCAGATGCTCTCGCAGCAACCTGCCCATCCGCCCGGCCAGTGGAACGAATACGAAATCCGCGTGCAGGGCGACAGCTACACGGTCTTTCTCAACGGCGCACAAGTGACGCAGTTCAACAACCCGCACGCCGGACGCGGACTGGCGGGCACCGCCAAAGCGCCGAGTTACATTGGCCTTCAGACGTATCCAGGCCAGCGAGTGCAGTTTCGCAACACTCGGATCAAAAGTGTCTGATGACGTGCTCACAATGACGCCTAACAACGGCATGCAACGGACGGCGCTTCGCGCCGCCGCTGATGCTCTACGTTAGAGTAGCAATTTCCGATGGGCTACTTCCGGCATGAAAAGAGACAGGCGCCGTTGGAGCCTCGCGGGCGTGGATAAATCTCACCCCTGACGCGGAACTGAATGTGCGTGGTTCGACGGGCTCACCGCGTAGTCGCCGGCTGCTTGACTCCCCCCGGCCTCTTTTCTACACTAGATCCGCCATGGCGATCGGCGGATCAGCGCTTCAGCGACCTCTGGCGGTGATGATGAGTCGGCGGATCCTCTCTGTCGGTCCTGACGCACTGGTCATCGAAGCGGCTAAGACGATGCAGGAGGCCCAGGTGGGGGCGTTGCTGGTTTCCGAGGAATCCCGCTGGGTCGGCATTGTCAGCGAGAGCGATCTGGTCCGTTCTGTGCTGGCCGTCGGAGGCGATGCCTGTCAGGTTCGGGTGTCGGAGGTGATGACTAGCCCGATCATTACCATTGAGGTTGGTCGCTCCGCCCATGAGGCCAGTGACCTGATGGCGGACCGGGCGGTCCGGCATTTAGCCGTGACGGAACAGGGGAAAATCGTCGGGATGGTTTCGGTGCGCGATCTGCTCCGCTATTTCAAGAACTGGGGCGGGCCGTAGCAGGATGTTGAAAACGTCCGCCAGCGGCGTTCTCGCATCGCTCGAAGCCTCACCGTACCCTCCCGCGTACGCCTCGGCTTCTCGCTTGCTGCGGCCTTGCTGGACGGCCTTTTTGACCATCCTGCGGACTCGTCGTGAGCTGTCCGCGACCAGTCATGCTTTCACGGGCGGCTGCCTCAAGGCGTCAGTTGCGGACGCCGCTCCATACTTTGTTGGAATCAATCTCCTTGTCGGGATTCAGCTTTCTGGCCAACGCCAGGAGCGAGTCCGTGGATTCCGGATAGGCGGGATCGGAGATGCAGCAATTGTCCACCGGGCAGACGGCGGCGCATTGGGGTTCGTCAAAGTGCCCCACACATTCGGTGCAGCGTTCATGCGTGATGATATAGATATTGCCGCTTTCCCCTTGGCCATCGCCTACATGATACCCCTTGGCTTCTGCATCGCCACGGGTCTCGAAAATGGCCTCATTGGGACATTCCGGGAGGCACGCGCCACAGGAAATACATTCTTCGGTAATGAGTAACGCCATCGCACTGGTCTCCTTCTCTCGTGTTGCACGTCCCGTTGCTGACTATCACGGCAAAGCCCTCTTGGGAGGAATGGCCAGCCGCCAATCATTCATGGTAAGGTCAATGAAATTCTAAGTGTGTGAGCCGTGCGTTGTCAATGTGATTTTTGGCACACAGCATAGGCAAGAAGACCTGGTCACGGGCGAACAAAAGCCCTAATGCGTGTGGAATCGTTAACGATAGCGATGGACAAATCTCAGACGACGCGTGTGGGAGTCCTGATCGTGCTGGCTCTTGGACTCTTGATGGGCGGCAACTATTTTATGTCTACGAACCAGGGGCCTGACACGTTGCAGGTACACTTTCCCTCCAGCGCCCAATTGCACGTGGAGGTGGCCGATAGTCCGTTACTCTTGCACGCAGGACTGGCCTTCCGAGACTCCCTGCCGCCTGGATGGGGGCTCCTGTTGATCTACGAGCGTGCCGATCTGCACCGTCGCAACACACGCCAGTACCGCTTCCCCGTGGACATCATCTGGCTGGATGAAGCCAAGCGCGTGCTGTTGATCGAGGAGCATGTGGCCCCCTGCACCGCCGAGCCGTGCCAGGAATACGGGCCGCCGCCAAGCCCCGCCCGTTATGTGATTGAGACGGCTGCCGGATTTACTCGTGGCGAGCGGGTCGAGCGTGGAACGGAGTTGCGGTTCACCTTGCAGTTGTAAATCGGGCGTGCCGCCTGCGCGATCGGGAGGACTTCAGGATGGTGACTGGAACAGGAACAGACAGGAGTGACGCCAAAACCGTGGCCACCCGCGTGGGTGCCGTCGTGACCATTCGTCTCTGGGAGGATCGGACTCGCGGGGAAATCTACGTCCCGTCCTACGATTTCGACGCGCTGTCGTTGGTGAATGATGACTATGAGCGCAGCGTTGGGGACAGCAACCAGGCCGTGGATGCGGGCAAACGAGCGTTCGAGTTCCGTGCGTTGAAGTCGGGCGCCCATCGGATCCTGTTTGAAAAACGGATGGGCTGGAAGTTCACAGCCGAAGATCGCCGGGTCTATAGTGTCATGGTGGCGGACTAGCCATGCCGGAGATCGCGTTCGTCAACGATGCCTTCATGCCGCTGTCCGAGGCGCGGGTTTCGGTCGAGGATCGGGGCTTTCAATTCGGGGACGGCATCTATGAGTTGCTGCGGGTGTATGCCGGCACCCCCTTTCATCTGAGCGATCATCTTGGGCGACTTGAACAGAGCGCGCAGGCACTGGGCATTCCGCTGCCACACTCACGGGATCGCTGGGAGGCCGTGATTGCCGAGGCGGTTGCGCGCAGTGGGTTTTCGGATGCAAAAGTCTATATCCAGGTCACCCGTGGCGTTGCGCCGAGGGACCACGTTCCATCCGGTTCTCTAACGCCGACGGTCGTGGTAACAGTCCGGGCGATGGTGCCACTGACTGCTGAGGTGTATGCAGCGGGCGTGGACGTCATTACGGTCGCCGATATCCGGTGGAGCCGCTGTTACGTCAAGGCCATTGGGCTTCTAGCGAACGTGCTGGCCAAGCAGGAGGCCCGTGAGAGGGGCGCGGTGGAGGCGCTCTTCGTGCGGGACGGTTTGGTGCTGGAAGGGTCTACCAGTAATGTCATGATCGTCCAAAACGGGTGTTTGGTCACGCCACCTGAAGGCCCCCTGCTTCTGCCTGGCGTGACGCGAAAAATCGTCTTGGGACTGGCGCAGGAAGCCGGGCTGTCGGTCAAAGAACAGCCTGTGACAGAGGCCGACCTCCATGCGTCAACTGAGGTGTTCCTGACCGGAACCACGATCGAAGTCCTGCCGGTCGTCCGTGTCAACGGGCGGGCGATCGGCACCGGGCCTCCCGGCCCCGTGACGACGCTCCTAATGGCCCGCTTCCGCGAGGCGCGCGACTAGGGAGCTTGCTATCCTGCCAACATCTATGCTACATAGAGACGGTGAAAGTGGGCTTGCGCCCACTTTTTTTTGGTACGAGTATGATTAGTCACGACCATCCCTTTGTAGCCGTCGGTGGCGTTTTTTCGGGAACAACGCCTGCGTCCAAGCGGATCATCGCTGCGGTCCAGCAGGTGGTTGAGCCGCTCGTGGCGTCCCTCGGATTGGTGCTGGTCGAAGTGCAGACGCGCGGGCATGGACCGAAGACGCTGATTCGGGTGGTCATCGAACGGCCTCCTGATCAGAACGATGGTGCTCTGTCCGTCGAGGATTGCGGGAGCGCGCACCTGGTCATTGGACATGCGTTGGACGTGGCGGATCCGATTCCGCACGCCTTTCTGCTGGAAGTGTCGTCGCCAGGCCTGGATCGTCCGATCCGGTATGTGCATGAATTCGAGCGGTTTGCGGGGCGTCTGGCGCGGTTCAAGTTGGCGAATCCGAAGTCTGGGCAGATCGTCGTGATTGGGCGGATTCAGCAATGGGATGGATCGCACGTGTGGGTGGAATCGGCGCCTCAGGGCCAGCAGAAGAGACCTGCAACCCTGGTCGCGCTTCCGCTGGCCGAGATTCTGGAAGCCAGACTAGAAGTGGAATTGTGAGCAGAATGGAGCAGCAATTATGATGGGTCGAGAGCTTCTCACAGTGATTGAGCAGATTGGGCGTGAAAAGGGGATCGACACCAATCGCATCCTCGAAGCCGTCGAGGCCGCTTTGCTCACCGCCGCGAAGAAACGATATGGCGCAGCGGAGAATATCCATGTCCGTATTGATCGCAAGAGCGGCGAAGTCGAGGCCGTCTCGCTCAAGAAGATCGTGAACGCGGTCACCAACGCCCATTCCGAAGTCTCGCTCGCTGAGGCCCGTAAGGTGGACAGCGAAGCCGAATTGGGGGACGAGATCGGGGCCGTGATTGCCATGGAGGAGTTTGGCCGGATTGCGGCGCAGACCGCGAAGCAGGTGATCTTTCAGAAGGTCCGCGAAGCCGAATGGGAGGTCGTCCAGCGGGACTATACGGCGCGGCTGGGCGATCTCGTCAACGGCATTATCCTTGGCCAAGAGCGCCGCAACTATATCGTGGATCTCGGTAAGACCGAAGCCCTTCTGCCGGCGCACGAGCAGATTCCGCGCGAAACCTATCGGCGCGGGGATCGCGTCAAGGCTTACCTGCTGGAGGTGAAGCGGACGCTTCGAGATGTGCAGGTCGTGCTGTCCCGCACCCACCCAAACTTCATCGTCAAACTGTTCACGGCGGAGGTGCCGGAGATCGCGGAGAAAATCGTCGAGATCAAGGGGGTGGTCCGTGAACCGGGAGACCGGACGAAAATCGCCGTGGTGTCGCGTGACCGCGCCGTGGACCCGGTCGGCGCCTGTGTGGGGATGAAAGGCTCGCGGGTCCAGGCCGTGGTGCGTGAGCTGCGCGGCGAGAAGATTGATATCGTCGCATGGACGGCGGATTCGCGGGTCTTCATCGCGGAGGCCCTGAACCCCGCTGTGATTGAAAAAGTGGGTGTGGACGAAGAGAAGAAATCGGCGCTGGTGGTTGTCGGGGACAGCCAGTTGTCGTTGGCTATCGGACGCAATGGACAGAACGTGCGGCTGGCCGCCAAGCTGACCGGATGGAAGATTGATATTATCGGCGCCAGCGAGTACGAGAAGGAACGGGTTGTTCGGGATCAGGAAACGCGGGCGGCCATCGCCCATCAGTTGCAGGAGCAGCATGCGCAATTGGTGGAGGCGGAAACGGCGGCGGCGGCCGCGCGGCAGGAAGTGTCCGCCACCGAGGAGAATCGCGCTGTGGCTCAGGCCGAATCCGGGCATGACGACAAGGCCGTTGGGTAACGAATGGCACGTAGGGACATGCGTGTATTCGAGTTAGCCAAGCAACTGGGCGTGTCCAGCAAGGACCTGATGAAGGACCTCACCGGCATGGGTCTGTCCGTCGCGACCCACATGGCCGTTCTTGAAGGCGAGACGGTGACGAAGATCCTTGCGCTCGCGTCGGCGAAGACCAAAAAGCAGCCCGACGCTGTGCCCGCCAAGGCGGCGAAGACCGTGAAGGCCAAGCCCGCCAAACCTGTCGGCTCTTCTCCGAAGACAAAGGCGGTGGTATTGGTCGCAGAGACGCCGAAGGCGGAAAAGAAGATGGTGTTGGTCAAGAGGCGGTCTCTTGAGACACTTGGCGTCGAGGCGCTGGCCCCCCTGACGCCGGTTGTGGCCGTAGCCGCGCCGCCGCCGCCCACGATAGAACCCCCTGCTCCGGCGCCTCCTCCGGTTTCCCCGGCCTTGCCGCCTCGCGTTGTGGTGTCGCCTCCCGCGCCGGCCGTTGAGACCCCCCGCCATCCTGGCGGTAAAAAAGGCGTGACGCCCACGCCGGAGGCTGACGCTCTCGGCCTGAAGGACAAAAACAAGAAAACTAGGCGCGTGGGCCGTGGCCGCGAGGACGAGCCCGTGCCCACGCGCGATGACGCCGCCCGCTGGCGCGACTTGCGAGCGATGCCGATGCACCGACGCGAGGAGAAATCGCGTCACGCCACGACGGGGTCGCCTACTGAGGGCACCAAACCGCGTCTCAAGGCGGTTCGGCTTGTGGAAGGACTCACGGTCAAGGATTTTGCGGAAGCGGTGGGGCACAAACCCACGGACGTCATGCGGAAGTTGATGGACATGGGCACGATGCTGACCCTGAATCAAGCGATGCCGCCCGATGCCGCCATGCTGTTGGCGGAGTCCTTCGGCGTAAAAGTCGAGATGGTGACCGAGCGGCCAGTCGAAGATCTTCTGACGGAGCCGGGGGAGCCGGACGGTGAACAGGCGCCCCGCCCGCCCGTGGTAACGATTATGGGTCATGTGGATCATGGCAAGACCTCGTTACTGGACGCGATTCGTGAAACCCGGGTGACCGAAGGGGAGGCCGGAGGGATTACGCAGCATATCGGCGCATACGTGGTGCAGATCCAGGGCAAGGCCATTACCTTCTTGGATACACCGGGCCATGAAGCCTTCACGGCGATGCGCGCGCGTGGCGCAAAAGTGACCGACCTCGTGGTGCTGGTCGTGGCCGCCGATGACGGGGTCATGCCGCAGACGCTGGAGGCGATTGATCATGCGCAGGCCGCCGGCGTCCCGCTCATCGTGGCCGTCAATAAAATGGACAAGCCGGATGCCCATGCGGATCGGGTCAAAAACCAGTTGATGCAACGGGGGCTGGTGCCGGAGACGTTAGGCGGCGAGACGATTTATGTCGAGGTGTCGGCCAAACAGAAAACCGGACTGGAGACACTCCTGGAGATGATTTTGCTCCAAGCGGAGGTGCTGGAGCTGCGCGCCAATCCTGCCCGACTGGCCAAGGGCATTGTCATCGAGGCCAAGATTGACCGGGGGCGCGGGCCGGTGGCCACGGTGCTGGTGCAAGCCGGTACGTTGCGGGTCGGCGATGCGTTTGTGGTCGGCGCCTTCAGTGGCCGTGTTCGGGCGCTCTTCAACGACGCCGGTCGGTCGGTGAAGGAGGCGGGACCCGCTATTCCTGTGGAGGTGGTTGGTCTTCTGGGGGCGCCGATGGCCGGCGACGAATTTGTGGTCACCAAGGACGAGCGGATTGCGCGTGACATTGCCGAATCGCGGCTTGAAAAACAGCGCACGTCTGGGCTGGCGCCTGTTCGGAAGGCGACATTGGAGGATCTCTTCTCGCAGGTGACGTCCGGGACGGTCAAAGATCTCGGTCTCATCATTCGAGCGGACGTGCAGGGATCAGCGGAAGCCCTGGCCGATGCGATTGCGCGGCTCGGCACCGATGCCGTCAAGCCCCAGGTGTTCTTAAAGGGGGTGGGCGGCATCACGGAGAATGACGTCCAGTTGGCTGCCGCGTCAAACGCAATCATTATCGGATTCAATGTCCGTCCGGAAGCGAAGGCCGAAGCGCTAGCCGAGCGCGAAGGCGTGGATATCCGTGCCTACAGCATCATCTACGAGGCGCTGAATGACATCCGGGCTGCCATGGAGGGCTTGCTGGAACCGACGTTGAAGGAGCGGGTCTTGGGTCGCGCAGAGGTCCGGCAGGTGTTTATGATCCCCAAGGCCGGCGCGGTGGCTGGATGCTATGTGACGGATGGGACGATCGCGCGCGCTGGCTCTACGGTGCGCGTCGTGCGAGACGGCGTGGTCGTCTACGAGGGGAAGATGGGGTCGCTCCGCCGGTTCAAGGATGACGTGAAAGAAGTGGCGACCGGCTATGAGTGCGGGATCAGCGTGGAGAATTTTAACGATATCAAGCCGGGTGATCGCCTCGAAGTGTTTACCATTGACAAAATTGCAGGAAAGTTGTGAGCGCACAGCCTGCTGTCGAGTGGGTGGGCTGCTGCCAGGACTGCTGGTGAGCCATGACGGGGTTTAAGCGCGCCGACCGGGTGAGCGATCAAATGCGGATGGAGATCGCGGATATTCTGATGCGCAAGGTCAAGGATCCCCGCGTCGGGTTCGTGACCGTGACGGCCGTAGACGTGACGGCGGATTTGAAGCAGGCGCGGGTCTATGTGACGGTTCTTGGGCAGGAGGAGCAGGCCACAGACACCATGGATGCGCTGTCGCGGGCGGAAGGGTTTATCAAGGGCGAGTTGGGCCGGCGCTTGAAACTGCGCTATGTGCCCACGCTGACATTCGTCCAGGACGCATCACTGGATCGCACGGCGCGGGTGTTGAACTTGCTTGATGACATTAGGAAGGATCGGTCATGATGCGGGACTGTGCTCAGGAGATAGCCGTGGACGGCGTCTTGGTGGTGAACAAGCCGGAGGGATGGACGTCTCACGATGTGGTGGCGAAGGTGCGAGGGCTGCTCGGCATCGCCAAGGTTGGGCACACGGGGACGCTGGATCCGGCGGCCACGGGTGTGCTGTTGTTGTGTCTCGGCAAGGCCACGCGGATTGCGGAGTATCTGGTGCAGGCCGAGAAGGAATACCGGGCGGTGCTGCGACTGGGCGTGACGACCGACACGCAGGACGCCACCGGAGTGGAAACCGCGCGGTCGTCGCGGGCGTTGCCGGATCGGGCGGCGATTGAAGCCGCGATGGGCCGGTTCGTCGGGCAACACCAACAGACGCCCCCGATGTACTCCGCCGTCAAGATTCAGGGTGTGCCGCTGTACAAGTCGGCGCGGGCTGGGCGGATTGTTGACCGTCCGGCGCGTGACTACACGGTGCAGTCGTTGCAGATCCTGTCCATCATCCCGACGCCCCCGGAAGCGGCGCGCGCGGGCGGGGTCCAGCCCCCTCCCGCGACCATGGACGTCACGTTTGATGTGGTGTGCAGCAAAGGCACGTATGTGCGGACGCTGTGCGCCGACATCGGCGAGGCCCTGAGCGTGGGGGGGCATCTGGCTGTGTTGGATCGCCGAAGGGTCGGACGCTTTGGCCTTGATGAGGCCCTGACCCTTGATGATCTGTCTCGATTGGCAGGGCAGGAGAGCGGGGAGACTCTGAGGGCGCGGCTGCACAGTCTCGCCGATGTGCTGGACAGGATGCCGGCGTTGACGCTGGATCAGCGCGCGTCTGAGGGGGTGCGTCATGGGGTGCCCGTCTCGCTGGCGCAGGTCATCGAGAGGGACGGGCACTGGGAGGCCGGCGCCTCGGTCCGTCTTCAGGCGGAGGATCGTCGGCTACTCGCAGTCGGCAAGGTTCCATGCGGGTCTGAGGCGTTCGCGCAGGCGCCGCCGGGGACCGTCATTACATTAGAAAAAGTGCTAGCATAATCGGCGACGAAGGAGGCAGAGGGCATGGCGTTGACCAAAGAATCAAAGACGGCACTCGTTCAGGACTACAAGACTCACGATACGGATACGGGGTCGCCTGAAGTCCAGGTGGCGATCCTGACCATCAGGATCACGTACCTGACCGAGCATTTTCGTGGGCACATGAAGGACCACCATTCTCGGCGCGGGTTGCTGATGATGGTGAGTCGGCGGCGGCGGCTGCTGGATTATCTCCGCCGGCATGATGAGGCGCGGTACAAGTCCATCATCACGCGCTTGAGCATTCGTCGGTAACGGATATATTCGCCGGTAGGGCATTCGGTCGAGACACTCACGGGGCGGGTGGGCGATGGGCGTCCCTCCGCTCCTTCAACCAGGCGTCACAGATGGACACCGATCTGCGCTGCTTCCTGTGCAAGCAGATCAGATCCGTGGACATCTGCCGGCGTCCATCGAAAGGGAGACAGAACAGACATGGCGCATACCGTTGAACTTGAAATCGCCGGACGGATTTTGAAACTGGAAACCGGTCGCTTGGCTAAGCAGGCTGATGGGGCGGTGTTGGCGACCTACGGCGATACCTATGTGTTGGCGACGGCCGTCGCCGCGCCGACCGCGAAGAAGGACATTGACTTCCTGCCCCTCACGGTGGATTACCAGGAGAAGGCCTATGCCGCCGGCAAGATCCCGGGCGGATTTTTCCGGCGCGAAGGCCAACCGGCTGAGCGTGAAAAACTTACCAGCCGTCTGATTGATCGGCCCATGCGTCCGTTGTTCCCTGAAGGCTGGAACTATGAGACGCAGGTGATTGCGACGGTGATTTCCGCCGATCATTCCGGCACGTCTGATGTGGTCGGGATCACGGCAGCGTCAGCGGCGCTGGCGGTGTCCAACATTCCGTTCAATGGGCCGATTGCCGCCGTGCGGGTGGCCCGCTTGAAGGGACAGATCGTCATCAACCCAGTGCTGAGCGTCTTTGATGACTGTGACCTGAATTTGGTCGTGGCCGGCACGGCCCATGCCGTGATGATGGTGGAAGGCGGGGCAACAGGTCTGGCAGAAAGCGTGATGATTGCCGCCATCGAGCGGGCACACGAGGAGATCAAGAAGATCATCGCCGCGATCAATACACTGGCCGCACAGTGTCCTAAGCCCAAGCGTGCCGTGGTGATTGAGCACATTGATCCATCTCTGGCTGCGTCGGTAGAGGCGTTTGCGGCAACTAAAATCCGCGAGGCTATTGTCATTCCCCATAAGGCGTCCCGCGAGGAACGGATGAGTGCAATCAAGGCCGAGGCCGTGGAGGCGCTCAAAAAGGACGGCGATCTGGATCGTGCGCGGCAGGTCAAAACAGTCTTTCACGACCTGGAATATACGGTTGTTCGCAAGATGATCCTTGATGGCGGCAAGCGGGCGGACGGGCGCGGGGTGGCCGACATTCGGCCCATCACCTGCGAAGTCGGCCTGCTCCCACGGACGCATGGCTCGGCGCTGTTCACCAGAGGGGAGACGCAGGCCTTGGCGGTCGTCACGCTGGGCACCGGCGACGACGAGCAGAAGATTGACGCCTTGGAAGGCGCGTATTACCGCAACTTCATGCTCCATTACAATTTCCCCCCCTTCAGCGTTGGGGAAGCCAAGCCGCTGCGTTCGCCGGGTCGGCGTGAGATCGGGCATGGCGCACTGGCCGACCGGGCGCTCAAGCCGGTGTTGCCGACCAAGCGGGACTTTCCCTATACGGTGCGTCTGGTCTCGGAAATCCTGGAGTCGAATGGCTCCTCCTCGATGGCCACGGTCTGCGGCGGGAGCCTGGCCTTGATGGATGCCGGTGTTCCCATTACGGAGCCGGTGGCCGGTATTGCGATGGGGCTCATCAAGGAAGGCGACCAGGTGGCGATCATTTCCGACATTCTGGGTCTGGAAGACCATCTCGGCGACATGGACTTCAAGGTCTGCGGCACGGCGCAGGGCGTGACGGCGTTGCAGATGGACATCAAGATCGGCGGCATCACGTCCGCCTTAATGGCGCAAGCGTTGGAGCAGGCCCGCGCGGGGCGGCTGCATATCCTCGCCTGTATGCGCACGGCCCTAACTGCGCCACGCACAACCATGTCGTCCTACGCGCCTAGGATTTACACCATCAAGATCAAGCCGGAGAAGATCCGCGAGGTGATCGGGCCAGGCGGCAAAGTCATTCGCGACATCGTCGCCACCTGCGGCGTGAAAATGGACGTGCAGGACGACGGCACGGTCACCATCGCGTCCGCCGATGAGGCATCCGCGCAAAAGGCGATTACCCGCGTGAACCAAATCACCGAAGAAGTGGAAATCGGCAAGCTCTATATGGGCACGGTCCGCAAGATCATGGACTTTGGCGCTTTCGTTGAAGTGATCCCAGGCGTAGACGGATTGGTGCATATCTCGCAATTAGCCCATCATCGCGTCGCGGTCGTCTCGGATGAGGTCAAGGAAGGGGATCAATTTCTCGTGAAGGTCATGGACGTGGATCGGCAGGGGAAAATTCGGCTCAGCCGGAAAGAAGCCATGCCGGACCCCAAGGCGTCAGAGTCGGCCTAATCCAGGATTGGCACTGATCCTAGGAGCCATGCGCGCGATGATTCGCAAAGAGGTGCTGGACAACGGCGTGCGGATCGTCGCCGAGAAGATTCCCTCGGTGCGGTCGGTCTCCATCGGCATCTGGGTGGATGTTGGCTCGCGCGATGAGCAACCAGGCGAGGAGGGGCTGTCGCACTTTATCGAGCACATGGTTTTCAAGGGCACCCGCCGTCGTTCGGCGGAAGCCATTTCCCGTGAAATTGACGCGCTGGGCGGTGAGCTCAACGCCTTCACCTCGCGGGAAGGCACCACGTTCTACGCGAAGGTGCTGGACGAGCACGTCGGCCAGGGGATTGATCTCCTGGCTGATATTTTCCATCATTCCCGACTGGATGCCAGGGAGGTGACCAAAGAGAAACAGGTCGTGCTGGAGGAAATGAGCATGGCCGAGGACGATCCGGAGGACTACCTCTACGACCTGCACGCGAAAAATGCCTTTCGGACTCATCCGCTGGGGCGTCCGATCCTGGGCAAGGTGGCAACGATTCGCGCGCTCCGCCGACCACTGGTGCTGGCCTTTCGTGACCGACATTACCAGCCGTCCAAGGTGGTGGTCTCTGTGGCGGGCAAGTTTTCGGTCGAGCCGGTGCTCCGACAAGTGCGGGCCGCATTCGGCGGAACTTGGGGGACTGCCTCGCCGGTCTTCGGAGAGCGAATTCCTCCGACATTCACGCAGGGGATTCGCGTCCGGACGAAACCGTTGGAACAAGTTCATCTGTGCGTGGGGTTGAAAGGCGTCGCGCAGCGTGACCACGATCGGTATGGGGCCCATGCGCTGAACGCAATTCTTGGCGGGGGCGTCAGTTCCAGGCTGTTCCAGGAAGTGCGGGAGAAGCGTGGGCTGGCCTACTCCATCTATTCCTCGCTCCAATGCTTTACGGATAGCGGGCTGCTGACCGTCTATGCCGGCGTCCGCCCAGATGTGGCGCCTCGCGTGATGGGGCTGGTGCTGGCGGAGCTTCGGCGGTTACAGGCCAAACCGGTGGCGCGCGCGGAGTTGGCGCGGGCGAAGAGCCAGCTCAAAGGGAGCTTCATGTTGGGGCTTGAGAGCACCGGCAGTCGCATGAGCAAGCTCGCCAAGGATGAACTCTACTACGGCCGCGCGGTCTCGCCAAGAGAAAGCATGGCGGCGATTGACGCAATATCGGCGGAGCAACTCTCGCGGCTCAGCCACGAGATGTTCGCTGCCCGATCGTTAACCGTGACCGCGTTGGGGCCGCTCAAGACGAAAGACCTCACGAGCCTGATGCCGTAAATCGGGGAGACCGAAGGACCGTCGTCCCGTCGTTACGTGGCGGACCACGGCTCATGCTCAAATGTCCAGGCACCGGTGGATTCCGGGCCGGTGGCCCATTCCTCCAGGCGGTGACTGAATGCCGTTCTGGTGATGTCCCGTGCGCCTAGGGAGGCCAGGTGCGCGGTGCGAATTTGGCAATCAATCATACCAAAGTGCCGGCGTTGCAGGTGTCGGACGAGATGCGCGAACGCGATTTTAGACGCATCGTTGACGCGGGCAAACATGGACTCGCCGAAAAACACGCGTCCGATGGCGACGCCGTACAGTCCGCCCACGAGTCTGCTGTCCCTCCATGTTTCCACCGAATGCGCCACTCCCATCTGATGCAGCGTGGTATAGGCGTGGATCATAAGGGGATGAATCCAACTGCCCTGTTGCCCAGGGCGTGGGGCGGCGCAGGCCCGCATGACGTCGGCGAAGGCTGTGTCCACGCGAATCTCGTAGTTGTGGCGACGCAATGTTTGGCGGAGTGACCGTGAGAGCCTGAGTTCGCTTGGAAACAGCACCATACGAGGGTCTGGGCTCCACCAGAGAATCGGCTCGCCGTCGGCGAACCAGGGGAAAATCCCGAGGCGATAGGCCGTGAGCAGCCGGTTGGGGGACAAGTCACCGCCGGCAGCGAGAAGACCGTTCGGCTCATCCAGCGCACGGTCAATCGGCGGGAACGGCTGGTGGGGGGCCAACCAGGGAATCATGGCTTGCCGTCTGGGAGACGGTCAGTCGCCCCCTTTGAGCACGTCCTCGTCATAGCCGGCTTCGTCATCGTCATCCAGGCCCAGACCCGCGCGAAAGGACAGGCGCAATTCTCTGATTTGGTCGGCCTGGATCGCATCGTGCCCGGGCGCAAGGCGGCTCAAGTATCGGTCACACAGGTCCGCGCCACGCTGAAAGTGCAAGGGGATGGTTTCCTCGGTGACCTGCTGCCATGTGATGTAAATGAGGAACTCTTGCAATGCAACGGTGTGGGGATGCCGCTCACCGAGCGTCACGAGCGTGAAATAGGCACCCCGAGCCTCGGCGCCGGCGCTCCCTGAGAACATCTCTTCCGCATCTTGAGCGGCCTCACGATCGTCTCCTAGCTCCCCTGTTTGCTGGGCGCGTGCGAAGGAGGCTTGCGCGGCAATGGCGGGATCAAACTGCATGAGAGGGATGGTATCGGTTGTGCATGGCGCGGGTCAATACACTTCCTTGGCGATTGATCGGAACAGGCACCCTATGTTACGCTCAAATCAGTATGGATAAGACACCTCAGGACGGCAAGCCCAGACCGAATCTCTGGATCAGGTGGATGGAAACCCTTGATGGGTTGGGCTATATCACGGCCGGATTTAGTTTTCTCGTGCTGGGCATGGTGGTCTTTCTCCATGCCTGGTATGCCTTTATGACGAAGCTATCGTCCGGGGTCATGGCGGCGTCGCTGACCCTGCTTCACGACCTGTTGATGGTCCTCATCATGCTGGAACTGTTTCGGACCGTCCTCAATTTTCTCAAAACCAACATCCTCACGCCGGAGCCGTTTTTGCACATCTGCATCATCGCGTCCACGCGGCGCATCCTGACTACCGGGGCGGAGGCTGGTCACGGGGAGCCGCTGACGGCTGAATTGTTTCACCAGTACCTGCTGGATATGGGCGTGAACGTGCTGGTGATTGTCGCTCTGGTCGTCGCCGTGTTCCTGGTGCGGAAGGGCCCGCCTTCCGAGAAATGCGAGACCTGCCCAACTGTACCGTGATGGTCGTCCTGGTTGTCGCGGTGTGTCTGGTGCGCCCGGAGGGACTTGAACCCCCAACCTTCTGATCCGTAGTCAGATGCTCTATCCATTGAGCTACGGGCGCGTGCGGTCGTCTGTCAAATGAACAAGGTGGTTTCGGCGTCGGCGGCCAGGTTTAAGATGACCGGCAGACCCATGACGTCATCTACTTTATCGGCAAGGTCTTCCGGTTTGACGCCCATATATTCCAGGCCAGCGCTGCAGGCGATGACCGTGAAGTGGCCGACCTGCTTGGCATCTGCGAACATGGTGGTGATCTTCGGCACCTTCCGCTCGATCATCGCACGGGTCACGTCCTCGGCATGGGCTTCGTAGGCCGGCGAGAACTCAATTTTATCCAGTTCACCCAGGGCCAGCTTCTTGATCGCCCAGAACATCAGAAAAATGTAGACCTCCTTGCCCATGGCTGCCGCCGTCATGCCGATCGTGGCGGTTTGATAGAGCTTATCGTACGTGCCGCCGTGGGCGAAGATCACGAATTTAGGCTTGGTGGCTGACATCACAACGTAGTATACACATCCCGTCCTGGGCGAGTAAACCGTCTGGCGCGCGCGTCAAGCGCCTTGTTCCCATACAGAGGCGATGCTACGATGGCCCAGATGACGCCGCGACCAGTCCTCTATCTCATTGACGGCAGCGCCTACCTCTACCGCGCCTTCTTTGCCTTGCCTGACCTTGCCACCGTCGCCGGTCTGCCGACGAACGCCGTCTATGGCGTCATCACGATGTTGCAGAAGATCATCCGCGAACGGCGGCCCGATTATCTGGCGGTGGTGTTTGACGAGAAAGGCCCGACCCTCCGCCACGAAGAGTTCAAGGCGTACAAGGCCCACCGTCCCCCGATGCCCGATGCCCTCTCGCGGCAGATTCCGTACATTCATCGCGTGGTGAAAGCCTGCGCCATTCCGGTCGTCAAGCTCCAGGGATTTGAGGCGGATGATCTGATCGGGACGTTGGCCAAGCAGGCCAGCGAGCAAGGACTGGAGACCGTGATCGTGACCGGTGATAAGGACATGTTCCAACTGCTGTCTCCAACAGTCCGTATTTTCGATCCGGTGAAGGGCAAGGTGTTCACCGAGGAAGATTGTTGGGCGCGCTTTGGCGTTGAACCAGCGCGGGTGGTCGAAGTCATGGGTTTGATGGGCGATCAGGCGGACAACATTCCCGGCGTCAAGGGCATTGGCGAGAAGACGGCGAAGAAGCTCATCGCTGAATTCGGCACGATTGAGCGCGTCCTGGCTCGCTTCTCTGAGGTCAAGGGGGACACACTTCGAGCGTTGCTGGAGCAGCAGCAAGAGGAGGCGCGTCTGAGTCGCCGGCTGGCCACCATCGTGACGGACTGTCCCGTGTCGTTCGATCATGACCTGTTTCGACTCGGCGACGCCAGGACGGAGGACGTGCGCGCACTTTATCGTGAGCTGGAATTCTGGGGCCTGCTTAAAGCTCTTCCCGGCGAGTCTGGCGAGGGGGCTGGCGCCAAGGGCGCGGTGGAATCTGTCGTCGTCCTGGATGATCCTGCTGCCCGCGCGCGCGTTGTGAAGGCGATACGGGCCGGCAGCGACGCGGCCATTCAGTGCGAGGTGGCGGGCCATGATCCGCTCCGGGCCGAATTGTTGGGCGTGGGCGTCTGCGCCGGCGATGCGGTCTCATTTTTCGGCGCGTCCGGACTCGATGACCTTCGCGTTGCACTGGAGGCGTCGTCCATGAAGGTGGCTGCCCACGACTATAAAGTGGCCTGGGTGTCGCTGCGACGCGCTGGCCTGGCCATGCCTCGTTCGTGCTTTGACACGATGCTGGCCGGATACATGCTGAATCCGAATCGCCGGAGTCCGACGGTGGAGATGCTGGCTCAGGAACATTTGGGCGAGTCACTGGGCCTTGTGGCGCCCGAGAAGAAACAAAAAAAAATGGATTTGTTCGATCAGCCGGATGTGGCGGATGTGGCTAAGCGAGCCGTGCGCGCGGCCTCGGTGATTGCCCGATTGCGGCCGATCCTGACGGAGAAACTGGCGACCAGCGGTCTGACGGATCTGTTTGAGAAGGTAGAATTGCCCCTGACCGTCGTCCTGGGCGAGATAGAAATGAACGGGTTTCGCCTGGATACACGTCTGCTGGAAAACCTGGCGAACGAACTCGATCAGCAACTGGTCGGACTCCTCGATGGCATCTATCGCAAGGCCGGCATGGAGTTTAACGTGAATTCGCCCAAGCAACTCAGCGAGGTGCTGTTCGAAAAGCTGTATCTTACGCCGACCAAGAAGACCAAGACCGGCTACTCCACGGATGAGGCAGTCCTTACGCAGTTGGCGCTCCAGCATGACCTGCCCGCCGACATCCTGCATTACCGGAGCCTCAGCAAACTGAAGTCAACTTACATGGACGCCCTGCCAGTCTTGGTGCATCCTGAGACAGGGCGTCTCCATACGTCGCTCAATCAGATGGTGACGGCGACGGGACGGCTCTCCTCGTCGGAGCCGAATTTGCAGAATATTCCGGTCAAGGGCGAGTGGGGCGGGCGCATCCGTGAAGCGTTTGTGGCCGACGTGGGTTGCCTGTTGCTGGCTGCGGATTATAACCAGATTGAGCCGCGCATTCTCGCGCATCTCTCGCAAGACCCTGTGCTCATCGGCGCGTTTGCGCGCGGCGACGACATTCACCGGGCCACGGCCATGGAAATTTTCAGCCTGCCCCTGGCGCAGATTACAACAGACATGCGCCGAGTCGCCAAGACGGTGAACTTCGGCGTCATTTACGGGATCAGTCCCTATGGATTGTCGGCCCAACTCGGTATTTCGCAGCAGGAATCCAGGAAATATATTGAGGCCTATTTCGCAAAATTCCAGGGCGTGAAGGTGTTCATGGACCAGACTATCGCTGACGCCCAAGCAACCGGGTATGTCACGACCATGCTGGGACGGAGGCGTCCGATTCCTGCATTACGGAGCAGCGATGCGGTGCAGCGCGGCATGGGCGAGCGGATGGCCATGAATACGCCGATCCAGGGGACGGCGGCGGACGTTATCAAGCTCGCCATGCTGGCCGTTCACCGGCGGCTCGCTACGGAGCGACCCAGGGCAAAGATGATTCTGCAAGTCCATGACGAGTTGATTATCGAGGTGGCGGAAGGCGAGGTTGAGGCGGTGAAAACGATCGTGGTCGAGGAGATGGAACAGGTCATCACACTGGCCGTGCCCCTGAAAGTGGACGTCGGCATCGGCCCGAACTGGCGCGCCGCGCATCCGTAATGTAGGGATGGATTGCGACCTCCCCTACACGCGATACGCCTGGGTTTCGTAGGGGCGACCCGCTGGGTCGCCCGCAAGAGGGCGAGGCGCCGCCTCGCCCCTACACGAAATAAATTAGGGTCAGACTCGATTTTCTGATAGTCTCGAAGTAGAGGGAATGCGTAGCTCTGAAAAGTCGAGTCTGACCCTAATTTTTTCGGTTGCGACCAGGGACGCCTGCCGTTCCTGAGACAGTACACTCGCGGCAGCGCGGGGACATAGCGGGGGTATAGATGGAAATCACGGTTGTCCGGGACGCCATTTCACGAGGCGGCCTGATGGAGATGGCGAAGCGGCAATTCGGCGACCTGGTGAAAGCCGTGGTGGATGTGGAGCACGGCATTATGGCGGTCGGCGGGGAGCTTCATGCGGACGAGGAGGCGGTGCTTTTAGACCAAGGGTCTGAGCAACGCTATCTGTGGGGCATCAACCTCTATCCTGAGAAGCCGCCGGAAGAATGGATCGAGTTCGACTCCATGATCAACGTGCGGCCGTCGCATGGCAACCGGTCGAGAGACGTAGAAAACCCGGAGATACGGGCCACCATCATACGCATGGTCAACCGATTGGCGCGGGGCTGAGCCGATGGCCGCTCAACATGCAAGCTTGGCCGCAGGGCGCTGGCAGGCGTTGTCGTTGACGGAGCAGATGGCTAACGTTGGCAGCGAAGTGGCCCGCATGCGTCGCTGGGACGGGAAAGATGCGCAACTGTGCGAGAATGCGTTTGTGCGCGCCTTGGAACTTCTCGATCTGACGATCGGCGATCACCGGTGGATGGGGCGCAGGAAGGAACTCACGCGCGCGCGGGAGTGCCTGTGCGATGCCATGTTGGGCGGGCACGGGTACGGGAACGATCTGGCAAGCCTGGACCGCTATTTCTTTGCATTCGCCGTGGCTGCCCGTGCCAACCGGTGAGTTCGCCTTCGTAAGTTTCCCCTCCCCCCTCAAGGGAGAGGGGGAAAGAGCATCCATGCTCAACCCGGAAGCGCCGTATCTAATGAAGATGGTCAAGCTCCGATTCAAGCATGAGGCTGATGATGCCGCCGGCGCGTTGGCCCTCGCCAAGCACTTCAAGGTGATCTGTCTGCCCGGCGATGTTTACGAAGTCCCGGGCCAAGCCCTGACGCTGCTCGATACGCTCCACCTGTCCTACACGTTGCTTGAGACCGAGGGCTTCGACCTGAAAGTGGACGTCGGCATCGGCCCGAACTGGCGCGCGGCGCATCCGTGAGGGATGTCATATCTGGGGGAGCGAGTAGGTGTCCTTGAGCACCGCTCGTTTCTCTGTTACCGTGCCAGGAAGATGCACGCCCTCCCCACCACGCAGATTACGGCGTTAATTCGTCTGCTGTCCGACGAGGACGAGCGGGTCGCGCGCACCATCGCTGGCAAGCTGACGGAGCTTGGGGATGCAGCGGTGCCGCTGTTGCGCGAAGCCGAAAGTGATGATCCAGACATGGCCGCGCGTATCAGCAGGATCCTGGGCGACATTCGAGTACAGGGAATCGAGCGAGCGTTCCATGTGCTGTCTGCCTGCGACGACCACCACCTGGACCTGGAGGCGGGCGCGTTCCTCATTGCGCGCTTCGCCTATCCCGATCTGGACGTCCCGACCTACGTCGAGCGGCTTGACGCCATGGCGCGAGACGTGCGCGAACGCCTGGGGCACAAGGCCTCTGGAGAGGAAACCGTCGCGACGCTCAACCGCTATCTGTTTGTCGAACAGGGCTTCCTCGGCAACACCAGGGAGTACTATGACCTGGACAACAGTTACATCAACAGGGTCCTTGAGCGGAAGACGGGCATCCCGATCAGTTTGAGCGTCGTCTATCTGTTGCTGAGTCAGCGCCTGGAATTGCCGGTGTACGGCGTGGGGATGCCGGGACATTTCCTCGTGACGTATGCGACCGCCCACGACCGGATTTTCGTGGATGCGTTCAACGGCGGCGCACTCCTGACGCAACAGGACTGCGCACATTTTCTTGACCAGGCCGGCTATGGGTACGATGAGCGGTATCTGCGCCAGACCCCGGCCCGCGCGATCCTCATCCGCATGATGAAAAATCTCGTGTCTCTCTACGGCGCCGTCAACGACCAGGCCAACGCCGTCCGATTGACCCGCTTCATCGAGATTTTAGGGTTGCCGGAGACGGGCGAGTAATGGCGAGCGTCATGCGGTCTGTAGCCAGGGTAATGCGGCCTCGGAATGCCTGACCCGCCTGGGCTTTGACGTCATACTGTTCCGCCACCGGATAAAAATGGGAGAGGACGAGCTGTTTCACGGCGGCGTCGTGCGCCACGCGCCCGCAGTCGCCGGCATGCATGTGGCCTTTGCCGGGATGCTGGAGGGGAAACGAACAATCCAGCACCGCCACATCGGCATGGCAACAGAGCGCGACCAGCCCCTCGCTATACTCGGCGTCGCCTGAGTAGGCCAGCGAGGTTCCGCCATGCTCCACGCGATAGCCCTGGCAATGGAGGCGCGGACTGTGTGTCACCGTCCTGGCCGTCACGAGGGTCTCGCCCAACGTGATGGTGCGATCCGTCAGCTCGGTGACGGTCACTGGGAACGGCGCGGAGGCAAAGCCCGGCATCGCCTTCAGGAGCGATCCAAACAGACGGCGCGTCCCGCGCGGCCCGTAGATGGTCAGGGCCGGCCTGAGTGCGACGAATTTTGCGTGATAGAGCGCGTCAAAGAAGAACGTGAAAAAATCGGCAAAATGATCCGTGTGGTGGTGCGTGAGGAACAGGTGCTGTAGCCGGTGCCGATCCGCGCCGACCGCAATCAGATTCATCAACGTGCGGGGACCGAGATCGAACAGCAGCATCTGGTCGGTCTCAACCAGGTAGCCGGCGGCGGCGCGTGTGGGGTGGATGTTGGTGCCGGAACCGAGTACCGTGACGCGCATGACAAGACCTCGGCGCTCATGATACCATGACCGCCTGTTTTCTGAAACACGAGGAACGATGAACGATCTCATCCACATGAACCTGGCGCTTGACGAAGCGCGTCTTGCGGCGGCAGCCGGTGAAGTGCCGATCGGCGCGGTGCTGGTGATGGAGGAGACAGTGGTTGCCCGTGCGCACAATCGCCGGGAGGTTTGGCAGGACCCTACGGCTCATGCGGAACTGATCGCGATTCGTGAGGCATCCGCGTCGTTACGAACATGGCGATTGGTGGGCGCTACGCTCTATGTAACGATGGAACCATGCGCGATGTGTATCGGAGCGTCCCTGCTGGCTCGGATTGAGCGTGTGGTCTTCGGAGTCTGGGATCCTAAGGGCGGCGCTTGCGGGTCGTTGTTGAATATCCCGGCGGAGCAGCGGTTGAACCACCGCCTTGACGTGGTGGGCGGGGTCATGGAAGAGGAGAGTCGTGAGTTGTTGCAGGGGTTCTTCAAGCATGTACGGGAGAAGGCAAAACGTACGTGAGGGCTGAGTCATGCGAGCCGGGTTAGGGAGAGGTGCGAGAGTGGCCGATTCGGACGGTCTCGAAAACCGTTGTCCTCGTAAGGGGACCGTGGGTTCAAATCCCACCCTCTCCGCCATACAAGAGGGGTCAGGTGTTGCACATCCGGGACGTTTGATCGAAGTCCCGGTTCCAGCAAGACGATCATTGGAGGTATTGAGTATCAGCCACAGTAGGATTGAAGTGGCCGTTCAGCAAGCTCTGTGGAGAGGTGGCCGAGTGGCCGAAGGCGCGGCATTGGAAATGCCGTATATGGGAAACCGTATCGCGGGTTCAAATCCCGCCCTCTCCGCCACACCACGCTCGCGCAACCAGGAGGGTTGAAACTATGCAGCACAGGCGATGGGGGTTGGGGATCACTGGGGTCGTGCTCGTGGCCCTGTTGAGTGGCGTATTGTTGGCAACGACAGTGGGGTGGGCGCAATCCGTTCCAGACAAGAAAATCAAGGTGCAGGTGACGATCAATGGCGACGATGACATCAAGGCCACCCTGGGTAAGTTACTCGTGGACGAGTTTGGAAAGCTCACCGACGTGGAGTTGGTGACCGAGAAGCCGGCTTGGATCATGGAAGTGCTTGGGGTGGCTCCGAGAAATGAGAAAAAAGAGCCGCTGATATTTATGACGGGGGTTCTGGTCACCCAGCAGTTCTCTTCCAGGTATTGGAATGGGGTCTACGGTACGCTGACGGAGTTTGTGCTCAAGCGGCAACACGACCAATCCGATAAAAGCGCCAAGCCATTCGTGGTGGACAAAAAGAAGCTTGCGGACCTCGAACAGGCCTGGACCAACAACCCGTCTCGCATGACGTTGGATGCGGCCACGGAGAATATGGGGCGCAAACATGACTACTATCTCAAGGGCGCTCACGATTTACGGATACTGGCCCAAGAGATCGTTGCCGCCTTTGACCAGGGCCAACTCGCCCTCTACCGCAAGAAATAACCGGATCGGGCAGCAGGGCGCATCCCCTGCTGCACAACTTGATTTCTGTGCGCCGGTCATTTAGAGTTCCAAGGTTTAGAGTCTCAAGGAAGGGTGGTCGTTCCCTGGTAAGTCCCTGCCGTAACGAGATGACGCCACAATGTGATTGACAAAGGGGCCGGGCCCTGTGCAAAAGACACCTTTGAACCCCGCCAGGTCCGGAAGGAAGCAACGGTAAGGAGACCCGTCTTTGTGCCGCAGGATCACCTGGCCCCCGTAACACGCGCGTAATGGAATATCAAGTCTCAGCACGCAAGCACCGCCCCATGACGTTCTCGGAAGTCACGGGTCAGGTCCACGTCGTCAAGACCCTCACGAATACGCTCATGTCGGGCCGCGCGGCCCATGCCTATCTGTTCTCTGGCATGAGGGGTGTGGGCAAGACGACCATGGCCCGCATTCTGGCCAAAGCCCTCAATTGCGACAAGGGCACCACGCCGACTCCCTGCCTGACCTGTGCGAGTTGCCGGGAGATTGGATCAGGGACGTCATTCGACGTGATGGAAATTGACGGCGCGTCCAGCAACAGCGTGGACGATGTCCGCGAGATGCGCGAGACCATCAAGACTGGCCCGGCCCGTGGCCGCTATCGCGTCTATATCATTGACGAAGTCCATATGCTCTCAACGCCCGCGTTTAATGCCCTGCTCAAAACGCTGGAGGAACCGCCCAGCCATGTGGTGTTCGTCTTTGCGACGACGGAGTCGCACAAAATTCCCCAGACCATTCTGTCCCGCTGTCAGCACTTCACGTTCCGGCGGATTCCCCGGCGAGAAATTATTGATACGCTCCAACGGGTGGCGACAGCGGAGGGGGTGACGATTGATGAGCGTAGCCTGAGCGCCCTCGCGCGCGCCTCCGACGGGAGTATGCGAGATGCGTTGAGCCTCATGGACCAGGCCGTCGCCTTCAGCGGGAAGCGCGTTGCGGAGAATGACCTGATGACGCTCTTGGGCTCCGTGCCCCACGAACTGCTCCGTGGGGTGCTTGATGCGGCCCTCGCGCGTGACGCAGCAGGTGCGCTCCGTTCGCTGGCGGCGGTACAAGATTACGGCTGCGACGTGCGCCGGTTCGCTGGTGAACTCATGGAGTACGTTCGGAATCTGCTGGTTGCCAAGGTGGTGGCTGATGCCGAGGATCTGATTGCACTTGGCCCGGACGAACAGGCGGAGATCACCCTCGCTGCCGGGCGTCTCTCCCTGGATCACATCCAGGAATTGTTTCGTGTCTTTCTGGAGGCTGAGGACGGGATTCGGACCAGCCGGCATCCCTGGTACGTCGTGGAGATGGCCATGGTGAAGGCCTGTCGCGTTGGGAGCGACCAGCCCGGCAGCGCGTCTACGCGCCCTGTGGCCAAGGCACCGGCGTCCCTCGCGTCCACGCCGGCAAAAGCGGCGCCTCTACCTGTGCGCTCTGCCGCGCCTCCCGCCCCCAAGTCAGTCGTGCCGCAGCCCGTCCAGGCGGCGATACAGGCCCCCGCTGAGACAAGTGAGGAATCGGCTGTGCCGAGCCGAGCGCGGGGTGCCGTGGAAGACGGTGCGTCTTGGCGCGCCGGGGGCGCACGGGTCCCCGCTGACGAAAGCGAGCGTCCGGCTCAGCCGGCGCGAGCGCGGGGTGCGGGGGCATCGGAGGCCGCTCTGGCGGCCGCACGGGTCCCCGCTGACAAATTGGCATGGGAGGACGTGGTCATGCGAGTACAGGCCGAGCGGCCTAATATCGGCTCGTATCTGGAACAGTCCACGTTAGTCAGCCTCGGCGATGATGTGGTGACGATTGGGTTTCCCCCCTCAGCTAGCGCGGCGATGAACATCGTGCAGCAGGCGGCGTCGCAACAGGCGGTGGCGGACGTGTGCGTGGCGCTGCTCGGGCGGCCTGTCCATCTGCGGCTCATCACCGTCGTGGGCGAGACCGCAACGCCGACGGTGGCGGAGATCCGGCATGATCGCGAGGTCAAGACGGAGCGCCACCTTCGTGACGAGGCGCTGGCCCATCCGATCATCAAAGAGACCCTGTCGGTTTTCGGAGGCGAGCTGAAAGAGGTGCGGCGCAATCCCAGTATGTCAGAGCATGCGAGCAAAGGAGATGGTCATGTCCAATAAAGGGATGTTCGGAGGAATGGGGAATCTCGGCAACATCATGAAGCAGGCGCAGGCCATGCAGGAACGGATGGCCAAGGTGCAGGCGGAGGTGGCGACAAAAACCGTGCAGGCGTCGTCCGGCGGGGGCATGGTCAGTGTGGTGGCGAACGGCGGGATGGAGATTGTCTCCGTGACGATTGACCCGGAAGTCGTGCAGGCCAGTGATCCCGACATGCTGCAAGACCTTGTGACGGCCGCAGTGAACGAGGCGCTCCGAAAAGCGCGCGAAATGGTGGCGGAGGACATGAAGGGGGTGACAGGAGGACTCCAAATCCCCGGCTTGCTCTGACCATGAGTCGGCATGGTGTGCTGGATGAGTTGGCGCGCGAACTGGCCAGCCTGCCTGGAATCGGACGGAAGACCGCCCAACGGCTGGCGTTCCATATTCTCAAGCAGCCCGGCGAAGACACGGAGCGCCTGATTCGGACGATCCACCTGGTCAAGGAACGGCTGGGGCTGTGCCGCCAGTGCCGCAATATTGCCGAGGGCGCGCTCTGTGACATCTGCCTGGACCCCTCCCGTGACGCCACGCGACTGGTAGTGGTGGAGGATATTACGACGCTGCTGACGTTCGAGCGGACGGGTGGCTACAAAGGGCTGTATCACGTGTTAGCTGGGGCGCTCTCTCCACTGGATGGCGTGGGGCCGGACGAGATCAAGACGCAGGACCTCGTGAATCGGATTGCGCAGAGCCAGGTCGTGGAGGTCATCGTGGCGACGTCGCTGACCATTGACGGGGAAGCCACCGCCATTTACCTGTCGCGCTTGATTAAGCCGCTGGGGATTCGCGTGAGCCGAATCGCGTGTGGAGTGCCCGTGGGGATGGACCTGGAGTACGCCGACGAAGTGACCCTCCTCAAATCCCTAGATGGCCGCCGGGACATCTAAAGCCGGCGCGAGGGGACGTGCGCGTATCCGCATTCTTCTTGGATGTGCCGCAATCTTCATATGGCTCAGGCCTTGCGCGGCGCGCTCCGAGGCCCGTGTGATTTGCGTCTGTATCTGCCTGTCCCTAGGTGACTATGGACTCTCGGATCGTTCCGGCAACATTGCAGTATCTTGACAGTTCCGGCCTGTCCCCGGTAGACTCAACAATCCAAATACCGCATTTTTTCAATAAAGTAGGAGTGGCTTGTGCTGGAAGCCTTGTCGGCAAAATTTGACGGTATTGTGAAGCGTCTCCGTGGGCACGGCATCTTAACCGAGGCGACGGTGACGGAGGCCCTGAAAGAGGTGCGGTTGGCGCTTCTTGAAGCCGACGTCAACTTCACGATCGTCAAAGAATTCATTGAGCGTGTCCGCGTCAAGGCGATTGGCCAGGACGTGCTCCACAGTCTGACGCCGGGGCATCAGGTGGTCAAGATCGTGTGGGACGAGTTGCGCGCCCTTATGGGCCTGCAGCAAGCGGGTCTGGCACTTTCGGCGATGCCCCCAACGATCATGATGATGGTGGGTTTACAAGGCGCGGGGAAGACGACGACATGCGGCAAGCTGGCCCGGCATTTCAAATCGAACGGCAAACGGGTACTGCTGGTGGCGGCCGATCCGCGCCGGCCTGCGGCGGTGGAGCAGTTGGTCACCCTGGGCGCCCAACTGGACGTGCCGGTGTATCGGGCCGAGTCGCCCGGGGCCGACGCAGTGTCCCTGTGTGTGGAGGGCGTGGCGCGTGGCCGTGCCCAGGGCTTCGATGTCGTGATCCTGGATACGGGCGGTCGCTTGCACATTGATGATGACTTGATGAACGAGTTGGTGGCGATCCGCGCCAAGACGGCTCCGCAAGAGGTGCTGCTGGTCGCCGACGCCATGATCGGCCAGGATGCGGTGACCATGGCCGGGCAGTTTGACCGCCAGGTGGGCCTGACAGGTGTGATTCTGACCAAAGTCGAGGGCGATGCCAGAGGTGGCGCGGTGCTCTCGATCAAGGCCGTCACCGGCAAGCCGATCAAGTTTCTCGGCACAGGGGAAAAGCTGGACGCCCTGGAGCCGTTCCATCCCGATCGGATGGCGTCGCGCATTCTTGGGATGGGCGATGTGCTGTCGCTCATTGAGAAGGCGCAGGAAACGGTTGATCGGGACCAGGCGGAGGTCATGGCCCGGAAGCTCCGGGAGAACACCCTGACCCTGGAGGACTTTCGAGAGCAACTCCGGCAGGTCAACAAAATGGGGTCGCTGGAGAAGGTGCTGGAAATGTTGCCCGGCGGACAACGGTTGAAGGACGCCGTGGGCGAGGCGAAGGCGGAGCGCGAGATGGCGCGGACGGCTGCCATCATTGATTCGATGACGCTGCGAGAGCGGCGCGACCATACCCTGCTCAACGGCAGCCGTAGAAAACGGGTGGCGGTGGGCAGTGGCACGACGGTGCAGGATGTGAATCGCTTGCTCAAGCAGTATCTTGAAGCACGCAAGATGATGAAGATGCTGGCTGGGCAGGGCGGGCGACAGAAGTTCGCGCGTTCCATGCGAATGTTGTCATGACGGTGGCGAATCAGGAGAGAGAGGAAGAGGTACTCATATGGTGCGATTGAGACTCACGCGAGGGGGCCGGCACAAGCGGCCCTTCTATCGAATTGTGGCGGCGGATTCCAGGAAGCCGAGAGACGGGCGGTATCTTGAAGTGCTGGGTACGTATGATCCCTTGAAGGCGTTGGCTGCCGTTGAGATTAAGCAGGAGCGGGTCTTGGACTGGCTGAGCAAGGGCGCGCAGCCGTCGGTGACGGTGCATCATTTGTTGTGCAAGGCTGGTGTACTGAAATTGTTGAAGGCAGCGCCCGCCAAAACGTAGGCAGGCCACATGCGGAGCGGAGAGGCGGGATGGCTACGCGGGTCCACGTTGAAAAAAGCGAGCCTCTGGTTCTGCCAGGGCGAGCGCGGGGTGCGGGGGCATCGGAGCCTATTCCGATGGGCGCACGGCCCCCCGTTGACATGGTGACAATCGGGACGGTCCTGTGTACCCATGGATTGCGTGGCGATGTGCGGGTGCGGTCACTCTCCGACGTGCCCAACCGCTTTGAAACGCTCACGCAGGTCACGTTGGCAGGTGTAGCCGGCGCTCGACGGGAGTTGAGGGTCAGCGCAGCGCGTCCGATGGGGAGCGACTATCTCGTGTCGTTTCAGGGCATTGATCGGATGGACAGGGCGACCGCCTTAGTCGGAAGCCTGTTGCAGATCACGGAAGATCGGGCGACGACGCTTCCGGACGGCCAGTATTATGAGCGTGATCTCGTGGGTATGGTGGTGCGGACGGAAGAGGGTCTTCCGCTGGGGACCCTGGAGGAGATTCTTCCAACCGGTGCCAATGCGGTCTTTGTGGTGCGGCGGGCGGACGGGCACGAACACCTGATTCCCGCAACCAGAGAGGCGGTCTGCGCGGTGGATGTGGCGGGGCGGCTGATGACCATTCGCCGAATGCCGGGCTTGCTGGACGAAGAGCACAACGATGCGCTGTGACATTCTGACCCTATTTCCCGATATGGTGGAGGCGGTGGTTGGCGCCAGCATCCTGGGCAAAGCGAGGGCGCGAGGGCTGTTGGATGTGCGCGCGGTGAACCTGCGCGAGTATGCGGAGGGTCGGCATAAGGTTGCGGATGATGCACCCTACGGCGGCGGCGCGGGCATGGTACTCAAGCCCGATCCAATCTTTCGCGCTGTGGACGATTTGCGCGCCCGGCATGGTGATCTTCGTCTGGTCATGATGTCGCCGCAGGGCCGAATTTTTACCCAGGCCGTGGCGGAGGAATTGTCCGTGGAACCCAGGCGCGTGCTGTTGCTGTGCGGACATTATGAAGGTATTGACGAGCGTGTTCGGCAAGGGCTGGCGCCGGAAGAGTTATCTGTGGGCGAGTATATTCTGACCGGAGGCGAACTGGCGGCGCTGATTGTGGTGGATGCGGTGGCCCGGTTGGTGCCGGGGGTGTTGGGGGACGAACAGTCCCCCAAGGAAGAATCGTTTGCGGGATCGTTGCTGGAGTATCCGCAGTATACCCGCCCGCCGGTTTTCCGGGGTTTGGAGGTGCCGGACATTCTTCGTTCCGGCAATCATCAGGCGATCCGGGACTGGCGCCGGACGCAGTCCCTTAGGACGACGTATGCGAAGCGGCCAGACTTGTTGGAACAGGCGGAATTAACGCCGGAAGATCGGCGCGTGGTGAACACATTACGAGAGGAGAGACTGTCATGAATCGGCTCCAGCGGTTAAATGCGGCGATGGTGAAACCCACTACGCCGGTCTTTGAGATCGGGGATACGGTCAAGGTCCATGTGAAGGTGGTGGAAGGAGAGAAAGAGCGCGTCCAGGTGTTCGAAGGCGTGGTCATCAGCCGGAAAGGCGGGAGCAACGCGGAAACCTTCACGGTTCGGAAAGTGTCGTATGGCGTGGGCGTGGAACGGATTTTCCCGATCCATTCGCCGGTCGTGGAGAAGGTGGATGTGGTACGTCGGGGCAAGGTTCGTCGGGCCAAGTTGTTCTACCTTCGGACCAAGAAGGGCAAGATGGCGCGGGTGGCCGAGCGGGAATATGTGGCGCCGGTCAAGCCCAAACCGGCGGTGGCTGCGCCGGACACAGTCCAGGCCGGGGCCTGAGCGCGGGCCGACGGCGTGCCTGGGGACCCTGACGAGGCGTTTGAAGACGAAGCCTGGGGGCGCGGGTTCCGGCGTGTGGCCGGCGTGGACGAGGCTGGTCGAGGGCCTTTGGCCGGTCCGGTTGTGGCGGCGGCGGTCGTGCTACCTCGTCGGTGCCGACTGGACGGGATACGAGATTCCAAGCTCCTGAGTGAGCGGCAACGCGAACAGGTCTATGCCCAATTGCTGACGGTCGCTGTGGACATCGGCGTGGGGGTGGTGGATGCCGGCGCGATTGATGCGCTGAACATCCTGGAGGCCACTCGTCTGGCGATGGCCCAGGCGGTTCGTCACCTTGTCCCGTGTCCAGATTACCTCCTTCTTGATGCGATGCGTCTTCCTGGGGTCGCGTCGGAGCAGCGGGCCGTGATCAAAGGCGATCGGGTGTGTCGCTCCATTGCGGCGGCCTCGATCGTTGCGAAGGTCCTCCGCGACCGGCTCATGGTCAGGGCGCACCGCCACTATCCCCAATACGGATTTCTTGCGCATAAAGGATACGGCACTGCCGAGCACCTGCGGCAGTTGCAGCGGCATGGGCCGTGCGCCCTGCACCGGCGCAGTTTTGCGCCGGTGCGAGAGGTCGTTGTCCGATGAACGCCCGCGCCGTGATCGGATCGGACGGTGAGCGTGCGGCCGCCGAGTTTCTGGAAGCGCGCGGGTACCGGATATTGGATCGGAACTACCGGACCAAACTGGGGGAACTCGACCTGGTGGCGGACGAGAGGGGCACCCTGGTGTTTGTCGAAGTCAAGGTGCGGCGCAATGACCGGTTCGGCGGGCCTGCGGCGGCCATTACGCTCGCCAAGCAGGCCCGGATTGCCCGGATGGCCCAGCAGTATCTGGTGAGCCGGCGACTCAGCGGGCGCCCCTGCCGATTCGATGTGGTGCTGATCCGGGGCGATGATCCCAGGACTCGTCAGATTGAATTGGTGCCCGGCGCCTTCGACGCGCCGGCGATTCGTGCCACGGCGTAATCGCGCATGATCAAGTTTTTCCACGTCTCCAAGTCTTATCAAGGCCGGACGGCGCTCCAGGATGTGAGTCTCACAATTGAGAAGGGGGAGTTCGTTTTTCTCACCGGTTCCAGCGGCGCCGGCAAGACCACGCTGCTTCGGATGATCTTCTGCGCCGATGCTCCCGATGAAGGACAGGTCCTGGTGAATAGCCGGAATGTGGCGCAGATGAAGCCATCCGCCGTACCCCGCCTACGCCGGACCATGGGATTCGTCGGTCAGGATTTCCGCCTGCTCCACAAGAAAACGGTATTTGAGAACGTGGCGTTGGCCTTAAAGGTCGGGGGGATGCCGAAAGGAATGCTGCGCGCGAAGACCATGGAAACCTTGGGGGCTGTTGGGCTGGGATCGAAGGTGCAGGTGTTGCCGTTGTCGTTGTCGGCTGGGGAACAGCAGCGGGTATGTCTGGCGCGGGCCATCGTGAACGATCCGCAGATCTTGTTGGCGGACGAGCCGACCGGCAATCTTGATACGAACCTCTCCGGAGAGATATTGGACTTGATGAAGGCGGTCAATACGCGGGGGACGACCGTGCTGCTGGCGACGCACAACCAGGATCTGTGGCGTCGCGCGCCGCGACGAGTCGTGCGGTTGGATCAAGGACGTGTGGTGGAGGACGGATGTCCCGAAGCGTGATCCGGTTCCGGTATCTCCTGGAGGAGGCGGCGGATAACATCACGGCGAATCGGACCACCACGGCGCTGGCCGTGGCCACGACGACGTTCACCATGCTGGGGATGGGCGTCTTTCTGCTCTTGTACTTGAATGCGCAGGAGGCGCTCGGATCGTTGAAGGATGAGATCAAGGTGATCGCCTATCTCAGGGATTCGGTGTCTCCCCAGGAGATTGCGCAGGTGGAGCGCGTGGTGAGCGGAGATCCGGCGGTGACAGCGGTGGACATCGTGACTCGTGAACAGGCGCTCACCGCCTTTCGGACACAATTTCCTTCGGAAGAGCGGTTGCTCAATGGATTGGGCGACAATCCGTTTCCGGCGTCCCTGGTCGTCCATGTTGGTCCTGCCTATCGGTCGCCGGAGCAGGTCGGTGGGCTGGTGCGGACGCTCAAGGCGTTGGTCGAGGTAGACGAGGTGCTCTATAGCCAGGAATGGATTGATAATCTCGCCGTCGCGGTCCGGTATCTGCGTGTGTTAGGTCTGGGCATTGGGGTCGTGCTGGCGGCGTCTATGGTCACCATCCTGGCCAACACAATCAAACTGACGCTGTACGCGCGCCGCGAGGAGATCGAGATACTCAAGCTGATCGGCGCGGCGCCGGGGTTCATCAAACTGCCGCTTGTGATCGAAGGGGCGGTGCTGGGCGGCGTCGGCGCGGCCTGTTCGTTGCTGCTGTTGCGAATGTTGTTCGAGCTGGCAGAAAGCGCGCTGGCACTGAAGGGAACTTTTTGGGGCGTGGGGCGCGGGCTGGCGTTTCTCCCCGATCGTGTGACGGTTGCGTTCCTGTTGTTGGGGGTCTTGCTGGGGTGTCTGGGGAGTCTCGTCTCGCTGATCCAATTTCGCGATGCGAGGCGGTGATGCGGGGCGTCGCGTGGGTGGCGGTGGCGGTGGTGTTCCTCTCGGGATCCTCCGCGCTCGCCGCGCCGGATCGCCGGGACCCGCTGCCGGAGAAAATGAGGAAAGAGCGCCAGACGCTCGACAAACTGAAAGACGCCATCAAAGAGAAGAAGCAGAAATCGGAGGAGGCTCAGCGCAAGGAAACGTCGGTTTTGCAGGAGCTTGAAGAGGCGGATCAGCGGATCAAGCGTCGCCGAGAGGAACTTGCGCAGGTGAATGTGACGCTTCGGGGGAAAGATCGGGAGATCGCGGAGACCACCACCTCGCTCAGGCGTCTTCGGGAACGGATTGCGCATCGAGAAGGGGCCATCCGAAGCCGGTTGCGGGTGATGTATATGGAAGGGCCGAATGGACAGGTGAAGCTGCTGTTGGCGTCCAGCGGATATCATGACTTCCAGGCGCGGCTGGCGTCGTTGCGGTGGATCGCGCGGCGTGAGTTTCGGTTGCTCGAAGGGCATCGCGCAGACCGTGTCCGGTTCGAGGTGACCGAGGTGCATCTCCGGAGCGTTCGGACGGAGATCCAGGGACACCAACAAGAGATTGCGGCCAAACTGGAGGCCGTCAAGAACGAACGGACGAACAAAGATCGTTTACTGGCGCGGGTGCGAGGCGAGAAGGTGATGTATGTCAAGGCCGTCGAAGAGCTGGAAAAGTCTGCTCAGCGGATTGAGGGCCTGCTCCGAGACTTCGAGGCGCGTCGCAAAGCCTCGGCCCCTGTGCAACCGGCGCCGGGCAGAGAGGGATTGGCCCGGCTGAAGGGACGGCTCGGCTGGCCCACTGAGGGGGACGTGGTGGCCCTCTTTGGCCGCCAGAAGCACCCCAAGTTTGATACCTATGTCCAGCGCAAAGGCGTTGAGATTCGCGCCGGTCATGGGACCGTCATTCGCTCGGTGTCCGACGGCGTGGTGGCGTTCGCCGATTGGATGCGCGGATATGGCCTGTTAGCCATTGTGGATCACGGTGAGGGGCTGTTCTCCCTCTATGCGCACGCCTCCAAGTTGCTGGTCAACGTTGGGGACAGCGTTCGGGGCCGCCAGCCGATTGGGGAGATCGGTGATACCGGGTTGACCGGCGAGAGCACGTTGTATTTCGAGTTGCGTCATGGAGGCGAAGCGTTGGATCCGCTGGCCTGGCTGCCGCAGAGGCGATAAATCTCTATCCGAGGGCAAAGGAGCATGATGATGGAAGACGGTGCACGGCAGGGGTTGAAGACGAAGGCATGGTGGGTGACGGTGTTCCTTGGAACCTTGGTCCTTGGGGTGTTTCTCGGCAAGGGTTGGGATCGGACTGTGCTGGCGACCGAGACATACGAAGAGCTGAAAACCTTTACGGAAGTGCTCGCGCATGTGCAGAAACATTACGTCGAGGAGGTCAAGAGCAAGGACCTGGTGTATGGCGCGATCCGGGGGATGCTGGCGACGCTGGATCCGCATTCCGCCTTCATGCCGCCCGATGTCTATAAGGAAGTGCAGGTTGAAACCAAAGGCGAGTTCGGTGGCGTGGGTATTCAAATCGGTATTAAGGAAAATCGGCTGACGGTTATCGCTCCGATTGACGGCACCCCGGCTGAGCGGGCCGGAGTGAAGGCGGGAGACTTCATCATCAAGGTCAACGAGGAGACGACCAAGGACATGACCCTCATGGATGCCGTGCAAAAGATGCGCGGACCGAAGGGCGCCAAGGTCACGTTGACCATCCAGCGCGAAGGCATGGCGGAACCGCTGGTGTTTGGGCTTGTGCGGGAGGTCATCAAAATTGAGAGTGTCCGGTTCAAAATGCTGGATGGCGCCATCGGTTACGTCCGCCTGACCCAGTTCCAGGAGCAGTCTGGAAAGGACGTGGCGAATGCGATCCGCGCACTGCGGGAGCAGAAAATGCAGTCGCTCATTCTCGATCTCCGGAACAATCCCGGCGGCTTGCTGACGGCCTCCGTGGATGTGTCGGAGCAGTTCGTCGGCCTGAATCGCCTGATCGTGTACATCAAGACCCGCGAGGGTCGAAAGGACGATTACTCCGGCCACATCAAGGAGCCGCCTGACGAGTACCCGGTCATCGTGCTGGTGAACGAAGGCAGCGCCAGCGCCTCCGAAATCGTGGCTGGGGCGCTTCAGGACTGGGGGCGCGCGGTCGTCGTGGGGGTGCAGACATTTGGGAAGGGATCGGTGCAGACCATCCTGCCGCTGGGCGATGGGTCGGGCCTGCGCTTGACGACGGCTAAATACTACACGCCCAAAGGACGCAGTATCCACGGGGTCGGGATTACGCCCGATATTCTTGTCAAGGGCAAGCCCTCCGCGACGCCTCCGATACGCGAACGGGACCTGGACAAGCGGCTGGGGGACCAGGGGCGCGAGGGTGCCCCCTCCCATCCCGATAGTCCGCCGGAAAGTCCGCCGGCCTCCAAGCCAGAATCAAAGAATGGCAAGAAAGATCAGGAGGCGGGGAAAAATAAGGATATCAAAGCGAAGGACACCAAAGCCAAGGAGGACGATGATCCACAACTTCAGAAGGCGGTGGAATTACTGAAATCATGGTTTATTTTCAAGGACTTGCGCCATGTTCAGCGGGATACCAGAGTCGAACAGGGACTATAAAAAATATGCTTGAACGTGGCGGGAGGGGTTGATTGATCCTAAACAGGCTTTATAACGGTGTGGGGTGAGCATAGATTCAAACCACGACACAGAATGTACCGTCGCAACATAACATAAGGAGGGCATGTGCTATGGCAGCAGGAGTCAAGGAGCAGGCAACGACGACGGCAGCGGGGTTCAAGCCGTTAAAAGATCGGTGTTTTGTGAGCTACACGGAAGACGCAGAACGCACGGCTGGCGGGCTGTACATTCCGGACGCCGCAAAAGAGAAGCCTCAGCGGGGTAAGGTTGAGCGCATTGGCGCTGAGGTGAAATCGGTCAAGGAAGGGGATGTCATTCTGTTCGACAAGTATTCCGGCAGCAAGATCAATGTGGACGGTACGGACTACCTGATTATCAAGGAAGAAGACATCCTGGGAATTTTTTCAAACTAAACACGATTCCGAACCTCTATTGAAGGAGAAACGACATGGCAGGCAAGCAGATTCTTTATAGTGAAAATGCGCGGGCCGCGATTCTGCGCGGCGTGAACCAGTTGGCGGATGCCGTCAAGGCGACGCTGGGACCCAAGGGACGGAACGCGATCCTCGACAAGAAGTTCGGCGCGCCGCTGATCACGAAGGACGGGGTGACGGTGGCCAAGGAGATCGAACTCAGGGATCCCTACGAGAACATGGGGGCCCAGTTGGTTCGCGAAGTGGCGTCCAAGACGAGCGACGTGGCGGGCGACGGAACCACCACCGCGACCGTACTGGCGCAAGCGATCTACCGCGAAGGGGTCAAGAACATCACGGGCGGCGCGAATCCCATGGAAGTCAAGCGTGGGATTGACAAGGCCGTCGAATGCGTAGTGGAGGAACTCAAGAAGCTGAGCAAGCCCTGCAAGGGCAAGAATGAGATCTCGCAGATCGGGACCATTTCCGCCAATAACGACAAGACCATCGGGGATTTGATCGCCGAGGCCATGGACAAAGTCGGCAAGGACGGCGTCATCACCGTCGAGGAAGCCAAGTCCATGACCACCTCGCTTGACGTGGTCGAGGGGATGCAATTCGATCGCGGGTACATCTCACCCTACTTTATTACGGATGCCGAGCGGATGGAGGCGTCGCTCCAGGATGCGTTCATCCTTATCAACGAAAAGAAAGTCAGCAGCATGAAGGACCTCCTGCCGATCCTTGAGCAAGTGGCCAAGATGGGCAAGCCGTTGGTCATTCTTGCCGAGGACGTGGAAGGCGAGGCGCTGGCGACGTTGGTGGTCAACAAGCTACGCGGCACGTTGAACGTGGCGGCCGTCAAGGCCCCGGGCTTCGGCGACCGCCGCAAGGCCATGTTGGAAGATATCGCGATCCTGACCGGCGGACAGGTGATCTCCGAGGACCTCGGACTCAAGCTCGAAAACATCAAGCTGACGGACCTTGGACGGGCCAAGCGCGTGACGATTGACAAGGACAACACGACCATTGTCGAAGGGCATGGCGAGAAGAAGAAGATTGATGCCCGTATCAAGCAGATCAAGGCTCAGGTCGAGGAGACCACCTCCGATTACGACCGCGAGAAGCTCCAGGAGCGGCTGGCGAAGCTCGTCGGCGGCGTGGCGGTGATCAACGTGGGCGCGTCTACGGAAACTGAGATGAAGGAGAAGAAGGCGCGGGTGGAGGATGCGTTGCACGCCACCAAGGCAGCGGTTGAAGAGGGCGTCGTCCCGGGCGGCGGCGTGGCTCTGATCCGGTGCATACCGGCCCTCGAGAAGCTCAAGCTGGACCATGATCAGCAGGTGGGCGTCAACATCGTCCGACGCGCCTTGGAAGAGCCGATCCGGCAGATTGTCGAGAACGCCGGTCTGGAAGGGTCGGTGGTGGTGGATCGTGTCAAGAAGGAGAAGGAAACGATGGGCTTCGATGCCGGTTCCGAGAAGTATGTGGACATGCTGGAGGCGGGCATCATTGATCCGACCAAAGTGACGCGGTGCGCGTTGCAGAATGCGGCCAGCGTGGCCGGGCTGATGCTCACGACCGAGGTCATGGTGACTGAGATTCCGGAGGAGAAGAAGGCCCCGGCCGGAGGCCATTCACACGGCGGCGGCGGCGGGATGGAGGGAATGTACTAAATCCTCCCTGCGTGAGGAAGCATGAAGGCCCTCGGAGGACATCCTCCGGGGGCCTTTTTCGTTTTACTCCGGCCTCATCGCGCGGCGCATGATGTCTTTGTCGAAGTAGTTCACGGACATGCCGGCGTCGAGAATGATTCCCTGGGCGTTGATGCCGGCTGACCGTTCGCTCAACAGAAACGCCGCCGCATTGGCGACTTCCTGCGTCGTCACTCCTTTTTTTCGTAAGGTCAGACTTTCTGCATACAGATAATAATCCGCATAGCCGGGGATGCCGGCCGACGCCGATGTCTTCAGCAGGCCGGGATTGACTGCATTGAACCGAACGCGGGAATCCACACTGAAGGATTTGGCCAGAAAGCAGATCGTGGAGTCCAGCGCAGCTTTCACTGGCCCCATGATGCCGTAGTTTTCCGCCGCCATCCTGGTCGTGGAAATGGACACGGCCACGACGGAGGCGTCCTGTGCCAAGAGGGATTTGAAGGCGCTCGCCATCGCAATGAGCGAATAGCAGGAGAGGTCCACCGATTGGAGAAATGTTTTCCTGGGTGTTTCGTGAAAGGGCATGATCCCGCCTGCATAATCGGCAAAGGCGATAGAGTGGACGAGGCCATGGATGATCGGGTGGGCCTGACCAATGTCGCGGGCCACGGCGAGCATGTCCTCTTCACGCGCCACGTCGCAGACATGAATCGCCGCGTGGGGCCGCAACTTGGCGACGCCGTCCTTGCGCTCCTTGGACCGCACGACATAAATCACCGTCGCGCCCTCTGATTCGAGCACCTGGCCGATGTGGTAGGCCACACTCTTTTTGTTTGCCACGCCGAAGACGACGATGGTTTTGCCGTCGAAGCCGAGAAAGCTCATGCCGGACCCCGCATGTTTGGCCCGTCGCCGATGTCCGCCATGGCCACGATGAAGTCCGTGCGCAGCACGTTCTGGCCATTGACCGTGACCGCGCCCTTCATCACCAAGGCACCCATGAGTTCTTCGACAATCTCTGCTTCAATCACCAAGGTCGCGCCGGGAAACACGGGCCGCCGGAAGCGGGCGTTCTGGATTTTACTGAGCACAGGCACCTTGTGGAGAACAAGCGTCCCGCGCCCAAACAACAACGCCGCACCTGCCTGAAACACGCATTCGCAGATCAGGACGCCGGGCATGATGGGCTGACCCGGATAATGTCCTGCCAGGTACGGTTCCTCTGGACGCAGCGTTTTGACGGCCTTAATACGGCGGTCGTCTCGCTCAAGGATTTCGTCAAGAAAGAGGAAGGGCGTACGGTGGGGAATCAGCGCCGCGATGGCGTCAGCGTGATCGCCCACGTTACAATCCCCCATCTACGGAGAGCACCGAACCGGTGATGTAGCCCGCCTCGCGGGAGGCGAGAAACAGCACACAGGAGGCGACTTCATCGGGCGTGCCAAAACGTTTCAGCGGGACCGTTGCCAGATAGTCCTTGCGGAGTTTCTCCGGCAAATCCGCAACGAATTCGGTGTCAATAAATCCCGGCGACACGCAGTTGACCGTGATCCCACGCGAGGCCACTTCCTTCGACAGCGAGCGCGTCATCGCAATTTGTCCGGCCTTGGAGGCCGAATAATTAGCCTGCCCTTCAAACCCAAAGCGGCTGGCAGGCGATGTGATCGTGATGATACGGCCATAGCGTTGCGCCATAAACCGATGCACGGCCAGCTTGGCCATGTTGAAGGCGCCCGTCAGATTGACGTTCAGGACCTGGTGCCAGTCCTCCGATGTCATCATTGCCAGGACGGCGTCCTTGCGGATGCCGGAGTTGTTGACGAGGACTGTGATGTTCTGGTGCTCCGCGTCGAGGTCTTGGTAGAAGGTCGCGACCTGCGTGTAGTCGGCCACGTCGAATTTGCGGAGAGACAGTCTGTAGGCGGCCTCTCCCAGGGACGCTTTGAACGCTTCCGAGGCGTCATCGTTCGTGGAGTACGTCGCCACGACGGTGGCTCCTGCCTCGAGGAAGCGCCGGGAGATGGCTCGGCCAATGCCACGGGTGCCCCCTGTCACAATAACGGTCTGGTCGCGGAAATCAAACATGCGTGGCTTGCGCCGCCTGGAGGTCCTGTGAGGGGGAGGTGTCGGAGATCGTGTCACGCCGGAGATATTTGTCTACCTCATTGGCCGTGATGACGCCGTAATTGATGGCGCCCAACCAGCCGGACATGATGATGCCGACGGAGCCGGCGTGAAACAGCCCGTGAATTTCCTTCGACAGGTGTTGGCTGATCTTCAGTCCCTCGAATTTAGTGCCGAACGACGCGCCGGCTATGTGTCGGGTGTAATGCTCAAACGTGCGAGGCGTGGACGCTTCCAGGTGGGCGATCTTGGCGCGGACGCCGGGCAGATATGCCTCTAGTGTGTCCACGACACCCGCCATAAGCCGTTCTTTCTCGATCTGGTAGCGTTCCTCCGACAGCGCAATCCAATCCTCATAGTTGGCATTCGTCGAGCACACAATGGCGTAGCGGTCTGACCCTGGCCGCGTGTCGGGATAATAAAACGAATAGGTGCGGCTCGTGACGTGCATGGAATTGAGTGCCGTGCTCTCGAATTCTGGATGGGTCGAGGTGAAAAACAGGTCTCCGATATAGGGGATGGATTCGCCCTTGCGGAGACCCATGTACACCTGGCAACTGCTGCTGTTGAGCCGGACGGCGGCCGCTTCGCGGAGGAAGTCAGGACTGAAATGCTCGTCGCCGACCAGGTGATGGATGGTGGACTTGAGGTTGGCGTTTGAGAGGACAGCCTTGGCGCGGATCGTCCGGCCGTTGCAGACCACGCTCACCACGCGGCCTTGCTCCAACACGATCTTTTCCACGAGCGTATGGTGGCGCAGGTCCACCTGGTTGGCCTTGAGCGTGGCCTTCATCTTTGCAATGAGCTTGTCCGTCCCGCCTTGGAAGGTATAGACGCCTTTGCTCATGAAATTGGAGAAGACGATGCCGAATGTGATCGCGGGGTCATCCAGTGTCGAGCCGTTGGCGTAGGCGATGGGTTCCATCAGCAGCCGCCACACGTCGGGGCGGGCGGGGAAGTACCGCTCGAAGAGTTCGCGGGTGGTCATCTGCTGGGCGTCGTAAAAGTTCATGCTGCGGGCGAACGAGAAAAATTCCTCGACGGTCTCCGCCGGAATTCCAAAGTGGCGAACCAGCTTGTCAGTGAAGTCGGCTCGATCGAAGCTCGTCGTAAAAGCAAACTGAGGATTATCGAAGCGGATGCCCTTGATCTGCACGATGGAGTCTGCAATGTCCGCCGACCAGTATTTGCGGCAGGTTTTGAGCATCCCGATGGGGAAGCCATGGAGCGAGATGTCGAAGATGTGCCCGCCTTTGCGCTTGAACCACGTCGCCATGCCGCCGAAGTTGTAATGATGCTCCAGCAGCAGCACCCCATAGCCGCAGGTCGCCAGCCGATTCGCCGCCGTCAGCCCGGCCAACCCCGAGCCGATGACGATCACGTCGTACTCGTCTTGGACGGTTTTCAACCAGTCGCGGGTCATCAGTTTACGGCTCGCCTATGCAGATAGCTGACCATCAGTTCCGGTGGCCCTGAGCACACCTGTCCTGGACGCAGTCCAAGGGTTGAACGATGCGCCCAGGGCTGTCCATAGCCGCAGTATAAACTCCTCATGAGCGCCGAACAAGCCGACGTTCATTGACTTTGCCCCGTGTTCCTGTAGTATCCTCAACATCCAACGAGAAGGAGTCTGTGCCATGAAAGTGATTTTGCGAGAAGACGTGCAGGGGGTAGGTGCCATGGGGGATGTGCTGGAGGTCGCGGCCGGCCATGCGCGGAATTATCTCCTGCCACGGAACAAGGCAGTGGAAGCGACCGGACGCAACCTGAAAGCGGTGGAACATGCCAAACGGGTGATTGCCGAACAGGCCAAGAAGGAACGAGACGAGATCGAAGCCTACGCGAAAACAGTCAGCGCCACCGTTGTGACGATTACGGTCCAGGTGGGCAAGGACGACAAGCTGTTCGGGTCTGTGACGACGAAGGACATTGCCGAGGCGTTGGCGACCCAAGGGATTGAGGTGGACAAGCGCAAGATTCACCTGGACCATCCGATCAAGGACCTGGGGACGCAGTCGGTGGCCGTCAAGTTACATGCACAGGTCACGGCCACGGTGCGCGTCACGGTGGTCAAGGCGGCGGCGGATGACGCCGTGGTTCCTCCTCTAACCCAGGAAGGCTGACGTCGCGATGGCCAGCCCCTTACGGACGACCGATCCGGAAGTGTATGAGGCTATCCGGCGGGAGGGCCGCCGGCAACGCGAAAAAATCCTCTTGATCGCCTCTGAGAATTTTGCCAGCCCGGCGGTGCTGGCCGCCCAGGGATCCGTCCTCACGAACAAGTACGCCGAAGGGTACGCCGGACGGCGGTACTATGGCGGCTGTCAGTATATGGACATCGTGGAGTCGTTGGCCATTGATCGGGCCAAGCAGCTCTTTGGCGCCGAGCATGTCAATGTCCAACCGCATTCCGGATCGCAGGCCAACATGGCGGCCTATTTTTCGGTGCTCAAGCCCGGCGATTCGATTTTGGGCATGGACCTGGCGCATGGCGGCCACCTAACGCACGGCAGCCGCGTGAGCTTCTCCGGCATGCTCTACCGCGCATTTTTTTACGGCGTGGACCGGACGACTGAGCGCATTGATTACGACGCCGTGCGGAAGCTGGCCGAAGACTGCCGCCCCCAAATGATTGTGGCCGGCGCCAGCGCCTATCCCCGCATCCTCGACTTTCCCAAGTTTCAGGAGATCGCCCAATCGGTCGGCGCCTATCTCATGGTGGACATGGCGCATATTGCGGGCCTGGTCGCCGCCGGCCTGCATCCCAGCCCGGTGCCGTATGCCGATTTTGTGACCACCACGACCCATAAAACACTGAGAGGCCCTCGCGGCGGCATGGTGTTGTGTAAGACGGAACATGCGAAAGCGGTAGACAAGGTGATTTTTCCAGGCTTGCAGGGCGGGCCGCTGATGCATGTCGTGGCCGCCAAAGCGGTGGCCCTCAAGGAGGCGCTGGAGCCGAGCTTCAAGAAGTACCAGAAACAGGTGTTAGTCAATGCCAAAGCGCTGGCGACGGGTCTCCAGCAGCGTGGATTCCGCATCGTCTCTGGCGGCACGGACACGCACTTGATGCTGGTTGACGTGACGACGAAAGGTATCACAGGCAAGGACGCTGAAGTCGCGCTGGACGAGGCCGGTATCACGGTCAATAAGAACGCCATTCCCTATGATGAGAAGCCGCCGGCCGTCGCCAGTGGCATCCGGCTTGGCACCCCAATCGTCTCCACTCGAGGGATGCACGAACAGGAGATGGACGCGATCGCGGACGCGATCAACACCGTTCTGTCCCATCCGACCGACCGGACCGTTCATCGGTTGGTCCGGTCTCGTATGCGCACCTTGTGCGGGAAGTTTCCTGTCTTCGATGAAGGCCGGTAACGCGAGGCCAGGCGCCCGTGCAATGCCCGTTTTGTAGTCACGTTGACGACAAGGTCGTGGACTCACGCATGGCCAAGGAGGGCGAGGCCATCCGTCGTCGCCGGGAGTGCCTGGGGTGTAAGCGGCGGTTCACCACCTACGAACGGGTGGAGGACATGCTCCCCATGGTCGTCAAGAAAGACGGACGACGGGAACCATTCGATCGGGCCAAGGCCCTGGCGGGTCTGAAGCGAGCCTGCGAGAAGCGCCCCATCAGTATGGCGACCCTCGAAATCGTTGCCGATCGAATCGAAAAACGTATTCAGGAGCGCGGCGAGGCGGAGGTGCCGTGCCGCGTGGTGGGGGAGGAAGTGATGGTTGAGCTTCATCAACTCGATCAGGTGGCCTACGTGCGATTCGCGTCCGTGTATCGTGAATTCAAGGACGTGGAGCAGTTCTTGGATGAAGTGAAGGGGCTGCTCCGAGAGAAAAGCGAAGGGACGGGCTAGCGCGTACAGCTCCATGCCCACGCCATCCAAGCCCCGGCCCAAGACGGCATCTCGTCCTCGCCCTGTCGTGCAGCGGCGCGCTTCCAAGCGGGCCGCTGTTGTGCCCTCCGTGACAAACGTGGCGATTATCGGCGCGGGCGAAGGCGGGTCGGCCTTGCTGACGATTTTAGCGCCGGATCCGCTGGTTCGGATTGTGGGCGTTGCTGAAATCAATCCACGGGCACCGGGCCTGCGTCTGGCCAAACGATACGGAATTCCCTGGTCGAAAAATTTCCGCAATCTGGTGTCGTCCGAAGAGGTAGGCCTGGTCATTGATGTGACCGGAAACCCGGACGTGGAGAACGCGCTGCTTGATCTTGATCGGGTCGGGGTCGCCATCATCCGCGGCGCCAGCGCCAAATTCATGTGGCAGTTGATCGAGGCGCGTGTGCGTGCAAACGCCGAGACCACCAGCGAAGTGAAAAAGTTCCAGGCGCTCTCTCGTTTGTACGAACAGGAAGCCGGCTCTGCCGTGACGGGCGAGCGCAGCCGCATTGCCTGCGAAATTCACGACGGCCTTGTCCAGACCCTGGCCGGGATCAATCTCAAGTTGGATCTCTGCCGCGAGCTCATCTTTTCGGACCCGGCGCGGGGGTTTGAGTTGCTGAGCGACGCCAAGGCCCAGCTCAAATCGGCCATCGAGGAATCGCGGCAGGTGATCTTCAACTTGCGCCCGCTGTATTTCGAGACGATGGATCTGGTCCCGGCGCTGCGGACGTTCCTCAAGTCGTATGAGACCCAATCGCGCATCCGGACGGAGTTGATCTGTTCGGGAGATGAGGCGACGCTGTCGCCGAAAGCCAAGATTTTCCTGTTCCGGATCGTCCAGGAGGCGCTCAGTAACGTGCAGAAACATGCGCAGGCGGATCGCGTGACGATCACCCTGGCGGTGGCGAACGGCCACATCACGGGCGTGATTGAGGACAACGGGGTGGGCTTTGACGCGGAGGCCGTGTCACAGGATCCGACCAAATGGCAGTCGTTCGGGTTGAAGGGCATTCTGGAACGGGCGCGCTTTGTCGGCGGCCGGGCACGAGTCGAGTCGCGGAAAGGGGCCGGCGCCAGGGTGCTCGTGGAGATTCCGCTGTTGTCAATACGGGAGGTACAGCGCGATGGAAAAGATCAAAGTCCTAATCGCCGATGACCATCGCGTCGTCCGCGAGGGCCTCATGGCCATCTTGCGTGAGCGGAACGACCTGGACGTGGTCGGCGAGGCTCGCGATGGGCAGGAGGCCGTGGAGAAAGCCCGAGAACTCTCCCCCGACGTGATTCTGATGGACGTGAGCATGCCTCGGATGTCCGGCGTGGAGGCCACCCGCGTGATCAAGCGGGAATCCCCGCATATCGGCATCGTGGCCTTGACGATGTATGATGAGGAAAAATACATCTTCGATCTCGTGCGCGCGGGCGCGACCGGCTATCTCCTAAAGGATTCTGACTCGTCCCAGATTATTGCGGCGATTCGCTCGATCTCCAAAGGGGAATCGCTCATTCACCCATCGGTGGCGAGCAAGATTTTGGCGGAATTTTCGTTGCTGTCTGAAGGGAAGGGGAAAAAGCCGGTCCGGGCCGAACATGACCTGACCGAGCGCGAAATCACTGTGTTGCGTTTGGTGGCTGAGGGAAAGACCAATAAAGAGGTGGCCAACGATCTCGATCTCAGTGAAAAGACCGTGAAGAACCATGTGCGGAACATCTTCCACAAACTCCATGCCTACGACCGCACGCAAGCCGCAATTATGGCGATTCGCAAAGGCCTGATCGAGTTGAATCCAAAATGGTAGCAGGACGTTGATCCATGCGTGAGGGCTGTACTGTTGGCACAGGTCGTCTCATTATTCGCGTCGCCTGAAATGCTACAGATGTGGTGTTTTTGCAACACTATCGAAATATAACAAACGAAATAGCTTCCGATAATATAGCGATAAATATTTTAATATCAATAAGTTATGATGTAATTTTAAATGGCACGGTAGTTGCTCTATATTTGATAGTTTTAAAATTGTATGCGTTCATGATAATGAGATCAATGGACATGCGGTTTCAGCAGACCATTCAAAAATCGGTGACCTGTTCAGGGGTGGGTCTTCACTCCGGGCGTATGGTGTCGCTCACACTCCGCCCGGCCTCTCTTGATACCGGCATTCTTTTCATTCGGACAGATGTCAGTGGTCGCCCCGCTATTCCAGTTTCAATCAAGAACCTTTGTCCCTCCCTGTTGTCCACCACGATCGGCATTGATGGGGTCACGGTCCAGACCACTGAACATCTGCTGGCTGCCGCTGCCGGGCTTGGCATTGACAACCTATGCGTTGAGATTGATGCGCCGGAGTTGCCGGTGTTTGACGGAAGCGCACAGGCGTTTGTGCGTCTCATGCTGGAGGCAGGGGTGGTCGCGCAAGACCAACGCCGGAGCTATCTGAAAATTGTGCGACCTATCGAAGTGACGGACGGAGACAAGCGCATCGTCATCCGCCCAGCCTTCACGTCAAGCATCACCTATACGATCGAATACGCGCATCCGCTGATCGGCCGTCAGACCTATGACTATGCTGGGGCACGGGAGGCATTTGTTGAGGAGATCGCGCCGGCCAGGACGTTTGGATTTCTGCACGAAGTGGAGGCGCTCTGGGGCGCGGGTCTGGGTCTCGGCGGGTCTCTCCAGAACACGCTGGTGCTGTCTGACGGGGGTCTCCTCAACGAAGACGGCCTCCGGTTTGCCGACGAGTTCGTTCGCCACAAGATTCTCGATCTGATCGGGGATCTCGTGCTGTTGGGCATGCCCGTGATCGGCACCATTGAGGCGATGCGGTCTGGCCACGCGCTCCATGCCCGCCTCGTCTCCCGTATTCTTGAGTCTCCAGACCATTGGGTCCTCGTGCCTGGGGTCCTCGTGCCTGCCTATGCGCCTGCTCAGGCGGGGCGTCTTCGTGAACTGCCGGCCTCGCTCGTGGCGTCTCCCCAACGGAATTAGCTCCGTCGCGAGTAGCTTCGCCGCGCCGAATCTTCTCGGCCTTCCTGAGAAGCTCGTTGACAACGGTTCTGCGAGTGGGTGATGGCATGGCCCTGCAACGGACCTACACCGGTTCGTGGGGTCGCCGACAGATTTTCGCGTAGAGCGCTGGAATCACCAGCAGCGTCAAGGCCGTGGAGGTGAGCAACCCGCCGATGACGACGGTGGCGAGCGGACGTTGCACTTCCGCGCCTATGCTGGTCGCCAGGGCCATGGGCAGAAATCCCAGGCCGGCTACGAGCGCCGTCATCACCACCGGCCTGAGGCGATCCATCGCGCCATGGGTCACGGCCTCTTCCGACGCCATGCCGTCCGTTTCAAGCTGACGAATATGACTGACCAGCACCACGCCGTTGAGGACGGCAATCCCGAATAGCGCGATGAATCCAATCGCCGCCGACATACTCAACGGCAGGCCGCGAAGCCAGAGCGCCAGCAGGCCACCGGACAAGGCCAGCGGCACGTTGAGAAAGATCAGCAGCGCCGGACGCATCGCGCCGAAGATAATCGAGAGCACACCCAGAATCACCAGCAGCGTGACCGGCACGATCAGGGCCAGCCTGCGCGAGGCCTCTTGAAGATGCTCAAACTGCCCGCTCCAACGAAGCTCATAGCCAGGCGGCAGCGACACGTCACGCGCCACCATGTGCTGTGCCTCGACGATAAAACTTCCCAGGTCTCTGCCGCGAATATTACTCTCGACGACGATACGCCGTTGCGCCTGTTCACGATTGACCTGTGCCGGGCCTGTTGCAATCGTGATCGTGGCCACGCGGGACAGGGGCACCAGTTCACCATGTGTCGTCGGAATGAGGAGCCGCCCCAGGATGGCCGGATCAGCCGACACCGCATCGGGAAAGCGCACCACGAGATCAAAGCGTCGCGCACCCTGTACCACCGTGCCCACGACGCGCCCGATGCGCGTCGCCTGCACCAGCGTCAACACTTCCTCAGCCGTCACTCCGTACCGCGCGATCTGATCCCGATCCACGATGACGCGCAGCAACGGCAGCCCCGCCACCTGTTCGACTTTGACGTCGGCAGCGCCAGGCACGGCATTGAGGGTACGCGCCACCGCCTCGGCCTGCTGCGCGAGGACGTCTAACTCAGCCCCGAAAATTTTCACGGCCACATCGGCGCGCGTCCCCGCAATTAACTCGTTAAACCGCATCTCAATCGGTTGCGTGAAGCCGAGGTTGACTCCCGGCACAGCCTCCAGAATAGCCGTATTCATGTTTGCAATCAGGTCGTCCTTCGTCGTTGTCCATTGATGCCGAGGTTTCAGATTCACGAACACATCCGATAGTTCGATCCCCATCACATCCGTAGCGATTTCAGGACTCCCGGTTCTGGTGACCACTTGGAGCACTTCGGGAAATTTTCGAAGGACGCGCTCCACGTCCAAAGCGGTGGCGACGGATTCACTGAGCGACACGCTCGGCAAGCGCCAGACCTGGATGGCCAGGTCCCCTTCGTCCAACTGCGGGAGAAACTCGACCCCCAGCCACGCGCTGATGCCGAGACTCACCACAAACAGCCCCACAGCGGGAGCGACGACCCTCGCCGGACGAGCCATCGCCCACAGGAGGCGCGGCTCATAGACACGGCGCAGCCAGTGCATGATGCGCTGATCCTCATGGCCCGGCGTGACCCGTGCGAACCAGAAGGCAAACACCGGCGTCACCGTCACCGTGAGCAACAAGGAGCCGACTAACGCCAGGATCACCGTCAGGGCCATGGGATGAAACATCTTGCCTTCCACTCCGCTCAGCGCCAGAATCGGCACATAGACCAGAATAATGATCCCGACCGCATAGGCGATGGGCCGTAGCACCTCACGACTGGCTCTGTGAATTTCCGTCAACCGTTCCTCCGAGGACATGGCTCCCTTGCGGGCCAATCGCCGCAGGATGTTGTCTACCATCACGACCGACCCGTCCACCAACAGGCCAAAGTCAATCGCGCCCAGGCTCATGAGGTTTCCGGAGAGTCCCGCCTGCGCCATACCCGTTACGGCAAACAGCATCGAGAGGGGAATGGCCGACGCCACAATCGCGCCCGCGCGAAGATCGCCTAGAAAGAGAAACAGCACGGCGACGACCAGCAGCCCTCCTTCGAGCAGATTATTTCGCACCGTCTGGATCACCTGCGAGACAAATGTCGTCCGGTCATAGTACGGCGCAATCGTCACACCCGGCGGAAGTGTCGCTTGAATCTCACTCACCCGAACCTTCACCCGTTCCACCACCTGCTGCGCGTTCTCGCCCGCCAACATCTGCACCATGCCGATGACCGTTTCGCCTTGACCCATGGCCGTCGCCGCGCCGATACGCAGCGCTGGGGCTTCCCGAACCTCCGCCACATCTGTGATGAAGATCGGCACCCCGCCAGGCCCATGGGCGACGACAATCTTGGCAATCTCGGAGAGGCTGGTGATTAACGCCTCGCCACGAATCAACATCTGCTCGCGCTGATGTTCGAGGTAGCCGCCTCCTGCGATCGCATTATTCCGTTCCAATGCCTCAAAGACCTGCTGGAGTGTCAGCGTGTAGGATCGGAGCCTGGCTGGCTCGACCACGACCTGAAACTGTTTGGTCTCGCCGCCCCAAATGTTGACTTCGACCACACCCGGCACCGCCCGCAATCTCATGCCGATATCCCATTCGAGCAAAGTCCGTAAGTCCATCGCGCTATAGTGTTGTCCTTGCACGGTGAATTGATAGACTTCACCGAGTCCCGTGCTGAGCGGCCCGACCATCGGACGGCCATACTCGCTCGGGATTCGTTCCATCGCGTGAGCCAGCCGTTCGCTGACCAACTGCCGCGCACGATACAGATCCATTCGATCTTCAAAGATCACGGTGACGGCGGACAATCCATAGCGTGACACAGACCGCAATTCACGCAGGCCGGGAAGGCCGCTGAGCGACGCTTCAATCGGAGCGGTCACGGATTGCTCGACTTCAACAGGTCCAAGAGCCGGCGCTCTCGTCAGCACTTGCACCTGCACCGGCGTCAGATCCGGCACGGCATCAATGGTGAGGCGCGTGAACGACCATAGCCCTGCCACGATCACCAGCAGTATCGCCACCAGTGTGAAGAACCGATAGCGGAGCGAGAGGGTCAGCAGCCGCTCCATCTTAGTCACCCGCCTGGAGGGAGGCTTTCAGCAGCACAGTCTTGAGGTCAAAGACGCCGTCGGTCACGACTCGTTCGCCAGCGATCACTCCCTTGATGACTTCGACCCATCCGCCGCCCTCACGCCCAACCTCGATGGGGACGAAGGCATATCCTTCCCCGCGTTGAACGAAGACCCCGCGGACCTTGTCCACCAACGTCACGGCCGAGACCGGCACCGCCAACGTCGGCAATCCTTCGAATGCCAGGCGGACGTCCACGTATTCGTTGGGCTTGAGACGGCCGGTCCGGTTCGGCACGTCGAACCGCACGCGGATCGTACGGGTGGTTTCATCCGCGATGGGGGACACATAGCTGATCGGAGACTGCATCGGCTCGCTCCCTTTCGGCACAATCGTCCCGATGTCCCCCGGTTTGAACCGCCGTGCCTGCTCAAGGGGCAAGTTGGCGAACACCCACACATGACTCGTATCTACCACCTCGAACAGCCCTGTGCCGGAAGAGACGCCTTGGCCCAAGACCACGTTCTGTTGCACAACGACCCCGGCAATCGGCGATCTGAGGACGTACCGGTGGCTTTCTTCATGCACCGTTCGCTCCAGATCAGACAGCTCCTCCGCGGTAAGCCCCATATTGAGGAGCTTCTCTCGAACGTGCTGGTAGCGGGCCTTGACTTCAAGATGGCGGCCCCGCTCCTCGACCAAGCGACGCTCCGAGACGATTCCTTCGACGGATAGTTTTTCCGTCCGGCGGAAATTGCTCTCCGCCGCATCAGTCTGCGCCTTCGACACGAGATATTCTTGAACCAGTTCGTCAAGGCGAGGACTCCCGATGGCCGCCAACGGTTGACCCACGCGAACGCGACCTCCAAGGAACACAAAGAGTTGTTCTACCTTGCCTTCAATACGCGGAGACACCTTCGCGACTCGCTTGAGGTCCAACGCCACCTCCCCCGGCGCGGCCACCACATCGGGAACCACACGCGATGTCACGAGATCAACCCGTAGTCGTTCCCTGATCGCCGCAGGAGCTTGCACCAGCATCTTGTCTGCGCCTTTCGCGGATGGCCCCGCCGGCTTGGCCGGCGGCCCGCCGCTTTGATCTCCACACGCCCCAAGCGCCAGGGTCGCAAGCATGATGAACCACCCGAATTTCATTGCGCGTCCGGTCATCATGGCAACCCTCCCGTTAACCGCTCCAGTGTGGCGAGGGACACGGCCAAGTCCACCTGCGCCTGGTAGAACTCACGGGTCGTCTGAAACGCCACGCGCTGGGCATCCAGAAATTCGAGCAGGCTGATCTCGCCGAATTGGTAGCTCTTCCGCGCAATCTCCGCCGCGTCCTCAGCTTGGCGCAGAAGCCCTTGGTGGAACACCTCGATCTGGCCATGCGCGATGCGATATCGTTCAAAGGCTTGCGTGAGCGCCTTGACCAATTCGAGCCGCGCCTGTTGCACCTCCGCCTCAGCCCGACGAACGGTCGCCGCCGCCTCGGCAATCTCGCCTTGCCGCTGCGACCAGAGCGGCAACGGTATTGTCAGCCCGGCCCGATAACTCTCTCGATCGATTTCACGTTCCAACCCGCCGAAGAGAGACACATCGGGCACACGGGAAGCCCGGACCGAGTCCAACGTCGCGGCTCGCCGCGCCCGGTCCCGCTCGCGCACAAGGAGCCGCGGGTGTTGACGCATCGCCGCGTCCAGAAGGCTCTCCAACTTCCAGTCTGCGCGTCTTTCAGGAAATTCTCCCTGCACCTCGAAGGCGGCCCCCAAGTCCTTCCCAACCATAGCGACCAAGGCCGCCCTGGTTTGGGCCACGTAACTCTGCGCCCGCTCCACTTCTTTGGTGGCCCGCTGGAGTTCGACCTCCGCCTTGACTCGTTCGAACTTCGGGGCCTCTCCAGCGTCCACCCGCTTCCGCGCCATCGAGGCCAGTTGCTCGACCGCCGTGAACATCTGGAATGCGAGCGTTGATTCCCGCTGCGCCCCCAACAACTCGTAGAAAGCCGCTGTGACCGCAGCCGTGACACGGAGCACTCCGTCCTTGCGCTCCATCTCATAAGCCTCGACGTCATGCTCTGCGGACCGGATTCGGGCAGATCGTTTGAAGACCCATTCGAGAGGCTGGCTGAACTTTATGCTTTCTTCGGTTCCCCGATTCGGAGGGCCTTCCAGCGCCCTCCCAGGCCCCACACCGATGGTTAATTCCGGATTGGGGTAAGCCTTGGCTCCCAGCAGACGGCCCCGGCTTGCCCCCACATCCGCCTCGCCCACAGCAAGAGAAGGATTGCGTTCCAGGGCGATGGATAGAAGTTGGGCCAAATCATATTGCGCCCGGGGCACCTGTGACTCAGCCCCATACGGATACTGGGCGCTCCAAAGCAGCCCCACAACGACGATTGAGATAATCCGACGCATAGCCATCACCTCGATGTCGGGAACCACCTCCATGGCAGTGAGAAGAAACTTGTCCTCACGCCGACCGCGGCGGTTGACCCTGTTAGATCGAACGAGGAAAAATCAGGATGTGACTAGACTGCGGACAGAGGGGGAGCGCGGGAAAAGAGATGGGCGGAGAGGATAACCGAGGCGAGGGGTTCAACAGAAGGCTCGGCAGCAAAGCCGGCGACCCGGTAACCGCACCAGTCTTCTACCGCAAGAGACGTGACCTGCGCCAGAGCCGGCTTTCCGGAATTCCGATCAGGTGAAGAGGTCAGGAGCGAGAACGCAATCTCTGGATGGTCAACAACATGGGTGGACTGGCCGACAACCGGGCTATGACCATTGTGGTCCACAGGAGACGCCACGGGACCTTCAGAATCGGACCCATACGCGCACGGCAGATCAGAAGAGATGACCGTGTGGGTTATTCCGCCATGGGTATGATCGGGCTGACCGTGGTGATGGTCCGCCTCCGGGTGAACATGTACCAGCGGAACGGCCAGCATCCAGGCAGCCAACCACGCGAGGATCGCCGGACGCAACCCGCGTCCATTTAAGGAAACCTTCGGCATGGAATCTTGCTCCGTAGCCCAGGTGGAACAGTAGCACATGAAACTGAAGCGGTCAATTCGCCTGATGCGGAAGAAACGGAAATACCATTGGGCGGCAAAGCCGTATTGAAATATGGGGTATGATATGGTACGCTCCGTCGCTGAATACGTTTCCTGAGGGTGCTCCGAAGGAGGCGAAACAGGAAGGAGGGCTCGCATGAGACGGAGGAAATTGACGGTAGAGGTCCCGGAAGACCTGCTGGAACGAGCAACGGCCGCGAGCGGCCGGGGAATTACCCCAACCATCCGGAGGGGCCTGGAACTTGTGGCTGCCGGTCGCGCATACAAAGCGCTGCGTGATCTCAAAGGCAAGGTCGCCTTTTCTCTGAACCTCTCGCAGTTGCGTGAGGACTGATGCTGTGTCTCGACACCAGCTCGCTTATCGCGTACTTGGAAGGAGGCTCGGGCCGTGATGTGGATCTGGTGGACCAGGCACTGTCCGATGAGGTCGCAGTTGTCTCGCCCATTACGGTCACTGAACTGCTGAGTGATCCGCATCTGCGCCCGGAGATACGGCGCCTCATTCTGGAGTTGCCCACCCTCTCAATCAGCGACGGTTACTGGGAACGAGCCGGATTGCTCCGCGCCAAGATTCTCCGGAAAGGGTCGAAGGCCAGACTGGCCGACACGCTGATCGCCCAAATCTGTTTGGATCACCAGGTGAGCCTGGTCACCCGGGACCGGGACTTCAAAATCTTCAAAGAAACGGCCGGTCTGCGCGTGCTGATGGGTCCGATCCACGGACTCACTGGACTGTGACCGCCTAGCGAAAGTCCGGTCACGAGAAAAATGGGGTCAGACTCGATTTTTGTGAGCGACTCTTCTTAGATAGACGGGTTGAGTCTTACGTGGATAAAATCGAGTCTGACCCCATTTTCCATTTTTCCTGCTGTATCGCTACTCAGACGATGAAGTGATCATCGAGTTCGCCAAAGTCGTGCTGGAGGACGATCCCGACACCGACCAGTAAGCGGTGCCGCGTCAATGCCGTTAGGGTGGCTGTTAGGGTGAAGGAAGGGTCGCTCGACTATTTTTGATCTAAGGCTCGCGCGTGGATTTAGTAGCGGCAAGTTTGACCGGAAGAGTGTCCGATTCAATCCTCGGGTAGAGGACGTCAATCTCTGCTTGAATCGCAAGCGTTTTCTTGAGCGCGGTTGCAATGCGGCAGTAGTGCTGGATGTCTTCTAAGCTGAGGATTCGTCCTTTGCGGTCTTTCAGCCATTTGTCCATTACCTGATAGCCTCCGATCTGATAGTCCCAAACATCCTGCTCTATTCCCTCAAAGTATTGGGAGACATTGATAGAGACCCGCTGCTCTTTTTCGTCGTACCGCCGCTTCTCCATACGGTTATCGCCCTTGCCTTGGAACCGTGCAGATGGCTTCTCAAGAGCAGAAGATTTGAGAAGGTGTAACTCTACCAACTGTTTTCCAAGCTTTCCCATTTCGATAAACAGTTTGTGGTTGGCGGTAAACGGTACTCGGGGGAAGTCTCTCTTCAAAGACTCGGCGTATCGGGACCGATAAACCTCGGAGTACAGGACCGCATAGATGTAACAAAAAATCTCTTCAGGCGTCGGCTTCTTGCCGTACGCCTTAGCGAGCGCCGTGAGCAAGCTGGGAGTGAGATTCGGTTTCTTGTGGTGGGATTCAGTGGCGCTGAACAGGTCCTTTTTGTCGGTATCGGGGTAAAGATAAAGCGGGAATATATTTGAGCCATCTTTAATCTCAACGTAGACAGCCGGGGCCATCAGATTGGAAACAACCGCGTGTCTCCACTCTGGCATCTTCGTTTGTCGCATAGTATTTAAGGCGAGATTGTCTTGCATCATGTGCCGCATGACATCCTTGCGCGGACGATCTACGACTTCGTCGTGAAAGAAAATCCACCTCACGTCAAATGGCCGATAGAGGCAGGGAACAATTTTCTCCTTCCAATCCTCGTCAGCGATGATCGCTTTTCGCTTCAAAGCCATTTCCCAGTCCCGATTGTCTGTCAGGACAAACGTCTGGCGGATCAAATCGTCCGGCATCTTTGTGTCGCGAAACATCATGATACGGCGCCTGAGGACATCCTTATCGATGTCGGTGGCGAAATCGTCTCTGTGCGTTTGAAAGCCAAGGCAGTTCACGGGGAAGATTTCGGTAACTTTGGGATACTGATTGTACTGATCAAGGGCCGCCTCATCTCTTGGCACAAACAAGTAGAATCCCGATTTCGGCTTGATCGGCTTCCACTTGGTCGTGTTGAGATCATTGTTGAGCAGCCACTCGTACTTGTCCTCACGCAAGCCCCACCGCTCGGCATGGACGACCTTCTTCTTCAGGCCTTTCTTCTTGATGAAGAGGCCGATGGCGACGCCCTGCCGGATGTCAAAGACGTTTTTGTCCTCACTGCCATCCGGGCATCGTTCCTTCTTGAGGCTGTTGCCGTGCAAGTCGAGCAAATAGACATGATCGAAGCTGGTCATCAACGATTGCCGCATTCCGCGGAAAGTCGGATTGTCCAGGTAGCTGTGGTTTGTGATGAAACCCACCACGCCCTCGCCGGCCTGGTCAATCTTCCACTGCGCGAAGCGGATAAACTTGACGTAATCGTCCTGAAGCCACTTGGGATTCTTCTCCCCCAATGGCTTGCCGTCCACCTGGTAGTAGGCCTTGATCTCTTTTGAAATCCAATCGCCGATGTTCGAGGAGTGTCCGGAATACGGCGGGTTGCCGAGGACTACCAGGATCGGCGTTTCCTTTTTTACCTTGCCGGCCAGCTTTGATTCTTCAGCCAGAGAAGACATGCCTGGAAGTTTTGACTGAGCCAGTTCTTCCATCTCTAAGGTATTGGTGAGGTAGAGCTTGAAGCGATCTTCCTTCTTGAGCTGATACCCGAGTTCTTCCAGGAGAAACGACATCTTGAGATGCCCGACGGCATAGGAGGCCATCATCAGCTCGAAGGCATAGAAGTTCTTCAGAATGTGATTTTCGATAAGAGAGGACCGCCCGCCGCTTCCATACTTCTCGACAAATTCAGCGACGGCCAGCTTCGAAGCTTCCGCCGGGAAGGTCAGGGTTCCCCCTGCCGGGTCCAGGACGGTGACCGACTTGGTCGCAAAGCCGTCTGCGCGGTTGAAATACTCTTTCAGAACGATGTGCAGAGACCGGGTAATGTAGGAGACCACCGGCTCCGGCGTGTAATAGACGCCGCGCCGTTCCCGCTCAGCCGGATCGTACGCGGCGAGAAAAGTCTCGTAGAAGTGGATGATCGGGTCCTTACCTTTCCCTTCGTGGAAGTATTTGTGCAGGATCTGTTTGACATCGGCAACGGCCAGGACTTGCGAGATGTCGTCCACGATCCATTCCATCCGCTGAGGCAGGTCGCCCATTGAGATGAAACGGAATACGTCTCGCAAGATGCCGATGGTCGGCGGGATAAAGTCGAACGCCAGCTTGCGGCTGAACCCGTTTTCTGATCTGGTTCTTGCGGCGAAAAGGCCATACGTGATCGTCTGGGCATACAGATCGGCAAAGTCTTCCTTGGTCAGACCGCTAATGAGATGCTTTTGGAAGGCCTCGTAAAAGCCTAAGATGTGACCGCTTCCCTTCTCTGCTTCTTCCTTCAACTCCTCGGCAATCACCTGGTCTCTGAGGAAGCGCGTTCGCTTGGCCAGCTCGATGGCCAGCGTCCTGGCCGAATACGATTTGGGCATGGAGAAGGCAAAGAATTGCACTAAGAGATTCAGAAACTCCGGCGCCTTCTCGACCGGGGGGACCGTTTTGAGCTTATGCACGATGAACGGTCTGGCAATCTGGACTCGTTCAATGCGCTGACCGTCACGGTAGAGCCTGAATTCAAAGAAGTTGGTAAGGATCAGGTTCGGGAAGGTGTGGCGGTAGCGCTTGAGCTGTTCCGTCTCTTCAATGTGATCGAGGTTGTCTTCGGTAGGCGGCTTCGCTTCGATGTAGCCGATAATGTGCTGCTCACCATCCCAAATCCGAAAGTCCGGATTACCGGCTTCGGTTTTCTTGGGCAGTGTCGTGGTATGCGTCTTTTTCTTGCCAACAGATTCGGCGTAGCGCCCGATTAATTCCTCCAGGACAGAGTAGTAGCTTTCCTCTCGGGCGTCGCCATGCTTGGCAACTTCGAAGATTCGTTTGAGGTAGGCGTTCAGCATTTAGTGATGCAGTATAGCGAAGCCCTTATGCGAAGTCACCGACCCACCCTCGCCCTGCCCTTTCCCTTCGATGGAGAGGGAAATCAGCGACCATTCGACAGACTCAGGGTGACCGAAATTTAGGAGGGGCTAGGCGTCGGGTGCGCCTTTGAGCAAGGGAAAAATGGGGTCAGACTCGATTTTTGTGAGCGATTCTTCTTAGATAGACGGGTTGCGTCTTGCGTGGATAAAATCGAGTCTGACCCCATTTTTCATACCGGTCGCTCCAGCGGCGAAAGGTCCGCTCCGTCACGCCCAGCATCTCCGCCGCCTCCGCCATCGTTAAAATCCGCTGCCGCCGCCGTGCATAGAGTTCTTCAAACCGCATCTGTCTCACCTCCTGTAGGACGATTGCCCGTGTCATCGTGGCCCTCCTTGAGGGACCACCCTAAACCAGACAGATCATGTGCTACATAAACCGGACAGATGATGTGCTAGCTACATATGATTGAGCATTTCTTGCAAGGCGGTCTGGTCTTGGCTACAATATGTGCGAGTAAGGCATGTGATGGGGGGCGTACATAATGTTGCAAGCGATCAGAGAGAACGCGATTGAACGACCGTGGTTTTATCGGACCCTTATGATTTTGCTCGCGGGGGTCTTCGTGATCACAATGGGTTGGTGGGGCTTTGAGGACAACAAGGACAACACCATCGTGAGTGTCGGCGATGAACGCGTGATGCGCGAGGAATATCTGAGGACGCTGGAGAACACATCCCGGTTTTATAAACAAATGATGCCGGCCGGCGACACGATACCAGAGGACCAACTCAAGCAGATGGTGGTGGATCAGTTGATTGATGCCCGTCTCTGGACGCAAGCCGCCCGCGAGATGGGCGTTGCCGTGACGGCGGCGGAAGCGCGGGACTCGATCATGACGATCCCGGCGTTTCAGCGCAACGGGGCGTTCAACCCGGAGCAATACACGCGCTTGCTCGCCCAGAACCGCCTCACACCCGAGGCCTTCGAGACGTCGCATCGCGGCGACCTGATGCGCGAAAAGGCGCGGATGCTGGTGCGCGAATCCGTGGCGCCGACTGCGGAGGAGCTGGCTGACGTCCAGGTGGCGCTGGCCGCCCAGCCGATGCCAAGTGTGCCGATGCAGGGAGGGGCTTCGCCTGATCGCGCGACACAAGTCGTGTTGATGCAAAAGCAGCAACGGGCGCTGATGGCCTATCTGGACGCGCTGAAAGCCCGGAGCGCCATCACGGTGCGCCGCGAATTGATGTAACGGAAAGGAGCGCCATGGCGATTTCCATACAAAAGGGAGACGGAAGCGCGAGCCGAGGACGCAGCCTGCTGGTGATGTCGAAGGAAATTATGGAGGGCTATCTTTCCTTCAACCCTTTGGTGATGAAGAAATTCGACGCCATCGCGTTCAAAGAAATGCACCAGCATCTGCGGAAATTACAAACGACCATTCGCTCGGAGGGGATTGACCTCGCCAATCAAGAAGCCACTCGCACCCGCAACCAGAAAATGCAGCGCCTCCACCAGGCGCTGTCGGTCCTCGAATTCCAGGCCAAAAAACAAAAGATCGCGCTCGGCTAGCTCGGCGTCACCCTGGTCGGATTACCGACCACCCTCCCTCAGAAGATCAGGCGGAGCACCCCCCAGATCACGAGGATCCCGATCAGATCGAAGAGAAGGCCCACGCGGATCATGCTCGTCACAGGGATCATCCCTGAGGCGTAGACGATGGCATTGGGAGGGGTCGAGATCGGCAACATGAACCCGAAACTCGCGCCGAGGCAGGCCCCCAGCGCCGGCAGCAAGGGTTCGATCCCAGCCGATTGCGCGATGGCGATGACGAGTGGGACCACCAGGCCCGCCGACGCCGTATTGGAGGCCAGCTCGCTCATCAGGACCCCCATGACAATGGCCATCAGCGTCAGGCCCCAGCGCGTCTCGATCGGAAACGTCTGCATGAAGGTTTGCCCAAGGGCGGTAGACAGCCCGGTTTGGAACATCAGATTGCTCAGCGCCAGCCCGCCGCCGAACAGCACCAGCGTTCCCCAATCAATGCGCGTGGCCTCTTGCCACGACAAGGTGCTCTGACTGACCCGGTCATTGCCCGGGAGCAGAAATAAGAGGCCCGCAGCCAGCACCGCCACAACCCCTTCCGGTAAACGGCGCTCCAGCCATTGCGCGGACGGACTGTCCATGCCGACAAACACGCCAACGGCACCAGGGAGCACCCACAGGGTCACGGCCACTCCAAACGCAAGGGCCGCAGTGATTTCGCCCCGACGCCACGGCCCCAGGTCGCGCCGTTCGTGCGCAATCATCGTGGCAAAGGCCGTGGTATCCGTTGTTGGTGGCCGGTGGAACAGAAAAAGGAGCCCGGTCAAGGCCATAAAGGACAGGCAGAGGGTGGGGACGCCGAAGGCCATCCAGTCGAAAAACGAGAGTTTGATGGCCAACTGATCAAGGATGATCCCCGCGCCGATGATGTTCGTGGGTGTGCCGATCAACGTCCCAATCCCACCGACGGACGCCGCATAGGCGATCATCAGAAGCAGTGTTGTCCCGTACCCGCCGGCTGTGCGGACACCCGCTCGCCTGAGCGAGGCGAGGACGCCCAGGGCAATTGGATACATCATGGCTGTGGCGGCGGTGTTGCTGACCCACATGGACAGGAAGGCCGTGATGGCACCCATGGCCACCAGGATGCGCGCTGGGCTGCGAGATACGGCAGGATGGGACAGACACCAGAGCGCGACACGCCGATCCACGCCATGAACCATCAGAGCCTGCGCCAGGAGCAAGCTCCCCAGCAACAGGAAAATCACGGGGTGACCGAAGCCCGCAAAGGCTTCTTTGGCTGGGGCGACCCCCAGCACCACGCAGGCGGAGACTCCCAGCAGGGCTGTGACCGGAATGGGGATTGGCTCGGTGATCCAATAGATGCTGACCCAGGCCATGATGCCCATCAGGATGTGCGCCGGCGCGGAGCCTTCGAACGGAGGAAAGACCGCAAGCGCGATCCCCAGGAGCGGACCGAGAACGAGGCCGATGCGGGCGCGCCATTGTTCGAACAGCGCCTCGCCTGGCGAGATCGCCTCGTTGGCCCCAGCGCCGTCTTCCGGGCCTGGTGTCACGCGGTGCCCTTTCTTCGGGACGAGGGCAACAGGCGCGTGTTACGCGCGGTGCCCGTTCCCTGACGCCTTCCCGTTTACGCACGTGACAAGACGCCAGAAGCGGAGGGGATTGACGGCCTGGGTGTGGAGAACGATTAGGCGGGTGCCGTCCAGGACGGTCGCCAGAGAGAGGTCGGTGCGCCAGCCGAGATGTTTGCAGAAGGGCGAGAGGGCCTTTTCCACCGTGTGGATGACTGGATTGCCGCTGCTGAAATGGTTGAGGAGCATGATCCGTCCGCCCGGCTTGCAGACCCGGATCATTTCCTGCATGACCACGCGATAGTCCGGTACGGCCGTGACCACATAGGCGGCCATGACGGCGTCAAAACTGTCGTCCGCGAAATCCATCGCCGACGCGTCCATTTTTTCGAGGCGGACATGATCAAGCCTGAGTGCGAGCACCCGTGCCTGGCATTGGGCCAACATGCCTTCCGACAAATCCACACCGACCACTTTGCAGGAGCGTGGATAGAAGGGGAGCGACAAACCGGTGCCGACGCCCACTTCCAACACACGGTCGCCGAGGGAGAGGTTCAACCTGCGGACTGCGTGCTCACGTCCATCATGAAACACTCGGCCAAAAAGGTGATCGTAGACCTTGGCGTACTGGCCGTACACCCGTTCGACAGCGGCGGTATCCATAGCGGCTCAATTTAGTCAAACGCGCCAGGCTTGTCAAGGTACAATGACGATCCCAAGCCGTTGATTTCTTGCAATATACAGCGCGGTTTTGTGGTACCTTCATCGCCATGCAAGCAGCATGGCTCCTTGGCGCAGTGATCGTGCTGGTAGTGATTGTGGCGGATTGGCGGGCGTTCAGCCCAAAGGCGTCCTCGGTGATCACGTATGGCTGGACCGTAGAGCGCACCGAAGAGGCGCTCGTGGTGCCCCAGGGAGTATTCGATGCCGACGGTCTGTTGAAATTGCCGCGTGGGTGGGCGCGGCTCTTCCCCGACCAGCGAGCCATTCTGCTTTCTCCGGACGCCGCGCGGTTTGGGGTGACGGTTCGCACCGCCTGGCCGTTGAACGGATGCCTCCTCTACGTGGGCCCGGAGGCATCGGGACCGGTGACGCTCATCAAGCGAATGCCCTGGTCGTCGGCGCTCCTGACTGCGCTCTGGTTCCTGACGGTCGCGGGCGGGACGGTGGCCTACGTCGTGTCCTATGCCATGGACGGAGGGCTGTCCTCGGCCGGCGGTCTGTTTCTGGCTGTTGCGCTGAGTGGGCTGGGCCTGCTGGTCTGCCTGTTCGGCTTGCTGATCGTCGTGGTGGCCTATCGGATCGAGAACAAGCGGCTCATGGCGCTGTTCGAAGAATTCAAGGCAGCATTACTGTAGGGGCGACCCGATGGGTCGCCCGCGATGAGGGTAAGGCAGTGTCTCGCCCCTACGTTTTGAAGGCGTCCCCAAATGATTGGCACTCCGCAGGCAGCCGGTCGGACCGGTCGGCAAGCAAGGCGGTGATGATGCCACGGCTTTTTTTTTCCAGGCCGGACTCGATGAAGGCCTGCGCAAAGAACCTGTTACGTGACGACGCCTCGTCGGCTGCGGCCCGTAAGTCTGATTCCGGCAGGGCCTTCAGCCTCTCGCGCAGAGCCAGTCGCGCCTTTTCCACGCTGTGATAGGGCGGCGTAATCTGGAGCGAGCGATAGAACAATGTCACACGGTGCGTGAAGTCGCTTTCGAGTAGACTGCGGAGTTCGCTGAGTGAAAGAATTGCGTGACCGGCCATAGCCCACGCATTGTACCAGATTCACGGGATCGGGTAAGGTGGCGTGTGATGTGGACCCGACGCCGCTTCATTCAGGCTGCGCTGGCCTCCGGCGCGGGACTGGTGGTCTCGCCGTTTGGTGGCTGTGCCCAGACGCCTTCAGTCGGCGCGATCCGCGAGGCGCTGGCCTCGTTACGATCCCAGCGCGTCATGTTGCCTCCCCTTGATGGTTACAGGGAGTTTCGCGGGTGCGTGCATGCCCACACGAACCTGTCGCACGACAGTCCTGGCACACCCGAGGAAATTCTAGAGGCCGCCCGTCTCGCCCGGCTGGACTTTCTCGTCACCACCGATCACTACACCCCTCGTATCTTTACCGAAGGCATGGAGGGCCGTCACGGGTCGGTCCTGGTCGTGCGTGGCCTGGAAGTGGGGTTGGGATGTACACGTGGCGGGACCATCACGCGGCGCTGCGCGAGTGTGCTGGCGATAGGTCTCCGAGCACCGCTCGCGCCAGGCGCCGACGGGCAATGGAATTGGGACCGGCTGTTCCAGGACATTCGGGCACAGGGCGCACTCTCCATCATTGCCCATCCGAGGGGTTTGGCGAACGCCATGTATTTTGAGCAAGCCGATGGGATGGAACTCTACGACCTTGCGGACATCCTGCGAGAGCGCGTGCTGGACATCCCTCGCGTCCTCCCCGATTTCGCCCTTCAGGGCGCGGACTTTCAAGAGGAAGTCCTCCTACCGCTGATCGTGGAACGATTGGGTTGGCACCTCGCCGAATGGGATCGTCACACCAAGACCAGGCGGTTTCTCGGTCTGGCGGGAAACGACGCACACCAGAACCTACGAATATTTGAGCGGCAGGTGGACCCCTATGCGCTCACGCTGAAGGTCGTCAACACTCATGTGCTGGCGCAAACTGAATCGGAGAAGCGCCCGTCATCCGCCGCGCCGGACCTGACGAGCGAACGCCTCGTGGTCGCGCTTCGCGCAGGGCGATCATTCACCGCCTTCACGCTTCTCGCCGATGCAGAGGGGTTCCGCTTTGCGGCCCACATGGATGACGCTGGCGCGGCAGGCAACGACAGGACGATGGTGGCGGTGATGGGCGACGAGATCCCCTTCCAGGCGGGGCTTGTCCTGATGGCGCATTGTCCGATTCCGGGGATACTGGAATTGTTGCGCGACGGCGTCCCGATCCGACGACAGGAGGGACGCGAATTACACCATCGTGTGTACCGGCCTGGCGTCTATCGGGTGGAGGTGTCCTTACGCGTCATGGGTCGCCTGCGTCCGTGGATCTTCGCCAATCCGATCTACGTGCGGGCCTAATGGACGGTGATCGTGACCGGCTTTGAGAACATGATGCGTCCGCCCGCGCTGTTCGTCCTGCTGGAAGACGTGGTCTGCCCGTCCAGGGCAAGAAGCCCCAGCGGGTGCGCTTTTTCGGTGCCGTAGAAGAACGCCGCGGCAATGGTGTAGACGCCGGGTTCAGGCGGAACGCGCAGCACCCAGGTCGTGCGGGTTTCGTTTACACGTCGTGTGAGCACATCGCCTTGAATGCCGTCAATCATCACGGTCGCCAGGCCCATGTCCGCGCCCCGGCTGCGTTGCTCTGCCCACCAGGTCTGCGGCTTGCTGTTCGGCCCGATCACCAACGCCGGCCCGAGGACCTTGAATCCGCTGGCCGTGATCGTCCGGGCCTGGAAGCGAAGCGGGCTGTCTACCAGCGACACCCCTACGATAGGACCTGCGCCGCCTGTGGTGACGACCGTGACGTCCAGGCGGGTGTTTCGGCGAACTTGTGGCGAGGCCATGATCTTGACGGAGGCCGACTGGTCTACCCATTTGACGGCGGCGATCAGCTGGTCTCGATCGTTGGCGCTCAGGTCCTCGTAGGCCGGATCAGTTTTAATTCGAGCCAGATGCTTGTGATCAACTGTTTCCCTGGCAGCCACGTTGAGAGGGAGCTCGGTCATCTGGTCAAGACTCGTTGAGGCATGGCAACTCGCGCAGAAGGGTGCCATGTCGGTGACGGCGTGGCGCGGCCCATAGGGGTCCGCCAAGGCCACGGCGGTCACAAGGATTGTGAGCATACAGGCGGGAGCCAGAGTACGCGCGGGGGCCAAAGTATGCATGGGGGGGTTACTGTAGCATGAACCATCGGCCATGTGTATAGTTTGGTCGCGTGATTCTACCAGGAGAGGCAGGGGTGTCTGATTTCAGAACCGTGGCGGTAGCGGCGGCGCAGCAGGCGGGGAAGCTTATTGCGGACGCCGCTCGCACAGATTTTCGCGTGGACTACAAACAGGGCACGACGACGAATTTGGTCACCGAGGTGGATCGCCGCGCCGAAGCTGCGATCATCGAGGCGCTGAGCCAGGCGTTCCCCGATCACCGGATTCTTGCCGAAGAAGGCGGCGAGGGGTCACAGCAGGCGTCCCCCTACCAATGGGTCGTGGACCCGCTGGACGGGACGACGAATTTCGCGCACGGCTTCCCGGCCTTCTGTGTCTCCATTGCGTTGGAAGTGGAGGGCCGCATCGTGCTGGGTGTGGTCTACGACCCGCTCCGCCAGGAGCTTTTTGAGGCCGAGGCCGGTCACGGCGCGTTCCTCAATGGCGAGAAGCTTCGTGTGTCCCCAGTGACGACCCTCGACACATCGCTGTTGGTGACTGGGTTTGCCTACGATCAGGACGGCCGCCGGAGCAATCTGGAGCATTTCTCGCGCTTGGTGTTGCAGGCACAGGGCATCCGGCGAACAGGGTCTGCTGCGATGGATCTCTGCTACGTGGCGTCCGGCCGGATTGACGGATTCTGGGAAATGAAGCTCTGTCCCTGGGACGTGGCGGCGGGAAGCCTGATTGTGACGGAAGCCGGCGGCCTCATCACGGATTTCGCGGGCCGTGCCTTCTCAATCTACGGCCATGAAACGCTGGCGTCCAACAGTCTCATCCACCAGGCCATGATTGAGGTGTTGGCAGGCCCCTAACGATCGCGTCTGCACTGATGCCTTCATCTACACAGCACCGAAGGGGGCGTTCTCCTTCGGTCGAAGCGCGAGCACTGGTCTGCTTGCGCGTTCAGAGGAAACTTTGTATGATGACTCGCTTAGGGGACAGCTTGTGTAATCATGCTGAAAGTCTCGCTGAAACGCTACTTTATCACCGGACTCCTGGTGATCGTCCCGATCTGGGGGACGATCCTGGTGCTTAAGACCTTGTTCATCACCCTCGATGGCGCGCTGGGTGATATTCCTGAAAAATATCTGACGCAGCGGTACGTGCCGGGCGTCGGCATCCTGGCGCTGGTGCTGCTGATCGTGTTGGCGGGCCTGCTGACCACCAATATCATGGGGCGACGGGTCGTGAAGCTGTGGGAAGACCTCTTGCAGCGTGTGCCGTTGGTGCGCGGAATTTACACGACCATTAAGTCCATGATGGACGTGCTGTCGTTCCAGGAAAAAAACGCGGAGGCGCGACACTACAGCCGTGTTGTGATGATTGAGTTTCCACGCAAGGGTCAATATGCCCTGGCGCTGGTGACGGGGGTCACGCCGGGGGAAGTGCAGGACATCAGCCCGGATCGGGTGATTAACGTCTATGTGCCGACCTCGCCGAATCCGACCTCCGGGTACCTGTTGTTCGTGCCGGAGAGCGAGTTGATTCCGATCAGCATGAGTGTGGATGAGGCGATGAAGATGATGTTCTCTGGCGGAATGTACACGCCACCGGCTTCGGAGACGGTGGGGACGGGCATCCCATGAAGAAGCTCGCGGTCATCGTGCTGGCGGCGGGGCAGGGCACTCGCATGAAGTCCAAGCTGGCCAAGGTGTTGCACCCTGTGTGTGGACGCCCGATGGCGCTCTATGCTGCCGACCTGGCCGAATCGCTTGCGAAGGGCCGCGTCGTGGTGGTGGTCGGACACCAGGCTGAGCAGGTGAAAGAGCTTCTGGCCGACCGGAAGATCGAGTTGGTGGTGCAGGCGCGCCAGCTTGGAACCGGCCATGCTGTGCTGCAAGCGCAATCAGCGTTTCAGGGTCCTGCGGGGAATGGGCTAGGTGGAAATGGATGGAACGGTCTGCGATTCGTGATTCTGAGCGGGGACACGCCGCTGCTGACTGAGGCGACGGTGCGGGCCTTGCTGGCGACGCACGAACGCGAGCGCGCCACGGTGAGCCTGCTGACGGCGCATCTCGACCGACCCAGCGGATATGGGCGGATTGTGAGGGGGCGGGAGGGGTCGGTCTGGAAGATCGTTGAGGACAAAGACGCCACGCCGTCAGAACGGCGGCTCAATGAGGTCAATGCGGGGACCTACGTGGTCGAGGGCGAGTTTCTCTTTCAAGCGTTGGCATCACTGAAACCGGCGAACACGCAGAAGGAATATTACCTGACCGATATCGTGGCCGCAGCAATCCGGGAAGGGAAGAAAGTGACGGCTGACATTGTCGCTGATCCCGTCGAGGCGCTGGGCATCAATACGCGCGCCGAGTTGGCGGAGGCTGAACGGGTGCTCCGTAGCCTGGTGCGGCAGCGGTTGATGGAGGCGGGCGCGACGTTCCTGGCGCCGGAGACGAGCTTTGTGGACGTGGGCGTGACAATCGGGCGCGACTCCGTCATCCATCCGCATGTGACGTTGGAGGGTCGGACGATGATCGGCGAAGATTGCGTGATCCGCTCCCACAGCCGACTCGTGGAATGCGCCATCGGCAACGGCGTGACGGTGCTGGACGGCTGCGTGATCGAAGGTAGTCGCCTGGAAGAAGGATGTCGTGTGGGCCCGTTCGCGCATCTGCGGCCCGGCACGATTGTCCGGCGCAACGCCAGGGTGGGGAATTTCGTAGAAGTGAAAAATACGGACTTGGGCGAGGGCGCCAAGGCGAACCATCTCAGCTATCTTGGTGACGCGAAAATCGGTAAGCGCGTGAACGTTGGAGCCGGCACGATTACGTGCAACTATGACGGCATCAACAAGCACCAGACGGTGATCGGCGACGAGGTGTTTATCGGAAGCGACGTATCACTGGTAGCGCCGGTGATCGTGGGCAAGGGCGCCATCATTGCCGCCGGTTCGGTCGTCACGCAGGACGTGGCGGCGGATGCCCTTGTGGTCGGACGCGCCAGGCAGGTGGTCAAGCCTGGCTGGGCCAAGAAGTGGCGCGAGAAGACGAAGAAGGAGACACGCTGATTCCAATATGGCCCTCGCTCTTGAGGGAGAGGGCAGGGTGAGGGGGTAGGGCGGGAACGATGTGTGGCATTGTGGGATATATAGGCAACCAGGATGCGGTCCCGTTGCTGCTGGACGGCCTGAAGCGTCTGGAATATCGGGGCTACGATTCAGCCGGCGTGGCCGTGCTGCACGAGGGGCAGATTGACGTCCGTCGGAGCGTGGGCAAACTGGTGAATCTGGAGCAGGCCTTGCGCGGCACAGGGCTGCATGGAACCGTTGGGATTGGCCATACGCGCTGGGCCACGCATGGCAAGCCGTCGGAGCAGAACGCCCACCCCCATCGGTCTGGCTCGTTGGCATTGGTGCATAACGGCATCATTGAGAACTACGTGAGTGTGAAAGAACAGTTACAACAGGACGGCTACAGATTTGAATCTGAAACGGATACGGAAGTCATGGCGCATCTGATTGCGCGTCAGGTGAAGGCGGGGCTGGGCCTGGACGCGGCGGTTCGTGCGGCGACCCGCGAGATTCGTGGGAGTTACGCGATTGCCGTGATGTCCCAGGACGAGCCGCAGATACTCGTGGCCGCAAAGTCTGGGTGCCCGTTGGTCGTGAGCAGTGGCGAGCACGGCGCGCTGGTGGCGTCGGACGTGACGGCGATCCTGGCCCATACGAGGGAGGTGGTGTTTTTGGAGGACGGAGACCTCGCCGTGCTCTCAGCGAATGAGGTGGTGGTGACGGATGCGACGGCGACGTCCGTGTCGCGCGCGACGACGAGGATTATGTGGGACGCGGCGGCGGCGGAAAAGGGCGGGTATCCGCATTTCATGTTGAAGGAAATCCATGAACAGCCGCAGGTGATGCGGGATACCATGCGTGGACGCTATACCTACGAACAGGGCGAAGCGGACCTGCCTGACATTGGTGTGACGCCGGCGCAATTGGCGGCGATTGATCGCATCTGGATCGTGGCCTGTGGCACGTCGTGGCACGCGAGTCTGGTCGGGAAATATCTGATTGAGGAGATGGTGCGGGCGCCGGTTCAGGTGGACATTGGGTCGGAGTTCCGCTACCGCGATCCCTTCATTGGCAAGCACGACTTGCTGATTGCGATTTCTCAATCTGGGGAAACGGCCGATACGCTGGCAGCCGTGCGTCATGCCAGGCAGCAGGGCGCACAGGCGATTGCCATCTGCAATGTCGTCGGCAGCAGTCTCGCCCGTGAATCCGACGGCGTGCTCTCTACCCATGCGGGGCCGGAAATCGGCGTGGCGTCTACGAAGGCGTTCATCGCGCAGTTGACGGCGCTCTACCTGCTGGCCCTCCATCTGGGGCGCGTACGGGGCAGGGTGTCGCGTACGGATGGTCAGGCGTGGCTGGACCGACTGGTGACGTTGCCGGCGCATGTGGAGCGCCTGCTCGGTCGAGAGGCCGAGATCATCGCCATTGCCGCGCGCTACCATGCCAAGAGTAATTTTCTGTACTTGGGGCGTGGGATCAATTATCCGATTGCGTTGGAAGGCGCGCTGAAGCTCAAGGAGATTTCCTACATCCACGCCGAGGGCTATGCGGCCGGCGAGATGAAGCATGGGCCGATTGCGTTGCTGGATCAGGAGATGCCGGTGGTGGTGTTGGCGCCGCGCGACCGTCTGTACGAGAAGACGGTCAGCAACCTCATGGAAGTGAAGGCTCGGAGCGCGCCGGTCATCGCGTTGGTGACGGAAGGGGATCGAGAGTTGCACAAGCACGCCGACGCGGTCTTTACAGTGCCGGACGTCCACCCCCTGTTGACGCCGGTGCTGTTCACCGTCCCGCTACAACTGTTGGCCTATCATATCGCGGTGCTGCGCGGAACCGACGTGGACCAGCCACGCAATCTCGCCAAAAGTGTCACGGTAGAATAACGGGAGGCCGATGGAGATCAGGATCGAACAGGTTGAGCATGTGGCGGCGTTGGCGCGGCTGGACGTGAGCGAGGGCGAGAAGGCGACGTTCGCCAGGCAATTGAGCGCCATCCTGACGCACATTGACCAGCTCACAGCCGTGGAGACCGGCGGCGTTGAGCCGACCGCGACCTTCCTGCCGACCGGCAATGTATGGCGTGACGATGTGATCCGTCCATCGTTGTCGCAGGAGCAGGCGTTGGCCAACGCGCCGGACCAGGCACGGGGCTGTTTCTGTGTGCCGAAAATTATAGAGTCGCGTACATAACCACAACCACGAGGAAGACAGACACGATGTTTCGACAAATGCTGAGATCGAAAATTCACCGAGCGACGATCACCGATGCATGCCTGGACTATGAGGGCAGTTTGACGGTGGACGTCACCCTGCTGGAAGCGGCCTGTATCCTGCCCTACGAGGCCGTCGTTGTGTCCAATCTCAACAACGGGGAACGGTTTACGACCTATGCGATTCCGGGTCCACGGGATTCCGGCGTACTCACGTTGAACGGCCCCACGGCGCGGAAGGGCGCGATCGGGGACAAGGTCATCGTCTTTTGCTACGAGTTCTATAACGAGGACGAGATTGGGCGACATGAGCCGAAGATCATCAAGGTGGATGAGAAGAATCGGATGGTTCCCTAAATGTCGTTGTGTGCGTTGACGCTTTCGCAACTTGCGGAGACCTTCACTGCCGGAGAGGTCTCTGCGGTCGAGATCGTCCAGGCGTATGGGCGGCGGATGGCGATGGTTGAGCCGCAGGTGAAGGCGTACATCACGCGCGCAGAGCAAGACGCGCTGGCACAGGAAGCGGAGAACCTTGATGACGTCAGGCGCGGAGGACGAACGACCATGCCGCTCGCGGCCATGCCGATTGCCGTCAAAGACAATCTCTGCACGGAGGGCGTGAAGACGACATGCGCGTCTCGCATGTTGGAGCGCTTCGTGCCGCCGTATGATGCCACGGTGGTGGCCCGTATCAAGGCGCAGGGCGCGCTGCTGCTGGGGAAAACGAACCTGGATGAATTTGCGATGGGCTCCTCAACCGAGAACTCGGCGTTTGGTCCGACGCGGAATCCCTGGGGGCAGGACCGTATCCCCGGAGGGTCCAGCGGTGGCTCAGCCGCAGCCGTCGCCGCAGATCTCTGCGTGGCGGCATTGGGATCGGACACCGGCGGCTCGATCCGGCAACCGGCGGCCTGTTGCGGCGTGGTGGGACTCAAGCCCACCTATGGCCGCGTGTCGCGTTATGGGTTGGTGGCGTTTGCCTCGTCCCTCGACCAGATCGGGCCGATCACAAAGGATGTGCGGGATGCGGCGCTGATGTTGCAACTCATCGCGGGGCATGATCCCATGGATTCCACGTCGTCCACCGCGCCGGTGCCCGGCTACCAGCAGGCCCTTCAGCGCGATCTCTCCGGGATGATGGTTGGGGTGCCACGGGAGTTTTTTTCCGAGGGGCTCGATCCCGAAGTGGAGCGCGCGGTGCGGACGGCCATTGCCACGCTGCGGGAACTGAAGGCCGAGATCAGGGAGATCTCGCTCCCGATGACGCAATACGCCGTCGCCACGTATTATTTGATTGCCACGGCGGAGGCGTCCTCCAACCTTGCCCGGTATGATGGCGTGAAGTATGGATACAGGGCCATGGGGGCACAAGACCTTCAGTCAACGTACATGAAGACGCGGCAGGAAGGCTTCGGCGCGGAAGTGAAGCGCCGTATCATGCTGGGGACCTATGCGCTCTCGGCCGGCTATTACGAGGCCTATTACGGCAAGGCACAGGCCGTCCGCGCGCTGATGACCAGGGATTTTGACGAGGCATTCAAGTCTGTGGACGTGATTGTCACGCCGACGATGCCCACGCCGGCCTTCAAGCTCGGCGAGAAGGCGGATCCCTTGCAGATGTACCTGTCGGACATCTACACGATCTCGGTGAACCTGGCAGGAGTCCCGGCGATCTCGGTGCCCTGTGGGTTCAGTAGCGGGCAGTTGCCGATGGGCTTGCAGATCATCGGGCGTCAGTTTGAGGAAGGCACCATTCTTCGGGTGGCGTATGCGTATGAGCAGGCAACGGACTGGCATGTGAAGAAGCCTGGGTTGTAGGGGGGAAGGACATCATGGTTATTGAAATTGCTGTGGGGGTGATGGCGGCGGCGGCGGTGGCACTGGTGGCCGTGCTCGCGCCGATGCTGATGCAGCTGCGCAAAACGGCGGAGGAGTCCGAACGGCTGCTGCGGCGCATGAATGAGGACCTGCCGGTGCTGTTTCGTGAGGCGACGCAGGCGGCCCAGAATGTGAATCATGTGGCGGGCGAGATGCGGGAGGCGGCGGCGCGCGCGCGCGTCTTGGGCGTGGCGATGGGAGGGGTCGGGGAAACAATCGCCCACGTGCATGAATTGGTCAAGGGGAAGAGCGGGACGTTGCTGGCGAACGCCTGCAGTGTGCTGGCGGGGGTTCGCGCGGCGTATGGCGTGTTCACGCAGAAAACATCAGTGGATCAACATACAGGAGGGTCATCCAATGGCGGCTGAAGATAATGGATTTTCATCGGGCGCGGTGGCGTTTGCGTTTCTGGCAGGGGCCATCATTGGCACAGGGGCAGCCTTATTGCTGGCACCGCAGTCGGGGGCGGACACCCGCACAATGCTGACGGGGTACGCCAAGAAGGCGGAAGAAGAAGCGCTGGAAAAGGCCAAGGAGGCGAAAGCCACGCTGGATACGGTGATTGAGCAGGGGAAACAGTTCATTGCCGAAAAGACGACGGTCTTGGCGGCGGCGCTTGAGGCCGGCAAGGACGCCATGAAAAAAGGCAGCGCATAGCCGTTGCCAGTGACGTATGACGTCGTCATTGGGCTGGAAGTCCACGCGCAACTCCTGACCTCGTCCAAGCTGTTCTGCGGGTGCAGCATGGTCTTCGGCGCGGCGCCCAACTCGCAGACGTGCCCGGTCTGTCTCGGACTGCCTGGCACGTTGCCGGTCCTGAATCGTCAGGCCGTTGAGTTGGCGATTCTGGCTGGCGTGGCGTTGCATTGCGCCGTGGCGCCGATGAATCAGTTTGCCCGCAAGCATTATTTCTATCCTGATCTGCCGAAGGGCTATCAGATCTCGCAGTATGACCGGCCGATTTGCGAGCACGGGTGGCTGGAGATTGGACAGAACGGGACGACGAAGCGTATCCGCATCAGGCGGGCGCATCTGGAAGAGGACGCGGGGAAGAATCTTCATGAGGGAATTGCCGGAGCGTCGCACGTGGATGTCAACCGGGCGGGGACGCCGTTGCTGGAGATTGTCACCGAGCCGGACATCAGTTCGCCGGATGAGGCGATTGCGTACCTCAAGGCGTTGCGCGAGATTCTGGTCTATCTGGCGGTCTGCGACGGCAATATGGAGGAGGGGAGTTTTCGGTGCGAGCCGAATCTCTCGCTGCGTCCCGTCGGCACCGAGGCGTTCGGCACCAAGGTCGAGCTGAAGAACATCAACTCCTTCAAGTTTGCGAAGGCCGCGATGGAGTATGAGATCAAGCGGCAGACGAAGGTCCTCGACGAAGGCGGGACGATTACGCAGGAGACGCGGCTGTGGGATACGGAGAAGGGCGAGACGGCGGTGATGCGCAGCAAGGAAGAGGCGCACGACTATCGTTATTTTCATGATCCTGACCTCGTACCCTTGCGAATGCCGACGGCGATGGTGGACGCGATTCGGACGACGCTCCCGGACCTGCCGGAGGCCCTGCGTACGCGGTTCGTCCGTGAGTTTGGTCTGACGGAGCAGACGGCGACGGTGCTCACGGCTCATCCTGTGGTCGCCAAGTATTTTCTGGCGTCCGTGACCGCCGCCTGCGCGAGCGGGGCCGTACCGTCTGACGTGAGCCGCGACCTGGCCAATTGGATCATCGGAGACTTGCCGGGCTTGTCGAAGGAATTCTGGACCGTGATTCCTGCCGCCGAGATCGGTTCTCTCTCGGCGTTGAAACACCGTGGCGCCATCAGCGGCCCCATCGTCAAAAGGGTGTTGGAAGAACGACTGAAGACAGGCCAGAGCGTGGCCGAGATCATTCAGGCCAAGGGATTGACGCAGGTGTCGGACGAGGGCGCGCTGGACACGATCATTGACGAGGTGATGGCGAAGAATCCGTCGCAGGTGGCCCAATACCGGAGCGGCAAAGAGGCGGTCTTCGGATTCTTCGTCGGGCAGGTGATGAAATCGTCAGGCGGCAAAGCCAACCCGGCCACGGTGAATGCATTGCTGAAGAGGAAGCTGGCGGCATGAATGCGCGTATCGTAGGGGCGACCCGGTGGGTCGCCCGCACAGAGGGCGAGGCACCGCCTCGCCCCTACATCAGAATAGGGTCCCATTCGACGCCACCCGCATTAAATATTCCGGCTCTTCTCCCAATCGAGTGGGTAAGAAATGGCTCAAAAGTGTTTGGCGTCCGCACCGGGCAAGGGTTTCTGGGTCACACGCATTTGTCATTCCCGCGAAAGCGGGAATCCAGCACGATCGGACAAGATGGTTCCTCGCTTTCGCGGGGATGACGGAGAAGGCGCGGGAATGACAAATGTTACCCACTCACTTTGGAGAAGACCCATGATAAAGATGCTGCTTGCTCTTGTCCCCAATAGCTTTTAGTATCTCCCTCACCCTGTCCGTCAAAAGGGGCAAGGAAATGTTGTGGAGTGGGCCGTGGTGCTTCGACAGGCTCAACACGAACGATTAAAGGAATGGATGAAACGATGAGCGCAATTGCGGCGATCACGGCGCGGGAGATTTTGGACTCGCGGGGGAACCCGACGGTCGAGGTGGAGGTGGCGCTGAAGTCCGGGGCGAAGGGGCGGGCGGCGGTGCCGTCGGGCGCGTCCACCGGTACGCGCGAGGCGCTCGAACTGCGCGATGGCGACCGAATGCGCTATTGCGGCAAGGGCGTTCTGACAGCCGTGACCAACGTGCGGGCGGCGCTGGCGCCGGCGTTGGTGGGATGGGACGCGGCGGATCAAGCAGGGATTGATCGGGCGATGATCGCGCTGGACGGCACCCCCAACAAGGGCAAGCTGGGCGCCAATGCCATTCTTGGCGTCTCGCTGGCCGTAGCGCAGGCGGCTGCTGCCGAGGCAGGCCTGCCGCTCTATCGCTATCTTGGAGGCGCGAATGCGCAGGAACTTCCCGTGCCCTTGATGAATGTCATCAATGGTGGGGCGCATGCGGACAACAATCTGGACATACAGGAATTTATGATCGTGCCGGTTGGGGCGCCGACGTTTGCCGAGGCGCTGCGGATGGCGACCGAAGTCTTTCATGCCCTCAAGTCCCTGCTGAAGAAAAATGGCCTCAATACGGCGGTGGGCGATGAAGGCGGGTTTGCCCCGAACCTCGGTTCGAATGAGGACGCCTTGGCGCTCATCGTGCAGGCCATTGATGCGGCGGGCTATGAGCCGGGCCGTGATCTGGCGCTGGCGCTGGATGCGGCGGCCAGTGAATTCTATGACCAGGGCCGGTACGTGATGAAGGGCGAAACGCAGGCCCACCGTTCGAGCGACGACATGATCGCCTATTACGACGCTCTGCTGGGGAAGTATCCGATCATCTCCATCGAAGATGGGTTGAGCGAGCAGGACTGGCCTGGGTGGAAGAAGTTGACTGATCGGTTGGGCCAACGGGTGCAGCTTGTCGGCGATGACATCTTTGTGACGAACCCTGAAATTTTTGCGAAGGGCATTGCGGAGGGCCTGGGCAATGCGATCCTCATCAAGCTCAACCAGATTGGCACGCTGACTGAGACGCGGGAAACGATTGACATGGCCACGCGCGCCGGGTATCGAGTCGTGGTATCGCACCGATCAGGAGAGACCGAAGATGTCACGATTGCAGACCTGTCCGTGGGGGTGAATGCGGATCAGATCAAAACGGGATCGTTGTCGCGGACTGATCGGACGGCCAAGTATAATCAATTGCTGCGGATCGAAGAAGCCTTGGCAGGGGCGGCGCGGTATCGTGGCCGCGAGCGGTTTACGGGGAAGGCCTGACAGATGCGACGGAGACCGAATCAGCGAACGACGACCCTCAAGGCCACGCAAAAGCGGCGATGGGTCGTCTCCATGGTCGGCGTGGCACTCTTGATGAGCTATGTCACCTACGAGTTTTTCTTTGACAGTATGGGTGTGATGAAGTACCTCGACATGAAGCAGACGCAGGGTCGGATGACGGAAGACATTGCGGACATAGAGGCCGAGAATGCTCGTTTGCGAGCACAGATTTCGGCGGTCCAGCAGGATCCCGCGACGATTGAGGAACTCGCCCGGGATCGGCTGGGGCTGGTGAAGGAAGGCGAAACCGTGTTTCTGATCCCGCCGAATAAGGCGGTCCGACCATGAGCGTCTACCGCTCCGGGTTCGTCGCGCTGATCGGCCGTCCGAACGTGGGCAAATCCACCCTTCTGAACCGCATGCTCGGCGAGAAAATCGCCATTATCTCAGACAAGCCGCAGACGACCCGGACTCGCATTCTTGGCGTCAAGCATCTGCCGGACGCGCAGATGATCTTTCTCGACACGCCCGGCATCCACAAGCCGACCCATGCGCTCAACAAACGCATGGTCGAGGTGGCGTTGCAGGTGTTGGATGAAGTGGGCCTGGTCTTCTTCCTAGTTGAGGCCACAGACCCGCCCGGCGCTGGCGACCGGTTCGTGCTGGAGCGGCTCAAGGAACGTGACGTGCCGGTGGTGCTCGTCATCAACAAAGTGGACCTGGTCAAAAAAGTGCGCTTGCTGCCGCTGATTGACGACTATCGCCGGATGCACGGATTCGCCGAGATCGTGCCCGTCTCAGCCAAGACCGGTGACGGCGTGGAGCCGCTGTTGGAACTGGCCCTGGCTCGCATGACGGAGGGACCGGCGTATTTTTCGGAGGATGTCGTGACCGATCAGCCGATGCGTGTGCTTGCGACCGAGATCATCAGGGAAAAACTTCTGCAGAAGACGCGCGACGAATTGCCGTTTGCCATTGGGGTGGGCCTGGATTCGTTCAAGGAAGAAGGCAAGCTGGCGCGGATCAGCGCGACCATCTATGTGGAGAAGGACTCCCAGAAGGCCATTGTGATCGGCAAGCAGGGACAGATGTTGAAAGCTGTCGGGACCTATGCCCGGATTGATATGGAACATCTCTTTGGCATGAAGGTGTTTCTCCAGCTCTGGGTGAAGGTGAAGGCGTCCTGGCGGCAGGACGAACGGATGCTCATCGAATTGGGGTATTGAATTGTAGGGGCGCAATTCATTGCGCCCTAAGACGGGCGTGATAAATCACGCCCCTACGGGAACCGTTATGGATCGGACAGACGCGAAGAGCGAGAAACCTGACGCCGAGACAGGCGCCACGAAAACCGTGAGCCGGTTTGACGTGATCCTGGACTCCGTGGGACGCCTGTTGCGTCGCGGGGCCATCGGGAATCTTGATCGCATGGTCGCCAAGATGCACCCCGCCGACATTGCCAAAGTCCTGCATCACCTGAACACGGTCCAGGAGAAACGGACGGTGTTTGATCTTATCAAGCCGGACAGTCACAAAGGGCTGGCGTTGAGTGAGATGGAGGAGGGGCATATCAGCGCGCTGCTGGCCGACGCGCCCCCCGCAGAGATCGCGCTCCTGATCCGGGATCTTCCGGATGACGACCAAGCCTATGTGCTGACCTGCCTGCCGGACGAACAGTCGCAGGACATTCTGAAGGTGATGAAGCCGGAGAATTCGGCAGAGGTGCAGGATCTGCTGCAATACGAGTCAAAAACCGCCGGCGCGATCATGACGGCGGACTATTTTGCCCTGCCGGAGCAGACGACGGTGGACGCGGCGATCCACAAGCTCCAGGAGGCCAAGAACACCGGCAACGTGTTTTACCTCTACGTCACTGATCAGCAGGAGAAGCTGGTGGGCGTGCTCTCCTTGCGGCAACTGCTCCAGTTTCCTCCGCACACCCGAGTCGGAACCATGGTCAAACGGGAAATAATCAGCGTCACCACCGACACAGACCAGGAGGAGGTCGCCACGCTGGTGGCCCGCTATAATCTGCTGGCGATTCCAGTCGTGGACAAGGACATGATGCTGGTCGGGATCATTACGGTAGATGACGTCGTGGACATTATTCATGACGCCGCCACGGAAGACATGCTGAAGATGTCTGGGACGCGGAGCGGGGAGGAGGAAGGTCTGCTCCATGCGTCGGTGCTGACGTCGCTCCGCCTGCGGGTGCCGTGGCTGTTGACGAACCTGGTCGGAAGCCTGGTCTCGGGCATGATCCTCTGGTTCTTTCGCCACACGATCCAGGAAGTGGTGGCCGTGGTCACGTTCATTCCAGTGATTGCGGCCATGGGCGGGAATGTTGGATTGCAGTCCTCGACCTTGGTCATTCGCGGATTGGCGACGGGTGAGATTGAATTGTCGGATGTGCGGAAGGTGTTTCTGCGTCAAGTGACGATCGGCGTCTTCATCGGCCTGCTCTGTGGTATCGTCACGCTGGCGGTGGCCGCCGTCATGCACATTAACCTGACGCTGGGGATTGTCGTGGGCATTGCGATGGTGTGTGCGTTGATCGTTTCGACGGCTGCGGCGACGATCATGCCGGTTGTGCTCAAACGCTACGGCGTGGATCCGGCTGTCGCCGCCGGCCCGTTCGTCACCACCGCGAACGACATCACGGGCATTGCCATCTATCTCAGCTTGGCGACAGCCGTGCTCTCGTACTTGAAATAGGCACGGACGCGGATGCCCCTCCTCAAGACGCCTGCCGTGGTGCTCAAAAGCTGGAAGTGGGGGGATGCCGACCGGATTGTCACCTTCTTTTCCCTGAATCATGGCAAAGTCTGTGGCGTCGCCCGTGGGGCCAGACGGATGAAGAGCCGCTTCGGCAGCGCTCTGGAACCCTTTGTGCATTGCGATCTCGTGCTGTTTGAAAAGCCCGGTGATACCCTCTATCGCGTCTCACAAACCGACATCAGCCACGCCTTTCCCGCCATTCGAACCTCGCTGGAGGCGATTATAGGCGCGGCGCGGCTCGTCAACTTGGCAGGCGCAGTGACGGCGGATGGCGATGCGGCGCCACAGGTGTTTCATGCCCTCTTAGAAGGCTTGCGAGCGATTGAAGGCAGTGGCGATCCGGCGCTCACGGCGGCCCTCTATGAGTTGGAAATTCTGCGCTTTGCGGGATACCTGCCGAATCTGAATCGGTGCATGGTGTGTCAGGATCAGCCTCGCGGAGGGACGTGGTTTTTTTCTCCCCGTGCGGGCGGGACAGTCTGTTCGGCCTGCGTCCGGCGTGAGCCTGTGTGGTGCTCCCCCCTATCGCTGGCCTGCCTCGCCTTTCTTCGCCAGGCGCTTCGTATGGATCCGGCGCTGTTGCCACGCCTCAAGCCCACGGCGGGGATCCGCAACGAATTGTATGATATCGTTGCATTATACGTGGAATGCGTGGCTGGGCGACGTCTGCCGAAGACGCAGGGACTCTTGGCAGCGGAGCGACCATTGCCCTCTAGGACAGGAGTTGTTGCGTATGTCTGACGATCGTGGAGACACAAACCTATGAAGGATGCCGTGGAACCGAAGGACATGAACTGGATGGAGAAAGGTGTGCTGGGGATCGAGTGGAACGATGGACACAAGAGCGTGTATCCGGTCCGCTATCTCCGCCAACATTGTCCTTGCGCGGCCTGTACGGACGAATGGACGGGCGAACTGCGGCTGAAACCGGACAGTGTGCCCATGTTCATCGGGGTCCAGGACATTGAACCGGTCGGACGGTATGCGCTTCGGTTCCGCTGGAGCGACGGCCACGATACGGGCCTCTACTCCTTCTCTCTCCTGCGAAACAAATTTTGCCGCTGCCTGTTGTGCAGCACCGTCCAGCCATAAACAGGGGACCCTATGACGACGCGCACCGCATCGCCCCCTCAGATGGAGATCACGGAGACCGTCGTCCGCCTCTACGCGACTGACTGAAAGGATTGGCATGAAGGTTCGATTTTGGGGAACGAGGGGCTCGATTGCGACGCCGGGGTACGCGACCGCTAAGTATGGCGGGAACACATCTTGCGTGGAGGTGCGGAGCGACGACGGCACGATCCTCATCCTTGACTGCGGGACGGGTGTGCGGGCGCTCGGGCTGCATCTCATGCAGACGATGCCGACGCCCTTGCGTGTGCATATCCTCATTGGGCACACGCATTGGGACCATATCCAAGGGTTTCCATTTTTCACGCCGGCGTTTCTCCCCCAGACCGAGATGAACATTTACGCGCCGTTGGGATTTCAGCATGGCCTGGCTGACGCGCTGGCCGGCCAGATGGAATACCCATATTTTCCGGTCAATATCCGTGATTTGCGGAGCCGCATGCATTTCAACGAATTGGAGGAAGGATTTTTTCGGATCGGTGATCTGTTCATTGAGACGCAATACTTGAACCATACGGCGCCCACCATCGCCTATCGAGTGTCCAATCGCGGCGCGACGATCGTCTATGTGACCGACCACGAGCCGTTCTGGAAACCGGCCGACCAGAGTTTTCACCATCCGGGAGATCAGCGGCACATCGCGTTTCTGAAGGGCGCAGACCTGCTCATCCACGACGCGCAGTACACCAACGAGGAATACCCGTCTAAAATGGGCTGGGGCCACAGCACGATTGAGTATGCCACGGACGTTGCGTTGGCAGCCGGGGTGCCCCGTCTGGCGCTCTTCCATCATGATCCCACTCACGACGACGCCATGATGGAGCGACTGGAGTTGTTGGCCCGTGCTCGCGTTGAGGAGATGCGCGCAACGCTGGACGTGTTCGCTGCCACGGAGGGGCTGGAACTGGAGGTGCAGGGCGAGGGGTCCTCAATCCGCTTGGCCGGGGCGTCTGCAATGCGGCGTCGCACCATCGCCGGCAAGCGCATCTTGGTGGTCAGCGCGAATGAGACAGAGGTCGCGTCAGTCGTGAAGATGTTGGTGGAGGACGACCTGGTCGTGCTCTCTGCGCCCGACCAACAGCAGGCGTTGGAACGGGCGCGCGAAGCCTCGCCGGACCTCGCCATTATTGACGGGACGTTGCCTGACGGAGATGGCGCCTCGCTGATTGAACCCTTGCGTGCCTGTCACGGGCTGGACACCCTTCCGATCTTGTTGCTCACCACTGGGTCTGAGACGCACGCGGCTTTCCTCGGCCAGGGCGTGGCGACAACCGACGTCCTGTCGAAGCCCTTCAGTCCGCCGATGTTGCATGCCCGTGTCAGGGCGTGGCTCGATCGCACGCGTTCGGACAGAGAGGACGCCGCCGGTGCGGAGGCGCCTTCTTCCGGTGACGCATCGTTACCCCTGGCGCAGACGGAGGGGCGTGTGCGCGCTGAGGGAATCGCGGCCATTCTCGGATCGGTGCGACTTTTCCAGACGCTGCAAGGCGAGCAGTTGATGCGCTTGGCGGCGCAGGCGGTTGAGCGGACCTACCCGCCGGGATACGTCGTGATTAGGCAGGACGAGCCGGCTGAACATTTGTACGTGGTGCTGTCGGGCCGGGTGCGGGTGGTGGAGTCCATGCCCGACACGCCCCTGGTTGATCGCTTTCTGGGCGAACTCGGGTGCGGGGAGATTTTCGGTGAAATGGGGATTCTCGTCGGCGAGCATCGTTCGGCAACGGTCGTGGCTGTGGAGCGCACCGGCTGTTTGGTGGTGCCCAAGAAAGATTTCGAGGCGGCGATCAGAGGGTCGGCAGATTTGGCGATGGCCTTGCTGCAGGTCCTGACGAAGCGGCTCTACAGCGCCGACCGCTTGTTGGCGCAGCACGCGCCGGATGCGTTGACCGGACTCATCAGCCGACGGGCGTTTCTCGATCAATACCGGCGTGTGGCCGCCGGGGCGCGCCATCATCGTAGCGAGGTCACGGTGATGCTGTTCGATGTGCGCCACCTCAAGACGATCAACGACCGGTTTGGCTATGGCATAGGGGATGAGGTACTGCGAATCGTGGCCGATGCGCTCGCGGGGGCCGCGCGAGCGGTTGATCTCGTGGCCCGTTGTGGCGGAGACGAGTTCGCTGTGCTGTTGGTGGATGCGGAGCCACAGGCGCGAGAGGCTGTGGTGCGTCAGGTCCGAGAGAAGGTCGGGGCGTTAGTGGCGCGGCGCGGACTGCCGTCGGAGACCACCTGCCTCGTCGGCATGGCTGTCACGCGCGATCCTCCCGAGACTGCCGATGAACTGCTCTGGGCGGCGGACCAGGACCTTCGACACAAGAAGGGCTGAGGGTCTTCTGTCACGCCTGATGTGGTTTGACAACATTCCGTCCTGTGACATAAAATCCAACCTTCCTACGGAGACGGCCTTGGACGAGAGCTTCTTTCGAATCAACCAGTTACCGCCTTACGTGTTCAATGAAGTGCAGGCGCTCAAGCTGCACGCGCGGCGGTGTGGCGATGACATCATTGACTTCGGGATGGGCAATCCCGACGAGCCGACGCCGCCGCATATCGTGGCGAAGCTCATTGAGGCGTCCAAGAATCCCAAAAATCATCGGTATTCAGCCTCACGTGGAATCACCAAATTGCGCCACGCGATTACCGACTGGTACCAGCGCAACTACGATGTGGCGCTCGATCCTGAGACGGAAGCGATTGTCACCATCGGCTCCAAGGAGGGATTGGCGCATCTGGCGCTGGCGATGATTGCGCCAGGCGATGTGGTGCTGACCCCCACGCCGACCTATCCGATCCATCCCTACAGCGTTATCATTGCGGGTGGTCAAGTGCGCGGGATTCCGTTGCGGCAGGACAGCGATTTTTTTGAGGATCTGACACGGGCCTATCACGAGACGTCGCCTCGTCCCAAGATGCTGATCCTCAATTTCCCGCATAACCCGACCACCGCAGTCGTGGACCTTGCCTTCTTCACGAAGGTCGTGGCCTTTGCGAAAGAACACCAGGTCTATGTCGTGCATGATCTGGCCTATGCGGACCTCGTCTTTGATGGGTACAAGGCGCCGAGCCTGCTGCAAGTGCCTGGCGCGAAGGACATCGGCGTGGAGTTCTATACCCTCTCGAAAAGTTACAATATGCCGGGCTGGCGCGTCGGTTTTTGCGTCGGCAATCGTGCCGTGATCGGGGCGCTGCAGAAGCTCAAGAGCTATCTGGATTACGGCATCTTCCAGCCGATCCAAATTGCCGCGATCATTGCGTTGAACGGGCCGCAGGATTGTGTGCGAGACACCGTGAAGCTGTACAAGGATCGGCGCGATGTGTTGGTGGAGGGGCTGAATCGTATGGGGTGGAAGGTTGAAAAACCGCTGGCCACGATGTTTGTCTGGGCGCCGATTCCAGAGGCCTATCGGGCGATGGGATCGCTGGAATTTTCCAAGCTGCTCCTGCGCGAGGCGAAGGTGGCGGTGTCGCCAGGCATTGGATTCGGCGACTACGGCGACGACCATGTCCGGTTCGGTCTGGTCGAGAACGAACATCGCACGAGGCAGGCGATCCGTGGGATCAAAAAGGCGCTCAAGTTCTCCGGCGGGGAAGAATAGGGAGCGACGTTGTGAAGGATCGCATTGCAGTGGGATTGATCGGGTTCGGCACCGTGGGGGCTGGTGTCGCCAAGGTGCTCATCAGCAATGCCCAGATCATCCAGCGCCGGCTTGGCGTCCCGCTTGAATTGGTCACGGTCGCTGATCGGGACCTCGCCACTGACCGAGGGATGTCCCTTCCGCCGGGAACCCTGACCACGAACGCGCAAGACATTCTCGACGATCCGCAGATTGATATTGTGATTGAGTTGATTGGCGGCGAGAATCCCGCCAAGAGATTCCTGCTCGACGCGATGGCCGGTGGCAAGTCCGTCGTGACCGCAAACAAGGCGCTGCTGGCCGTCCACGGCGAGGAGTTGTTCCAGGCGGCGGCGAAGGCCAAGGTAGACATCGGTTGTGAGGCGAGCGTCGGCGGCGGCATCCCCATCGTGCGGACGCTGACCGAAGGGCTGGCGGCGAATCGCATCCTCTCCCTGTACGGCATTGTCAATGGCACATCGAACTATATCCTCACCGCCATGACCGAGGCCGGCCGGCCCTTTCATGACGTGTTGGTGGACGCGCAGAACGCCGGCTATGCGGAACGCGACCCGACCTTCGACATTGCCGGAACGGATGCGGCCCATAAGCTGGCCATCCTGACGACCCTCGCGTTCGGGACGCCGGTGAATTTTACAGACCTGTACGTGGAGGGTATTACCGGCGTCGCCCCGATGGACATTGCCTATGCGACTGAGTTCGGCTATACGATCAAACTCCTGGCCATTGCGAAACTGCATGAGGGGGAAGACGCACAGGCCCCGGCTGAAGTGGAAGCGCGTGTCCATCCGACGATGATTGCGAACGATGCGCCGCTTGCGCGGGTGGGTGGCGTCTACAATGCGATCCAAGTCACGGGCGATGCCGTGGGCGATATCATGTTGTACGGTCGTGGGGCCGGCTCGTTGCCGACGGCCAGTGCCGTCGCGAGCGACGTGATAGACATGGCGCGCAATATCCTCACGGGGTCTGTCGGGCGCGTGCCGGCCTGCGCGTTTCAGGCGGATCAGCGACGGCCGTTGCGTATCCGTCCGATTGCGGAGATCAGCAGCCTCTATTACCTGCGGTTTATGGTGTTGGACAAGCCTGGTGTGCTGTCGCAACTGTCTGGCGTCCTCGGGCAACATGGAATCAGTATCGCGTCGGTCTTGCAGCGGGGGCGCAAAGATGGACAGACCGTGCCGGTGGTCATGACGACGCATCGGGCGGTGGAGCGGAATATGCAAGCGGCGTTGGCGGACATTGCGGCGCTTCCGTTTGTCTCAGGGCAGACCACGGTGATTCGGATTGAAGGAGAGGAACGCTGACATGGCGGGGCGACGCGGGATCATTGAGCGCTATCGCAGCTATCTTCCCGTCAGTGTCTCCACGCCGGTGGTGACGCTGGGCGAAGGCGACACGCCGCTGGTCCATGCGCCGCGTCTGGCTGCCGCGATTGCGCCGATGCTGGAGTTGTATCTCAAGTTTGAGGGCGCGAACCCGACCGGCTCCTTCAAAGACCGGGGTATGACGCTGGCGATCTCCAAGGCGGTGGAAGCAGGCGCGCGCGCAGTCATTTGCGCTTCCACCGGCAACACGTCGGCGGCCGCTGCGGCCTATGGCGCCAAGGCGGGGCTCCACGTGTTTGTCCTGCTCCCGGAGGGAAACATTGCGCTGGGCAAGCTGGCGCAGGCGATGATGCACCGCGCGACCGTGCTCCAGGTCCAGGGCAACTTCGATCAAGCCTTAACCATTGTCAAAGAGATTGCAACGAAATATGGCATTGTGCTGGTCAACTCGGTCAATCCCTATCGGCTGGAGGGACAGAAGACGGCGGCCTTCGAGGTGTGTGATCAACTCGGCGACGCGCCGACGTATCATATCCTGCCTGTGGGCAATGCCGGGAACATTACGGCCTATTGGAAGGGCTATCAGGAATACCACCGGGATCAGAAGTGCGTGACGCTCCCACGCATGATGGGGTTTCAGGCTGCCGGCGCCGCGCCTATCGTCGTGGGTCATGTGGTGGAGAATCCCCAGACGATTGCCACGGCCATTCGCATCGGCAATCCGTCCAGTTGGGCGCCGGCGGTGAAGGCGATGCAGGACTCACAGGGTCGTATTGATTCGGTGACGGATGAGGACATTATCGAGGCCTATCGAATGGTGGCGGCGCTGGAGGGCATCTTCTGTGAGCCGGCGTCTGCGGCTTCTGTGGCGGGCGTCATCAAGATGCAGAAGGCAGGGCTGTTCAGGGCGGGCGACTCGGCGGTCTGTACCCTCACGGGGCATGGCCTCAAGGATGTGGATATTGCGATCTCGGTGTCACAGAAGCCCACGACCATCCGGGCCATCATGGAGGACGTTGTGAAGGCGCTGGGCTACTAATGTCTCAGCTTGCGCAGGGAGGGCGCGTCAGGTTCCTATGAAATATGTGATCCTGTTGGGGGATGGGATGGGCGACCGTCCATTGGCGGAACTCGGAGGGCGGACGCCCTTGCAGGCTGCCAAGACGCCGCATCTGGACGTGCTTGCCAGGCAGGGTGAACTGGGGCTGGTCAAGACCACACCGGACGGGTTCTACCCTGGCGGCGATGTGACGCAGATGGCGATTTTGGGCTATGACCCGAAAAAATATTACACCGGCCTGGCCCCGCTGGAAGCCGCAGGACGTGGCGTGGCACTGCATCCCGACGATGTCGCGTATCGGTGCAATCTGGTGACGGTTCGAGCAGATACCGGCGGGTACGATGTGAAGAAGCTGGGACCCCACGCCGTGATGGAGGACTACAGCGCCGGCCAGATTGAGTCGGTTGACGCCCACGAACTGCTCTACGACCTCAACGAGCAATTGGGGACTGAAGTGGTGCAGTTTTCACCCGGCGTATCGTATCGCCATCTCATGGTCTGGAGCGAGGGCAAGCATCGCGTGACGCTGACGCCTCCGCAGGACATCGCAGGCAAGCCGGTCGGCGAGTTTCTCCCGAAGGGAGATGGGGACATCGTGTTACGTGCCTTGATGGACGAAGCCTTGGCCATCTTGCGCGACCATCCGGTCAATCAGGATCGGATCAAGGAGGGCAAGCCGCCGGCGAACGGGATCTGGCTCTGGGGCCATGGCAAGGCGCCGAAGCTGCCCAAGTTGACGGAGCGCTATGGGCTATCCGCCGCTATGATCTCGGCGCTGGATCTGCCGCGTGGGCTGGGTCTGTCCTGCGGTTTTGAGGTGATGACGGTGGAGGGCGCGACGGGATCCGTGGATACCGACTATGCCGGCAAGGCCACCTGCGCGCTGGCTGAACTAAAAAAACGTGATTTGGTGTATATCCATCTGGGGGCGACGGATGATGCCAGCCACCAGGGCGATGTGCAGGCCAAGGTGCGGGCCATCGAGTTGTTTGACGAACAGACAGTCGGCGCGGTGCTGAAGGGATTACCGCAATTGGGGCCGCATCGCGTGTTGGCGGTCTGCAACCATGCCACGCCAGTCTCGCTTCGTCATCATACGAGTGATCCTGTCCCGTTCGCGCTCTACGAAGGGCCGGTTGTGGGCGAGTGCGCCAAGGTGGAGCGCGGCTTCAACGAGGCGGATGCCCAGGCCACGAATACCGTGTTGGCTGACGCGACGAAGCTGATGGGGAAATTGATCGGCAAATGAACGAAGATTGTGTAGGGGCGAGGCGGTGTCTCGCCCTCTGTGACGGGCGACCCAGCGGGTCGCCCCTACGGGACATGGATGCACATCGTTGATTGGATCGCATGTCGTTAATCATCCAGAAATTCGGTGGGACGTCGGTCTCAACCGTGGAGCGGATCAAGCACGTCGCGGGGATCGTGGCCGCGAGTTCCCGGGCGGGCGACCAGGTGGTGGTGGTGCTCTCTGCGATGAGCGGGGAGACGGATCGCCTGATGGCCCTTGCCCACGGCATTGCCAGCTGCCCGGACGAACGAGAAATGGACATGCTGCTCTCGACTGGAGAGCGGGTCACGATTGCCCTGCTTGCGATGGCCTTGCGCGCCATGGGATTCGAGGCCCGTTCCTACACCGGGCGGCAGGTGGGGATCATCACCGATAGCGCCCATACGAAGGCCCGGATCGAACGGATTGCGGATGATCGGATTCGTCACGCGCTGGACCACGGCATCATTCCCGTGGTGGCGGGGTTTCAGGGGATCAATGAGCAGAACGACGTGACGACATTGGGGCGCGGCGGGTCGGATCTCACAGCCGTAGCCCTGGCCGCCTCGTTGAAGGCCGATTGCTGTATGATCTACACCGATGTGGACGGCGTGTATACGGCGGACCCGAACGTGGTGCCGGCGGCGCGTCGCCTGGACAAAATCTCGTATGAGGAAATGTTGGAACTGGCGAGCCTGGGGGCGAAAGTGCTGCAGAGCCGTTCGGTGGAGTTTGCCGCGAAATATGGCGTGCCGGTGTGGGTGAAGTCCACCTTTGTCGAGGGTGGTGGGACACTGGTCACCAAGGAGGATCAGGATATGGAGCAAGCCGTAGTCTCCGGTGTGACGGGGGATCGTAATCAGGCGAAGGTGACGTTTGTTGGGGTGCCGGACAAGCCGGGCATCGCGGCCCGCATCTTTGGCGCGATTGGAGCCGCCAACATTCTGGTGGACATGATTATCCAGAACGTCAGCCAGGGCGATCTGACCGATTTGTCTTTCACTATTCCCCGGGCGGACCTTCCCAAGGCGGTGGATTTGGCGCATCGTATTGCCAAGGATATCGGCGCAAAAACGGTGGAGGTGAAGGGCAGCATTGCCAAGGTGTCGCTGGTCGGCGTCGGGATGCGGTCGCACTCCGGCGTGGCCGCCAAGATGTTCGAGACGCTGGCTCGCAACGGGATCAATATCATGATGATCAGTACCTCTGAGATCAAACTGTCCTGTGTGATTGACGAGCTGGCGATGGACCAAGCCATCCGGTCCCTCCATGAGGCGTTTGAACTTGAGAAAAAATAAACAAGCGTCGGGCGCGTGGGCATTGAAGGCCCCCTCACGCCTGCCCTCTCCCTCCAGGGGAGAGGGTCACATAGACAAAGGCGGACAGGCCCCCGCTCACATCGAAATTTACGATACGACTCTGCGCGACGGCGCACAGGCCGAAGACGTGTCGTTCTCGGTCGAGGACAAGGTGCGCGTGGCCCGGAAGCTTGACGCGCTCGGCGCCCATTTTATCGAGGGCGGCTGGCCCGGCGCGAACCCCAAGGACGTGGAGTTCTTTCGCGCGATCAAGGCGTCCCCGCTCAAGCAGGCCCATCTCGTGGCCTTCGGCTCGACGCGCCGGGCCGGCAATCGCGCGCAGAAGGATCCGATCCTCACGTCCCTGCTCGCTGCGGAGACGCGCTATGTGACGTTGTTCGGCAAAAGTTGGACTCTGCATGTGACGGACGCCCTAGGGATCTCGCTCAAGAAAAATCTTGAACTGATCGCGGACTCCGTGGCTTTCCTGAAGAGCAAACGCCGCCGGGTGTTTTACGATGCCGAACACTTCTTCGACGGCTACAAGGCCGATCCGGCCTATGCGCTGGAGACGCTCCTGAAGGCTCAGGCGGCGGGCGCAGAGCGGCTCATCTTGTGTGACACGAACGGCGGGACGATGCCCTGGGAGGTCAAGCGGATCGTCGCGGAGATTGCGCGGGAAGTCCGGGTGCCGCTCGGCATCCACGCTCATAATGACGCAGAGATGGCGGTCGCCAACTCGTTGATCGCGATCCAAGAAGGGGCGCTCCAAGTGCAGGGGACGATCAACGGGATCGGCGAGCGGTGCGGCAATGCCAATCTGTCCTCGATCATTCCCAACCTGACGCTCAAAATGACGCTGCCGTCGGTGACGCCCGCGCAGATGCGGAATCTCCGTGAGGTGTCGCACTTCGTGGCCGAGATTGCGAATCTGACGCCGAACTCGCACCAGCCCTATGTGGGAGATTCGGCGTTTGCCCACAAGGGCGGGGTGCATATTGACGCCGTTCGGAAGAATCCGCTGACGTACGAGCATGTGCTGCCGGAGGTGGTCGGCAATCGTCGCCGGCTCCTCATTTCTGATTACGCCGGCGCCAGCAGCCTGGCGGCCAAGGCCGAAGAGTTTCACGTCACGCTACGAAAAAAAGACCCCAAGACGAAGGAACTGCTGGCGGCGCTCAAGGACCTCGAACACCAGGGCTATCAGTTTGAAGGGGCCGAGGGATCGTTTGAGCTCCTGATGCGGCGGTTGCTCGGCACCCATACCCCGTCGTTTGAATTGATGGGCTTCCGCGTGATTGTGGAGAAGCGGCGAGCGGATGAGGAGCCGTTGTCGGAGGCGACGGTGATGGTCAAGGTCGGCGCGACGGTCGAGCATACGGTGGCCGTCGGCACGGGGCCTGTCAACGCACTGGATCATGCGCTCCGCAACGCGCTCGAGAAGTTTTACCCACAGTTGCGGGAGGTCAAGCTGCTGGATTACAAAGTTCGCGTCCTGGCCGCCGACAAGGGGACGGCGTCGCGGGTCCGGGTCCTGATCGAATCCGGCGACGATACGAACAACTGGGGAACGGTGGGCCTGTCGGAAAACATCATGGAGGCGAGCTGGCAGGCCCTGGCCGACAGTATTGAGTATAAGATGATCAAAGACCGGCGCGCGTCCCCAAAAGGTTCCGCTTGACTTCTCGGATAAGGCTTTCGTATCGTAGCGATCTATCAAGGAATTTTGTCGTTTAGAGGATACGGCATGAGGAAAGCAGACCTGGCGACCGAGATCTATGAAAAGGTCGGTGTGTCCCAAAAAGAAGCGTCTGATTTGGTCGAGTTGGTGCTGGAGACGATCAAAGGGGTGCTTCAGAAAGGCGAGTCATTTAAGATCGCCGGCTTTGGGAATTTTATTGTGAGGAGCAAGGGGCCGCGAAAAGGTCGGAATCCCAGAACGGGTCAAGAAATTGGGATTACCCCTCGGCGCGTGGTGACCTTTCGTCCGAGTCAAATTTTTAAAAAATACGTGAACTAGCTCGTGGTTTGAATGGTTCCTGTCGGCGAGAAACTTTTTTATAAGATCGGCGAGGTGAGTCGGCTGACCGGCCTTCCCTCGTATGTCTTGCGGTTTTGGGAGTCAGAACTGGGGTTTCTGCGCCCTCAGAAGACCAGTGGGCGTCAGCGGCAGTACCAGCTGAAGGATATAGAGACGCTCCTTCAGATCAAGCGGATGCGCTATGAGAAGGGGTTTACGATCGAGGGACTGAAACGGCGCTGGCGCAGTCGGGAGGGCACAGAAGATCGGCGTCCGTCCCGTGCAACAGACGATGTGGTGCGGCGTGTCACGCGCGAGGTGCGGGAGATGCTCACAGTGCTCGGCGAATAATGAATCTGTCGGGGCGTAGCGCAGACCGGTAGCGCACTCGCTTGGGGTGCGAGTGGTCGTGGGTTCAAATCCCGCCGCCCCGACCAAACCGCGCTTGCGTGTGCCGGCCAGTTCGATCAACACTGGACGGACATGCAATACCACCAGTGATCGTGCGTTGCCCCCATACCATGACCAATCCAGACAAGGCTCGGTTGAAAATGGTTGCGGAGCAGATTGTGGCCCGTGGCATGACTGATCTGCGCGTCCTGGAGGCGATGCGGACGATTCCACGCCATCTGTTTCTGGAAGAAGCGCTTCGTGCGCGGGCCTATGACGATTCGGCCCTGCCGATTGGGGAGAAGCAAACCATTTCGCAGCCCTATATCGTGGCGCTGATGACGCAGTCCCTCAGACTTCAGGTCACTGACAAGGTACTGGAAATCGGCACGGGGTCCGGGTATCAGACGGCGATTCTGGCTGAGCTGGCGGCTCGCGTCTATTCCATTGAACGGGTCAAGTCGCTGGCGGTGAAGGCGCGTGAGCGGCTCGATCGGCTGGGGTATCGGAATGTGGCAACCCGCAACAGCGACGGCACCTATGGGTGGGGAGAGGCGGCACCCTTCGATGCGATTCTGGTGGCGGCCGGATCTCCGTCCATTCCGTCGTTGCTGGTGGAGCAGTTGAAGGAAGGCGGGCGGGTGGTCATCCCGGTTGGCGATCGGACTCGCCAGGCCTTGCAACTCGGAGTGAAACAACGAGGGACGCTGAAGATGAGCGACTTGGGAGACTGCGTTTTTGTGCCGTTCATCGGGGCTTTTGCGTGGAGTGCCGACCGATGCTGACCCTCTTTAATACCCTGACCGGCCACAAAGACCCCTTTGAGCCGCTGGTGCCTGGGCAGGTCACGATGTACGTGTGCGGCGTCACCGTCTATGACGAGTGTCATATCGGCCATGCCCGCAGCGCCGTCGTCTTCGATGTCATCAGGCGGTACTTGGAATATCGTGGAGATGTCGTGACCTTCGTCAAGAATTTTACGGACGTAGACGACAAGATCATTGCCAGGGCCGCTCAATTGGGCATTTCCTGGCAGGAGGTTACGGCGCGCTATATTGCCGCCTACGCTCGTGACATGGGACGGTTGGGGGTGCGTCAGGCGACGGAAGAACCGAAGGCCACCGAGCATATCGCCGACATCATCAGGCTCGTGCGCACCTTGATGGACAAGGGCGTGGCCTATCAGGTTGCGGGAGACGTGTACTTCCAAGTCGCGCACTACCCCGACTACGGGCGTCTCTCGAAGCGCAAACTTGATGAGATGCAGGCGGGCGCCCGTGTTGAAGTGGACGAGCGGAAGCGGCATCCGGTGGACTTTGCCCTGTGGAAGGGCGCGAAGGCGGGAGAGCCAGCCTGGGAGAGTCCCTGGGGACCGGGGCGTCCCGGCTGGCATATTGAATGTTCGGCGATGGCCATGAAACATCTCGGCGAGACCTTCGACATTCACGGCGGCGGCGCTGATCTCATTTTTCCGCACCACGACAACGAAATCGCCCAGTCCTGCGCCGCCACCGGCCAGGAATTCGCCCGCTATTGGGTCCACAACGGCTTTGTCACCGTGGACCAGGAGAAGATGTCCAAGTCGCTGGGCAATTTCTTTACGATTCGTGAGGTCTTTGAGAAGTTTCCGGCCTCCGAGCCTGTGACAGCCGAAGTCGTGCGGTATTTCCTGCTCTCGACGCAGTACCGTGGGCCGATTGATTTTTCGGACAATGCCTTGCGTCAGGCGCGAGCTGGTCTGAATACGGTGTATGACCTCTTGCTGCGCCTCGACGAACAGCCCACCGCTGCGGAGGTGGCCGATAGCGAGGTCACAGTATGCCTGTCGAAGTGTGCGGCGGCTTGTGAACAGGCGATGGACGATGACTGCAACACGCCCGTCGCTCTGGCAGCGTGTCAGCGACTGCGGAGCGAGATCAATACCATGCTCCACACCGGATTGTCGTCTCAGGCACGAGCCGATGTGCGGGCGATGTTCCGGCGCGTCGGACAGGTGCTGGGGCTGTTCCAGGTGCCAGTGAAGGAATGGGAGTGTGCAGACCATCATGCCGTTCTCGGCGAGACTGATCTTGAACGGCACATCGCTGAACGCCACGATGCTCGGCGCAACAAGGAGTTTGCGAAGGCTGATGCGATTCGGAACGACCTGGCCGCTCAGGGCATTATTCTCGAAGACCGGCCCGACGGCACGACCCGCTGGAAACGATGAATCAGGAGACACCAACTGATCTGCTCTATGGTCTGCATCCGGTGCTGGAAGCGTTGCGCGCAGAGGATCGTGATCTCCATCGAATCTATCTGGAGCAGGGCCGTCGAGGGCGCGTCGTAGACGAGATTCTGGTAGCGGCCAGGGCGCGTCATGTGCCGGTGGCGTTTGAACCTCGTGAGGGCTTGGATCGTCGGGCCGGCACCACGCGGCACCAAGGGGCCATCGGCATGGCGGCGGCCAAAGCGTATCTCTCGCTGGGCGAGCTGCTTGAATCGGTCAGCAGTCTCGACGCGCCGTTGTTGCTCATGCTGGACGGCATTGAGGACCCGCACAACCTCGGCGCGATCCTCCGCACGGCTGAGGCGGCTGGGGCGCAGGGGATCATCCTGCCGGCCCGTCGCGCCGTCGGCCTGACGGGCACGGTCGCCAAGGTGTCGGCGGGCGCGATTGAACATCTTCCTGTGGCCCGCGTGGTGAATCTTTCGCAAGCCATTGAGCGGCTCAAAGAGGCGCGGTTCTGGATCTATGGGCTGGATGCGAAAGGAAGCCGCCCGTACGCGGAGGTGGATTACCGTGGGCCGGTGGCGTTGGTGGTGGGCGGAGAGGGCCGGGGCCTGCGTCCCCTGGTCGCCGGCCGGTGCGACGGCACGGTCCGCATTCCCATGAAGGGGCAAGTGGCGAGCCTCAATGTCTCCGTGGCGACCGCCGTCGTGCTGTATGAAATCCTGAGGCAGCGCGCCGGCACGACCGTTACCTGCGCCGGACCCGGATGAACCCGTCCTCAATGCCGGCCTTGAGCAGTTGGGCGGCGTTGGACACGCGCAGCTTTTTCATCATGTTGGCGCGATGCGCTTCGACGGTCTTGACGCTGATCTTCAGGCTGACCCCGATTTCCCGATTCTTCATCCCGTTCCAAATCAATTGCAGGATTTCCTGCTCACGGGCTGTCAGGGACGTGCCGCCACCGTTCTTTTTTCGCTCCATGGGAGTCGTCCTCCTTTTATTCTCTTAGTATCACATAACCACGTAATGACTGCAAACAGGCATCAGCAAACGGGCCGCCACGCGCCTTGTGCCCTTGAGGGTCTTCACGTACAATGAGCCCGCGGATGAGCGCGGCGGGAACGTTGGATGACGGAGGCAGGATGATCGAACAGTGGCACGTGGTCGTGGCTGCCATTTTCGGCGCCCTCATTGGAAGTTTTCTGAATGTCTGCATCTATCGCCTGCCGGTCCGGGAATCTCTGGTGTGGCCCGGCTCCCGCTGTCCACACTGCAAGACTGCCATCGTTTGGTACGACAATGTGCCGATGCTCAGTTATCTGTGGCTTCGGGGCCTGTGCCGACAGTGCCAGGCCACCATTGCGTGGCGGTATCCGTTGGTCGAGGCGCTGAACGCCGCCGGATACGGGTTCATTGCCTGGCGCTTTGGGGGGACGGTGGACGCCTACGTCTATGGCCTGCTGTTTTCGACCCTCATCGTCGTGACCTTCATTGATCTCGACCACATGATTGTGCCGGATCGGATCACGCTGCCAGGGATGGCGCTGGGGCTGGCTGTCGGAACGCTCCTCTTGCCTCAATGGTGGGACAGCATTGGGGGATTGCTGCTCGGAGGAGGCATTCTGTATGGCATGGCCTGGATCAGCCCGTATCTGTTCGGGAAGGAAGGGATGGGCGGCGGGGATATCAAACTCTTAGCCATGATTGGCGCGTTTCTTGGGTGGCAGCAGGTGTTGCTGACCCTCATCGTGGGGGGGATCGTGGGCGCCGGCGTTGGCGTCGTGTTGATTGGGGCGCGGATTATCACCAGGGATGCGTATATTCCGTTCGGCCCCTTTCTGTCCCTCGGCGCGGTGGTGGCGATGTTGTATGGCGCGGAAATCCTGGACTGGTATGGAGCGTTCCGTGCAGACCGTCGGTGAACCCCTCCTGCTGATGGTGCTGGGCGGGCTCTTTGTGCTGCTCGTGTTGCACGGCGTCTGGTCTCGCGTGACGCAACGCGGCCGGCCGACGGAAACTGGCGCGGTGATGGATGCGTTTCATGACGTCGTCCAACGTCTACGGGACAAGGAACAGGAACTCGAGCGCCTGCGGTCAGCGGCGGAGGAACGGGCGCAGCAGGTTGAGAGCTATAATGAAAACATTCTCCGCAGTGTCTCGAGCGGGGTCATCACGTTCAACCGGGACGGCGAGGCCACCACCTTCAATGATGCGGCCGCCGAGATCTTGCAGCTCACGCGGGCGGACGTGATTGGCCACCGGTGCGCCGAGGCATTCGGCGCGCAGAGCGTCGTCGTGCGCCTGCTTGATCGGGCGCTGTGTCATGGGGAGGTGATCACACGAGAGGAGTGTGAACTGGAGGTCCCGCGCGGCGGACGGATCTGGGTGGGCGTCAGCACGTCGCTGCTGAAGGATCACGACGGGGGCCTGCTCGGCGTCACGTTCGTCTGCACCGACCTCACCGAGATCAAGGCCCTGCAGGAGCGTGTGGAGATGCGGGAACGCATGATGGTGTTGGGTGAAATGTCCGCCGGCATTGCCCATGAGTTTAGGAATCTGATGGGCACGATCCTCGGCGCCGGTACGCTCATCGCCCGGCAGTTGCCGGGTGGAAGCCCGCTCCACGAAAGCGTCCGAACCATCACGGACGTGGTGTCCGATATGGAGCACCTGGTCACGCAGCTCCTGAATTTTGCGAGAAAGACGGAGCCCGATCTGAAACCGGTGGCGCTGGAGCCGTGGCTCACGCGGGTCATTGAGCAGGCGCTTGGACCCGTGCTGGGGCAGGCGTCTGCGCCGTTGCTTCGCGTCGCCGTTCGCTGTGGGTCGGACCTTCCGGTCATTCGCATGGACGAGGTATTGATGCGGCAGGCGCTGAGCAATCTGGTTCAGAACGCCATTGAGGCCATGCCGACTGGCGGAGACTTGACCGTGTCGGCTGCGGTGCTGGCGTTGCAGGGACGTCGCCGGGAGGTGGACGTGACCGTCACGGATACCGGCATGGGCATCCCGAAGGATCGGCTGGCCAAAATTTTCCTCCCCTTCTTTACCATGAAAACCAAGGGGACGGGCTTGGGACTGGCCTTGGTTCACAAGATCGTCCTGTTGCACAATGGGCGTGTACAGGTGGAGAGCCGGGAGGGTCAGGGCGCCACGTTTCATGTCGTTCTTCCCATTGGGTAAGGTACGGAGATGGGGACGATCTTACTGATTGAAGACAATGAGCGCATGGCGCGCGTGTTGGCCCAGCACATGGAACTGGAGGGCCATCACGTGCTGGTCGAGCTGAGTGGGGAGGCCGGATTGGAAACATTCCGCCTGCATCAGGTGGATCTCGTGCTGACCGATCTCAAATTGCCGGAGAAGTCGGGGCTGGATGTGTTGCAGGCCGTGAAGCACGAACAGCCGTTGATTCCGGTTCTGGTCATGACCGCGTATGGCTCGATTGAAACGGCGGTCAAGGCCGTGAAGGACGGGGCGTTTGATTTTCTCCAAAAGCCGGTGGACCCGGAAGCGTTGCTGGTCACGATCGGCCAGGCGCTCGAGAAACGCCGGCTTGTGACCGAAAATTTCTTATTAAAAGAGGAGTTATCGCGCGCCCGCTCGACTACGCTGATCGGCCAGAGCCATGCGCTGACCGACACACTGGAGAAGGCGAGAAAAGTGGCGGCGGGTACGACGACTGTGCTGTTGCTGGGTGAAAGCGGCGTCGGCAAGGAGCTGTTCGCGCGGATGATCCATGATGTGAGCCCGCGGAAGCAGGGGCCGTTCGTCGCCATCAACTGCGCGGCGATTCCCAAAGACCTCCTCGAAAGCGAATTATTCGGCCATGAGCGGGGCTCGTTTACGGGGGCGATGGGGCGGAAGGCCGGCAAGTTCGAGATGGCCGACGACGGCACGATCTTTCTGGACGAGATCGGCGACATGGACTATGGCCTCCAGGCCAAAGTGCTGCGGGTGCTTGAAGGCGACCGGTTCATGCGGGTGGGCGGCACGTCCAAGGTCAAGGCGAATGTCCGTGTCGTGGCGGCGACCAACAAGGATTTGCAGGCGGCGGTCGCCGGGCAGACCTTCCGCGAGGACCTCTACTACCGGCTGAACGTGTTTCCAATCGTCATCCCGCCGTTGCGGGATCGCCGCGAGGACATTCCGCTCCTGGTTGAGTATTTTCTCGCGATGTACAGCCGGGAACTGAAGCGGGAGGGGTTGACCGTCTCGCCCGAAGCCATGGCGATGATGAGGGCGCATCCGTGGACGGGGAACGTCCGCGAATTGCAGAACGGCATTGAACGGGCCGTCATCCTGTGCGACGGTCTCGTGATTCTCCCGGAACATATCGCGTTACGCCGGCTCGTGCGTTCGCGCACAGAAGACCTGATGCCGACCGGCAGCCTCCATGAGGCCGGCGCGGCGGCGGCGCGCGCGGTGGAGGCGCGGATGATTGAGCAGGCGCTGCGCGATACGGGAGGCAACAAGTCCAAAGCGGCGGAGATCCTGAAAGTCAGCTACAAAACGCTCCTCACCAAGGTCAAAGACTATGGACTCGACAAAGACTGACGACCGCCCATCTGAGACTGCCGCTGATCCCTGGAATACCTGTTTTCTCACGGGGATGCTCATCCGGTATCTGGACCGCCTTGACGGGGGTGCCGACACCATGGACTACCACCGCGTCATGGGGGTGGCCGAGGGCTTTGACCACATCCGCGACCCCAAGGGATTTTTACTGGACCCGAACAACTGGGTGCCGGAAATCGTGCTGCGGGAATTGATCCAGCGCAGTGAAGCCGTCAGCGGCCTCAAGGATGTCACCTATCGCGCGGCGCTGGCCTATTTCTCCGCCGATGACGGGCGACCATCAACATTGATGGAGACCATCGCGCAGTATCTGGGCGACGTGGATCTGGCAGTCCGAAGCGCGGGGCTGTGGGCCACGGCCTACTGCAATTATCTCCGCATGGGGGCGTTTGCCCGTCCCGGTGAATGCCGGACGCTCCATGTGCTGGTCAGGTTTTTGCCGCCCGTGGACCCGTCAATCGGCGGCAGCCTGCTGGTCAAGGGTAATTTTGAGGCGTTTGCCATGCTCTATCCATTTGTGAAGACGGCGACGTGCGAGGAAGAATATTCGCAACTGCGGCTGGCGTCCATTGTGGCCGAATTCGGCGACCAGTACCTGTTGCAGCCGGCGGGCACAACGGCGCCCGGATACGACTGGACCATTACGGAGCGTAGAACAAAACGTGTGGTGGCAACGGCGCGCGCGTGCGAGGCGGGGAGCGAACCGGTCGCCGGGTGGGACGGGGGAACCGCCTATGCAGTGGACGGTCCAAGCCGTGGCGTGATCGCAGAAGGGCCGATGCTCCAGATCGTACAGGGCGGGCTGTTGCGCGTGGGATCGTTGGAGTATCGGTTGCATGATGGCGCGCGGTTCAATGCGCCCTACACGCGCTATCGCTTTCAGTGGCAGGCGCGTGTGGCCGACGTGTCTGGTCGCGCGGCGTCCCCAGACGAGTCGGCCCGTGACGGGTTCTCCCTGACAGACGACGCGTCGCCGAAGGCGGCGATCTCCAAGATGCTGTTTGAGCAAGTCGCGGGCTTTCAGGTCACACAGCGCCGGTTGCTGGGGATCATCGTGCGGAATAAGGAGTTGCGCGAGGAGAACCGCTCGCTCCGGGAGGAATTGTTCGGACCGAGCGAAACCGGCGGACTGGTCGGCAAGAGCGCCCCCATGCAGGAGTTATTCCGGCTGGTCCGAAGCGTGGCGCAATCAGACGTGAACGTGCTGATTACCGGAGAGACCGGCACCGGGAAGGAACAGACGGCGCGGTTGGTCCACCAGCTCAGCCCGCGCCGAGCCGGACGATTTCTGGCGATCAATTGCGGCGCGCTGGCCGAGACCCTTCTGGAGTCGGAACTGTTCGGCCATGAGCGGGGGGCCTTTACCGGGGCCGTCGCGCAGAAGAAAGGCAAGTTCGAGCAAGCCCACGGCGGCACGTTGTTTCTGGATGAGATCGGCGAAGTGTCTCCCGCCATGCAGGTCAAACTCCTGCGCGTCTTGCAGGAACGGGAGTTGCAGCGGGTCGGCGGCCAGGACGAGATCACGGTGGATGTGCGGATCGTGGCGGCGACCAACCAGGATCTTCAGGCGCTGGTGGCCGAACGCAAATTTCGACAGGATTTGTTTTATCGTCTCAATGTGTTTTCACTGCATATATCACCCTTGCGTGAACGCACCGACGATATTCAACTGATTGCTGAACATTTGCTCGCGCGACATGTGGCCGTCCAGAAGAAGTCGGCGCAGGGTTTCACCGGCGAGGCCCTCGAGATGATGGTTCGCTACCGCTGGCCGGGCAACGTCCGCGAACTCGAAAATATCATTGAGCGAGCCATTGCCCTGACCGATTCTCATGCCGCGCTCATTGGCGCCGACCTCCTGCCTCCGACGCTTCGCGCCACACCGGCTGTCATCACTGCCGCTGGGCTGAATGACCTGGTGGAGCGGGTCGAGTGGCCCTTGATCGCGCAGGCATTGAAAGAGGGAACGGGACTGACGGACTTGCTCAAACGTATTGAATGGGCGCTCATTCAGCGGGCCATCAAAGAGCAGGGCGGCAACAAAACAGCAGCCGCCCGCCTCCTAGGACGAACCTACCGCTGGCTACGCAAAGTCGAGACGGAACGGGAGGACGCCTCCAGTCAGGTGTGAGAGCGTGACCATAGGCTGCTGGACGTAGAGGTATCATGGCTCTTGGCACTTACCGCGACCTCCTGAAATCTGGCGGCTTCCAGGCGTTTCTCTGGACGCAGTTTTTGGGGGCGTTCAACGACAACGTCTTCAAGATCGTGGTGTCCATGGTGGTGGTCAGCGCCGTGACGGCGACCGACGGCGGGAGCGGCAACCTGTCGCTGGTTGGTGCGGTCTTCATCCTGCCCTTCTTCCTGTTCTCCGGCTACGCAGGCCACGTCGCGGATCGGTGCAACAAACGGACCGTCCTTATTGTCACGAAAAGTTTCGAGATCGTGGCGATGGGTCTGGGCCTGTTCGCGCTGATCGCAGGCCGGATTGAGTGGCTGCTGGGCGTCCTCTTTCTCATGGCGCTCCATTCCACGTTCTTTAGTCCGGCCAAGTACGGCATTCTGCCGGAGATGTTGCCCGACAAAGACCTGTCACGCGCGAACGGGCTGCTGGAGATGAGCACCTTCATGGCGATTGTGCTGGGCACGTCGGTCGGCAGTTTTATGATTGCGTCCTGGAAAGACAGTCCCCATCTGATCGGCACGACGCTGGTGGCGATTGCGGTGGTCGGAACGATGGCCAGTTTTGGGATCACGAAGGTTCCACCATCGGGATCGCGCAAGCCCTTCCGTCGCAATCCCTGGGGTGAAATTGCGGAGGGCATCAGGCGGCTCTCCGGCGATACAACGCTCTGGCTGACCGTGATCGGTATTTCCTATTTCTGGTTCTTGGGCGCACTGTTGCAGATGGACATCATTCTGTTTGGCAAAGAGTTGATGCAACTGGATGACTTGCGGATCGGCATCCTGGTGACGTTCCTGGCAGTCGGCATTGGCGTGGGGAGTCTCTGGGCGGGGCGACTGTCCGGCGACAAGGTGGAACTGGGGCTGGTGCCTGTCGGGTCCATCGGCATGGGGGTCTTCGCGCTCTGGCTGGCCATCGCGTCCCATTCGTACGCGCAGGTGGCGACGGCTTTGGCCGCGCTCGGCGTAGCGGGCGGATTCTTCATCGTCCCTTTGAACGCGCTGTTGCAGCAGCGGAGCGGGCAGGAGGAGCGGGGGCGCGTGATTGCCACCAACAATTTTGTCAACACGGCGGGCATTCTCCTGGCCTCCGGCGCGCTCTGGTTCTTCCATGATGTCCTGCATCTCGGCCCCCATCACATCATGCTGATTCTGGGGCTGGTCACGCTGGTGGGCACGGTCGCGCTCCTGCGTATCCTGCCGGATTTTCTGGTCCGATTCTCGCTGTGGACGTTGACCCATACGTTGTACCGGATCAGGCTGGTGGGGCAGGAACACCTGCCGTTGCAGGGGCCGGCGTTGCTGGTCTGCAACCACATGTCCCATGCGGACGGCTTACTCGTCGGGTCCTGCGTCCAGCGGTTCGTCCGCTTCATGATCTATCGCCCGATCTACGAGTTGCCGGCGCTCAAGTGGCTCTTGCGTTCGATGAAGGCCATCCCGGTGTCCGGTCGCACTCGCACGGAGATTGTCGAATCGCTGGCCCGCGCGCACGAGGCGTTGAGCCAGGGGCATGTCGTCTGTATCTTTGCTGAAGGGGCGATCAGTCGGACGGGGAATCTCCTGCCGTTCAAACGAGGGTTTGAAAAGATCATCGCCGGGTTGGACGCGCCCATCATTCCCGTGCATCTGGATCGGTTGTGGGGGAGCATCTTCAGTTTTCAAGGCGGCCGGTTCTTCTGGAAATGGCCGACACAGATGCCCTATCCGGTGACGGTGTCCTTTGGGGCGCCAATGCCGTCTACCACGAAGGCCTGGGAAGTGCGGCAAGCGGTGATGGAGTTAGGGAGCGAGGCCGTGCGTTATCGGCGGACGTCGCGGGATCTGCTCCACCTGCGCTTTATTGCAACGGCCAAGCGGAATGGGCGGTTGTTCTGCATGGCGGATTCCACGGGCAAAACGCTTACCTACGGAAAAGCCTTGATTGTGAGTCTGGCGCTGGCCCATGTGATTCGATGCCAGGGCGCAGACAAGCATATGATCGGGGTGCTGATGCCGTCGTCGGTTGGCGGCGCACTGGCGAACATTGCCGTGCTGCTGGCCGGAAAGGTACCGGTCAATCTGAACTTCACAGCGGGGCGGGACGCGATGGCGCTGGCCGTCCAGCAATGCGGGATCACGACGATCTTCACGTCCAGGATTTTCTTGGCCAAAGCCAAGCTGGAAGAGCTGCCTGGAATGGTGTTTCTGGAAGACCTGCTGAAGGGCATCGCCTCGTTCGACAAGGCGCGGGCCGCGCTGCAAGCCTGGTTCCTGCCGACTAGCCTGCTCCAGGCCCTACATCGCCATGAGCATGGCCCGGACGATCTGGCCACGATTATTTTCTCCAGCGGGAGCACGGGGATTCCCAAGGGCGTGATGCTCTCCCATCACAATGTGCTCTCCAACGTGGAAGCCCTCACGCAGATTTTTGAAGTCACATCGAAAGACCGGGTGATGGGTGTGCTGCCGTTGTTTCATTCCTTTGGATTCACCGGCACCCTCTGGTTCCCGCTGGTGTCAGGCTTCGGCGTGGCCTACCATCCGAATCCGCTGGACGCGAAGACCATCGGCGAGATGGTGTGTCAGCACAAGGCGACGGTGCTCATTGCGACGCCGACATTTTACGGGGCGTACTTACGCCAATGTTCAGCCGATGAATTTGCCTCGCTCCGGTTGGTCATCACCGGCGCCGAAAAGCTGCGCGAGCCGCTGGCGCAGGCGTTCAAGGAGAAATACGGGCTTGATCTGCTGGAGGGCTACGGCTGCACGGAACTGTCGCCCGTCGTCTCGGCGAATCTGCCGGACGTGGAAGACGGCGCCGAGCGTCAGACTGGGCGCAAGGCTGGGACGGTCGGCCAGCCTATTCCCGGCGTGGCGGTCAAGGTGGTGGATCGTGACAGTGGCCTGCTCCTTCCGCCTGGGCAAGAGGGGCTGTTGTTGGTCAAAGGCCCCAGCCAGATGCTCGGGTATCTCGGTCAACCAGAGAAGACGGCGGAGGTGCTGCGAGACGGCTGGTACGTCACCGGCGATGTCGCCCGCCTCGACGACGACGGCTTTATCACGATCACGGATCGCCTGTCGCGGTTCAGCAAAATCGGTGGCGAAATGGTGCCGCATCTCAAGATTGAAGAGGCGATCAATGCGATTCTCGGCGAGGCGGCCTGTGTCGTCACGGCCGTTCCCGACGCACAGAAGGGCGAGCGGCTAGTGGTGCTCTATACGAACTCCAACATAACGTCGAGTGAGCTTTGGACGCAGTTGTCTCAGACCGAGTTGCCCAAGCTCTGGATTCCCAAACGCGAGAGTTTCTTTATGGTCGAGACCATTCCCATCCTTGGCGCCGGTAAAGTAGACTTGCGAGGGGTCAAGAACCTGGCGAAGGAAAAAGCGGGCAGGCTTGTCGAACCGTGATTGACTGCCATGTGCATCTGGCGGCGTTTTCGGATGGGGAGAACGGCTGTTACATTTCGCCCACGCTGTTGAGCAGTCCGCTGTTCCGTTTCCTGAGCTGGAAGCATGGGCTGTCCGCTGAGAGGCCCTCGGAGTCCAACCGGAAGTATGTGGAGGATCTGCTGACGGAACTGCGCCGGTCCCGGTATGTGCAACAAGTAGTCTTGTTGGGCATGGACGGCGTCTATGACGCGAGCGGACGGTTGGACGAGGCGAAGACGAATCTGCTGGTTGGCAATGACTACGTCATGCAACTCGCCGCAGCGCATCCCCAAGAATTTCTTGCCGGCGTGTCCATCAATCCGCAGCGGCGGGACGCCGTGGAGGAATTGGAGCGATGTGCCGCGTCCGGCGCGGTGTTGGTGAAAGTGCTTCCGAATGCGCAGGGGTTTGATCCGGGGGACCGCCGGTATGCGCCGTTCTATCGGGCGCTGGCGCGTCTGCAGATCCCCCTGCTCAGCCATGTGGGCTACGAATTCAGCCTGATCGGGCATGACCAGTCCGTGGGCGATCCGAACCGTTTGCGGACGGCCCTGGACGAGGGAACCACCGTGATTGCCGCCCACGGATGCAGCCATGGCACGGTTTTTTCAGAGCCTCACTACGAGACGTTCCTGGAGATGGTAACGCGCTATCCGAACTTCTTTGCGGACGTGTCCGCCTTGACCTTGCCGAACCGGGTCGGGATGTTATGGCGCTTGCGTCGCCATCCGGAAACCCATGCGCGGTTGCTGTTCGGTACGGATTACCCTCTGTCCGTCTATGGGTTCCCCGGGTGGGGCCGGGCCGGGATGCAGGAGATGGGCGCGATCCTGCGGGCCACCAATCGCTTCGATAAACAGTATCTGGTGCTCCTCGCCCTGGGCGTCGGTGTGAGATCGTTCGGCGACCTGCTGCGCATTCCTGCCTGATCAAGTCGTCCTCTCCCTGAACGGTCGGGCCATCATGGTAAACGTCCATTCACGGACCGGCTCCGCCTGGTTACTGTGCCGTATGCCTTACGGTAGCTGTTCTCTAATTGGGGGGCTTCTCCACAGTGAGTGGGTACAATTCGTCATCCCCGCGCAAGCGGGGAACCATCTTGTCCGATCGTGCTGGATTCCCACTTCCGTGGGAATGGCGCACTCACTGGATGCCCGCTTTCCCGGGAATAACAAATGAGCGTCACCCAGAAACCCTTGCCCGGTGCAGACGCGAAACACTTTTGAGCCATTTCTTACCCACTCGATTGGGAGAAGAGCCCTACTTGGGATGAGGGTCAGTCGGCCAGTAGGGTGAACTCAGCCAGGCGGGAAGCTTTGCGGTCAAAGGTGACGGTGTGCATACAGCCACCGGCCCGATTCAACATCCCCAGCAAGCAATCGGAGAAGTCTGCGTTCGTCCGCTGATATTGTCGAAGGGCTGCCCATGCTGCCAAGCCATTATCGATCTGAAAGCCGCTGATCCGTAGAATCTTTTCCAGCCCCGCCGCGATGTCCTGTCTCGGATACTCATAGGTGCTCTCCAGGACCCAGACCAGCTCACAGAGGACGATTGAATTGATGTATCCCGGATTCTCCGGGGTACACCACTCTTCGATAAATCGCGTCGCCTTCCGGGCTTGCGCCGGATCGTCTTGCGCCAAATAGCGGACCAGCACATTCGTATCCAGGCCCTTCATCGCTTCGCGCCGCGTTCCCGAATGGTGCGATTCATGTCTTCAACCGTGACCCGCCGCTTGGGTGGCGGAAAGATGCCTTTGACTGCCGTGACCGGCAAGGTCGCTGAAAGGAGCATGACCTGGCCATCAGGATCAATAACAAACCGGAGTTGATCGCCCGGCCGCACATGCAGGTGCGAACAAATCTCTTTCGGAATGGTCGTTTGCCGTTTACTCGTCAAGGTGACGGTTGCCATGGCTGATCCTCCTTGTGGTTGTGCCTTACTCTAGCGCAAGGCGTTATCAGGAGCAAGGCGCCCCCTCCCCTCCCTGCACGGCCGGGTCATCCTGGTGAACGTCCGTTCAGGGATCGGCTCCGCCTGCGCGGCCTCGATCTGGTCATCGCGGTGCGTCGCCTCCGGTGCCGTGCTATGGTAGCGCACTATCCGAACTTCTTTGCGGACGTGTCGGCCTTGACCTTGGCAATCTGCTGACCGAGCCGGTGTGAGTGCGTAGAGTTGACGACCCTCGTACATCCGTGATACCTTCTGAGTTTCCATTGCGTTGATTTTGTAGGGGATTTGAGAGGAGAACGGGCGATGAAACTCACGGGCGCAGAAATTTTCGTGGAGTGTCTGAAGAAGGAAGGGGTGAAGACCATCTTTGCCCTTCCGGGTGGCGTGGTCTTGAAGATTTTTGACGTGCTGCACCAACAGACGGACGTCGAAGTCATTCTCACGCGGCACGAGCAGGGCGCCGGTCACATGGCGGAGGGCTATGCAAAGGCCACCGGTAAGCCGGGCGTGGCGCTGGTCACCTCCGGTCCAGGGATGACCAACGTCGTCACCCCCCTCGTGGACGCCTATATGGATTCGGTGCCGATCGTCGTCTTTACCGGACAAGTTCCGACCCACCTCATCGGCAATGACGCCTTCCAGGAGGCGGACAACGTGGGCATCAGCCGCCCCTGCACCAAGTACAATTTCCTTGTCAAGGACGTGAACGATCTGGCGCAGACCATCAAGGAAGCCTTCTATATCGCTATGACCGGACGGCCTGGCCCGGTGCTCGTGGACATTCCGAAGGACGTGGCGATGAACAAGGGGGACTTCCGGTATCCGGACCGCGTGTCTATTCGGGGATATAATCCGACCTACGACGGCAACAAGTGGCAGATCAAGCAGGCCGTGGATGCCATCCACAAGGCCAAAAAGCCGATCATCTACGTCGGCGGCGGCGCGATCTTCTCCAACGCCAGCGCAGAGATCATGGAGCTCGCCGAACTGACCCAAATCCCGGTGGACCAGACGCTCATGGCGCTGGGCGCGTTTCCCGCCACCCATCATCTCTCGCTGGGGATGCTGGGGATGCACGGCACGTACGCCGCCAATATGGCGATCCATTATTCCGACCTCGTCATTGCCATCGGCGCTCGCTTCGATGATCGCGTGACCGGCAAGGTGTCGGAGTTTTGTCCGGAAGCGAAAGTTATTCATATTGACATTGATCCGACGTCCATCCGCAAGAACGTCCATGTGGACGTGCCGATCGTGGGCGACGTCAAGACCGTGCTCCGCGAACTGAATGCGATGCTCAAGGCGACGCCGAACGGCCATTCCATCGAGCAACGCAAGCCCTGGTGGAACGAGGTCATGGCCTGGCAGACAAAGCATCCAATGACGTATCAGCAGCCACGGGATGCGAAGATCAAGCCGCAGTATGTGATTGACCGGCTCTATCAATTGACGAAGGACCGGGAGCCCATTGTGGCGACCGACGTAGGGCAGCATCAGATGTTTGCGGCGCAACATTTTCTGCTGAACAAGCCGCGCAAGTGGCTGACCTCCGGCGGCCTTGGCACGATGGGCTTTGGACTGCCGGCGGCGCTGGGCGCACAAGCGGCCTTTCGCGACAAGCTGGTGCTTTGCATCGCGGGCGACGGCAGCATCCAGATGAACATGCAGGAAATGGCTACGGCGATGGTCAGCAAGCTGCCGGTCAAAACCTTTATCCTGAACAACCATTTCCACGGGATGGTGCGCCAGTGGCAGGATCTGTTCTACGAGGGACGCTATGCCTCGTCCTACCTGGATACGGTCCCGGACTTTGTGAAGATGGCGGAGGCCTTCAACGCGGTCGGGCTTCGGGCCACGACGGTGGATGAAGTGGACGACGTCATCAAGGAATCGCTCAAGACCGACAAGCCGGTCCTGGTGGACATCGAGGTGGACCCCTATGAGAACTGCTACCCGATGATTCCAGCCGGTGGGTGCAACCACGAGATGATCCTGGAGGATCCGCCGGAGATGAAGCGCGGGGCGAAGCCCCTGTCCAGGGTAGCTGGCGCAGACAGTGACGCCGTGTTGACGGCGTAAGGAGTGATGGTGGAGCATATTATTTCCATTCTCGTGGAGAACAAATTCGGCGTGTTGTCGCGCGTCGCCAATCTCTTCAGCGGACGCGGCTACAACATTGAGACCTTATCGGTGGCGCCGACGCTGGACCCCTCCATGTCCATGATGACGATTGTGACGCGGGGTGACGAAAAGATCATCGAGCAGATCGTCAAACAGCTCAACAAAGTGATTGATGTCATCAAAGTGGTGGACCTGAGCGAGGCCGATTTTGTTGAGCGTGAGATGGCGCTGGTGAAGATTCACACCAAGCAGGAGGATCGGGCCGAGGCGCTTCGGATCGCGGATATCTTCCGGGGGAAAATCGTGGACTCGACCCCCAACACCTATACGATTGAGATTACGGGAGACATTAAGAAGGTGGAGGCGGCCATCAGTTTGCTCCAGCCGTTGGGGATCAAGGAAGTGGTGCGGACGGGACGGGTGGCCATCGCGCGTGAGCAGGTGCGGCCGACCAGCGCACAGCCGAAGCGCCTCCTCACGGAGGAAAAATAATCGTGTGTTGCGGGAGGGCACGGTGCGCCGTGTTCCTACAAAAGGGGAAAACATGCTGACGATTTATTACGATACCGACGCCGATGTGAATGTGTTGAAAGGCAAGACAATTGCGATCGTCGGGTTCGGCAGCCAGGGTCATGCCCACGCGCTGAATCTGAAAGACAGCGGTCTGGATGTGCTCGTCGGCCTGCGTGACGGCGCGTCCTGGCAGAAGGCCGAGCGGTCCGGCCTCAAAGTTCTGTCGGTGGCGGACGCGGTCAAGCGCGCGGACATTGTGATGATCCTGGCGCCGGATGAAGCGCAGGCAGGGATCTATCGCGCGGAGATCGCCCCGAACCTGAAGAAAGACGCCTCGCTGGCCTTTGGGCACGGGTTCAATATTCATTTCGGCCAGATTGTGCCGCCCCCCACGATCAACGTGTTTATGGTGGCGCCCAAAGGCCCTGGCCATCTCGTCCGGTCGGAATACACCAAAGGCAGCGGGGTGCCGTGTCTGCTGGCCATCCACCAGGATCCGTCCGGCCACACCAAGCAGATCGGATTGGCCTATGCCTCCGCCATCGGCGGTGGGCGCGCGGGCATCATTGAAACGAACTTTCGGGAGGAGACGGAGACGGACCTCTTCGGTGAGCAGGTGGTGCTGTGTGGCGGGCTGACCGCGCTCATCCAGGCGGGCTATGAGACGTTGGTGGATGCGGGCTATTCACCGGAGATGGCGTATTTTGAGTGTCTCCATGAAGTGAAGCTGATCGTGGATCTGATTTACCAGGGCGGCATTGCCAACATGCGCTACTCGATCAGCACGACGGCGAAGTACGGCGATGTGACGCGCGGGCCGCGCATTATCACCGATGAAACCAGGAAAGAAATGAAGCGTATTTTAGGGGAGATCCAGAGCGGGCAGTTCGCCAAGGAATGGATTCTCGAATGTCAGGCCAATCGTCCTCAGTATAACGCGCTGCTCAAGCGCGGCGAACAGCATCCGGTCGAAGAGATCGGCGGGAAGCTGCGCGCGATGATGCCCTGGCTCAAAAAAGACCAACTGGTTGACAAGACAAAAAACTGAACCAGGCACTGGGCGGATCTGTGGCTGATCAAGCAAAGGGCTGGCCGATGGCCCGCGAGGGGCTGCCCTTTCTGGTCGCCACCGTTGTTCCTGCGGCTGCCGCTTGGGAGCTTGGCTGGATGGTCGTTGGTGTGCTGTTCGGTGCCATGGCGGTCTTTACGGGCTGGTTTTTCCGCAATCCGTCGCGCATCGCGCCGGAAGAGCCCAACGTCATTGTCTCTCCTGGTGATGGCCGTGTGCTGGCGGTGGTAGAGGAAGAGGAGCCGCGTTTCCTCAAGACCCAGGCGGTGCGGGTGAGCATCTTTCTGAGTCCGCTCAACGTGCATATCAACCGTGTGCCGTGCGCGGGGCGGGTCATGGCCATCAGTTATACTCCCGGCAAGTTCTTGGTGGCGAGCCGTCCGGAAGCGACGCTCCAGAACGAGCAGACGGCGATGCTGATCGAAACCGACGCCGGATGCCGTATACTGTGTGTGCAGGTGGCCGGCTACCTGGCGCGTCGGATCGTGTGCTGGTCGGCGGAAGGAGAACAGGTGGCCCGTGGCGAGCGGTATGGGCTGATCCGGTTTGGGTCGCGGATGGACCTGTATGTGCCGGAAGGTACGCAGATGCGGGTGAAGGTGGGGGATCGGGTCATCGGGGGCGAGACGATCATAGGAGTGCTGCCATGAAACTACGAACCACTTTGCGAGAGCGCCGGCGACAGGTCATCTACCTCGTGCCGAACCTGTTTACGACGGGGAACCTGTTTTGCGGTCTGTACGCCATTTTTGCCGTGTTCAGCGCCAACTACATGAAAGCTGCGGTGGCGATTCTGGTCGCGTTGATTTTTGACATGCTGGATGGCTCCGCCGCCCGCTGGACCAAGACGACCAGTCGGTTTGGCGTCGAGTACGATTCGCTGGCAGATCTTGTCTCGTTCGGCGTGGCGCCTGGGGTGCTAATCTATGCCTGGGCCTTGAGCGGATACGGGTTTCTGGCCGAGGCGGTTGTGTTTGCTTTTGTGGGCTGCGGCGCGCTCAGGCTGGCGCGGTACAACGTCATGACGGGCACGGTAGACAATCGCTATTTCCAGGGATTGCCGATCCCGGCGGCCGCCAGTATCCTTGCTACGCTCGTGCTCATGGACCACCACATTCTCAGGCTGGGCCTGGAAGTGACGCCGCCGGTGACCTTGGGCGTGGTGTTCGCGCTGGCCTTTTTGATGGTCAGCACGATCAAATACACGAAGTTCAAGGGCATGAAGCTGGTGGCCGGCGAAGGGTTCATGTATCTCGTCTGGGCCTTGTTGATTATCATGCTGGTCGCGGCCGCGCCGCAGATTGCGTTGCTTGTCTTGTTTGCCGGCTATGCCCTGTCTGGAATTGTGATGATGGTGGTGGGGTGGGCGCGACGAGGACTCCGTAAAGGCGCGCCTGCGGAACGGGCCTCTGGAGAGGCGAAAGACACGGAGTAAGATGAGTCGTTTGATCCGCATCTTCGATACGACGCTTCGGGACGGCGAGCAGTCTCCCGGCGCGGCGATGAACCTGGACGAGAAGCTGATGGTGGCCAGGCAACTCGCGCGTTTGGGCGTGGATATCATCGAGGCGGGGTTTGCCTACAGTTCGCCCGGCGACTTCGAGGCCGTGCGCCGAATTGCCCATGAAGTGGAAGGGCCGACCATTTGCAGCCTGGCTCGTGCGCGGCCTGAGGACATTGACCGCGCCTGGGAAGCCCTGAAGGGTGCGCCGAAGATTCGCATCCATACATTCCTCTCGACATCGGACATTCATCTCAAGCATCAGTTTCGGCTGACGCGGGACCAGGCTCGGCAACGGGCCGTGGAGATGGTCGCCTATGCGCGAGGGTATGTGGAGGACGTGGAATTCTCCCCGATGGATGCCACGCGGTCAGATCCTAAGTATCTGTACGAGGTTCTGGAAGCCGTGATTGCCGCAGGGGCCACGACGGTCAACATCCCCGACACCGTTGGCTATGCCGCGCCGCAGGAGTTTGGACGATTGATTCGCGGTATTCGGGAGCATGTGCCCAACATTCGGCAGGCCGTGATCTCCGTCCATTGCCACAACGATCTCGGCGTCGCCGTGGCGAATTCCCTGGCGGCCATTGTCGAGGGCGCAGGGCAGGTGGAATGTACGGTCAATGGGATTGGCGAGCGCGCGGGCAATGCGTCGTTGGAAGAAATAGCGATGGGGCTTCGCACACGCAATGATTTTTATGGCGCTGATACACAAATCGTCACGGAAGAAATTGTCAAGTCCAGCCGGCTGGTGAGTAAGATCACCGGCATGGTGGTGCAGCCGAATAAGGCCATTGTCGGGGCCAACGCCTTTGCCCATGCTTCCGGCATCCACCAGGACGGGCTGCTCAAAGAAAAGACCACCTACGAAATTATGCGTCCTGAGTCGGTCGGGCTGCACAAGAGCACGCTCGTGATGGGCAAGCTCTCCGGGCGCCATGCCTTCAAGCAGAAACTGGTGGAGATGGGCTACGCGCTGAACGACGACGAACTCAACAAGGCGTTTGAGCGGTTCAAGCGGCTGGCCGATCAGAAGAAAGAAGTGTTTGAGGAGGATTTGGAGGCCATCGTCGCCGAGGAGATTCAGACAATTCCTGAGACCTATCGCCTCACATCCTTATATGTCGAGAGCGGCACCGGCACGACGCCAACAGCCAGGATCGAACTGGATATCGCCGGAACCGTCATGCAGCAGACCGGTGTCGGTGACGGCCCGGTGGACGCGGCCTATCGCACGATTGCCGCCATGACCCAAACTCCCAGCATCTTGCTGACCTATGTCGTGAAAGCCATCACGGGCGGAACGGACGCGCAGGGCGAGGTGATGGTGAAGGTGGAAGAGGGGCCGAAGACGGTCACCGGCCACGGCGCCGATACCGACATCATTGTCGCATCCGCGAAGGCCTACCTCAACGCACTCAACAAACTTGCCTATTGGAAGGCCCGCCAAGACGACGGGCCGAAGCTCCACTACATCTGAGCACTCCTTATTCCCTTGCCCATTGAGGGAGAGGAAAGGGGTTCTTCATCCGATTGGAGGACCATGCTATCCTTTCAGCCTACCCACGGAAAACCTGGAAGCGCCTGAAATAGAGCAATGTCTCTTGTCCGCATAGAAAGAGGGCGCAGCACACAGCGCCCCTACATCGGATTTGGAATCAGGGTAGGCGCGTGGGCCTGCCCTGGCGGAGCCATAGCAGCGGCGTGGTAGTGTAACGCGCTCGTCATAGTCAATCCCGACCTTCGGCGTGACTTTTCTCATGACTCCATCCATCAGGCCCTCCCATTGCTCATGAGAGCCATTTTGGGTCTTTACCGAAAAGCCCAGTGCTTTGAGGAGGTCGGCGGTTTCTCGGTAGGAAAGAGAAGGAAAGCGTTTAGGCATGAACGATGCGGGCCATGAGCTGCGCATCGTACGGAGGGAGTATTCTCAGCCTCGTGCGGATCCAAATTGCAAGGTAGCGGAGATAATGATACAGAGAGGCTCGGCGTGGAATCCATTGCTCCACGTGGTCTTCCTTGGTTGCATCCTCCAAGTAGAGTTGGACCGCCTCGTAGAGGCTCTGGTCAGCTTCTTCTAAAGAGCGCCCACGGGTGCAGACGTTCACAGTCAGGCAGATGGCAAAAAAATCATTCTTGCCCACTTGCTCAATGTAGCCGTGCAGGACATACGGTTTGCGCTCTGGCTTATTCTCAGGTTGCATGATGGACCTCTCGTACGTTTCCCTTAGCAATGCGTCAACCACAAAATATGAACCGCGTGTCCATCCAACACGACATGTTGCTTTTCAAGAACGGGTCCGGCCCTCCCTCAGGTCCATTTTCTACTTGAAGAGCTTCAGTATCCCGCCGAGGTAGCCTTCTTTCTGCGTGACCTGTTCTAGCTCCCCGGCATCAAGCCAGATGCCCTGGCAGTTCATGCAGCGGTCAATTTTGATGCCTTGGTAGTCGAGTTCTGCGAGCTGGTGCCCGCATTTGGGGCAGTGCATGTAGTGGAGGGCTTTGAGCCGTTTCGGTTCTTCTTCGGCCATTTTCGCCTGCCGCTCGGCGGCCTCTTTTTTCATGCGCTCAATGGCCTGCCGGGCGAAGTATTCTTCCTCTTTGTCACTGGGCTTCCCCACGGATCCTGTGGCCATACTGTGGTCCTCCCGTCAGAGTTCAGGCGTTGTGTTTGGCGCGGTTGGCACGGATTGCCAGATACAGCGCGCGGCTTGTCTGGACGGCGACGTACACAACCAATCCGAACAGCAGGGCCTTTCCGCCCATCTCCTGCCAGCGATCAGGGGTCAAGGTATGTAGCAGAACTCCCAAGGCGAGATGGCCACCGAGTCCCACGCTCAGGGAAAAAATGATCCATTCTCTTGCCACGACTGTTTTGTGCGGAAGCCGCATTGTTTTTCCTTACCAGGAAGCCATCGCTGCCGTCAAGCTGATTGCGTGAATTGCCCCACAGGACAGGGTAGCAGTTGCCCTATTCTGGACGCGCCCCCTGCATGTCTAGCCGTCGGCTGATTTTATCAGCCTTGTAAAATCAATGAGTTGCGTTTTAATTCATCGCGATCGCTCACACAGATTTCTTGGCATCCACTTTGCGTCTTCGTTTAGTATTTACGATGTGACCGTTCTCGTCCGATAGAGGGGAACGGAGGGTCAGAACGATGCATAGGGGGTATCAATGGTATCAGGGATGGAGGAGGCAGGCCCAGCGGTTGCGCGTCGTCGCGCGGTGCTGGTGGCTCAAGCGGCAAGTGGATCTTCTTGCGGAACGGATGGCGTGGCTGTGAAAGGAGGTGCCCCATGCGGTGCGGACGGTGTTGCGGCCTGATGGTAAAGGATCAATTTTACGATATGCTGGATGACAGCGGGCATCTCAGCTTCTACGCGTGGCGTTGTGTTTGCTGCGGCAATGTGCTGGATCCTGTAATTTGGAAGAACAAGCGAGAATGGCACAGAGCGTTGGCCCATGTGTGAGGCAGTAGAAGTTCCGCTCTCATTGGAGTAGGATGGGTCTTGCTATGACAGACGACCCCATCCAGCCTCTGCCCGAACAGCCCAAGAAAAAAGAACTGACGGTTGTGCCCCATCCGGCGAATGTGGACGATATCTCTGCCGACATGGAAGACCTCTTTGACGAAGAAACCGTCAAGCACCAGCACGGCCACGCCGAGCCCGAAGGCGACTAGTTTCCCCTCTCATGTTGACCGAGATGATTGCAGAGGTCGAGCAGGCCAACGCTGGGTTTTACCGGGCCTTTGCGAGTCTCGATATCAAGCACATGGATGCGGTGTGGGCTCATGAGGACGGCGTGACCTGTATCCATCCTGGCTGGAGCCTGCGCGCCGGCTGGCCGGCTGTCCGGGACAGTTGGGTGACGATCTTCAACCACACCTTCTCCATGCATTTTCGGCTGAGCGAGATCATCATCCAGGTCGCGGGCAACGTGGCCTGGGTGCTCTGCATGGAAAACATCATGAACAGTCCGGAGGGCGCGGGCCAGGAATCACGGGTGCTCGCCACCAACCTCTTTGAGCGGCAGCAGGGCCAGTGGCGCATGATCCATCACCACGGTTCCCATGTGATGTAGGGTTTGAGCTGAGTTAGGGCGAGACGAACGGCAAGGTCTGCACCGTTGCAGCTTTCCGCGCGCCGTGGGCCTCGACGCTCAAGGATGTGCCGGGTGCGGTGAAGTCGCGGAGGGGAAATCCGAGGGCGATGACCGTGCCGAGCGACGGAGATCGGACCGCGCTGGAGACCCAGCCCACTTCGCGTGCGTCACTAAAGAGTTTCGCGCCGTGTGGAGGCGGCACGGCGCCATCCACGGTCAGACCAACCAGGCGTCTTCGCACTGACCCATAGGTGTCCATACGGGCGACGACTTCCTGCCCCGGATAGCAGCCCTTGGCGAGGCTGAAGGCCTTGCCTTCCAGGTTGGCTTCCGGCGGAACGATCTGTTCGTTGAGATCGGAACCGGCCTTGGGGATCCCGGCTTCCATGCGCAGAGTCTCTAGGGCCTGGGCGCCGAAGGGCGTCAGGCCCATGGTTTCGCCGACCGCCCACAGGCGATCCCATACCGCTTTCAAGCCGTTTGCCGGGATGAGTAGTGAGACATCGCACCGGCCGGTTTCTTCTGACCTGATGAGCAATGCCCGATCCCCAGCCATTTCCACAGACAGGAACGACAGCAGTTTCAACGACGCCATGTCCACAGCACAAACGGCTTTGATGAGACCACAGGCTTGCGGGCCGCTGACCAGGAGATGCCCCCAATTGTCGGCGCACGGCTCCATCGTGGCCTTGGTGCCGTAAAGTAAAAACTTGCGGAGCGCCAAAAACGTGCGGTCCCCGATTTCCCCCACATCCTCCAGCAGCAGGCTTGCGCCGAGTTGGTACACTCGGAAATAGGACAGCATGTGCCCTTTGTGCGTGAGGAAGCCGGAATATACTCCTTCTCCGGTCGTGAGGGGCAGGATGTCGTTGCTGATGATGCGCTGGAGCCACTTCACCCGGTCGTCGCCTGTGACAAGAATTTTTCCGCGATGGGAGAGGTCCATGATGCCGACCGTGCGTTGCACGGCGTGATGCTCGGCCACGGCATCGCCGTAATGAGCAGGCACGTTCCAGCCCTGCTGCTCCATAAACGACGCGCCGCGCTGCACATGGTCATCGTAGAGGCGCAAGTGTGTCATGTGGTGGACGTCCCTTGTGTGGCCATCACCGCGCGGACCAGTTCGAGTGCGCTGGCTGAGAACTCATTTCGGGACACGACCTTGGTAACGCCGAGTTGCTGGGCACGTTTCCAGTGGTCTACGTCATCGTGATTGACAAAGGCCAGGATCGGAATTGCGCGCAACTGGTCATCGCTCTTGAGGGCGTCCAGGGCAACAAAAGCATCCAGTTTTTCGTCGTTGAGATTCAGGATGATTGCGGCTGGATGGAGCGCACGGGCTTTATCGGCGACTTCAGTTTGCGTCCGAGCTTTTTCAAGCTGGTAGCCATGCCGCTTCAGCGCGTCCCGGAGCTTGGTGTAGAAAAACACGTCGTTCACGACGACGAGAATGATGTTGTTGCCCATAGCCTATTCTCTGCTCGCAGGTACTGCCGTAGGGGCGATCCGGTGGGTCGCCCTCACAGAGGGCGAGGCAACGCCTCGCCCCTACTTTAATTCATCATCGCCCTGAGCCGGGCAAAGGCCCGCTGGGCCAGATCGTACTGGGGATTGATCGTCAGGGCGTGCTGGTAGCAGACGAGGGCCTTTTCCCAGTCCCGTTTTTTCTCGTACACGCGCCCCAGATTCAGGTGGGGGAAAGCCGGGCTCTCGTAGCGCGTGGCGCGCGTCGCCCGTTCCAGCCACTCAATTGCGTCGTCGAGCTGCCCTTGCTCAATCAAGTACGCGCCGATGTCGTTATAGGGGTTGCCGAAGTCCGGGTCCACCGCGATGGCGCGGTGGCAGTCCTCAATCGCCTTATCCAGCCGTCCCATAAAGCTGTAGGTCCAGCCACGAAAGGTATACGCTTCGGCGGTCGGATACAGTTCGATCGAGCTGGCGTAGAGCGCGATGGCCTCATCAAACTCGCCCTTCATCTGGCGCTCGTAGGCTTTGCGAAACAAATCCCAGGCAGCCGTCTGGTCGTCATGAGGGCCTATGGAATGATCATCTTGTGTGGGGTCGTTCATCAGCCAATGCATCAGTTGGACAGGGTGATCCGCGCTATGCCGATTGGCGTGTCTTTTTCACGAGTTCAGCCGCCCGTCGTCCAGACAGCAACATGGCGCCGAAGGCAGGGCCCATACGCGGGGAGCCGTCCACCGCAGAGACCGACAGGCCGGCCAGAAAGCAGTTGGGATAGACCTCGCGGGTGTTTTCCACGACCATCTCCTCCGAGCGATCCACCCACATCGCGCCGTTGCCAGGCACGGCTTTGTGCAGGCCGCGCTTGTTCAGGAGCGCGACGACAGCCGCATCGTGGCCGGTCGCGTCCACGACGATTTTGGATTCCAGCGCAATGGGGTCTACATGCACGGCGTTGTGGCCTGCCTGCTCAACCGGCGTCCAATTGACGACCACACCCTCCAGCACATTGTCCCGACGCAGGATCAGGTCAATCACCATCGTCAGGTTGAGCACCTTGACGCCCGCATCGTAGGCTGCGGCAATGAGCTTGGCGGTCGCGTGGGGCGGATCCACCATAAACATGCCCTCGCATTCGGCGATACGCCTGGAAGGAATGTGAAGCTCGTCGAGGATTGCGTCGGCAGGCGCGCAAATGGTCGCCTTGTTCATCAAGTACCCGCCGGACCAGAATCCGCCTCCCAGGTAGAGTGCTTGCTCAATGAGCAGCGTTTTGTACCCAGCCGACGCCAGGTCTCTCGCGCACAGCAATCCCGACGGGCCTGCGCCGACGATGATGACATCGCTTTCAATGAGCTGGTCGAATTCTTGAAAGTGCGCCTTGGCGATCTGCCTGGTGATGTCGCGTTCCCGTAGGGGCGCCGTCCATTTATTCTTCTGCGCCATTGCCGTGCCCCTACCGGTAAATTTCCAATCCCGCTTGCTTAAATTCGTCCGACTTTTCCTTCATGCCGACCTGAATGGCGGTCTGCGCGTCCAGGGATTTGTCCTCGGCATACTGCCGCACGTCCTCGGTGATCTTCATCGAGCAGAAGTGCGGCCCGCACATGGAGCAGAAATGCGACGTCTTCGCGGCGTCCTGCGGAAGGGTCTCATCGTGAAACGACTTGGCCGTGTCAGGATCAAGCGAGAGGTTGAACTGATCTGCCCAGCGGAACTCGAAGCGGGCCTTGGACAGCGCATTGTCCCGCGCCTGCGCGCCGGGATGTCCCTTGGCCAGGTCGGCCGCGTGGGCGGCGATCTTGTAGGTAATGACGCCGACCTTCACGTCCTCCTTGTCGGGCAGGCCCAGATGCTCCTTGGGCGTGACGTAGCAGAGCATGGCACAGCCGAACCACCCAATCATCGCCGCGCCGATGCCGGAGGTGATGTGGTCGTAGCCGGGCGCGATGTCGGTGGTCAAGGGGCCTAGCGTGTAGAAGGGCGCTTCGTGGCATGTCTGGAGTTGCTTCTCCATATTCACCTGAATCATGTGCATCGGCACATGGCCGGGGCCTTCGATCATGACCTGGATCTCGTGCTGCCAGGCGGTCTTTGTGAGCTCGCCCAGGGTCTCCAGTTCTGCAAACTGTGCCTCGTCGTTGGCGTCCGCAATCGAGCCTGGCCGCAGCCCATCGCCCAAGCTGAAGGACACGTCGTAGGCCTTCATGATCTCGCAAATCTCTTCAAAATGCGTGTAGGTAAAATTCTCCTGATGGTGGGCCAGACACCACTTGGCGTGGATGGCCCCGCCGCGCGAGACGATGCCTGTGACACGGCCGGCCGTCATGGGCACGTAGCGCAGCCGCACACCGGCATGGATGGTGAAGTAGTCCACGCCCTGCTCCGCTTGTTCGATGAGCGTGTCGCGGTACATCTCCCAGGTGAGGTCTTCGGCCTTGCCGCCGACTTTTTCCAGCGCCTGATAGATGGGCACGGTACCGATGGGCACCGGCGAGTTGCGGATGATCCATTCCCGCGTTTCGTGAATGTTTTTGCCGGTGGAGAGGTCCATCACCGTATCCGCGCCCCAGCGCACGGACCAGATCATCTTTTCCACTTCTTCTTCAATGGATGACGCGACGGCGCTGTTGCCGATATTGGCGTTGATCTTCACCAGAAAGTTGCGCCCGATAATCATCGGTTCAATTTCTGGGTGGTTGATGTTCGATGGGATAATCGCGCGGCCACGGGCGATCTCGTCGCGGACGAATTCCGGCGTGATCTCGGAGGGGATGCTGGCGCCCCATGCATTGCCTGGATGCTGGGACGTGAGGCGGCTGCCTGTGAGGTGGCTGCGAGTGTGTCCGTTCCCGCGTCCATTCCCGTTGCCGTGGTCGTTTGCGTGGTCCATCGCGGCCTGACGCGTGAGATTTTCGCGGATGGCGATGTATTCCATCTCAGGCGTAATGATCCCTTTGCGGGCATAGTGCATCTGCGTGACGTTGCAGCCAGGCTTGGCCCGCAGAGGTTTTCTGAGGTGCGCGAAACGGAGCGCATCCAGCGTGGGATCGGCGAGGCGCGTCAGGCCATACGCAGAGGAGACAGTGGGGAGTGCCTCTACGTCACCGCGTTCGGTAATCCATCGCTGCCGCATCGGCGCGAGGCCCTGATGAAGATCAATGGTGGTCGCGGGATCGGTATAGGGTCCCGATGTGTCATAGACCAGGAACGGGGCGTTCTCCTCGCTCTCGCCGCTTTTGAACGATTTCGTTGGAGCCAGGCTAATCTCCCGCATTGGCACACGGATGCCACGGGTGCCGGTGAGATAGATTTTCCGGGAGGCCGGAAAGGGTTGGGTCGTGATGGATGGGGTGCTCATAGCTGGGTGGTCCTTTCAGTGGAAAGGGAAGAATTGGTGCCTGTGGGAGCAAATGGTCATACTCGCTTCCCTGCGCTGGTATTATCCAGATTCAGGTTCAGAGGGAGTGTGGCGCATCCGGCCACATCTCAGCCACCGTCGGCCCCCCTAGCTTGTGAATGACAATAAGCCTACAGGCTGGTCGTGCCTGTTGTCAATTGGCCCTGCGGTCTGTGAATCCGCTTCAGTAGTCCACCCGCACCAGATACAGTCCATGCGCCGGCGCGGTGAAGCCGGCCTGAGCACGGTCCTTGGCCGCAAGAATTTTCGCCATGTCTCCCGCCTGCCGCTTCCCTCGCCCGATGTCCAAGAGCGTCCCCACCATCGCCCGCACCATCTGTTTTAAGAAACGATTCGCTTCTACCTCGACGATCACCTCGCCCTCGAGTCGAGCGACCGACAAGGTCGTGACCGCGCAGACGGGATTCTTCGTGTCCGTCGGCGAGCCTTGGAAGGACGAAAAATCATGTGTCCTGATGAGATCGCGCGTGGCCACGTTCATGGCATCGAGGTCCAGTGGATAGGGATAGTGCAACAGCCGGTTGTGCTCAAGCGCTGAGCGAGGGGGCTGCGTCCTGATGCGATAGCGGTAGAGTTTGGACCTGGCCGAAAATCTGGCATGGAAGGTCTCCGGTACCTCGTCCACGGACTGTACGGCAATATCCGGTGGGAGCAGGCCGTTCAAGGCGCGCAACCATTCCAGGGCGGTGAGTCGGGCGGTGGTGGTGACGTGCGCGACTTGCCCCAGGGCATGGACACCGGCATCCGTGCGGCCCGCGCCGGTCACCGCCACGTCTTGACGGGCGATGTTTCGGATCGTGGCTTCGAGCGCCCCTTGGATGGTGGGGAGGTGCGGCTGGATTTGCCAGCCGTGATAATTGGTGCCGTCGTACTCAATCGTAATTTTGAACGTCGGCAAGGAAGCCGGTCAGCGCGCGAAGGCGACCTGGGCGGAGTTGAGGTAGTTGCGGATGCCTTCGAACAGGCCCTCGGCGGCTTTCTGTCGAAAGGCCGGCTGTCGAAGATACCGCTCTTCCGCCGGGTTGCTGATGAATGCCAGTTCGGCCAGGATGCTGGGCATGGCCGTATAGCGCAACACATAGAACGGCGCGGTCTTCACGCCGTGGTCGTCCGTGTCGTACTGTGCCCCCACGAGATTCACGATGGAGATTTTCGTCTCCCACGCCAGGTTTTGAGAATCCTCGATCCGCTTGCTGAGGGCCAGGTCCGCCTTAATCATGCCGACAAAGTCCTGCGCGTGGTCAATGCGGTCGCCGTTTTCACGCGCGGCCACGTCCATGGCGCGTCGGTCTGAGGCGATGCCGAAGTGATACATTTCGATGCCCCGCACGGTGCGTTTGGGATGCGAGTTGATGTGGATGGATACGAACAGGTCCGCCTTGTGCCCGTTGGCGAACTTGGCGCGGTCGTCCAGTTCGATGAACTCATCCTTCTCGCGGGTCATCATGACCGTCTTGCCCAGGCGCTTGCGGAGCAGGTCGCGGAGACGGAGCGCCACGTCCAAGGCGATCTCTTTCTCGGTCAAACCGTCACGTCCGACGGCGCCGGAATCTTTGCCGCCGTGTCCGGGGTCCAGCACGATGGTATGGATGTCGAGCCGTGCCTGCTGTTCGGACGCCGTGATTTGACGGCTGACGGGCGGTAACGTGATCGTGGGTTTGGCCGTTGTAACCGGCGCTGCCGATTTGGCGAGGTAATCCACGACCAGCCGGTCCGGCTTGCTGAGCTTCATCAACGACACGCTGGTGACGCCCTCCATATCCAGGACAATCCGAACCTGCTGTGCTGACGCCTGCGTGATGGCGACTTGGATTGGCAGCGCGCCGGCTTCGGCCCTGCTTTTGGCGGTGTTGCTGAGTGTGACAGGATGCAGGTCAAGGATCAGTATGGATGGATCAGACAGGCGCTGCTGGGTGAATGTGACCGGCTTGGTGAGGTCCAGCACCAGACGATGGCGTGGTCCGTTTTGCGAGGCCCGAACATTCGTGATCGTGACAGTCTTAGTTTTTGAGGCATGGGGTTTGGATTGAGCGGATGCCAGATGGAGCATTCCGGCCTGCGGCATGGCTGCGAAAGCGTGCGGTATGGCGGCAACGATGTTGGGAACCACGATCAGCGAGAATAAGAGGGCGACCCGGCAGGTGATTCGCAGGGCCGGCGCCAGCGAGCCGCTGTGCTTTGTTCGAGATGACATGGCGCTCGAATTAAAAGAGAAAATCTCCATATTGTCAAGTTTTTTGCTATAGTCTCTCTGCCATGCCGACCCACCTGATTATTGACGGGTACAACCTATTGGGTGCGCGGGGCGGCTTGCAGGGCAATGTGGAAGCCGCGCGCGAGGCGTTGATTCGAGATCTGGCGGGGTATCGCCGACGCAAAAACCATCCGGTCACGGTTGTATTCGACGGCTGGAAATCAGGGCATCCGATTGAACAGATTGAGCGGCGCGAGGGCATTCAGGTTGTCTTTTCCAGGCAGGGTGAGCAGGCGGATGCGGTGGTCATGCGGTTGGCGGCCCAGTACGGTACGGCCTGCGCGGTCGTCTCGTCGGATCATGCGATCATCAACTTCGCCAGAGGGCGCGGCAGCACGGTGTTGACAGCGGGAGAGTTCGAGACGCGGTTGCAGATGTCGGGAGCGCGGCCTGCGGCGCGTAAGCGGGAGGCCGAAGAGGACGAGCCGGTTCGCCGTGATCCGAAGAAAAAAGGCAATCCGCGAAAGTTGCCGAAGAGCCTCAGGCAGCAGGCGCGGCAGTTGAAGAAATTCTAAGCGTTGTTGAACAGGCGAGGCGCTGCCGCGCCGCTATGTCAGCGTCGCCTGAATCGTCTCGAGTTTTTTCGTGACCTGCATATCGCCATTTTTGAGCGACACGGCATGGCCGTTCTGGCAGACCTGACTGGCGCGTTCGGTCTGGTTGATCTTGAGGAGCGATTCGACGAGCGCGAGGTATGCCGCCGAATAATCAGGCTTGGCTGTGATGCACTGGTCGAGATAGACGGCGGCTTCGTCGAACGCGCCGTCTTCCATGAGAAATTTTCCCAGGCCGAACAGAGCGACTGCGTCGGTCGGGTCCATCTGGACCAGTTTTTTCAGTTGCGCGATCTTCGGATTGGCCATGGCAGAGGACACTCTAGCAAGGGTTGCCGCGCCTTGTCTACGTGAGAACCCCCGTGTTAGATTCGCATATGGCGCGTACCGGCTTTGTCTATCACGCCGATTATCTGGGCCATGACATGGGTCAGGGCCACCCTGAGTCCCCGAAGCGTCTGCGGGCGATCATTGACCGTCTGGAGGAGACCGGACTCCTGCCGACTCTCGTTCGGATTGATCCCACACCGGCCACCGATGACTGGATTACGCAGGTCCACACCCATGCATACGTGCAGACGCTCCGCGCGCGCGCGCCGCATCACGGATATGTCTCGCTGGACTCCGACACGGCGATGGGTCCCGGTTCGTTGAACGCAGCGTACCTCGCAGCGGGCGGTGTGCTCGCCGCGATTGACGCCATCATGGACAAGCGCGTGGAGAATGCGTTCTGTGCCGTGCGCCCGCCTGGCCACCATGCCGAGGCCAACCACGCGATGGGGTTCTGTCTCATCAATAACGTCGCGGTGGCGGCGCGCTACTTCCAGAAACGCTATGGCCTGGAGCGAATCGCGATTGTGGATTGGGATGTGCATCACGGCAACGGCACCCAACACATGTTTTATAAAGACCCGTCGGTGTTCTTCTTCAGCACACATCAGTATCCCTGGTATCCCGGCACAGGCGGGGCCGACGAGCGGGGCGACGGCAAGGGCGAGGGGTACACGCTCAACGTGCCGTGCTCTGCTGGGATGGGCGACCGCGAATATCTCGACGTGTTCAACCGCATCCTGCGGCCCGCGCTCACGATGTATCAACCGGACGCGATTATCATTTCCGCTGGCTTCGACGCGCACACAGACGATCCCCTGGCCGGCATGAACCTGACCGCCGACGGGTATCAGGCGCTGACTAGGGTCGTGCAGGAACTTGCCGGGGAACACGCCGGGGGGCGTGTGCTGTCCTGCCTGGAGGGGGGCTATAACCTTGCGGCGCTGGCCGCCTCCGTGGAAGGACACATTCGTGTGTTGCACGAAGCATGAGCGGTGAGACGCCGCGTCGGACGTGGCGGCACAGGCTGTTACTGGTCTTCGAGTGGAGCACCCTGGCGATCCTGCTGCTCATCGGCGCCGGTGTCTACCTGTTTTATTCCGAACTGCGTCCGATGGTGATCTTCGGTCTGCGACCGGACTTTGCCCAGGCGATTCCCGTCCAGCAAGTGCCGGCGGGCATTCCCAGCCTCAAAGCCGCAGACTGCGGGACGTGCCACAAGGACATCTACGAGGAGTGGAAGACGTCGTATCATGCCAAAGCATACACGGATCCCTTCTTTCGCGCCTACTGGAAGAAAGACGGCGAGGTGTGGATTTGCCTCAACTGCCATACACCGCTGGCCAACCAGCAGCCTGAGTTGATCACCGAGGTGCCCCGTGACCGGGTGGAGAAGGCCGTCAAGATCCCCAATCCGGACTTCGATGCGGCTCTTCGTGAGGAGGGCATCACCTGTGCCGGCTGCCACGTGCGCGACGGCGTGATCCTGGGCCCGTTCGATGATGCGGTGGCGCCCCATCCCACCAAGTTCGACCCGACGTTTCGCACGACCGAGGTCTGTTATCGCTGCCACCAGGTGCCCAAGGGGCCGTTTCAGTTTTACAACGTCGGGCCATGCGGGACGTTTCCTGAATACGAAGGCGCATATTTTACGAAGGAACGAGGGCTGATCTGTCAGAGTTGCCACATGCCGGAAGTCGAACGGCCCATGGCGACGGGCGGGCCGATTCGGAAAGGACGGAAGCACCTCTGGCGGGGCGGGCACGATCCTGAGCAGATCAAGAGCGCGCTGGCCGTGCAACTGGCCGCTGATCCACCGGAGTTGAAACCTGGAACCGCCGCAACCTTCACGCTGACGCTCATTAACGCCGGCGCGGGACACAAACTGCCCACCGGTGACCCAGATCGGTACTTTACCGTAGAATTCCGCGTAGTGGATCGCCAGGGTCGCGTGGTGAAGGAGCAAACGGATTCAATGGGCCGGTGGATTCTCTGGCAGCCGGTGATTGTGGAGTTATACGACAATCGCCTGCCGCCGTTGGCCTCACGAGATTACCGGTTCAGCTACCGGATGCCCGACTCCGATCAAGGGCTCAAATTGCAGGTGTTGGTTCGGTACCATATCCTGACGGACAAGGCGTACCAGACCCTGAAGACCGAGTACGGTTTGCAGGGCGAGCATCCGTACAACTTTACGATCTATGAGCGCGAACTGTCCTTGGGCGCGCCGCTGACGGCGGATGTCATTCCATTGGGCCGACAACCGCTCGCTCCCGCCGACGCATCGTGTGACAAGAAGGGCTAAGTCGCTGATGACGTTCCAGTGCCTCACGGGTTTTTTTGAACGACTGGCCGCGACGTCCAAGCGGCTGGCCATGTTCGACATCCTGGCCGATCTGTTCCGCCAGGCCGATCACAACGACATGGCCCCCATCATCTATATGAGTCAGGGCCGGTTGCTGCCCGCGTTTCATGGTCTGGAAATCGGCATGTCCGACAAGCTCCTGACAAGGGCGCTGGCCGAGGCTGCACAGATTGCTCCAGAGGACGTGCTGGCCCATTTCAAGGAAAGTGGTGATCTGGGCACGACGGCGGAGGCGCTGCTGGCAGGGCGCACAGGCGAGGGGCTGACGGTGACGCAGGTCTATGGCGAGTTGCTCACGATTGCCCGCACGAGCGGGGAAGGGTCGGTTGACAAGAAGCTCTGTAACTTGACGGATCTGTTGTCGGCGTCCTCACCGAGTGAGGCGAAGTACATTGCCCGCTTTGTGATGGGGCGATTGCGGCTCGGCGTCGGCGACGCCACAGTGCTGGAGGCGCTGGCACTTGCCAAGCTGGGCGGACGCGAGTTCAAGCCAGATGTGGAGCGGGCGTATAACCTCTGTTCGGACCTCGGCCTCGTCGGCGAAACGGCCGCCACGGGCGGAGTGATCGCCCTCAGCACACTCACGGTTCGGGTGGGGTATCCGATTCGGATGTCCCTCTGCGAGCGCGTGGCGGAACCGGAGGACATCATCGAGAAGATGGCCGAAAAAGAGACGGGGCCGGGTTCACGAACGAAGGTTCCTACGATCAGGCCTTGCGCCATCGAACCGAAGCTGGACGGGATTCGCTGTCAGATTCACAAAGACGGGGATCATGTGGAGATCTTCTCCCGAAATCTGGAACGGACGACCGCGATGTTTCCTGATCTTGTCGAAGCGGTCAGACGACAGATCAAAGCCCGCCAGATGATTTTTGAAGGCGAGGCGCTGGCGTTCGATGAGGGCACCGGCGAATTGCTCCCGTTCCAGACGACCATTCAGCGCAAGCGCAAGCACGAGGTCATCGCCTACGCCAAGGAGTTCCCGCTCAAGCTGTTTGCCTTCGATCTGTTGTATGTGGATGGGGAGCATTACATGCCGAAGCCGTATCGAGAGCGGCGCATGGAATTACTCGCGCGGATCGCTCCGGGTTCGGTGATTGAGCCGAACGAGGCGGAGGAAACCCAAGACCCGGCGCGGGCGCGGCAGATTTTTGAGACGATCGTGGCGCGTGGGTTGGAAGGGATCGTGGCCAAGCGGCTGGACTCCACCTATACAGCGGGCGCCAGGAACTTCGACTGGATCAAACTCAAGCGCAACTATAAGGGCGAATTATCGGATACGGTGGACCTCTGTCTGGTGGGCTATTTTCGCGGCGGCGGCAAGCGGGCGCGTTTCGGCATTGGGACGGTGCTGGCGGCGGTCTACGATCCCGACAGCGATACCTTCAAGACGGTCTCCAAGGTTGGGACGGGCTTTTCCGATGAGGAATGGGTGGCGTTGCGGGAGCGGCTCGACCGTGTCGCGGTTGCGCATCAGCCGGCTCGTGTGGATTCCAGGATGGAACCGCATGTGTGGGTTCAGCCGACGTATGTCATCACGGTGGCGGCGGACGAGATTACCCGTAGCCCCCTGCACACCTGCGGGGCCGACGCCGACGGAATCGGCTACGCCCTGCGGTTCCCCCGTGCTCAGGGTTTTCTCCGCGAGGACAAGCACCCAGAAGACGCGAACCGCGTCGGCGACATCATCGCGCTCTACAACCTTCAGAAGCGCGTCAAGCTGGAGTAGCGGCATCGTCATCATGGCGACCGGAACAGATCAGGAGCGTCCCAAGGCACGGGTTCCGGCGTCGTGGATTGCGCTGATTGCGCTGGTCGTTGCTGGGGTGATCGGGGCCTTGTCTTGGCTGGGGCCAACCTGGAGACAGGTCAATGCCAGCCTGGACGCCGCTGTCCAGGGGCGCGCGATTGCGGAAGAGCCGGTACTCACCATTCCGGAAGCGATCTTTCCAGAGCGGCGCACCGTCTTGCCCGCTCAGGATTCCCGGACGCAGGCCGTCTCTACGAACCCGGCGGTCGCCCTCGTTCAGATCAAGGATGCCAGGCTGTCCGCGACACTCTCGCTGTTGCAGCGGTGGGGAGTGTTTCGTTCTGCGACGGCAGGTAAATTGGCAGGACGAGATCCCGCTCGCTTAATCCGGCAGTCCGGCTTGCAGTCCGCCAAGCTGCCGGTTGATTGGGAGATGCTGGCGCGGCTCGATTATCCCTGTCTGCTTGACTGGAAGGAGACGGCGGACGCCCCGCCCCATGCTGTTGCGCTGATGAGTCTGAGCGCAACGGAGGCCGTGATCGTCGATCCGCTGATGGGGCAACGTGTCGTGGATCGAACGGATCTGTCGTTGCGTGTGGATGGGGATGCGCTGATTTTGTGGAAGGCCATGCCCGGTATCACGGTGCCGGTACGACCCAGAAAGGGTGCCGATCTCGTGGTGACGGCACTGCAACGAGCGCTCCTCAAGCAGGGTTTCTTGAAGGGGACCGTGACAGGGCGGTATGACGCCCCCACGCGCACGGCTGTGGCCCGGCTCCAGCACGAGTACGGACTGGCGGCGACAGGCGTATTCGGTGTGCGCAGCGCCATGGTGCTGTCCAAGCTGGCGCTGGGGAAGAAGGTGCCGAGCCTCAAGATTGTCCCTGGCGCTCCACGGGAGTCTTTCCCGTGATGTCCCTGTGAGCGGTCGGCCTGGTTCGCGCATATCGGCGACTTTGTGGTAGGGTACAAGGCGCGATGTCAGCCCCATTGACCTGGAATCTCCGTGATCTCCTGGAGAACCCCGTCCGCGATCTGGAACGGCTCCGCCATGAGCTGGACAGCCAGGTCCGGCAGTTCGAAGCATTCCGGGCTCGGCTGTTGCCCGACATGACGTCCGCCACATTTCTCGAGGCGCTGCATCTGGCCGATCTGATCGCGCGGACGACGAGCCGACTGGGCGCTTATGCCCACCTCTGGTTCTCGGAGAACACGAAAGACCAACAAGCGCGCTCGTTCAAATCGCTGGTGGAAGAATTACAGGCGGAACTCGCCAACCGGATGTTGTTCTTCGATCTCTGGTGGCAAGCGCTTGATGATGCACACGCTGAACGGCTGCTGGCTGTGGCGGGGGACTATACCTATCACCTGGAGTCCGTGCGCCGTTTCCGTGCCCATGCGCTTACTGAGCCGGAAGAAAAGATTGTCAACGTCAAAAGCGTCACCGGCCGCCAGGCCATGGTCGGGCTCTACGAGATCCTCACCAGTGGTCTGAGCTATCGCGTGAATGTACGGGGTCGGGTCCGTAGCCTGACCCGCGAAGATTTAATACGGTACATGCGTGATCCCCAAGCCCCTGTGCGCAAGGCCGCCTATCGTGAGTTGTTTCGGGTCTATGCCGCCCATGCCGATGTGCTCAGCGATATGTATAAAACTCTGGCGCTGGATTGGAAACAGGAGAACCTAGGTCTGCGGAAACACCGCTCGCCGATTGGGGTGCGCAACCTGTCCAACGATATTCCTGAAGAGGCCGTGGACGCCCTGCTGAACGTCTGTGCCGCGAATGCCGGTGTCTTTCAGAGCTATTTTGCGCTCAAGGCCAGGCTATGCGGCATCAGGAAGATGAGCCGGTACCATCTCTACGCGCCGGTCCAGGAGCCTGCTAAGCGGTACACGTTTGCGAAGGGAGCGCGTATGGTGCTGGAGGCCTATCGCGGTTTCTCGCCCACACTGGCCGAACATGCGGGCCGCGTGATTGATGAACGCCATGTGGATGCCGCGATCCGTCCCAGCAAGATAGGCGGGGCCTACTGCTACAGCGTGATACCCGGCGAGACCCCCTACGTGCTGGTGAACTTTCAGGGAGATATTCGGGACATCGCCACGCTGGCCCATGAGTTGGGACATGCCGTGCATGGCATGTTGGCTTCCGACCATTCGATCTTCACGTTTCACTCCACGCTCCCGCTGGCCGAGACCGCGTCGGTGTTTGGTGAGCGCATCCTCTCGGATGCACTCATGGCAGGGGAGCGCGATCCATTGGTCAAGCAAAGCCTGCTGGTTCGGCAACTCGATGACGTGTATGCCACCGTGCTGAGGCAAGCGTACTTTGTCCGGTTCGAGCGGGAGGCGCACCGGATCATCGGCGAGGGCGGGACGATGGACGACCTCTGTGGCGTCTATCTGGCCGATCTGCGTCGGCAGTTCGGACGGAACGTGGCGGTCCCGGATGAGTTCCGGTGGGAGTGGCTGGCGATCCCGCATCTGTTTGCCAGCCCCTTCTATTGCTATGCCTACAGCTTCGGCAATCTGCTTGTGCTGGCGCTGTATGGGCTGTACAAGGCGCAGGGCGCCGCGTTTGTGCCGCGCTATCTTGATCTCCTGGCGGCCGGCGGGTCGCGTTCGCCGGAGTCGCTGCTGAAGGACTTTGGCGTGGATATTCGGTCGGAAGCATTCTGGCAGACGGGGTTTGAGACCATCACGGACATGGTGCGTGAACTGGAAGCGACAGCGTGAGGCGTGGCAGGAGCGTGGCGCTGTGGCTCGTGCCCCGTTCGCTAGTGACGCAACTCATGCAGTTGTATGACGTGCCGGATCCCCGCAAGCCGGGCCGCGTGATTCGTGGCTACGACCGTCCCCATGCCCGGCGCACGGCGCGTCTGTGCGCGGCGGTGGCGCAACGGTTGGGACATTCGGCGTCACGCTTGCGGGACTACCAGATTGCCTGTCTGCTGCATGATCTAGGCCGGGCAGGGCTGGACCACACGTTGTTCGGCGCGATCTGGTCATGGGCGCGTCAGAACGGAATTCCGACCAGGCCGCGCGAATGGCGGGCGGCCCATCCTGACACGCCGTATAACCGTGAAACCGATGCGTTTCTGGAACGGTACGCCGGCGACCTCGCCAAGTTGGGCATTCCGCTTGACCAGTGGACCCGCCAACAAGTGGAGATGCGGTTGGGATATGCGCGAAGTCTCTCCCGCCAATTGCGGACTGTTCGGCCCAGACTACGCGAGATGGGTGTAACGTGGGTACCCTGGATGGGGCGGATCATGTTGTACTACTATTATCCCGAGAAACTGAACCGGTCTCCGGCGTGGGTCCGCGAACTGGCCGAAGTGCTGGTGGCCTGTGAGCAGTTCGAAGCCTACAGCAATCGTCAGCGTGGGCAGGACTATTACCGCAGGTCGAAGGAAACACTCTCCGAGGCGTTTGCCTATCTCGACAAGCTGCGGGGGGAGGGTATGCTGAGTCCCCCTGTGGTGGTGGCGCTGCGCGATCTTGCGGCGGAGGGCGTCTTCGACGGCATCCTGGCCGAGGCCCGTGGCGCGGCGTTGGCGCCACGCGAACTCCGGTATTTGCGGGGGTTGCAGACGACATGAGCGTACAGAGTATGCACATGACGCTGAACATGCGTGGCGACGCGCAGATTGAAAACATTACCAGGCGCGTTCAGGATGCAGTCACTGACACGGGGTTGCATGACGGCATTGTCACGGTGTTTATCCGGCACACGACCGCATCAGTCATGGTTATCGAGGACGAACCCGGCATTCGCGCCGATACCACAGCCCTCTGGGACCGGCTGATTCCGGCGGACCCGCAGTTAGAGCACAATACCCGCAATCCCGGCGAGGACAATGGGCACAGTCATCTTCGGGGACACCTGCAAGGCCCCTCAATCACGATTCCATTTTCAGACGGAGCGCTCTTGCTTGGCACATGGCAGCAGATCGTCGTGGTGGATTTCGACACCCGCGCCCGCACACGCAACCTCGTGGTCCAAATCCTCGGCGAGTAGCACGGAGACTGCGATCACGGATACTGGCGAGGGTTGTGGCTCAGGTCTGTGTCTTGCGAACGTTCTTTGGCAGGCGACCAGCGAGGGTCACTCCGGCCAACGCGAGGGCGCCAGCCACCACACCCGCCACAGCGTCCAAGAGCGTGGGGATCCCCATTTCCAAGAGACCGCCCAGCGCGGGGATGGTGCCGGCTTGTTGGGCCAACTCAGCGACCCAGTGAGGCGCGACGGGCATCCCGTGCAGCAGAATGCCCCCTCCCACCATGAACATGGCGGCGGTGCCCACGATGGACAGGCCACGCATCATGGAGGGCGCGATGAGGACGAAGGCCCGACCGATCCCTCGCTGCATGGCGGGGAATCCCCCGTTGCCCTGTTTCCGGCTGAGAGACAGTCCGGCATCGTCCAACTTCACGATCCCGGCCACCAGGCCATAGACCCCAACGGTCATGATGACCGCGATCCCCGCCAGCACGGCGACTTGCGTCCCAAACGCGGCAGTCGCCACCGTGCCCAGCGTGATGACAATGATTTCAGCGGACAGGACAAAATCAGTGCGGATGGCCCCTTTGATGGCGCTGGCCTCAAAGGCGACCATCTCCACGGTCGGGTCTGCCAGGGCCTCTCGCAGATCGGCACGATGCGCCTGTTCTTCAGGCTGGTGTGGCAGTAGTTGGTGGGCCAGTTTCTCCACGCCTTCATAGCAGAGAAACAGGCCGCCGAACATCAGGAGTGGCGTGACCGCCCAGGGCGTGACGGCACTGATGGCTAAGGCCGACGGAACAAGAATCAACTTATTGGTGAACGATCCCTTGGCCACCGCCCACACGACGGGCAATTCACGATCAGCCGTGACGCCTGAGACCTGTTGCGCGTTGAGCGCCAGATCGTCGCCCAATACGCCCGCTGTTTTTTTGGCCGCGACTTTGGTCATGGCGGCGACATCGTCCAGCACGGTGGCGATGTCGTCGAGCAGGGCCAGCAAACTGGTCAACCGTGTGTTCCCTTAACGATGCGTCCGCCCTGGATCACGGACAGGATGTTGGTCGGCTCTTGGAGAAGCGCAATGTCGTCGAGAGGGTTGCCAGCGATGAGGATGAGGTCGGCCTGCTTGCCGATGTCAATCGTGCCGATCTCGCGCTCCAGACCAAGCAGCGTCGCAGCGGAGGCCGTGGCGGCCTGGATCGCCTGCATGGGCGTCATGCCGAATTCCACCATACGGCGCAGTTCCTGGGCGTTGCGTCCGTGCCGGTTGAAGGGCGTTCCGGCGTCGGTGCCCATCGCAATCCGCACACCGGCCTTCACGGCTTTGCGAAACGTCTGTTTCTGCGCGCCCCCCATGGCGAGGCTTTTTTGCAGGGCGTAGTCCGGCATCCCACCCTGTCGCCCCATTTCACAACCTGACTGGATGGCCGATAACGTGGGCACGAGAAATGTGCGGTGTTTGAGAAATAATGCAATCGCTTCGTCGTCCAGCAACGTGCCGTGCTCAATGGAATGGACACCGGCGCGGAGGGCGTTCTTCATCCCGACAGCACCGTGCGCGTGAGCCGCCACGCGCCGACCCCCTCGTACCGCCTCGTCTACGCCGGCCTGCAGTTCGTCGAGTGTGAGCTGCGCTGTGCCAGTCGAGACGCCGGGCGTCAGGACGCCGCCAGTGGCGATGAATTTGATAACGTCGGCGCCGGCCCGGATTTGCTCGCGCACTGCCTTGACGACATCGTCCACCCCATCGGCCTGCCGACCGATAAACCAAGCGTGCCCGCCGGTCATGCAGATCACCAAACCGGCATTGAGGGTGCGGGGGCCTGGGATGATCCCGGCACGGATGGCGCGTGCTATAGCAATGGAAATATGGTCGCGGGACCCCACGTCGCGCACGGTCGTGATGCCCCCATCCAGCGTGGCTCGCGCGTGTGTGACAGCCTTGATCGCCGTCGTCGTGGGGTCGTCTTGTTCCAGCGAACGGATGGCGTCAGCACTCGCGTCCAGGCAGTAATGGACGTGGCAGTCAATCAGGCCCGGGAGAAGCGCCGTCCCCTCTCCTTCAATGATCCTGGCGCCCTTGGGAATGTTGAGCCGGGCGTCGGAGCCGATTGCGCGGATGCGCCCGTCTTCGATAACGACCGTGGCATGTTTGGCTTTGGCGCCCGTGCCGTCAATCACGAATGCGCGTCGGATGACCAGCGCACGAGTTGCAGGGGAGGGCGCCATCACGACGTCCGTCAGACGTTGAGCGCCGCTTGGACGGCGGCAACGTGGCCGTCCACCTTCACCTTGCGGAAGATGGTTTTGATCTTGCCGGCCTTATCAATGAGAAATGTGCTCCGCTCGATGCCCCAATAGACCTTGCCGTACATGTTTTTTTCCTTGTAGACGCCGTAGGCTTTCGACATCGCGCCCTCTTCATCGCACAGCAAGGAGAATGGCAGGCTGTACTTCTTCATGAACTTGGCGTGGGAGGCCGCGTCGTCCATGCTGACCCCCAACACGACGGCGTTGGATGCCCTGATAGCCGCGATTGCATCCCGAAATCCGCAGGCTTCCTTGGTGCAGCCAGGCGTGTCGTCCTTGGGATAGAAATACAGCACCACCTGTTGACCCTTCAGGCTGGCCAGGGTGACTTTCTGCCCGTTCTCGGTCTTCAGCGAAAAGGCCGGCGCCTTGCCGCCGACCATCAATTCAGTGGCCATGGGGTGGTTCTCCTGTCAGGTGCGCATCATATCTGGTTGGAGCCGCACACTGTCAAGACACGGCAGGAAACGTCACGGTGAAGGTGGCGCCGTGGCCGACTCTGCTCTCGACGGTGACCTTGCCGCCGTAGTTGGTCACAAGATCGCGGACGATATGGAGGCCCAAACCCGTGCCCTGCCCTTGATCTTTGGTGGTGAAGAACGGATCGAAAATGCGAGTGAGATTTTGAGGAGCGATCCCGGGGCCGCTGTCCTGGACGGTTGCGCGGATCATGCCATGGTCGCTGGTGGTGGTCAGCGTCAAGATGCCCTGCCCCTCCATGGCCTGGACAGCATTGGTGATAAGGTTCACGAAGACTTGGAGCAGTTCGTCGGTTTTCCCACGAATCGGTGGCACGGCGCCGTATTGTGTGAGGACCTGGACCTCATCAAGGACGGTTGCTCGACGGGCCATCTTGACCGCGTCGTCCAGCGTGTGATTGAGATCAACGTCGTCCAGATCCTGTGTTTGAGGGCTTCTGGCAAAAGCGTTCAGGCCCTGGACAATCGAGGCGATGCGCCGTGCCGCCGCGATGATCTCGTCGAGGTATTCACGGATGACCGCCGGTCTGATTTCGTCCCGTAAGTGTTCCGACAGTCCGGTAATGGTATAGAGGGGATTGTTGATTTCATGGGCGACGCCGGAGGCCAGGGTGCCGATGGACGCCAGTTTATCGGCCTGGATCAACTGACTGCGCAAATCCCGTTCGTGCTGTGCGAGCTTCCAGAGGAGGAGCGCTGAGGTCCCGCCCATGACCTCGGCATGGGGCGGGACCTGCGCCAGCAGGCGCGCCCGCACGACAGGATTGCCGGTCACGTCTACGATTAAGGTGGCGCGATCCTCGGCGATGAGAGCAAACGCGTCGGTGTCCGTGCGAATCCCGCGCGACCGAGCCACGCGCATACCGGGCGCCTCGTGATTGGCGTCTGCGACCCCCACGATCTCAATGCCGGGGCTCTGGGTCAACAACTCAAGCAGCGCGGTCCCTCCTTGACCCGCCCCTACGAGGATGAGGCGAAGAGTCGCTGGCGCGCCGTTCATAGACTGCGTACCCTAGTGGTCGTGTTGCAACGCCAGCCGTTTCTCCATCGCCCGCTGAACGGTCGCCAGCAATTCGTCCGTCTCCACCGGTTTCACCAGGTAGCTAAAGACGCCGCGATTCAACAAGTCTGTCGCCATTTTCTGGTCTGGAAAGCCCGTGACCACGATGATCGGCACCGACGGATACTGTTGCTGGAAGAAGGCAATGGCCTCCAAGCCGTTGATCTTGGGCATTCGAATGTCGCAGAGAATAATGTCCAGCATGAGCATGTTGTCGTCGGAGCCGATGACCGCAATCCCCTCACCGCCGTGCTCGGCTTCCACCACGTCATAGCCCGCTTTGGTCAGCGTCAGACGCATCACTTTTCGGATCGTGTCCTCATCATCCACGATCATGACCCGGCCGTTACCCGGTCCGTCCTTTGTGTGTAATCCCCAAGGCATCGTGTCCTCCTTTCGTTCGGACGTGAGTCGAAGAGTAGAACAAGCGCATTGTGCGCCTCGCACCGTGAAATGGCAAGACGGGAAGTGATGGCGTCATTCCCACGGACGTGGGAATCCAGCACTATCGGACAAGATGGTTCCCCGCTTTCGCGGGGATGACGGAGAAGGCGCGGGGATGACGAATTTTACCCACTCACTTTGGAGAAGACCCCGAAAAATAGGAGTGGTGGGCGGCGGCGAGGGCCTGTCCGGTCTGCGTCGTCCAGCCATGTCGGTGAAAGATCTGTTCCAAGGCTGAGAGCAGTGTGACGACGTGCGCGTGCCTCGACGATTCGCCCATCAACCCAATGCGCCAGACCTTTCCGGCCAACGGGCCGAGTCCCCCGCCAATCTCAATGCCGAACTCGGTGAGCAGCGTTTTTCGCACGACAGTCTCGTCCACGCCAGATGGAATCTGTACGCAATTCAACATCGGCAGGCGGTGGCCTGCCTGGGCCTGTGGTTCGCAGCCAAGTGCCGCCAGTCCGGCCATCAACGCGGTGCTGTGGCGGCGGTGGCGGGTAAAACGCGCGTCCAGTCCTTCCTCCACCACGAGCCGTAGGGCTTCGCGTAGCGCATAGATCATGCTGATAGGCGCGGTGTGGTGGTACGCGCGTTTGCCGTCGGTCCAGTAGTCCGCGATCATCGTCATGTCCAAATACCAGCTTTGGACTTTCGTCTTTCGCGCCGTGAGCGCTTCCAGTGCGCGGGGGCTCAATGTCAATGGCGCGAGGCCGGGCGGACAGCTCAGACACTTCTGCGTCCCGCTGTAGCAAGCGTCAATGCCCCAGGCATCCACCTGTACAGGGACACCAGCAAGCGACGTCACGGCGTCCACAATGAGGAGCGCTCCGTGTCGTCGGCACAATGCGCCGATGTCTGCCATCGGTTGATGAGCGCCGGTGGACGTTTCAGCATGAACCAGCGCGACGGCCTTGACCGTGCCGGCTTGTGTGAGCGCATCGTCCAATTGTTGGAGGTCAATAATGTGTCCCCATGGCGCAGTCATCGTGATGGGCTTGCCACCGGCTCGTCCCACCACGTCGGCCATACGCGCGCCAAACACACCGTTCACGCCGACAAGGACTTGCTCGCCAGGTTCAATGAGATTCACCAGCGCTGCTTCCATACCGGCTGAGCCGGTTCCAGAGACCGCAATGGTAAAGGGGTTCTGCGTCTCAAAGACGGCTCGCAGCAAGGTCTGCACCTGGTTCATGATCGCCAGGAATTCAGGGTCCAGGTGTCCCAGGAGCGGCGTACTCATGGCACGGAGCACACGCGGGTGAACCAGGCTGGGGCCGGGTCCCAGCAAGAGCCGTGAGGAGGGCGTCAGTTCTGAGATGGAGTCGAGCATGAGGCGCTCATTATACTCATTTCAAGGCTGTCTGGCACAAGGAAATACGGCGCAGGTTGGTGCTATACTCCCGCTCTATGTCCGACCTTCCCCCCGAAACGATCCAGGAAGCCCCCTCCGTTTCCGCCCAGCCTGCGGCGCTTTCTCCATGGGTGACCGCCGCCTGTGGAGCATGTGTGAGCCTGTATCTGGGATTCGTGTTCTTCACTGCGTCTCCATCGCCGCTGGACCGTTTTGAATATCCGGAGGAATCGCTTGAACGGCTGGTGACCCGCGAAATGGACCTGCGCGCGGCTGTTCGGCAGGCGCCGGAATGGAAGCAAGCCTTGTATACGACGTTCTCTGGTGGCGATGACACCCTGACGGACGCGATTGCGTGGTATGACGAGCTCATCGGCGTCAGCCAGTCGCCCGTGGCGCCACTCTATCGTATTGTGCTGTTGGCCGAAGACGGGCAGCACGACCGTATCAACGTGACAGTGGTGCCCTGGGAGTTTCAGGGCGAAGAGGCCTACCGGATGGCGCAATGGGTCCGGGCGGGCTATCTGGAGCGCGATCTCGATCAGGATCGTGCGCGGGCCTTGCTGATGGAGATCCGCTCCGACCTGACGCCGGACTGGATGGCCGATACCCTCGTCGCGCGTGTGGCGGCAGCGGCCGGTGAGCAGACGGCTCAGAAGGAGGCCGAATTGGCCATCCGTGCGCGGGGGGACGAGTTGCTGAACCGGTGGATCCTGTTGAGCACCATCCATCTGGTCTTGCTGGTCGTCGGCGTGGTCGCGATGGGCCTCATCATGGCGCGGCGGCTGTCCGTTGTGGCTGGAGAGGCGCCGTTTCCGCCAGCCTGGACGGCTCAGGACGGCTACGGCTTGTTTCTACGGGGCGTCTTTGGGTTCCTCCTCATCGGGATCTTGACGGCGCTGCTGTTGCCGCCGGTGTCTCCCTATGCCGGTATTGGGACATTGGCGGCAGGCATCCCGCTGCTGTGGTGGCTCCATCGGTATCTCTTGGTCCGGAATCTGTCCTGGGCTACGACGTTCGGGCTGAGGCTGTCGTCGGGAGGACGGGGGCGGGTGATCGGGGCGACGTTCGTGGTGATCGGCCTCTCGATGCTCGGCGAAGCGGCGATTCTGCTCGTCAGCCAGGTGTGGCATTACCAGCCCCATTGGACCGACGGGCTCTTGGAAAGCCTGTTGTGGGGACCGCCGTGGCTCGCGGCCTGTGACATCTTCGACAGTGCGGTGTGGGCCCCGCTGATTGAGGAAGTGGCGTTTCGCGGGGTGCTGTACGCGACCCTGCGGATCACGATGGGGGTCTGGCCGGCGGTGAGTGTGAGTGCGGGCATTTTTGCCGTGGTGCATGGATACGGCGTGCTCGGCTTCGCCTCGGTCTTCTGGAGCGGACTTCTCTGGGCCGTGGCCTACGAGCGGACGCGCAGCCTCCTGCCCGGCATCCTCGCCCACATGGTCAACAACCTCCTCGTCTCCGCAGAATTCATCTGGCTGCTGCGGCTGTAAGGCCTTATCGTTCCCTCGCCCTCTGAAACCACTATGTCTCTTCACCCTGAGTTTCCAACCTCGCCATACGCGCCGCTGATCCCCGACCATCGGTGGTTCCCGGCCGATGAAACCCTCCGCAGCACGGCCTACGAGAAGCTGCTGCCGCCACTCGCGGCAAGTTTTACGGAGTACAAAAGCAAATCATGATGACGCTCCGCCAACTCGCCGCTGAACCGCCCACGCTGCCCACGCAAACAGCGTGGTATCTGACCGATCTTGCCGAGGCCAGAGGCAAGCAGGAATTGTTCATCCGTCAGTCGCCGCAGAAACTGAAGGCATTGCGCGAGCACGCGCTCATCGAGAGCGCCGTATCGTCCAACCGCATTGAGGGTGTGGAGGTGGATCAGTCCCGCATTGCCACGCTCCTCTTCGGCAAATCCGCCTTGCGCGACCGAGACGAGGAAGAAGTGCGAGGCTATCGTGACGCGCTGAGGCTCATCCATGAAAACGGCGCGAAGCTGCCCATCTCCGAAGCGACCATCAAAACCCTCCACAAACTGTCGCGTGGCGATATTTGGGATGCCGGGGCGTCAGCTTGGACTTGATCCGTCAGGTACTGAAGACCATGCGGAAGGAGAAGCGAGTTGAATGCTTAGGGCGCGGCCAGAACGCGGAATGGCGCAGGACCGGGCGATGGGAAGCGGAATTGGGCGACCCACCGGATCGCCCCTACGAAGAACGGTTCTCCATCTGTGTAGGGGCGAGGCGGTGCCTCGCCCGGTCAAGAACAAGGTTCCTGACACCTTTTTGCCTTCCCTGGATTCCCGCTTTCGCGGGAATGACGAGCCACGCGGGAATGACGAGCCATAGGGGTCACAGGCTGGCGACTGCCGAATCACTCCAGAAACCGAAAAAGAGCTGAGGCATGGCCAGACCACACGACAGCGAGAAATACGACCTCTCCGACGCCGAGAAGCGCGATCTCATCAAGCTCATCAAGGAGGGCAAGCCGCTCCCGGAGAAATACCGCTCACAAAGAGCCGAACCTCCTCGAACAAATCGCCTACCGCGACACCTGGGGGCGCGGCGCAGATTCCTTCATCGCCATGATCTACGAACGCCTCATCCTCATGCGCGATTTGATGCACAGCGACGGCAGCATCTACGTCCATTGCGATTGGCGGGTAACATCGGCAATTCGATACATTCTCGAAGAGGTGTTTGGAAAGGAGCGATTGCTTAACGAGATCGTTTGGAAACGAACCGTCGCCCACTCTGACAGCAAACAGGGTGGGGCGTCCTACGGTCGTTTGCATGACACCATCTGGTTCTTTTCCAGATCGGACAGTTACACATGGAATCAACAACACACGCCTTACTCCCAGAACTATATCGACGAAAACTACCGAATGAGAGATGAAAGCGGACGAGCGTTTCAACCGGACAACCTCACCGCCGCGAAACCGGGCGGAGACACGTCTTACGAATGGAAGGGATACCGCCTGAAGCCTGGTCGGTATTGGGCATACTCGCGCGCCAACATGGAGAAGTTCGAGCGGGAAGGCCGCTTGTATTACACAAGCTCAGGGCTTCCTCGCTACAAGCGGTATTTGGATGAGATGCCGGGTCTTGCGATCCAAGATATGTGGACTGACGTCGCCCCACTGAGTTCTCAAACGCACGAGAGGCTAGGATATGCGACCCAAAAACCCGAAGCCTTGTTGGAGCGAATTATCAAAGCCAGCAGCAACGAAGGCGATTTGGTGGCGGACTTTTTCTGCGGCAGCGGCACGACCGCCGCCGTGGCCGAAAAGCTCGGGCGTAAGTGGATCGCCACCGACCTCGGCAAGTTCGGCATCCACACCACGCGCAAGCGGCTGATTCAGGTGCAGCGCGCGTTGAAGGCCGGCGGCCAACCGTTCCGCGCCTTTGAAGTCCTGAACCTCGGACGCTACGAGCGCCAGGCCTATCTCAACGTCGGCGGGCGCTTGAGCGGCAAACAAAAAGAGCAAGCGCTGGCGCAGAAGGAGCGCGAGTTCCGTGACCTGATTCTGCACGCATACAAAGCGGAGCCTTATGGGAGCGCGGGCGTCTCGCCCGCATCATCACCGCATGGCGGGCAGGATGCCCGCGCTCCTTTATCACACGACGAATTTTTCCATGGCAAATTGAACGGGCGGCTGGTGGTGGTTGGGCCGATCAACTTGCCGGTCGGTCGGCTGTTCGTAGAGGAAGTCATCACGGAATGCCGCAAGCGCGGGGCGTCGCGCGTAGACGTGCTGGCCTTCGAGTTCGAGATGGGCTTGTTCCCCGCCGTGCTGGAAGAGGCCAAGGGCAAGGGCATCGACCTCGTGCCCAAACAAATTCCGCCGGAAGTGTTCGACAAACGCGCCGTGGAAAAAGGCCAGGTGGTGTTTTTCGACATTAGCTTCATCGAGGCCATACCTCGGTATGCCCAAAAAGATAAATTCACCGTGCAAATCGAACTGGCCGATTTTTCCGTCTACTACACGCAGGGGCTGGTGGATTCGATCGCGGCTGAACTGAAGGAAGGCAAAAGCGAAGTGGTCTGTGAGTCAGGCAAGCTCCTCAAGATCAGCAAGGACAAGCAGGGCGTCGTGACCCGTGACGTGTTGACGAAGCAATGGACCGACTGGGTGGACTACTGGGCCGTGGATTTCAATTATGAAAGCCGAAAGGAGATCATCAAGGTCTCGCGCGGCACCGGCCTGAGCGGTGTACAGGGCTTTCTCCCAGGGCAAGAACCGTCACAACGTGAGTTGGAGCTGCCCGCCGACGACTTCGAGGAACGCTGGACGGGCGCCTATATCTTCGAGAACGAATGGCAGAGCTTCCGCACACGCCAGAGCCGCGATCTTGAATTGACGACTGCGACCCACACCTACGCAAAAGCCGGTCGCTACATTATCGCAGTGAAGGTGATTGATATTTTCGGCAACGACACGATGACGCTCGTGCCAGTGACGGTGGGATGACCGGAACGCGAAAAGAAGAAAGTAATTAGGGTCAGACTCGACTTTTCAGAGCTACGCATTCCCTCTACTTCGAGACTATCAGAAAATCGAGTCTGACCCTAATTACTCTCATCTAGAGTTCTTCAAACCGCATCTGTCTCACCTCTTGTAGTACGATTGCCCGTGTCATAGTGGCCCTCCTTGAGGGAGCACCCTAAACCGGACAGATCACATGCTACATAAACCGGACAGATGATGTGCTATCTACAGCGAGGGTGAAAATACTTGACACGTCTTTGAAAGGGCGAGAGAATCCCCGTTGTTTTCTGAAATTCAGCGACCGTGCTATACAGAACGGTATAATCATAGTTAGCCGTCTCGATGCAAAGGTGGTAGCATTTCGCCATGATTGACTGGTCCTCTTGTCTGGTGGTTGAGCGCGACGCGGAACGTGTCAGTGGAGCTTGGGTGTTTCGCGGCACCCGCGTGCCGGTAGCAGCCTTGTTCGAGAATCTTGAGGACGGCGCTCTCGTCTCAGAGTTCGTAGAATGGTTCCCGGGCGTGACGCTGGAACAAGTACGCTCCGTCCTGGAGCACGCCGCGCGGAGTGCGTTGGCTCCAGCGTAAGTGCGCGTCCTTTTCGACCAAGGCGCTCCCGTTCCGTTGCGTCAATCGCTGACGCAGCATCAAGTGATGACCGCTTACGAACGTGGGTGGTCAAAGCTCAAGAACGGTGAGTTGCTGGACATAGCCGAAAAGGAAGGGTTTGAGTTGCTCATTACAACCGACCTCAACCTCAGGCATCAACAAAATCTCCAAGCGCGGCGCATTGCAATCATTGTACTCTCCACGCCGAGCTGGCGGCGCATACAACGCGCTATTCCGGCGGTTGTTCAGGCCGTGGATGCCGCTTCCCCAGGAAGCTATGTGCAGGTGGAGATTCCGTGAAAGAGACGGCTAACATCGCGCTGCGGGGAGTAATTAGGGTCAGACTCGACTTTTCAGAGCTACGCATTCCCTCTACTTCGAGACTATCAGAAAATCGAGTCTGACCCTAATTACTCGGTCATTCCTCTGGCCTCCGGCTCAGAAAATAGAAATGATTCGTCGGCCCCTTGCCATGGCCGATGGCCAGGCCGTGGCGAATGGCTTCTGTCGTATAGGACTTGGCGGACGTGACGGCCTGGCTGAGGGGTTTGCCGAGCGCGAGGTGCGCGGCGATGGCTGAGGCATAGGTGCAGCCGGTGCCGTGGGTATGCGGCGTGTTGATGTACTCGCTTGTGAAGACCTCGAAAAATTGCCCGTCGTAGAGCAGATCGGCGCCCTTGTCCGACAACAAGTGCCCGCCTTTAATCAGCACATGCCGGCAGCCCATCTTGAGAATGATCTTCGCGGCTTTGCGTGCGTCGGCGAGGGTGTGAATTTCAATGCCGGAGAGTTGTTGCGCCTCGTGGATGTTCGGCGTCACGACGAGCGCCAGCGGAATCAGCTTCTTCATGACGGCTTCGATGGCGTCGGGTTGTAATAAGGCATGGCCGCTTTTGGAGATCATCACGGGGTCCACGACGAGGTTCGTCACGTTCTGCGGCTTGAGCAGTTGGGCCACGACCGTCACGATCTCCGCCGACGAGAGCATCCCGGTTTTGACCGCTGCCACGTCGAAGTCGTCGAACACGGCGTCAATTTGCGCCGCGATGATGGACACCGGCAGATCAAAGATGTCGGTGACTTCCTCGGTGTTCTGGGCCGTGATCGCTGTGATGGCTGACATGGCAAACACGCCGTTGGCCGACATCGCTTTAATGTCCGCCTGAATCCCCGCGCCCCCGCCGGAGTCCGAGCCTGCAATGGTAAGAACTTGTTTCATCGCGTCCTGTATTGAAAACAACCTACCACGTGATCGTCCACCATGCTGGTCGCCTGCATATGCGCGTCGAAGTTCTTGAACATCTTGTTTTTTCCCTTTACTGCTTCATCCTGTTTGTGGCCGCGTGATTCCAATTGTGGGGTGGCGGCGCATGGGACCCGTCCGCCGTCTTTGTAGGGGCGAGGCGCTGCCTCGCCCTCTTGTGGGCGACCCATCGGGTCGCCCCTACGCGACAGCCCCCCATCTTAATTTCTTAGATCGGCCAGGATTCTTCGTTCCACGCCATCTCCCAAAACATCCACTCGTACCGCGAGCTGATGAGGAACGCCTGTTCCAGCCGCAGCTTGTCGACCGCGCTGGTTTTTTTTGCCCAGGCGTCCACCCGCGAGCGCATCCACGCGGCCACCTCCGCGAACTCCGGCGAGGCGTAGAGCAACAGCCAGTCACGGTAGGGGTGCGTCTTGTGAGGCGCGCCCTTGCGCAGCAGGTGTTGCCCCACCACGCAATAAATCCAGGCACAGGGCAAGGCCACGACGGCGGCGTCCAGCGCCGAGCCGTCTTGGGCGACCTGGAGCATGTGCCGCGTGTAGGCATAGTTTGTCGGGGACATGGGCACCCGCGACATGTCTTTGCGCGTGAGCTTCCAGCGCGCGCCGTAGGTCTCGTGGAGCGAGCGCTCGACCACCAGTGTTTCCTCAGCGAGCGCGGCAAATCTTGTCGCTGAGTCTGTATCCGGCGCTTTCTCCGACGCGATGGCGAAGACCTGCGCGAGATCATTGAGAAACAGCGCGTCCTGGAGGATGTAGTATTTGAATTTCCGTTCCGGCAGGGTGCCGTTGCCCAGCCCCACGACAAACGGGTGCGTGAACTGAGCGGCCCAAATCGGCTCGGCGGCTGCTTGCAACTGTCGGCTGAAGGTCATCGCGGATCCTTAATTCTTGGCGAGACGATTGATGCCGTCGAGAGCCGCTGTGCGGTAACACTCCGCGAGGGTTGGGTAATTGAAGACATTATGGACGAAGAAATCCACCTTGCCCTTGTAGGTCAGCACGGCCTGGCCGATATGCACCAGTTCCGTGGCGCCCTCGCCGATGATGTGGACGCCCAGCAGATCCATGTTGTCTCGGTGGAAGATGAGCTTGAGCAACCCTTCGAAGTCGCCGACAATCTGGCCGCGCGCGATCTCCTTGTAGAAGGCCCGCCCCACTTCATAGGGCACGTTGTCCTGGGTGAGTTCTTCCTCGGTCTTGCCCACCGTGGAGATTTCAGGAATCGTATAGATGCCGTAGGGGATGACTTTCGGCAGGGCGGACTGCTCTACCTGAAAGGCATGGCAGGCCGCCAAGCGTCCCTGTTCCATGGATGTGGAGGCGAGTCCTGGAAAGCCGATCACGTCGCCGGCCGCGTAGATATGAGGGAGCTCGGTCTGGTAATGCGCATTCACCGTGATCTGTCCCAGCTTGTCCGTGGCAAGCCCAATGGCGCCCAAGTTTAGTTCGTTCGTGTTGGCCATACGGCCCATGCAATAGAGCAACATGTCCGTGACCACGGTCTTCCCGCTCTTGAACGTGGCGACGACCCGGCCCCTCTGGTTCTCTTCGACCCTGTCGAGGTGTTCCCCGATCTTCATGGTCACCCCGTTGGCCCGCATGTGATAGATCAAGGCCTGGACGATTTCCTGATCCACGAACCGGAGCAACTCATTTCGCGTATCGCACAGCGTCACTTTGATCCCGAAGGCGGCGAACATGGAGGCGTACTCGCAGCCGATCACCCCGCCCCCGACCACGGTCATCGTTTTCGGGAGCGCGTCGGTCGAGAGGATCGAATCGGAATCGCAGATGGTCTTGTCGTTGAACGGAATCATATCGTTCCGGCGCGGACGCGAGCCGGTGGCGATGATGATGAATGGGGCTATGAACCGGTCTGTTTGGCCGTCCTGTTTGGTGACCTGCACCGTGTGGGAGTCCAGAAACGAGGCGGTGCCGGTGATGATCTCCACGTCGTTGCGTTCGAGCTGATTGATGATCACGTCCAGCTCATGCTTGATGACCAGGTCTTTTCTGGCCATGAGGTCGTTCATGGTGAAATTCTTCTTGAGTGAATAGGCGATATTGGGGAAGGAGCGCAGCTTGAACCCATGCAGATAATAGATCGCGTCCTTGAGGGTCTTACTGGGGAGTGTGCCGGTGTTGACGGACGCGCCCCCGATGGCCGAGTGTCTCTCAATGACGGCCACGCGCTTGCCCAGCTTGGCCGCCTGGATAGCGGCCTTCTGGCCGGCGGGGCCGCTTCCGATGACGACGAGGTCAAATTCACGCATGGGGGATGGCGAGCATCAGTACGTGAATCCTCCCATAGAGCCGAGCGGCGGGAGGGGCATGGGCAGACCGGCGGCTTTCCGTGCTGCGTGAAAGGCGGCCTCCATATCCGGCATGGAGGCCATCTCCGGCACGATTTGCAAATATCGGACGACATTGTTCTTGTCCAGCACCATGACGCTCCGGGCCAGGACGCGCATGGAGGGAACCAGTAGGCCGTGGGCCTTTCCAAAGTCTCCACCCTGATAATCCGACAGGAACGTCACGTTGGCGATTTGTGCTGATTCTGCAAAGCGTTTCTGCGCAAAGGGGGTGTCCATACTGACGGTCATAAGCTGCGCGTCCTGGTCGAGGTTGGCGTTTTTCTCGCTCAGGTAATGGGTCTGTTGTTCGCATACCGTGGTATCCAGCGACGGGACGACGCTGACGATTCTGACCCGGCCCTTGCTGTCCCCAAGGCTGACAAGCGTGAGATCGGTCGCGGCCAACGTGGCATCCCGGATGTGGTCGCCGACTGTGATTGGCGTCCCGTCAAGTGTGAGGGGCGAGCCTTGGAAGGTAATCGTGTGGCCGGTCCCGGCGACCGCGTTGCCCTTGGAAACAGGCAGATCCTTGTACATGAAGCCGCCGCCGCAGCCGGTCAACAGCATCACAAGGGCTGCGATGGGTGATGTGAGATGCCGGAGCTTCATAGGATGTCTCGTGTGTGCTGCTAGGCCCGTTGTCGTTATAGCCTGTGGGTCAGGAAAGGTCAAGGCAGGAGACCTTCCGCAATCAGCGGACGACGCAATTCACTCACGCCATGTCACGCCACGACGAGCAAGGTTTCGTTGGTCTTCACGTCATCGCCGGCCGCAACGGCGAGCGTTTTCACGGTCCCGGCAATCGGGGCTAGCACCTGGCTTTCCATCTTCATCGCTTCGACGATGAGCAGAAGGTCACCGGCCTTGACGACCTGACCCTCCGTCACCAGGACCTTGATGACCTTGCCCGGCATGGCGGTGGCCACGTCGCCTGGGCCTTTGGGCCTGGGCCTCCTGGGTGTCTTGGTATTGCCAATCTCCGACGATTCCGGCACGCCGGTCAGCACCTCGACCAGCGGTTCCAGATGGACTTCTTCCAGCCGGTCGTTGACCTTGATGTAATAAGGTTTCTTCCCGTCGGCCTTCCGGCCCGATCCCGCTACCTCGATATGATAGCTTTCGCCGTGAACCGTGATGTTGAATTCCAGCGGCGCGAGTTTCAATTCATGGGCGACGGCCGGCCCTTTGGTCGGCAGGGGCGCGAGCGGCTCCGGTTTGAGTTCTCCCCGTGCGCGCTCGTCGAAAAAGTCGGCGGCGACGTTCGGAAACAGCGCGTAAGACAGGATGTCATCCTGGTTGTGTGTTTTCGCCGAGATTTCGCGGGTGGCCTTCGGCAGTTCCGGTTCCAGAAGATCGGCGGGGCGTCCCTCAATGACAGGGTCATCGCCGAGTGCCTTGGCGCGGATCGCGTCGTCTACATCGCCGGGCGGCGCGCCGTAGAGTCCCTTGAGATAATTGCGCGTCTCGGTTGTGACCACCTTGTACCGTTCGCCGGTGAGCACGTTCAGCGTGGCCTGGGAGCCGACGATTTGGCTGGTTGGGGTGACCAAGGGTGGATAGCCGAATTCTTTCCGTACCAACGGGACTTCTTCCAGCACCGCCTTGATCTTATCCAGGGCGTTCTGTTCGGCGAGTTGTGCCGCCAGGTTGGACAACATGCCGCCGGGAATTTGCGAGATGAGAATTTCGGAATCCACGCCAGAGAAATCGCTTTCGAACTGGCAGTACTTTTTCCGAGCGTTCCGGAGCACGTCGGCGACGGGCGGAAGCGTCGCCAGGTCAAGGCCGGTGTCGTAGGGCGTCCCTCGCAGCAGCGCAATGAACGATTCGGTCGGCGGGTGCGAGGTGCCCCCGGATAAGGGCGACAGCGCGGTGTCCAGCATGTCGAGTCCGCCGATAATCGCCATCAGGGCGCTGGTCGAGGCCATGCCTGAGGTGTAGTGGCTGTGCAGATGAATCGGCACGCGCACAGCGGCTTTGAGGCCCCTGACGAGCTGATAGGCCTCCATCGGCGCCAGCAGTCCCGCCATGTCCTTGATGCAGAGGGTGTCGGTGCCGAGATCCTCCAGGCGCTTGGCCAGATCAATGAATTTGTCCAAACTATGCACGGGGCTGGTGGTGTAGCAGATCGAGGCTTCAACGTGCTTCTTGACCTTCCTCGCTGCGGCGATGGGCGCGGTCATGTTGCGAATGTCGTTCAGGGCATCAAAGATGCGGAAGACGTCCACACCGTTGGTGGCCGCCCGCTCGACGAAGGCGTTCACCACGTCATCGGCATAGTGGCGATAGCCGACCAGGTTCTGGCCACGCAACAGCATTTGCAGGCGTGTTCGGCGCATCACGCGCTTGAGCGCACGGAGTCGTTCCCAGGGGTCTTCCCTCAGAAACCGCAGACAGGTATCGAAGGTGGCGCCGCCCCAGACCTCCAGCGACCAGAACCCGATTGCATCCAGCTTGTCGGCGACATCCAGCATGTCCTCCGTTCGCATCCGCGTGGCTAGTAACGACTGGTGCCCATCGCGCAGAGCCACGTCCGTCAGCAGGACTTGCTTGGCCGGCGCGGCGTCGAGTTCAAAGGGCGTCACGCGATTACAGTCCTTCGTAGGCGACGATGGCGGCGGAGATGGCGACAACCAAATCCTCCGGCTCGGAATAATCAGGGTAATTAAATAGATCCGGGTGTGTCTCCAGATAGCTCGTATCAAATCGTCCGGCCTGGAAATCCGGTTCTTCCATGATCCGCATCATAAAGGGGATCGTCGTCTTGACGCCCCGTAGCACAAATTCCTCCAGCGAGCGGTGGGCGCGACTCACGGTTTCATTCCAGGTGCGGCCACGCACAACCAGTTTGGCCAACAGGGCGTCGTAATAGGGTGGAATCGTATAGTCCTTGTAGGCCATGCCGTCAATGCGGACGCCGATGCCGCCCGGCGAATAATAGGCCGACACGGTGCCGGTGCAGGGCCTAAAATTGTTGCGGGGATCCTCGGCGTTAACCCGACATTGAATCGCGTGGCCTTGAAGCGTCACGTCTTGCTGGCTAAATTCCATGGGCTGTCCTGCCGCGATTTCAATCTGCGCGCGCACGAGGTCAATGCCCGTGATCTGCTCCGTGATGGTGTGCTCCACCTGAATGCGGGTATTCATTTCAATAAAGTAGAAGTTGCGGTCTTGATCCAGGAGAAACTCCACGGTACCGGCGTTGTCATAGCCAACCGCGTGGGACACGGCGATGGCGGCCTCGCCCATTCTCGCCCGTAGAGTGCTGTCGAGCACCAATGACGGGGCAATCTCAATGAGTTTTTGGTGACGCCGCTGGATGGAGCAGTCGCGTTCGCTGAGATGAATGATGTGTCCGTGCTTGTCGGCCAGGACTTGAAATTCGATGTGGTGCGGGCGCTCGATATATTTCTCCAGAAAAATCTCGCCGTTGCCGAATGAGGACAGCGCCTCACGACGGGCGGCCTCCATCTTATCCAGCAGGTCGTGATCGTTCCAGACGACGTGCAGGCCACGGCCACCGCCCCCCATGGAGGCCTTGACCATCACGGGATAGCCGGCCTGCGCGGCGAAGCTGATGGCGTCGGCGGGATTCGAGAGGCTCTGGTCGGTGCCGGGCACGATCGGCACTCCGGCTTTCCTGGCGATTGCACGGGCCTGGATTTTATTGCCCATCAGGTGAATGGCCTGGGGCGATGGCCCGATAAAGGTGATGCCGGACGACTCGCAGAGGGCGGCGAATGCCGCATTCTCCGAGAGAAATCCATAGCCTGGATGGATGCCGTCGGCGCCGGTGCGCTTCGCCAGGTTGACGAGTCCCTGCATGTCGAGGTAGCCCTGGACTGGCCCTGGTCCAATGAGATGCGCGGAATCAGCTTTTTTCACATAAATGGCGGTGGCATCGCATTCGGCGTACACGGCGACCGTGCGGATGCCCAACTCACGGCAGGCGCGAATGATGCGCATGGCGATTTCGCCGCGATTGGCAATAAGAATTTTCTTCAACATACACCTATGGAACCTGGTTACGTGGATAGCTTTTCAAAGAGTTCGACAGGGTAGCATAGGGCTCCTGGTAAGTCGAGAGGAAAGGGGCCGGCTTGACAGCGGCGGCGGGCGTTTTGTACTGTGCCATGTCTGAAAATTATCACGACGAGACCATGCGCAGGGAGGTTCCAGAGCCATGCCGTTGTTATTGAGAAAGTTTAAGCTGTCGAACGGACTGATGCAGGAGGAGCGGATTGACGATCCGGATCGTATCCAGCGGTACATCAAGCTGTTCGAGAAGGACGACGTCAAGAAGCTCGAAACGGGCCGGTGGGTCTGGATCGAGAAAGACGAGTGGCAGCTCATTCCTGACTGATGCCTCGGTGGCGCAGAAATTCAGCCACGGCCGGTGGGTCCAGAACGGCTTTCTGGACAACCGGACAGCGGGACGGGTCATTGGGCGGATCACCTTTGCGGCCATCGGCCCGGTGGACGTGCTGTTGCGGGGGGACTTCACGGGAGAGATTCAGGGTGCGCTGATTACGTTCAACAACCCCTCGTTTGTGGACGATGACTTTGCCGGTCAGGTCTTGGGGGACCTGGAGAATCCACAGACCGGCGCTGTCAGTTTGATGTCGTTCGATCCCCACCCGCACCTGCCGCCGCATCCCTACCTAGAATGGTTCTCGGACCGCGAGCATCACTACCGCATTGAACTGGCCGTCGGCGCAGCCCGGATCGCCTCGGCTGACGAGGCGCGGGCGTTGGAGTCCGACTTGGCCGAAATCGCCGACCGCTTTGCCACAGGCGCATGAGCACGTTACGAGGTATGGCCGTCATTGGCCTGTTCCTGTTTCTTGCCGCCTGTTCGCCGTCATCTGAGACCGGCACGGCGCCGGTCACGCTGCATCTGTTTACCTGGTCGGACTATACAGAAGCAACAGTCATCCAGCAGTTCGAGGAACGATTCGGCGTGAAGGTGGTCACCGACATGTTCGGATCGAACGAGGAATTGCTGGCGAAGTTGCAAGGCGGCGCGGTGGGCTATGACATCGTCGTCCCGTCTGACTACATGGTGTCCATTCTGGTGAAACAAGACCTGCTGGCCGAATTGACTCCGGCAAAGATTCCGAACCTCGCACAGGTTTTTCCGCACCTCAAGGGCCTGTATTACGATCCGGCGAATACCTATTCGATCCCGTACCTCTGGGGCACAACCGGCATTGGCTACAATGCTGATCTGGTGTCGCCGCCGCCAGACAGTTGGCAGGTGTTGTGGGACGAGCGTTACAAGGGCAAGATCAGCCTCCTCAACGACGAGCGGGAAGTGTTCGGCATGGCCCTGCGCGCGGCTGGTGAGTCGTTGAACGCGACGGCTCCCACCGCGATCCATGCGGCCAAGACGCGATTGATGACACAAAAGTCGCTGGTGAAGACCTATACCAGCGAGAACTACGATCAGTTGCTGCTCTCCGGCGACGTGGCACTCGCGCATGGCTGGAGCGGCGCCATCATGAGGGCCGCAGCCGAACGTCCCTCCATCAAGTACGTGATTCCCAAAGAGGGCGGCACGATCTGGCAGGACAACCTTGCCGTGCTCAAGACCTCCGCCCACAAAGATGAAGCGATGGCCTTTATCAATTTTCTTCTGGAGCCGCAGATTGCTGCGCTGATGACCACGAAAGTGAAGTACGCCAGCGCCAGTCAGGAAGCGCGTCTGTTCGTTCCCAAGGACATCGCGCAGAATCCGGCCATCTACCCTCCCGACGCAGTCCTGTCCAGACTAGAATGGATCACGGACGTCGGCGACGCCATCAAAGTCTACGACCGCGCCTGGACCGAACTGAAAGTCAAATAGCGGCCTCGATTTTTTCGTGTGGGCTGCGATATACTCCACAGTGTCGTCCTCATCAACAGGGAGTTGCGTCATGGCCGTACTCACAATTGCGAAACTGGGATCGCCGATTCTCCGGCAAGTCGCTGCGCCGGTTGATCCGACGCAGATCAGGACCCGCGTGTTCCAGCAATTCCTGGACGCTCTGCTCGAGACGATGGTGGCTGCTGACGGAATCGGCCTGGCGGCGCCGCAAGTGTCCCGCTCTGAGCAGGTCGTGGTCATGGAATGCAAGGGCACGAAGGGATTTCCTCAGACCATCCTGATCAATCCCGTGATCGTGGGGCGCTCACCGGCCACCGCTGAGGGGTGGGAGGGATGCCTCAGCGTGGATAATCTTCGCGGAAAGGTGACGCGTTCGGTCGGGGCGCGTGTGCGCTATCTTGATCGGGATGGGAAGTCCGTCACCTTGGACGCGACAGGGCTATATGCCGTCTGCATCCAACATGAAATGGATCATCTTCTCGGGAAACTCTTCCTGGATCGCATGACCGACCTTTCCACGCTCACGCAATTGGACGAATTCGATCAGTACTGGCGGACCGAACACGCCGACGTCATTTAGCTCGCCTTGCGCGCCCTGCTGCGGGTTCTCACCTATATTGCGCCGTACCAGCAGTTGGCCGCCTACACCTTCGCCGCGGCCATCATCGCGTCCGCCATAGAATTGCTGCCTCCCTGGCTCATGAAAATCATCATTGACGACGTGATTGGCGACCACCAGCCTGCGCTGCTGCCCTGGGTCATTGCTGGCCTGCTGAGCGCCTATGTCGGCAAAAACGTCGCCGTGTCGTTCCGTATCCGGTGCAACAATATGTTGGAACAGCGCGTCATCTACGATCTGCGCGATCAGGTCTTCACGGCCCTCCAGCGTCTCTCGATCAGCTTCTATGAGAACCGCTCGACCGGAGAAATCATGAACCGGGTCAACAGCGACGTGGAGCATGTTGAGCGCTTCTTCATTGACGGGATTGAGTCGCTGCTGATGTCGTCGCTGACCTTGATCGGGATTTCGGCGATTCTGTTCTGGCTCAACTGGAAGCTGGCGCTGCTGTCCCTCCTGCCCATTCCCGTCCTCGTGTGTGCCGCCTCCTACTTCACCCGACGAGTCCATGGCTTCTATCGCGGGGTCCGTGAAAGCTCCGCCGATCTCAACGCCTACCTCCAGGACGCGGTCTCCGGCATCCGCGAGACGATGGGTTTCAACCGGGCCGCCTATGAGCGCGAGCGGTTCAATCAGCGGAGCCAGGCCTGTAGCGACAGCACGCTCCAGGTCATGACGCTCTGGGCCATGTACTCGCCGAGCATGATTGTGGTGGGGAGCCTCGGGAGTGTCATCATCCTGTGGTACGGCACAGGCGAGGTGTTGGCAGGCACTCTGTCCGTCGGCGAATTGGTCGCGTTCGTCGGCTATCTGGCCCTGTTCTACGTGCCGATCAACCAGATCCACTCGGTGAATCAGATGCTCCAACATGCGCTGGCGGCCAGTGAGCGTGTGTTTGAGATTCTGGACACGCAACCTGATGTGGCGGACAAGCCAGGGATTGTGCGCCCGTCCGGCAAGCTGCGGGGGGACGTGGCGGCGCGGCATGTGTCGTTCCAGTATCGTTCAGATATGCCTGTGCTGAAAGACGTGCAGTTTGCGATTACGGCCGGCGAGCATGTCGCGCTGGTGGGGCCATCGGGAGCAGGGAAGAGTTCGCTCGTCAAGCTGCTGATGCGGTTCTACGACGTGACGGACGGCGCGGTACTCCTGGATGGCCGCGATCTCCGCGATCTACCGCTGGCCTACGTGCGGGAGCAGATCGGCATTGTCCAGCAGGAGCCGTTTCTGTTCAATGGCACGGTGAGAGACAACATTGCGTATGGTGATCTCACCGCGACGCAGGCCAGACTTGAGGACGTTGCGCAGGCGGCCTGGGCGCATGAGTTTATTGTCGAGTTGCCGGAGCAATACGACACCTGGATCGGGGAGCGTGGGGTGAAGCTGTCGGTCGGGCAGAAGCAACGGCTCTCCATCGCGCGCACGCTGCTGAAGGATCCGCCGATCATCATCTTTGACGAGGCCACGTCCAACATTGACACGGAGACGGAAGTGAAGATCCGCGCCGCGCTGGAGACCCTCACGCGCAATCGGACCACCCTCATTATCGCGCACCGACTCTCGACACTCCGCCAGGCAGACCGCATCCTCGTCTTTAATGGCGGTCGCCTCGTTGAAGAAGGCATGCACGACACCCTGCTCGCCCGCAGCGGCCTCTACCGGACGCTCTACGATGCGCAGTTTCAGATATAATCCGGCCTCACCGGCACAGATTGCGCACCTCGTTCCAGGTTACATTGGGCAATAGCGGCGCAGATGGGACGGACATGGCGGAGGCCAGCGTCTTCATGTCCGCCAGCCGTTCGTCAGTGTTGGGATGGGTGGAGAGATACGCCGGCAGATCCTCGCTGCCTGTGTGCTGCTGCAACGTCTCAAAAAACCGGACCATGCCCATCGGGTCAATCCGCGCAGCCTGAAGGAGCGCCAGCCCTTCCCGGTCGGCCTCCGTTTCGGTCTCGCGGCTGTAGTGAAGCGTGGTGAGCGTTCGTCCCGCTGTGACGGCCAGCGCGCCGATGCCCGTAATGTCCCCGAACACTGCCCCCACCATTGCGGCGATGGACAGGTCCCGCACCAGCGCCTTCATGGCGTGACGACGCGCAATGTGCTGTATTTCGTGGGCCAGCACACCGGCCAGTTCTTCTGGGTGGTCCATCGTCTCGATCATCGCTCTGAAGATGACGATCTGGCCGCCTGGCGCGGCAAAAGCGTTGAAGACCTGGCCGTCTACCACGGTGACGTGAAAACGATAGGGGGAGTTGGGCTGGGCTGCCGCCAGACGCGCCGTGATGCCGTCCACGCTGTCCTGCAATTGCCTATTGGTGCAACGCTGATTGTCCGGCGCGAGTTGCTGCGCGACCGATTCACCGAGCGCGACTTCCCAGGACGTGGGAATCAGCGGCGTGACCAGCTCGGCCAGCGCCGGAATGCCCCAGAGGATCAGACCGGCGATCAACGCGATGGAGGCCGCTCCGGCCAGCGCAATCAGACTCACGAGCCGTTCGCGTGATGGTGGCCTGGAAAACTGTTGCGCGGAATGGTTCGTCAGACGCTGGAGCGCCGCAAGAAATGTTGGGTCTTCGACGACGAGGGCTTCCGGGAGTGGGCTGCCTCGTTCCAGTCGAAGCGGTTCGTTGGCATAGGATCCCTGGGCTTGCGTGATGTCGTTGTAGGGCCAGAACGCCCTCGTCCCGTCTTCACAACGTATTTCGATCCCGCCTGGCGTCAGGGCAAGGGTGACGGGCCGACGCGACGTGGTACTTCCGTCAAAATACTGAGCAGACCAGGTGCCAGACAAGGTAATCGGGCTATCCGGAGAGCGCATCCACGTCAAGAAAGCTGGAGAGTTCTTCGCCGGTGGGCGTGGCGGCTTGCGCCTGTTGTGTCATCGCGTCGAGGTCCAGCGGGCCTTGCAGCACGAGGGTGTCCATGTCATAGCGCCTCGTGCGGACCGTAACCCAGGGAAGGGCGATGCCCAGGCTTAGCACGATGAGGGTGAGATTGCCGGCATAGAGACTGAGCAGGCTTAATCCGGTCACGGTGCAGTGAAAGCGCGCACCGGCAAAGCAGGTCTGATTCCAGTAGTAGCGACGTTGGAAGGCGATGTACCAGAGCCAGATCAGTCCCAGTGTTGGGAGCGTGAGTAGGAGCGTGAGCGCGTATCGGCCCAGGAGATCGCGGCCGGCTCCGGAGAAGGTCAGCGCAGCGGAGCCAAAACGAGAATATTCCACCAGAAAGCGCCGCAGGTGAGTTTGGTAGAAGGGAACATACAGGCCCAAAGTCACGCCCATCAGCAGGAAACTCTTGAGCATCAGACGGAAGAGTTCCTGATAGCCGCCATGAAAGGTGAACCGGATGCTGCGCCAGGACGTGCGGCTCAGCTTGTAGCGCATGGAGCCGATGATGGCGAGGGGAAGCAGGATGACGAAGCCGATGGCCAGGAGGACCTGTCCCACTACGTCGGCCATGGGATCGTCCCAGAGCGTGGGCAGGAGCAGGCTGGTGACGAGGATCAGCCCGCCGAACAGGACGGCCGCCTTGAGCCATCCCATCAGGAGTTCCTTGCCGGTGCCGTGGAACCCGAACCGGTCGCCGGCGAATTCCGTTTGTCCCCATAAGTATTGACGGGTCTTGACCTTGGCCCAGAAAGAATAGACGCCGAGGGTGAGGAGGGTCAGGAAGCTATTGATGGTGAAGATACCGAAGAGTTCTCTCCCTGTGCCGTGAAAGCGCAGGCGATGGATCGCGCGTTCATCGAAAGGTGGGGCGGCGTTGGGTGGCATTAAAACAGTTCTTCGTACTGCGAGCCGTGGGGATGCCCGTCTTCGTCAAGATAGCCAATGGAGGCTCGATCCCGCCGGTCGGATTCGTAGAGGTTAATGGCGTAATGGCCCCGGATGTGGCGGCTGGTGTCCGCAAAGGTTGGGCCCTGTTGTTTCGGGTCTGGCGGGCTGTGGGGGCCGCGCGCCAGGCTTAGGAGGGACGAGGTGGTGGCCCATTCGCGTTCGGAAAACACGTAGATGTCGGCGAGGGCGTGGATGCCGAGCTTGTCGCCCTGGCTGGTCGGCGGGATGTACTGCACGAGCGTCTCGTCGAGACGGGCTTTCTTGAAGCGTTGCAACAGTTGGCCCACCTGCGCGTCGGTGGTGTCCGGCGGCACGAGCACCGCGACGGCGTTATATTCCGGCAGCACGGCCACCGTGCGCGACGTGACGTGCGGCGCGCTCCGTATGCCCGTGGTCATGCCGGGCGTGGTCGTGATCTGTCCTGTGGTGGGATCAATCGGCTGGTCTCCGGGGTTCGGGAGGACGATCCTCAGCACGAGCCACAGGGTGAAGACGCCGCCCACAACAGCCAGAATAGGGTGCCCGCCGGTCGGTTGGCCCGGCTCAGGCGCACTGGGATTGCGCCAGGCCGGCTCCGGTGTGGCGTTCGGTTCAGGTGTTTTGTCGCTCATGGCTGAACCACGATTCCGTCTCCCGTCGCGCCTTCCGCCGCTTTCGCCTGATCCCACAGCCCATCCATCTCGGTCAGGGTCATGTCGGCCAGCGTCCGCCCGCGAGCCTTGGCGGACTGCTCCATGTGAGTGAAACGTTCGGCGAACCGATTGGCAGAGCCTCTGAGGGCTTCTTCGGGATTCACCGTCACGACACGCGCAAGATTGACCAGCGTGAACAGGAGATCGCCGACTTCCTCCTGAAGGTGTTGGCGCGTGGCCGCCGTCTCCTGGTGCGCGGTGTCGGCTCGCGCCTCTTCCACTTCGTGTAACTCTTCATGGACTTTGGCGATGACCTGGGCGTAGCCGGCCTCGTCGCGCGGCCAATCAAAGCCGACGCGGGCCGCCCGTACTTGCAGTTGATACGCGCGCAGGAGCGCCGGCAAGGCCTTGGGGACGCCGTCCAGCGCCGATCCTGCATCGCCGTTGCCGGACCGGTCGGCCTTCTCCTGTCGCTTAATCTCCTCCCAGCGATGGACGACGTCGTTCGCGTCGGACACGGTGGTCTCTCCGAACACGTGTGGATGGCGTCGAATCAACTTGTCCGCCAGGGTTTCCAGCACGTCCTCGATGGTGAAGGTGCCGCGCTCCTGGCCGATCTCAGAGTGGAAGAGGACTTGCAGGAGGACGTCGCCCAGTTCTTCCTTGAGCTTGGGATCGTCCTGCGCCTCGATAGTCTCAAGGACTTCGTAGGCTTCCTCAATCAAGTAGGGCTTGAGCGACTCGTGGGTTTGCTTGCGGTCCCACGGGCAGCCGCCTTCACCCCGCAGCCGCGCCATGATCTTGATGATCTGATCGAATCGTTCTGACATGGGGATATTATAGAAGAACGGAAGCGGCTTTGAAAACAGCGGGACATTCCGCTGTAACGTTCCTCTGTGCGGCCAGACTTTCTGGGGAGATGAGACACTGACAGGGGCGTCTCCTCCCAGGTTGACGAGGTTGCGGAGAGCCTGTTATGGATAGGAACTCATCTGGAGTACTTGGATCACTACAATAGAGCGCGAGGAACCCATGCTAAACGAAATGATCACGCAACACGTCAGTGAACGATATGCCAAGGCGGTGACGACTGGCGAGCAGATGTGCTGCCCGACCGGCTATAACTTCGACGACCTGCGCGCCTTTGTGCCGGAGGAAGTCTTGCGCGTGTCCTATGGCTGCGGGACGCCTGCCGGCCTGGCGACGGTGCGGCCCGGGGAAACCGTGCTGGACATCGGCTCGGGCGGAGGGATTGATTGTTTTGAGACGGCCCGTCGCGTCGGCCCGTCCGGGCGGGTGATCGGGATTGACATGACCGACGAGATGTTGGCGATGGCCCGCCGCAACGCGCCGCTCGTGATGGCGAACCTCGGCTATCCCCTATCGAACGTCGAGTTCCGCAAGGGCCATGCGGAGAACCTTCCGATCGAGGACGGCACGATTGATCTGATCATCTCGAACTGCGTCATCAATCTGGCTCCGGACAAGCGCACAGTTTTCCGCGAGATGTTCCGGGCCATCCGGCCAGGCGGGCGGTTCACGATTTCGGACATCGTGGCGGATCAGCCGGTGCCCCACTATCTGATTCACGATACGCAGAAATGGGGGGACTGCCTCTCCGGCGCACTGCCCGCCTGGGAGTACCTCAACGGCCTGGTGCAGGCCGGGTTCCTTGGTGTGCATCAGATAAAGTTCTCCCCCTGGAGCGTGATTGACGGCATCCATTTCTTCTCGCTGACCCTGACCGGCTATAAGTTGCCGGAGGCGGCGGAGACCCCCCACGCCACGTTCGCAACCCTCGTCGGTCCTTTCAGCCGAGCCGTAGACGAACTGGGGCAGACCTACCGCCGTGGAACGCCGACGCAGGTATCGGCGCGAACCGCGCAGTTGCTCAAGATGTCGCCGTTCGAGCGGCTGTTTCTCCTATCGGAGGCGCCGGTCTCGCTCGCGACGACCGACCAGCGATTGATCTCGATTCTGCCCGCCGATGTGCCCTGCCTCTGGAAGGGCCACTACGCGATTTTGACCGCTCCGTTTGCGGAAGCGGTGGACGATGATCAGCATGTCTATCGGCGGGGTGTTCCCTTGGAAATCTGCTCGAAGACGCGGGACGTATTGGATTCCGGCCCCTACAGCCGGCACTTCACGGTCATCGTCCGGGCGACCGAGGAGATCGCTAGTGAAGCGGTCTCCTGCGATCCTGGCGGAAGCTGCTGCTGATCCATGCCGAAACTGCTGGTGCCCTCCTTCGACGAGACGCTCAGTGAGCGCGGCTATGCAACGCTGCGGGCGCTGCGGGTTGATACCCTGCAGGTCAATGTCGGCAAGCTCTGCAACCAGACCTGCACCCATTGCCACGTGGATGCCGGGCCCACCAGAACCGAAACCATGACGCGCGAGACGGTGGAGGCGGTGCTCGGTGTCGTGCGCCGCTATCCTGAACTCCGCGCGGTAGACATCACCGGCGGCGCGCCGGAGATGAATCCGCACTTCGAATATCTGGTGGAGCAGTGCCGGGCGATGGGGCGGCACGTGATGGACCGCTGCAACCTGACGGTCTTCTTCGTGCGGGACAAGTCGCACCTTCCCAAGTTTCTTGCCGATCATCAGGTGGAAGTGATCGCCTCGCTGCCCTGCTATCTCGAAGCCAACGTGAATCAGCAACGGGGCCATGGCGTCTATGGCCGGAGCATCGAGGCGCTGCAGCAGCTCAATGCGCTGGGCTATGGAGCGGAAGGGAGCGGGCTGATCCTGAACCTGGTCTACAACCCGCTGGGTCCGACGCTCCCGCCTCCGCAGGCCGGGCTTGAAGCCGAGTACCGAGACGAACTAGCCAAGCGCTTCGGCATACGCTTCACCCGCCTCTATACAATCACCAACATGCCCATCAGCCGGTTTTTGGACGACCTGCATCGCGCGGGTCGGTACGAGACCTACATGGAACAGCTCATCGCGAGCTTCAATCCGGCGTCCGTGGACGGGCTGATGTGCCGGAACCTGATCAGCGTGAACTGGGACGGACGTCTCTCGGACTGCGACTTCAACCAGATGTTGGACCTGCCTGTAGAAGACACTGTGCCGCAGACCATTCAGGCGTTCGATCTCGCATTGCTGGCGCACCGGAACATTGTGACGGGGATGCATTGCTACGGCTGCACCGCCGGCGCCGGCTCGTCCTGCGGCGGCGCGATCGCGTAGTGGTGGGCGATAGCGCCGTTCGTGGTGAGCCTGTCGAACCATGAACGGAAACAGTCAATTGTGTGCCCCTTCGACAAGCTCAGGGCGAACGGAAAATCTGACTAATCCGTAGCATAGGTCGCTGGATCATGGAATTTTCACTGCTGGCCCTGCTGCTCGTGATGGCGATGGCTTACGCCAACGGCGCGAACGATGTCTCCAAGGCGATTGCGACGCTGGTCGGGAGCGGCATCACTGATTACCGCACCGCCATCCTGTGGGGCACGGCCTGGACGGTGGCCGGCGCGGGCCTCTCGGCCTTTGTGGCGAGCGCCATGCTGAAGACTTTCAGCGCCGGACTCATTCAGCCCGGGACTGCTATGCCGCCTGCGCTGGCGTCGGCGATTCTCATCGGTGCGATGGGATGGGTGCTGGTGGCGTCTCGGACGGGCCTTCCGGTGTCCACCACCCATGCGTTGACCGGTGCTCTCGTCGGTGCAGGCGTGGTTGCCATCGGGAGCCAGGGGCTGGCCTGGCCGGCCATTGTCGGCAAGATCGGGCTGCCGTTGTTGTTGAGCCCGGTCTTGGCCCTGGCGTTGTCGGTGCTCTTCCATCCGCTCATTCGGCGTGTCGCGGCGAGTTGGGAGGGGGCTTGTCTGTGCGTCATGCCCGCATCGCGCGCACTGGTCACGATTGATGCGCGGGGCAACACCCGGACGCTGATGCAGGCGAACGCCCTCGGTCGGCCGGTGGTTGCGGTGCCCGCCCACTGCGAACGCGCGGGCTTGCGGGGCCTGGCGGTCGGCCTGGACAGTGTGCATTGGCTCTCCAGCGGACTCGCGTCGCTGGCGCGCGGAGCGAACGATGCGCCCAAGATTCTGGCGATGCTCCTGCTGGGAAGCACGACGGCGTCCTGGCCGAGCGTGACGGTGCAAGTCGCCGCGCTGGCAGCCGTGGCGCTGGCGATGGGCCTGGGCAGTTACTTGGGCGGTCTCCGCGTCACCGAGGTTCTGGCGGAAAAAATCACGCGCATGGATCATGCCGAGGGTCTGTCGGCGAACCTCACGACGTCATCGCTGGTGCTCGTCTCAGCCACCATGGGATTGCCCGTCTCGACCACGCACGTCAGCAGTTCCGCAATCATAGGGATCGGACTCTTGAAGGACCGGAAGGCCGTCCGCTGGGAGACCGTGCGGGACATGGCACGGGCCTGGCTCGTCACGCTGCCGGCCACTGCGCTGTTGGCGGCGGCGGCGTATTTCGTGCTGACTCGATGGTTCTAACCTGTATCCCGAAGTCTGCCCGCCTCAGAGCGAGCGGGTTCCATCAATAAACCTCCCGATGCGCGCGGCGATGTCATCCCGAACTCGCCGGAAGACGACTGTTCGCTCTTCGGGAGATCCTTGTGCTGAGGCTGGATCGTCGAGCGGCCAATGGTGCAAGGACAGGGCCTCGGGGAAGAGGGGACAGGACTCCTTGGCCCGGTCGCACACGGTGATTACATAATCGAAATGTTGACCGACCAACAGCTCCATCCCCTTCGATTGGTGATGAGCGATGTCAATGCCGATCTCTCGCATGACGGCAACCGCGTTGGGATTCAGGATGGACGGGTGTGTGCCCGCGCTGGCCACGTCGAACCGGTCGCCGGCGAAGTGGCGCAACAACCCCTCGGCCATCTGGCTGCGGCATGAATTGCTCGTGCAGAGAAACAGGACGGTCGGCAACACTTGGCCCCGTGGTTGAATTGTTGACTGCGCAGAATGTTACGGCTCGGTCTCAATCTTTTGGAGGGTGTTCTGTTTCTCGATGTTGGATTGGTTCATGCTGTCACGGGCGTCAATGGCACCGCCGACGGTGGCGTCTTTGATTTTTGCCAGCGGCGCCGCCACCTGCTCCAGGACGTTTTTTTGGGCTTGCTCGGCGGTCCCTTGAAGCGTGTCGAGGACGGTTTTTCCTGATGCGCTCTTCGGTGTTGTATCGTGTGTGGCCTCGGAAATTGTTTTGTTCAGATTCGAGATGTACAAACCATACACGCTGCCGATCACGATGATCATAATCACGCCTTTGAGTGCCAGCTTCACGAGCGGACTGTCGCTGATCCGCATGATTTTGAAGGCACCCCACACAAATACGATGCTCATGAGTCCCGTCCCTAATTGGAATTGTGACGGAAGAGGGATGGATAACGCCGAGAATTGTTCCAGCCAAGCCGTATAGAAGGGAGCCTCTGGTGGAGTCGCCGCCGGGGCGTGATCTTGGCGCGCGTCGGGAGGCGGAACAGCGTGTTTCGGAGCGGCGCCAGTCGCGTCCGGTTTGAAGACCTTGCCTGTTTCCGGATCGAGCGCTTCAACGCGGCTGCGGTATTTGTCAGGGATCAACTGCCATTGATCGGTATAGTGCGGCGCACCGGTATCGTCCACGTATTTATAGATATCGCCTGCCAAGACCGGCGCAACAGCCAAGAGGGTGAAAAGACAGACGAGAACAGGCAGAGGCGACGAGATAGGTGATGTCGTGCGAGGCATAGCGATCTCCATGTCCGACAACGAAGTACACTACAATACGCTTATTTCAGGTATTGTCAAGGGTCGTCGGTGGCTGCGATCAGGCGCGGCCCATGGGCGCACAGCCCGCTACTTGCCTGGGTAGTCCCAGGATTTCATCAGTTGGGTTCTGCGGTCGAAGACCATCCGTACGCGTTCGCCTTGGAAACGGGATAGTCCGCCTATGCCGCTGTCGGGCCGGTCCATTCGGAACCCGTTGGACGTGGGGTCTTCCCAGATGGCCGTGATGTTGGTGGCAGTTTCCGTTCGATCCGTAGGAGGGCCGAAGAATCCAAGAATTTGCTCATAGGTGGCCTGCCCGAGGGAACGATTCATCATACCTTCGAACAGGAGCCGTTCTTCCTGGGAACTCTGTTCTCCTGTCAGGCATCCGGCCAAGAGTAGGCTACACAGGATCGCAAGCAGGGGCTTCGTGAGCATGACTCCTAAAAGAGCGGCTCTTGCGGTCCCGGGCGTATCCCGGCGAGGTCCGGGTCTTCCCCGTCTGCCGGTCGCGGAACGGGTATCTTGTCCGCCTTCCTCTGGAGCCGGCGTTCATCTTTCTCTTTCTGCTTGGCTTGCTTGGCGCGCTCCCGATCACGTTTTGCAAGCGTCGCTTTTCCTGGTCTTGGAATAGGATCCTCCCGGCGTACGTCCGCCGCCTGTTATGGTGTGTCGTGCCATGCCACGATCGCTTTGAAATACGAGAGTACGCTAGCACAGCAATTGGAAAAGATGCAAGCGCAGCCTCAACGTGCACCGGCTCCGTTGTGCGCGAATTCCCCGTAGAGGGTGGTCACGGTGGCATCGGTGATGCGGACAGAGGTGAGACGGCCCGGCGTGAGGTCCTGTGAGGTCTTGGGACACACCGTCACGATATTACCGTCGGTGCGGCCCATCCATTGCTCGCGGGAGCGTTTCCCCTCGCCTTCAATCAAGATCGCGACGGTCTGGCCGATCATCTCCCGGTTCTTCTTCAGAGAGACTCCCCGCTGAAACTCGACGAGTTGTGTGACGCGCGCAGCCTTCACAGACGCAGGCACGTCATCGGGGTATTTTCTCGCCGCGATCGTATGCTTGCGCTCAGAATACTGAAAGACGTAGGCGGCGTGATAGTCCACCTGCCGCATGAGACGTTCGGTGTCCGCGAACTCCTCGTCGGTCTCAGAGCAGAATCCGGCGATGATATCGGTGGTCAGCAGAATGCTCGGGCCACGCGTCCGAATCTGATCCACCAACGCCAGATACTCTGCCCTCGTATAGGTCCGATCCATCAAGGCGAGAATGCGGTCGTTGCCTGCTTGGACAGGCAAGTGAATATGCTTGCATATGTTAGGGTGTCCGGCCACGGCCTCCAGTAATTTCTCCGGAAAATCCTTCGGGTGTGGCGAGATGAATCGTACCCGCTCCAGGCCAGGAACGTCGGCCACGGCCAGCATCAGATCGGCAAAGTCATGGGCGCCGTCATGGTAGGAATTGACGTTCTGCCCCAGCAACGTGACTTGCTTACAGCCCTGTGCGGCCAGGGTCTCGGCTTCCCGTACCACGCCCGCAAAGTCCCGGCTCCGTTCCCGTCCTCGCGTATAGGGGACGACGCAGAAGGTGCAGAAATTATCGCAGCCTCGCATCACCGCGATCCAGGCCGATACGCCGTCCACGCGATCCGGCGTGATGTCGGCATAGGTCTCGTATTCGGACAGGTCTACCGCCAGGCCCTTCCGTCCAGCGGCGGCCTTGTCCAACAGGTCAGGCAGTGTCCGATAACTGTCCGGGCCGGCCAGGACATCAATGAGTGAATTGTCCTGGAGCAGGTCCTCTTTCAGATTTTGCGCCATGCAGCCCAGCACCCCGATGACCAGACCCTTGTCGTGCTTGAGGGTCTTGAGCGCGCCCAGATGTCCGTACACTTTATTATGCGCATTTTCTCTGATCGCGCAGGTGTTCAGGAGCACCACGTCCGCCGTCTCAGGCGAGTCGGTAAAACGATAGCCGCTGTCCTTGAGGATCGAACGCACGAGTTCGGTGTCGTATTCGTTCATCTGGCAGCCGAAGGTTTCGATAAAGACGTGGGGGGCGCGCATGGATGTCAGGCTCCAATCTGGCTGGTCAAGACGGGTTCGAGTGTCTCGCCTATGGTCACGGCTTCGCCGAGAGCCAGGCCGTCCATCGCGCCGGTCAGGCGGACCGGCACAAGCTGGTTATGGAGATTGCCATCGGTGGCCAGGCCGACCCGCATATAATTGTCCGTGAGACCGGTGAAGAGGCCAGATTGGTTGCGAGTCTCGAATAATACCGACAGTGTCTGGCCCACATGCCGGTGATAGAAAGCCAGGGATTTGGCGCGGGAGAGCACGCAGAGGTCGTCGTGCCTGGCCGTGATCGTGGTTTCTGGAATGGCATGGGGCAGCGAGAGGGCGGCGGTGCCGGGTCGGGGTGAATAACTGAAGACATGCAAATATGACACAGGAAGAGCCGTGGCCAGCGCGTGAGTGTTGGCGAATGCGGCGTCTGTTTCGCCGGGGAAGCCTACCAGGATATCCGTGCCAATACCCATATCCGGCACCATCCGTACCGCCTTCTCAATGAACGCAACATACTCCTTCGCCGTATAACGCCGATTCATGGAGGTCAGAATGCCGTCGTCGCCGCTTTGCATCGGTACGTGGAGATACCGACAGAGTTTGGAGGGGCCGGCCATCCGTTCCAGGAGTTGATCGGAGATCGTGGTGGGCTCGATGGAGGAAATACGGATGCGATCCAGGCCGGGCAGGTGTTCGAGCATTCCGATCACGTCATCGAGCGAACGCCCGTCGCAGTCGTATCGTCCAACGTTCACGCCGGTTAGCACCAGCTCCCGATGCCCTCGCGCGACCAGACCCTCGGCTTCACGCAGGAGATCGTCGGGGCGGCGGCTACGCTCGTGCCCGCGCGCAAAGGGGATGATGCAGAAGGCACACATAAAATTGCATCCGTCCTGCACCTTGAGATTGGCGCGGGTGTTGTCATAGTCGCCCACGCCGTCAATCGTGAAATCGTCACGGCTGACCGTGCGACTGTGCAACACCTCCGGCGTGGGACGACGCGCTAATGACGTGAGGTAGCGGGGCAGATTCATTTTGTCCTGTGCGCCGACGATCAGGTCAATCCCCTCTATCTGTCGCAGGACGTTCAGGCCGGTCTGGGCGTAACAGCCGGTGACGGCGACGAACGCATCCGGCGAGGCGCGGCGAATTTTGCGGATGAGATACCGGCAATCAGCCTCCGCGTGGTCGGTGACGGAGCAGGTGTTTAGTACCACGAGATCGGCAGGCCGTCCGAACGCGACCAAATCGTACCCGCGACTGCGAAGTTGGTCGCCCAGAAGAGCCGTCTCGGCTTGATTCAGGCGGCATCCGATGGTATGGAGTGAGGCGCGTGGCATAAGCGTTATGAGTATAGCGAGACATCCGCTGTCGGCACAAGCCAAGGGGTGAAGCCCTCATTGTGCCGAGCGGCATCTCACGCGGTCCGTGCGCGGTGGAGTGCCTTGACAAGCGACCACAATCAGATGACACTCGCGCCATCGCTCCCAGTCGAGCAGGGGCGTGATAGACCGGTCAGTAGACGCAGTGAGTGAGGACCGAACGATCGTGCGGTGAGCAATGGCCGGCGCCTTTCTGGAAAAACACTTACTGGCCGGGATGGACGAGCACGAGCGCGGATTCAGCCGGCAGGTGGAACTTGCGCAACAGGACTGTGTCGTGCGGGCGAGCTTTCGTTATGAAACGCTTGCGCTGGAGAGCGCAGGCGTAGACAGCGCTGCCGCGCTTGCTGCGATCATTCAATCACTGCAGAAACGGGGCTACCGGCAACTGAGAACCCGTCTGACTTTTCTCGGCGGGGCGTACCTTGGCAATCGGGAATTATGGGTTGACTACGCCGATGCTGAATCGCCACCCGAGGCACCCGGAGGATGGACCTGGCTGGTGCGCCGGATTCGGCAGGCATTCATGCGCCGCTCGTAAAGGGTCGTTTCAGTTTCTCTAAAAGGCTTGCAATCGGCGCCGTCTCCGACGCCCCGTCGGCCTCTCCGGTGATACCGGCGGCAATCCTGGATGCGATCTCCATAAATGCCTTGGCCTGCGGGGACGCAGGATCGGCGATGACGAGGGGCATGCCCCTATCGCCGCCGGCCCTGATGGCCGGATCAATCGGGATGCGGCCGAGAAAGGGGATGTGCAGTTTTTCAGCGGCCCGTTCCCCGCCGCCATACGAGAAAATGTCGGTCCGCTCGCCGCACTTGCCGCAGATGTAATAGCTCATGTTCTCGATGATGCCCAGGATCGGCACGTTGACCTTCTGGAACATGACCAGTCCCTTGCGTGAATCGTGCAGCGCGACTTCCTGGGGCGTGGTCACGATGATCGCCCCGGTCAAGGGAATGAGTTGCGCGATGCTGAGCTGAGCGTCTCCCGTGCCGGGCGGCAGATCCACAATCAGGTAATCCAGATCGCCCCAGATCACGTCACGCAGAAACTGCTGGATCGCAGTGTGGATCATCGGGCCGCGCCAGGTGAGGGGCGTGTCTTCCGGCACGAAGAAGCCCATCGAGATCAGCTTGACGCCGTGGCTCTCCGCAGGCCGCAGCTTGCCATCCTGCTGCTCGGGGGGCCGCTCCACGCCCATCATCATCGGAATGTTGGGGCCGTACATGTCGGCATCCATCAAGCCGACTTTGGCCCCCTGCATGGTCAGCGCAACGGCAAGATTGACCGCGACCGTGGATTTACCGACCCCGCCCTTGCCGCTGCTTACGGCGATGGTGTATTTGACGGTCGGGATCAAGTTGTCTTTCTCTTTGGCCGGTTCAGGATTTCCCTGATTGACCATCTTCAGTTCAGCCATGGATCTTTCCCTTCTCTGTAGGCACCGCCCTTGTTCATCGAAGCGCAAATTTCTTTCGGGAATGCCCTCGAAGAGGCTCGTGGTGTGCCCCACGGTTGCGGGCAATCAAGGGATCGAGGATTTCCCCGCAGGTCAGGCACCGCCAGCCCTTAAAACTGAGGTTGCCGGTATCGTCCAATAAGTCCTCAAATGTTTCAGGGAACATGACACCCTTGCAACGGGGGCAGTCCATGATCGTTCTCCTTGTAGTCAGCGTTTCGTGCCAGATTTTGCCAATAAAGTTATAAAGGCGTATCCGACCATCCTAATCCCCGACCATATCAATCGGAGACTTACTTGGTCGGATAGTAAATAAACTCAATACTAATTGTCAAGTGAGCCAGTCCCAGCCGGTCTTACTTTTTCAGCAAAGGTTCTAGCAGGGGCCACAGGTTCGTGACGACGACGGCGTAGCCCGGGCCGGTGGGATGAATGCCGTCTGCTTGATTGAGGGCTGTTTGTGAGGCCACGCCCTCCAGAAAAAATGGGATCAATGGGATGCCATGGCGTGTGGCTAAGTCGGCATACATTGCATGGAACGTGGCCGTATATGTGGCGCCGTAATTTGGCGGGAGCTTCATCCCGGCGAGAATGACCTTGGCGTCGCCTGCCAGCACGCGCTGGATGATCTGATCGAGGTTGGCGCGGGTCTCTGCCAGATCGAGTCCGCGCAATCCATCGTTTGCCCCGAGCTCGAGAATCACCAAGTCGGGCTTACTCTTGAGCACCCAATCCACGCGCCGGACGCCGCCAGCCGTCGTATCGCCGCTGACACCGGCATTGACCACGCGATAGCGATAACCTGAGAGTGAGAGCTTCTCTTGCAGGAGGGCCGGATACGACTCGTCTGGTGAGACGCCCAGTCCGGCGGTCAGGCTGTCGCCGAAGGCCACGAGCACCCGTTCTTCAGGACGGGATGCGGCGTTGGACGGAGGGGGCGCGTTGGCGCCTGGACGAGCATCTACGCTGGTGCCCTGAATTTTTGGCGCAGGTTTGCCGATGGGCTGATCGCAGGCCCACACACCGACGGCGAACAGTGCCACAAGCGCCACGAATCGAAGGGAGAAGGTATTTCCCTGCATGGTCTGTATAATAGGAGCCATGATCGTCATTCGCAAGCTCTCCATGCGTCTCACCAGCGGTGGCCGCGAGGTCTCTATCCTGGACGACATCACACTCACTATTCCCTCCAAGCAATTTCTCGCCATCGTTGGGCCGTCCGGCAGCGGCAAGTCTACGTTGCTGGGATTGCTGGCCGGGCTGGACGCGCCAACGACGGGGACCGTTGCGCTTGACGGGCAGGAGATCACCGCGTTATCGGAAGACGAGCTGGCGCTGGTGCGACGTAAAAAGGTCGGCTACGTGTTTCAGTCCTTTCACTTGATGCCCACCTTGACCGCGCATGAAAACGTGGCGGTGCCGTTGGAACTCGCCGGCGATGCTGAATCGGCGCGCAAGGCCGATGCGCTACTGAAGGCCGTCGGGCTTGACGCGCGAGGGCATCACTATCCGGCGCAGCTTTCCGGCGGCGAACAGCAGCGTGTGGCGGTCGCCAGGGCCTTTGCGAACCAGCCGGCCTTCCTACTGGCGGATGAGCCGACCGGAAATTTAGATACGGCGACCGGGCAGCAGGTGATTGATCTCCTCATACAGTTGAACCGCGATCATGGCAGCACCTTAGTCCTGGTCACGCACGATCAGGCCTTGGCCGCCTCTGCCGACCGTATCGTCCGTGTACGGGATGGTCGAATCGCGTCGGACGATCTACGGAATCCCTGATGGCATTCGCGCTGCGCATGGCCTGGCGGGAAACTCGCGCGACCTGGCGACACTTCATCTATTTTTTCGTCTGCATCGCGCTTGGCGTGGCGGCGTTGGTGGGCGTTGGACTCTTTGCCGCCAATATGGATCGGGCGATTCAACGCGAGGCCCGCAACCTATTGGCCGCCGACGTAGAGTTGCGAACCACGCGCCCTCTGACGCCGGACAGTGAGGCGATGCTTGCAGCATATGCGACACGAGGCATCACACGGATGCAGGTCAGCGAACTGGTCGCCATGGCGGTGGGTTCTGGTGGCACACAACTGATCGAACTCAAAGCGGTCGATCCTGGCTATCCCTTCTACGGAACGTTGCGGAGCGATCCGGACCACGCGCTGGCGAAGATTTTTGACGGCCATCAGGTCTTGGCTGAGGAGAGTTTGCTGATTCGTCTCGGTCTGGCGGTTGGTGACAATCTGAAGATCGGTCAGGCGGAGTTCTACATTGCCGGTGTGGTGAAGAAGGAGCCGGATCGTGCGGCTGGCGCGTTCAGCTTGGGCCCCCGTGTGCTGATGTCCCGCACAAGCCTGCACGCCACGCAACTCGTGCAGCCTGGCAGTCGCGTGACACACAGGCATCTCTTGAAGTTACCGGAGACACTGAACCTGCGAGCCGTTCAGGGCGAGGTGGCGGCGACCTTTCCGGATAAGACGGCGCGGGTCAGCACGTACCAGGAAGCCCAGCCGATGCTCCGGCGGTTTCTTCGCCAGTTGACGATGTATCTGGGACTGGTGGGCCTGATTGCCCTGATGGTCGGCGGGATTGGCGTGGCCGGCAGCGTCCGCGCGTTTTTGAAGGAGAAGCTCGAAACCATTGCTGTGCTCAAGGCATTGGGCGCAGAATCCGGCACGATTCTCCAAGTCTATGTCACACAAACATTGTTGCTGGGGCTGGTGGGGAGTCTGGCTGGCGCGGCCTTAGGGTCCGCGTTACAGATGATGCTGTCTCCGCTGATGCAGACGTGGATGACGATGGAGATGGAGTTTCAAGTGACGTGGATGCCCATTGTGCGCGGTGTGGCCATGGGGCTGGTGACGACGGCCCTGTTTGCGCTCTGGCCTCTCCTGGAGGTGCGGCATGTGCGTCCCAATCTGATCTTCCGCCGCGAGGTCAGTGAGGAGCCATCACGGCCTCCAGGTCGGGCGGCCTGGATTACTGGCGTGTTGCTGGCATCGGCGCTGGCTGGTTTGGCCATCTGGCAGGCGGGATCGTGGCGAGCCGCCAGTCTGTTCATCGGCGCACTGATTGTGGCGCTGGGATTGTTGCACGGTACAGCCTGGCTCGTGGTGAAACTTGCGAAGCGGTTGCCACGATTGATAGCGGGGGCCCGTGCGCCCATCGGAATGGGCTCCGATGCCCCGGTTTGCACCCGCCCGCCCCAGGTGCGCCAAGACGCACCTGGTGTCCCGGTGCCCCGCGCTCGCGCCGGCGAAACCGGACGCTCGCCTTTTCTCCCTGGTCTCTCGCTGATCTGGCGACAAGGCATGGCCAATATCCATCGCCCCGGCAGTCACGCGAAGACTATTCTGGTGTCGGTGGGCGTTGGGGTGATGGTCATACTGGCGATTCATCTGGTGGAGCGGAACATTCTGTGGGAGATTGGCGAGAACGCGCCAAGCGATGCGCCGTCGTTCTTCTTCATTGATATTCAACCGGATCAGAAGGATGCCTTTGCGCATCTGATGACAGACCGTGGCTATGCCGATACGCGCCTCACGCCGCTGGTGCGATCACGGCTCTGGGCGTTGAACGGAAAGGCGATTCGCCAGGAGACACAGGAGAAGCGCGAGCACGACTGGTATTTCACTCGTGAATATGTGCTGACGTTTCAGAAGGAGTTACCCCAAGACAATGTCATCACCAAGGGGGCTTGGTGGGACGATGGGGCCTCGTCGGGATCGCTGCGGGTGTCCGTTGAAACGGACGTGGCCTATCGCTTAGGACTTGATCTCGGTTCGACGGTGGAGTTCGACATCCAGGGCGCCAGGGTGTCGGCGACGGTGATGAGTATCAGAAAGGTGGAGTGGGGCAACCTGTCCACGAATTTTTACTTTATCTTCGAGCCTGGCGCGCTCGACGGCGCCCCCATGACCTATGTGGCGACGGCCCGCGTGAATCTCGCAGAGGAAGTCCCGTTGCAGCGCGCGGTCGTGGCGATGTTCCCCAACGTCTCGGCCATCAATATTCGGGACGTGCTGGATTCGGTGGCGCGGGTCGTGGATCGCATCAGTCTGGTCATTCGCTTTATGGCGGGCGTAAGCATGGTGGTCGGGAGCATCGTGCTGGCCGGCGCACTGGCGGCCACGAAGTTCCGTCGTCTCTACGAGGCGATGATCCTGAAGGCCGTTGGCGCGACCAGTGGGATCGTGGCGGGTGCCTTTGCGGTAGAGTTTGCGCTGCTGGGGGCCGCTGCGGGAGTGATCGGCGCGGGCCTGGCTGCGGCGCTGGCCTGGGGCGCGGGGCGCTGGCTACTGGATGTGCCCTGGCTCTTTCAGCCGGCGGCGTTGGCCTGGGGCATCGCCGCCACGATGGCTGGCACGATGCTGATCGGCGTCCTGTCCACGTACCGTATTCTCGGTCAGAAACCCCTGCCGGTGCTCCGGCGGGAGTGACAGGGGGACGCAGGAGAAGGGTGTGATGATGAAGGAGCCGCCTCATGAATGACACAGCGTTGATTGTGCTGACGCTCGTCTGCGGATTGGCTGCCGGGCTGTGGCTTGGCATTATGTGGGGCGGGGCGCGGGTTCGGGCGGATATGGCGAGGCGTCTGGGCGAAACAGAGGCGCGCGCACAGGAGGCCCAGGCCCGTCTCACCGAGCACAAGACGGAGTTGGCGCAGGTGCGCGCGGAACTCACGCAAGCCTTTGCCGCCTTGTCGGGAGAAGCCCTCAAGAGCAATAACCAGGCGTTTCTCGATCTGGCCAAGTCGGCCTTCGCCTCTATGCACGTCGAAGCCAAGGGTGACTTGGAGCAGCGTCGCCAGGCCGTCGAAACCTTGATCGCGCCGTTGCATGATGCCCTCAAGCGGTATGAAGGCCATCTTGTCGGTATGGAACAATTGCGGCAGTCGGCCTATGGCGGGTTGGACGCGCAGCTGCAATCACTGGCGCAGGCACAAGAGCGTTTGCAGCGGGAGACGGGTAATCTCGTGAAGGCGCTCCGGGCGCCGCAGGTTCGTGGGCAGTGGGGCGAAATTACACTCAAGCGCGTGGCTGAACTATCGGGCATGGTGGAGCATTGTGATTTTTTTGAGCAGGCGACGGTGGAGAGCGACGCCGGACGTCAACGACCGGACATGATCGTGCAGTTGCCCGCCGGTCGCCGGATCGTCGTAGACGCGAAGGCGGTGCTGTCTGCCTATCTGGAAGCGATGGAGGCGCAGGACGACACGGTGCGGCTGGAGCAGTGCCGTCGCCACGCGGCGCAGGTGCGGGAACGGATGGTGCAGTTGAGCGCGAAGGCCTACTGGAATCAGTTTTCGCAGGCGCCCGAATTCGTGGTGCTGTTTCTGCCAGGCGAGCAGTTTATGGGCGCCGCGCTGGAACAGGATCGGACACTCATCGAGGATGGCTTTGCGAAACGGGTGGTGATTGCCACGCCGACGACGCTGGTTGCGCTGCTGCGGGCGGTGGCCTACGGGTGGCGGCAGGAGCAACTGGCCGAGAATGCCCAGGCCATCAGCACGTTGGGCAAAGAACTCTTCGAGCGCATGGCGGTGCTGGCGGAGCATTTGGATGATGTGGGCGTCGCGTTGGGGAAGGGCGTCGTCGCCTACAACAAAGCGGTCGGTTCACTGGAAGCGCGTGTGTTGCCGACGGCGCGCAAATTCCGAGAGTTGGGCGTTGGCTCGGACAAAGACATCCCGAAGCTCGGCGCCATCGAACAGGCACCGCGCCCGATACCGGAAATCGCTGAGTAATGTCTGTGCAGTCTGATCGGGCCACGGCTGTGGGTGACGGTGGCGAGCAGAGTCGGCGCTACGGCATTCGCGAGGGCGCGTTTCAGGCCATCATGCTGGGCGGCGGAGAGAGTTACCTCTCGGCCTTTGCCCTCTTGTTTCACGCCTCGGCTGTGCAGATCGGGCTGCTGTCGGCCTTGCCGCAATTGATCGGGACAGGGGCGCAACTGCTCTCCGTCAAGGTGCTGCACCGGTTCCAGCATCGCAAGGGGGTCATCCTGGCGGGCGCCGCTGGGCAGTCGTTACTGTGGTTGCCCCTGCTGGCGCTGCCGATCATTTTTCCGGAGCAGGGCGCGTGGCTGTTGATCGTCTGTGCGGTGGTTTGTGCCGCCATGGGGCACTTTGCCATTCCGGCCTGGAATAGTCTGCTCACGGATCTTGTGGATCCCAACCAGCGCGGGGCCTATTTTGGGTATCGGGCCAGGGTGATGGCGGTGTGCAGCTTTGCGGCCCTCTGCGCGGCGGGTCTGATCCTCCATGCGGCCCAAACGTGGACATTGCCATGGATGGGCTTCGCAGTCATCTTTATCGCGGCGTCAGCCGCGCGCGCGGTCTCGACCAGCTATCTTACCAGGATTGACGAACGGTCCGTCTCAGTGACCCGCGAGGACGAATTCCGTCTCTGGGTGTTTCTACGGCACACACAGAACGCCAATTTCAGGCGCTTCCTCCTGTTCTCCGGGCTGATGCACGGGTGCGCACTGATCGCGGGCCCCTATTTCGTCGTCTACATGCTGCGGGACCTGGCCTTTTCCTATCTGGACTATTCGTTGTGGTTGGCCACCGGCGTGATCGGGCAGTTCGTGACGTTGAAATCGTGGGGGCGGATGGGCGACCGGTATGGGAATAAACAAGTGGTGCTGGTGACGGCGTTCATCGTGCCGTTTCTCCCGATGCTCTATCTTTTCAGCGAGAATTTGTATGTGCTCCTTGCGATCAATGTTCTGGGAGGCGCCACCTGGGCGGGTTTCGGGCTGGGGTTGCAGAACTACGTGTTCGACGCAGTCCGGCCGGAGGATCGGGCAAAGGGCGTGGCGATCTGGAACACTGTCAACGCAGTCGGTTGGTTTGCGGGCGCGATGATCGGCAGTTGGCTCGCGGGGCTGTTGCCTGGCGACATCACTCTCGCGGGCCTGGCGATTCAGCCGGCGTCGAACCTGCCCTTCGTGTTCTTCATTTCTGGCATGCTTCGGCTCGTCGTCTCACTGAGCCTGATCGGGGCGTTCCACGAAGCCCGCAGCGTCGAGTCAATTTCCCCCCGCGCGTTGGTGTCGGAACTGCCCCTGATCAAGCCCCTGACTAAAGTCTTCGGCGGTGGCTTCCGCCGGGATGCGTGACGCGCGAGGCGCGGATACCTGTTACGTGGCGTCGTGGTGAACCGAGGTTGTGGCAGCCGGATAGACCTGCATGAAGGGATGGACTTCGTAACGGGAGAAGACGCCCTGGGTGACGTAGGGGTCGTGCGAGGCGAATGCCTGGGCGTCTTTCAGGGAGTCGGCTTCGATGACGATGAGGCTCCCGGCTCCATCGGTGAACGGGCCGGCAAGAATGACTTTCTCGGCCTTGTTGAGCGACGCGATCCGATCGAGATGAGCCTGGCGGTGCTCGGTGCGCTTGGTGGGGCCGTCCAGCCCGTCATAGCCGATGATGACGAAGATCATCAGAATAGCCCAGGCTCATTTTCGGTCATGGTGTCGAGGGGTTGGCGTCCCCTATAGCCGTCGGTGATTTCATGCCAGAAGCGGATGGCAGGTTCGCCCAGCTTCCAGCAGAGGTGGACGACATGGCCGTTCATTCGGCAGGGAAAATCGCAGAGGCCGACGTCGAGATCCTTGACCAGGACGCCCATCTCTTGGATGGCCTCGACGCTGTCGCTGATTCGTTCAAGCGCCCGAATATAACCGGGGCCAGCGACGCTGCCCCCATTGGACTGGGCGTTCGCGCTGGCCTTCTTGATCTCCCCATGGGAGTGGATCAGGAAGTCCTTCTCTTGTTTGATGGCCCGTAACCGCTCCTCAAGTTCGGGAAGCAGGTGCGTGGCCTCGGACAGGGTAAACGTGCGTTCGTCCATAACGTGGCTGCATGATAACAAGGGGGCGCACGGCGCGTCAAACCAGGCAGGCCACAACACCTGCGGGCGCTGTCCAGTCGGCGTCACATCGTCTATAATTTAGAGTTGACAAACAGGTTGAGCGATGGGTATGCTCATTTTCAGAGTAGGCTGTTTAAGGCCGACCACTTCTGAGATTCTTCCCCATGTCAGTTCTCAATGCAACCTAGGCGGGTAACCCGGTAGAGATGGTGTTGGTTCCAAACCGGTTCGGATCGTGTTCATCTTACAGAGGAGGGAAGGGAGTGTTATGTCCCAAGCGGCACCGGTAAAAGAAGCGGTCATGTATCTGACCAAACTGAAACAGCGCAATATCACCGAGCTGAATGAGGTCGCCAGGGATCTCAAGATCGAGGGTGCTGCGAACCTGCGTAAGCAGGAAATGATCTTCGCGATTCTCCAGGCTCAGACGGAAAAGAACGGGGTCATTTACGGAGAAGGGGTGCTGGAAACGCTCCAGGATGGTTTTGGATTTTTGCGCGCGCCTGACTCCAATTATCTCCCTGGACCGGACGACATCTATATTTCCCCGTCCCAAATCCGACGGTTCAATCTTCGGACCGGTGACACGGTATCCGGCCAGATCCGTCCTCCGAAGGAGAGTGAACGCTACTTTGCCCTCCTGAAAGTCGAAAAAATCAATCTGGAGGAGCCCGAAGTCGCGCGGGACAAGATTTTGTTCGACAACCTGACCCCGCTGTACCCTGAGGAGCGGATCAATCTGGAGCACGACCAGGGCGAGTACTGTACTCGCGTGATGGATCTCATCACGCCGATCGGCAAGGGTCAGCGTGGGTTGATTGTCGCGGCGCCTCGAACCGGCAAGACGATGATGCTCCAGGCGATTGCGCGGGCGATTGCCAAGAACCACCCGGACATCGTGTTGATCGTCCTGCTGATTGACGAACGACCGGAGGAAGTCACCGACTGGCAGCGGCAGGTGAAGGCCGAAGTCATCAGTTCAACGTTTGATGAGCCGGCCCAGCGCCATGCCCAGGTGGCCGAGATGGTCATTGAGAAGGCCAAGCGGTTAGTCGAGCATAAGCGCGACGTGGTGATTCTCCTCGACAGCGTGACCCGGCTGGCCCGTGCGTACAACACGATTGCGCCGCCCAGCGGCAAGGTGTTATCTGGGGGCCTGGACTCCAATGCCCTTCAGCGCCCGAAGCGGTTTTTCGGCGCGGCGCGCAACATCGAGGATGGCGGGAGTCTGACCATTATGGCGACAGCGCTGGTGGATACAGGCAGTCGCATGGACGATGTGATCTTTGAAGAATTCAAAGGGACAGGCAATATGGAAGTTCATCTAGACCGGCGCCTGGCCGACAAGCGAGTCTTCCCGGCGATTGAAATAGGCGCCTCGGGCACACGCAAGGAAGAGTTACTGGTGGATAAGGAGCGACTCAACAAGATGTGGGTGCTCCGCAAGGTACTCAGCCCGCTGGGCACGGTGGAAGCCATGGAATTTCTCCAGGACAAGATCGGCGGCACGAAGACGAACCAAGCCTTTTTGGACTCGATGAATCGGTAATTACTAATCTCTTATGAGAGGAGCATCTGTGTCATGAAAGCGGGAATCCATCCGGAGTACACTGAAGCCACGATTAGTTGTGCCTGCGGGTACAAGTTGAAGACTCGTTCGACAGTGGGCGATATCAAGGTAGATAGTTGTTCGCAGTGCCATCCGTTCTTTACGGGGACGCAGAAGATCATAGACACCGAAGGGCGTGTGGAGCGGTTCAAGAAACGCTTGGCGAAGAAGAAAACTGCCTAACAGGATACCGTCATGACGGCCGTGAAAGAGTCACCCATTCTGGCCAAACTCGAAGCGGCTGCGCAGCGGGTGGCGTCCATTGACTGCATCATGTCGAATGCGGCGATTCTGTCGCAGCCGTTCCAGATTCAAAAACTGAATAAGGAACGCGCCGAGTTGGCGGCGCAAGCCGACCTCTATCACGAGTATTGCGCCCTCCTCAAGCAGCGAGTGGAGGCCGACGACCTGCTGGGCGATCCCCTGGTGGAGTCCGACGTCAAGGACCTGGCTCGTGACGAGCTGAAGGAATTGGAGGCCGGACAGGCGGCGCTGGATGCCCGTGCCCGCGACCTGCTGATTCCCCAAGACCCCCGCGACGATAAAAATACGTTCATTGAAGTGCGCGCAGGAACCGGCGGCGATGAAGCGGCGCTCTTTGCCGCCGAACTGGCTCGGATGTACAGCCGGTATGCCGAGAAGCGTCGTTGGCGGATTGAGGTGATGGATTCGAACGTGACCGAGATCGGTGGGGTGAAGGAGGTGGTGCTGCTGATTGAGGGCAAGGGCGCCTTCAGTCGCTTCAAGCATGAGAGCGGCGTGCATCGTGTCCAGCGTGTCCCTGCGACCGAAGCCAGCGGGCGCGTGCATACGTCCACCGTCACGGTGGCCGTGATGCCGGAAGTCGAGGACGTCGACGTCCAGATCAATCCCGAAGACCTGAAAATTGACACCTTCTGCTCCTCCGGCGCGGGCGGGCAGAGCGTGAATACCACCAAGTCCGCCGTGCGGATTACCCATGTGCCGACGGGCGTCGTGGTGACCTGTCAGGACGAGCGGTCACAGCTCAAGAATCGCAACAAGGCCATGCGGAATCTTCGGGCGCGTATCATGGACGCCGAGCGGGAGAAGCAGGAGAACGAGATTGCCCTCCAGCGGCGGTCTCAGGTCGGGTCGGGCGACCGGAGCGAGAAGATACGCACCTATAATTTTTCCCAGAACCGGGTGAGCGACCATCGTATTGGGCTGACGCTGCACCGTTTGGATCAAGTGCTGGAAGGCGACCTGGACGAGATTATGGACGCGCTGATTGCGGCCGATCAAGTGTTGGAACCGGCTGACAAATGATGCTGGAGGCGCAAGCCCGAGGCGGGGAGCCATGAGCGCGGGCGTGGTTGCGGAACCGCTCCTCGGAGACCTGCGCCGACAGGCGCGAGAGATGCTCCGCGATGCGGGGATCGTTCATGCGATGCGTGAAACCGATTGGCTGGTGGCGTTCGCGTTGGCGGTGCCGTCGCACCGACTGAGCCTGGAGGGTACGCAACGACTCACCGCGCGTCAGGCCGAGTCCTGCTGGTCGCTCCTTCGGCGTCGTGCCGCGCGCGAACCGCTCCAGTACGTGCTTGGCACAGAGGAATTTTGCGGGCTGGACATGGTCGTGACGCCGGACGTGTTGATCCCCAGGCCGGAGACGGAATTACTGGTTGAAGAGACGCTGCGGGCCGTCGCGGGGGTCATTCACCCGGTGATTGCCGATGTGGGGACCGGGTCCGGCTGCATTGCCATCGCGCTGGCCAGGGAACGTCCAGGCGCGATCCTGTACGCACTGGATTGCTCGGCGAGTGCGCTCGCGGTGGCCCAATCCAATGCTGCCAGGCACGGCGTGGGCGGACGGATTCGGTTCATCCAGGCTGATATGTTGGAGGCGTTCGGCCCTGTGTCTGCTGGAGCGTGTGATGCGATTGTCTCCAATCCTCCCTATATTCCTGAACGAGACGTGGAGACACTTCAGCCGGAAGTGTCTCGCTATGAGCCGCGTCTGGCGTTGGCTGCCGGGCCGGACGGACTGGAGTATGATCGGCGACTGCTGCGAGACGCGCCAGTGCTGCTCACGCCTGGTGGACACCTGATTCTGGAGTTGGGCGACGGCCAAGCCGACGCTGTGATGCAGATGGCGCAGGATCAAGGCGCGTTCGATGCGGTGAGGGGTCGTCAGGATGAGGCCGGGATTGACCGGGTGCTCATTGCGCGAAAGAAGCCCGGCTAATGGACTGTATGGTCATTCAGGGCGGTCATCGTTTAACCGGTGACGTCCGCATCAGCGGGGCCAAAAACGCGGCGCTGCCGATCCTTGCCGCGACGCTGTTGGGGACGGGAGCCTGCATCCTGACGAATATGCCGGCTGTGCGGGACGTGGTCACCATGTCGAAGATGCTGACTCACCTTGGCGCTGTGGTGGACGCGGCCCAGGACCGCGTGACAGTGTCGCTGGACGCCCTCGCCTCTTGTGAGGCGCCCTACGAGTTAGTCAAGACCATGCGAGCCTCGGTGTTGGTGCTCGGTCCGCTCCTAGCGCGGTGGGGCGAAGCGGTCGTGGCGTTGCCGGGCGGATGCGCCATTGGGGCGCGGCCCATCAATCTGCATCTGGCGGCACTGGAAAAAATGGGCGCCACGATTACGATGGAACATGGCAATGTCCATGCCACCGTCGCAGGACGAGCGGGCCGATTGAAGGGCGCGCACATTTACTTTGACATGCAGACCGTCACCGGCACGGAAAACATCATGATGGCGGCCTGTCTGGCGGAGGGCACGACGATTCTCGACAATGCCGCCCGCGAGCCGGAAATTTCCGACCTGGCACATTTCCTCATCAAGCGCGGGGCCAGGATTCATGGCGCTGGGACGGATGTCATCACGATTGACGGCGTATCGGACTTGCGTGGGGCGGACCATGAAGTCGTGCCCGATCGCATTGAAACAGGGACGTACCTCATTGCCGGCGCCATCACGGGTGGCGAGGTTCGCGCGACGCACTGTCGCCCCGATCACTGCGAGGCCCTGCTGTCCAAACTGCGGGAGGCCGGCGCGGAACTGACGATCGGCAAAGACACGATCCGGGTGCGGGCCACTGGTACACTCCGAGCCGTGGAGGTGAAGACCCTGCCCTATGCCGGCTTTCCCACCGACATGCAGGCGCAGATGATGGCGCTGATGACGATGGCACGAGGGAGCAGCGTGATTGCGGAGACCATCTTTGAAGGCCGGTTTACCCATGCGCTGGAGTTGCAGCGTATGGGCGCGGACATTAAAATCGAAGGCCATCATGCCGTGGTGACCGGCGTAGAGCGGTTGAGCGGGGCGCCGGTTATGGCCTCTGATCTCCGGGCCAGCGCCGGTCTCATTGTCGCCGGACTGGCTGCCAGCGGCGACACCCGCGTGTCCCGCATCTATCATCTGGATCGCGGCTATGAACGGCTGGATGCCAAGCTCACAGGCTTGGGGGCGCAGGTTCGCCGCGAAACGGAGCGGGTATGCAATCAGCCGGAGCGGAGATGAACGACACCCTCACCATCGCTCTCTCGAAAGGGATATTGCTGGAACCCGCGCTGGCGTTGTTGAAGCGCGTGGGGCTGGCGCCGAAGGCCATTGCGTCGGACAGTCGGAAGTTGATTGTGGAGCATCAGGTCGGCAGGGTCACGCTGATGATGATTCGTCCGAGCGACGTGCCGACGTATGTGGAGTATGGGGCCGTGGACGCGGGGATTGTTGGCGCGGACGTGCTGATGGAACAGGCAACCGACGTGTACGAGCCGCTCGACTTGAAATTCGGAGGGTGCCGTCTCGCCGTGGCAGCCCCTGAATCGGCCGTCACGCGAAACGGGCGGCACGGGACGAGGCTGCGCGTGGCGACGAAATATCCGAACCTGACGGAACGCTATTTCACGCAACAGGGCATTCCCATTGAGATCATCAAATTGTATGGGTCGGTGGAGTTGGCGCCGCTGGTGGGGCTGGCGGATCGGATCGTGGATCTGGTGGCGTCCGGGGCCACGCTGCGCGCGCATCATCTGGTCATGACGGATGTGATTATGGAATCCACCGCCCGCCTGATCGTGAATCGGGCTAGCCTCACCGTAAAGCATCAGCGAGTGCGTGGCGTGATTGACGCTTTGCGGATGGCCGTGCAAGGGGGACGCGCATGAAAATTGTGATGTCGTCTGATCGCGCCTATAAGGCAGCGGTCAAGAAAATTCGCGGCAGATCCAACCTGGGCGGCGGCACACTTGAAGCCTCTGTCAAGACGATCCTCAAGGCCGTGGAGCGGGACGGCGACCGCGCGGTCAGCCGCTATGTGCGCACCTTTGACAAGGTGTCCATGAAGCCGGAGCAGTTTCGGGTCCATCCCGAACAGGTAAAAGAAGCCTACTATAAAATTCGTAAAGAGGACGGCGATGCGCTACGCTACGCGGCTCGCCGCATTACCGCCTTTCACGAGAAACAGAAACCGCGCACACAGACCTGGATGTGGCAGGACGGCACGATTACGCTCGGGCAGACGATTCTGCCACTGGACATGGTCGGACTCTACGTGCCGGGCGGGAAGGCCGTCTATCCGTCGTCGGTGTTGATGAGCGCGATTCCGGCCAGGGTGGCAGGGGTGAAACGGGTCGTCATGTGCGTACCGGCCCCCAAGGGGGAGCTGAGTCCGTATCTGCTGGTGGCGGCGGATATTGCCGGCGTGGACGAAATCTATCGCGTGGGCGGCGTTCAGGCGATTGCGGCCATGGCCTATGGCACTGCGATGATTCCCCGCGTGGATAAGATCATTGGGCCGGGAAATATCTACGTGGCCACCGCGAAGCGACTCGTCTATGGCACGGTAGATATTGATATGATCGCCGGACCCAGCGAATTGTTGGTGCTGGCCGACGAGAAGGCCAATCCTGCCTATGTAGCTGCAGACTTGCTCTGCGAAGCGGAGCATGACGAACAGGCGGCGGTCTGGCTGGTGACCACGTCTGCCTCACTGGCCCAGGCGGTCGCGCAACAGGTCGCGGAGCAAGTGGCGTCGCTGTCGCGGCAGGCCATGGTGGCCCGTGCCATTGCGCGACATGCCGTGGCGTTTGTCGTGCCGACGATGGAGGAGGGGATTGCTCTGGCCAACGAGATTGCGCCGGAGCACCTGTCGCTCGCGGTAGAGCATCCGTTTGAGTATATCGAGAAGATCCGCCATGCCGGAGCCCTCTTCGTCGGGCGGTACACGGCGCCGGCCGTGGCGGATTACGTGGCAGGGCCGAACCACATTCTTCCGACCGGTGGAGCGGCGCGCTTTCACTCAGCGTTGTCGCTGGAGGCCTACATGCGAACAACCAATATCGTGTCCTATACGAAGGACGATCTCGTCAAAGCCAAAGAGCCGATCCTCCGTCTGGCGCAGATGGAAGGCTTTGATGCCCACGCCCGTTCTGTGGAGGTTCGCTTACGATGACACGCGCAAGACGGGCCACGATTGAGCGGAATACCACCGAGAGCCAGATTACCATCGGGTTGAGCCTGGACGGAACCGGCACACGCACGATCGCCACGCCCATTCCCTTTATGAATCATATGCTGGACCTGTTGGCCAAACATGGCTTCTTCGATCTCACGATCAAGGCGACGGGGGATACGCACATTGACGACCACCATACGGTGGAGGACATTGGGATCGTGCTAGGGGAAGCGTTCAAGAAAGCGCTCGGCAAGAAGGAGGGTATTCGCCGTTTCGGGACGGCCTGGGTGCCGCTTGATGAGACGCTGGCGCAGGTGACGGTGGATTTGAGCGGGCGGCCCTATCTGGTCTATCACGTGAAATTACCGAACCGGCGTATCAAAGGTTTTGATCTGTATCTCTTTGAGGACTTCTTTCAGGCATTGGCGACGCACGCGGCTATGAATCTGCATATCAACGTCGCGTATGGGCGGAACCCGCACCACATCATGGAAAGTATTTTCAAGGCCCTGGCGAAGGCGCTGGATCAGGCGGTGACAGTAGATGTCCGGGTCAAGGGGGTCTTGTCCACGAAGGGGAGCCTGTGATCGCCATTATTGATTACGACATGGGCAATCTTAGGTCGGTGCAGAAAGCGTTTGAGGCCGTCGGGCATCAGGCGACGATCACACGCGATCCGCAGGCCATTGCCGATGCCAGCCATGTGGTGCTGCCTGGCGTGGGGGCCTTCGGCGACTGTATGGGCAATCTCGAACGGTATGGGCTGATTAGCCCGGTCACGAAGGCGATTGCCTCAGACAAGCCGTTTCTGGGCATCTGCCTGGGGTTCCAATTGCTGTTCACCGAGAGCGAGGAGTTCGGCGCACATCGTGGGCTCGGCGTCATTCCAGGCAGGGTCGTGCGGTTTCAGTCGAACGACTCCCTGGCCCGTCTGAAGGTGCCGCACATGGGATGGAATGCCATCACGAGGCGCACGGAGTCGCCCCTGCTTGCCGGCGTGGCGGACGGCGCGTTCATGTACTTCGTTCACTCGTATTATGTGGTGCCGGATGACCAAGCCGTGGCCTGTACCATGACGGACTATGGCCGGCCCTTTGTCTCCAGCATTGCGCGAGGCAATCTGTTCGCGTGCCAGTTCCATCCTGAGAAAAGTCAGGGGGAAGGACTGAAGATCATTCGTAATTTTGGGGGGCTGTCATGAAAACGCGCGCGCTGTTGTCGGCGGTCATCCTGTTGGGCGCTCTGGTCGGGTGCGGGACGACGATATCGGAAACGAGTACGACGCCGCAGATTGCGCAATACCGCATTGTGCGGATTGCCGTGCTGCCGTTCTCCGTTGTGCAGCCTGCGCTGGGCCGACAATTTGGGTCTGTGGCGCCGGCAGTCCCCGTCACTGCCGGTGACAAACTGGCGGATGCGTTTTATCTCAAGCTGAATGTTCGAGAGGGCCTGGCTGTTGTGCCGCCGAGCCTGGTCCGGGAGGCGATGCCCTCCATCACGGCGTCGGTGGCGGGGCGTCATGTGTTGCGGGACCTGGGAGAACGGTTGGACGTGGCCGCCGTGCTGGAAGGAACGGTGGACATGTATCAGGAGCGGAAAGGGAGCGCGATGGGGCTGGAACGGGCCGAGGATGCCGCCGCTGTCAGGTTCTCGGTGCGACTCATCAGCGTCAAGGACAACCAGATTCTCTGGAGCGGAGACTATGCTGAACGTCAGCGTCCGCTGACCGAGGACATCGCCGGTTTTCTCCAGCGTGGTGTGCGGTTTGTGACGGTGGACGAACTGGCTGATTCGGCGGTAGACAACGTCTTGCGTGGCTTTCCACTGGGCCATCTGCCTCAACGGACGCAGGGAGAGTGAGTGCGGCGCGATGATCGTCATTCCCGCCATTGACCTCAAGGATGGACGCTGTGTGCGGCTTCGTCAGGGGCGGATGCAGGACGAAACGGTGTATGGGCAAGACCCGTCGGACGTGGCTCGCCGCTGGGCAGACGAGGGCGCGCAGGTGCTGCATGTGGTGGACTTGAACGGCGCTATTGAGGGGGCTCCGAAAAACCGCACGGCGATTGAGGCGATTCTGAAGGCCGTGACCATTCCCGTGCAGGTCGGCGGAGGCATCAGAACGAGGGAGACGATTGACTCGTATCTGTCGTTCGGCATTGAGCGGGTGGTGCTTGGCACGGCGGTCGTGCGCGATCACACCATCCTGGCAGACGCCTGCAGCCGCTTTCCCGGCCGCGTGATCGTGGGGGTGGACGCCAAGGGTGGCAAAGTCGCGGTGCAGGGCTGGACCGAGGTGAGCGACCTTGACGCCGCTGACTTCGTCGTCCGGCTGGCGGGCCTCCCCCTGTACGCCGTGATCTATACCGATATTGCGCGGGACGGGATGCTGGAAGGGCCGAACCTCGATGGTATGCGGCGCATGGCGGAGGTCTGTCCGGTTCCGCTGATCGCCTCCGGCGGCATCACGCGGACGGAGGACCTCCAACGACTCCAGGAGATCGGGCCGAAGGTGATCGGCGCGATCCTCGGGAAGGCGCTCTATGAAGGCCGGCTCGATCTGCGGTCGGCCATGGCCGCCGCCTCGTAGTTGTTCCCTCTCTCTTGGAGGGAAGGGTGAGAGAGTCTAATCTTCCCCTCTCCCCTGGAGGGAGAGGGTTAGGGTGAGGGGGGAAGCAGGGAAACCGCCGCAGCACGATGGACATCAAGAAGCAAATCGAGTATTGGCGGTATAGCGCAGCAGAAGATTGGGCAATGGCCACAGACCTCATCCAACGGGAGAAACCCCGATACGGGTTGTTTTTTGCCCACTTGGCGCTGGAGAAAACGCTGAAGGCTCATGTCTGTCGAGCGACCAAAGACTTGGCTCCCAGAATACATGCGCTGTTACGCCTTGCTGAGCTTTCTCGGTTGCGGGTATCGCTGGAACAGAGACTGTTTCTTGCAGAGTTCGATCGTTACCAGATTGAGGGTCGCTATCCTGAGGATCTTATTTCGCCCCCAAGTCCTAAGGAAGGACGAGTCTAGTTGGAACAAGCCAGGGAGATTTTCCAATGGTTGATGCAGCAGTTGTAAGTACCATCCAAACGTACCTTCAAGAAGTGAGAAAATCCGGCATTCGTGTCAGCCGAGCGATTCTATTCGGCTCTCATGCCCGTGGTGAAGGCTGCGCTGATAGCGACATTGACCTTCTGGTCGTCGGACCTGATTTTGATCCGCAGCCTAACCGTGAACTCGTGGGTCGCTTGTGGCGCGCGCGCGCTATCACCGACAGTCGCATCGAACCCCTTGCGGTCGGCGAACAACAATGGGAAAAGAACGATGGGAGCATTCTGTTGGAGATGGCCCGTCGTCAAGGGGTGGAAATCCGGTGACTTGCTTCGGGGACAGAGGCCGGAGGGAGTCTAATCTTTTCCCTCTCCCCTTGGGAGAGGGAAGGGTGAGGGGGATTCAAAAATTTCATTTACGTCGCAAAGGTCCGATGTGTGATTGAAAGACCCTCAAAATTCCTCACAAGAGTCAAAAGTTGAAAGGCATTGACGCTTGAAACGGATCGCTTGTTTGCGTAACATTCAACTTCAAAAGGGACAAGTTCCGATCAGGACAATGACTCGAAGAAGCTCTCCTAATCCAGTACAAGATCATTACAAAGGGCAAGGAATCCTTCATAAGGGAAGTTCCAGTAAATGGGAAAAAGCTGGGCCAGTTTGTTAACGTCATCATTCACGGTGATGCCTGTTCGGAGTTGAAGCTGTTCCCTGCCGAGCATGTTGATTTAATTGTCACGTCGCCTCCCTACACTGAACCATGAGCTACGAAAGCAAAATGCTTCAACAGTTGGCAATGCCAACGCAAAAAGAGGTTGAGCAGGTTTTACTGCGAACGCTACTTAGGCACGGTGGAACAATTAAGGAGTTTGGCGCTGGGGAAGAAATCGTCGGCGAAATGGCTGATGAGTTTGAATTAAATGCGAGGCAGCGCGTCGCCTACTTGGAAACCATTTATCGGAAGCAGAATCGCGTTAAGAAGGCTTTCCTCTGGCATCGTTTGCTTTTTCGATCTGCGGATGCTTTGGCGCAGGAGCAAATGGTTTCTCGTCCAACCCAGACGCTCCAACTGACCAACAGGCGGGAATGGATGCTGACAGAAAAAGGATTTGATGAAGCGTTGAGGCTTTGCAACGTACCACTCTCAAGAAAGGAGTGCCTGCCGACAAAGTCCTACGAAGTTCAAAAGATTGTCAAAAAGCTCATCGAATCGCCCAAGCCCGAAAACTACGACCCGTTTGATAGAAATAAAAAAGTTGTCAAGACAACGAGAGAATCTGCTTTGCGAAACCGGGCATTCCGTCAAGCAGTTGTCGAAGCTTACGGCTACAGTTGCGCTGTTTGCGGGATGAAACTGAAATCGCCTGACTCATTGCTCTGGGAAGTGGAGGCGGCGCACATCGTTCCGCACCGTTCTTTGGGCAGGGATGATGTGTGTAACGGAATGGCACTCTGTCACCTTCACCACTGGGCATTTGATGTTGGTTGGTTCACGGTGTCGGATGATTACAAAGTTCAGGTTTCGCCACAAATTAAGCGCCTGCCGTCCGACTGTGGCAAACTTTACGAGTATGAGTTCTTCCGACAGATCCGGGACGGAGGCAGTAAACTGTCTTTGCCGGATCGAAATGAAGTTTATCCTCACCACAACTCGATTCGCTGGCACCGGGAAAATGTTTTCCATCAACAATGGATGTGATTCGATAGAGCACTTATGAAAACCAAACGCGCCGAAGAAATTGTTTACTCGATAAATGTCGGCGACCTTCAGGAAGTTTCCCAGGAAGTTCTTGGACGATGCTTGACCAAGAAAGAAATCGCTTCGGTGCAAGGGGCGGTCGGCAATTACATTGATTGGTCTCAAGCGATTGAACATGCGATTCGCGAGAAGGTTCGCGAATGATTCCGGGCGAAAATATTTTCGCGAACTGCTTCTTTGAGCCGGTAGCGCTCCTTGCTTCTAATGGAAAAGTTGCTGAAGCGGAAGGCGTCGACTTGACAGTCGAATCAAAGGATCAATTTCTTGCGGTGGCTGTTAAGTCTGGGCCGAACTGGGGTAACGCTGACCAACATAAACGGCAGAGCACCAATTTTAATGCGCTTCGTAATCGCCTATACAAAATCAAAAAGCAATTTGATCCATTATGCGGTCAAGCTTATGGAAGGCAAGCGAGTGAGCCTACAAGCAATGTACGGTATCGGCGCCGCTCTGGCCAGGCCTTCTGGGCAGAGATCACCGGCGATCCAGATTTTTATTTGAAGTTGGTTCGTTTGATGAAGGATGTTCCTGCAAAGAACCGCCAGAAGTATCAACCTATTTGGAATCGGGCTGTTAACCGATTTACGGCCGAATTTGTGCAGGAATTTTGTAATCCGAATGGTTCCATTAATTGGGAAAAACTGGTGGCCTTTTCTAGTGCCAAAAAGTGATGAAGGAGAACTTATTTCTGCTTCCTGGTGAAGTCCCCTCACCCTGCCCTCTCCCTCAAGGGGCGAGGGAGGGGATAAGGCAAGGGGAGAGGGAATACTGAGAGGAGCACGGTGCTGGCGAAACGTATCATTCCCTGTCTGGACGTGAAGGAGGGCCGCGTCGTCAAGGGCGTCGGGTTTGTGAACCTGAAGGACGCGGGCGATCCGGTCGAGGCGGCGCGCGCCGGTTAGCAGCTGTGCGCCGCCGCGGCTCAGGCCGAGTCCATGTTGCCGCCTGCCTCGACACCCGTTAACACCGCGTTGACAACGTGTGTCCTTGCGGCTACACTCGACTTGTGTTCAAGGTCCGCAAAACTGAACTCTACGCCAAATGGTTGGATGAGCTATGTGATAGTCGCGCACGGGCGCGTGTGCAGGTTCGGATTGAACGCCTAGCGGCTGGAAACGCGGGGGACGCCAAGCCGGTAGGAGAAGGTGTCTCCGAGTTGCGAATCAACTACGGCCCCGGTTACCGGGTGTATTTCACAATACGTGAGCACGACATCGTAATTCTGCTGGTGGGTGGCGACAAAAGTACGCAATCCGCCGACATTAAAACTGCCTTGCGCCTTGCGCGTAACCTTTAGGAGCGGAAGATGAGCAAAACCAAAACCACTCGCTACGATGTTGCTGAGCATCTCCGAACCACGGAGGAAATGGCGGCCTACCTCGAGGCCAGCCTCGATGAAGCCAACGGCGACGCGGCATGCATTGCTAAAGCGCTGGGCGATATCGCCCGCGCCAAGGGCATGGCACAAGTCGCGCGCGATGCCGGTCTGTCGCGCGAAAGCCTTTACAAAGCACTCTCCGGCGAGCGTAGCCCAGACTTCGACACTATCCTCAAGGTTGTGGGAGCTCTGGGGCTGAAATTACATGCCGAAGCAGTTCAGAGCTGATCCTCTTGTCACCGTGCCGACCCCTTCGTACACTGACGCCCGGCGCATATCCCCTCACCCTTCCCCTCTCCCTCAAGGGGCGCGGGAGGGGATAAGGCAAGGGGAGAGGGAATACTGAGAGGAGTGCGGTGCTGGCGAAGCGTATTATTCCCTGCCTGGACGTGAAGGATGGCCGCGTCGTCAAGGGCGTCGGGTTTGTGAACCTGAAGGACGCGGGCGATCCGGTCGAGGCGGCCCGGGCCTATGACGCGGAGGGCGCGGATGAGCTTTGCTTTCTCGACATCCTGGCCTCCCACGAAGAACGCAAAACTTTTCTTGATGTGGTGAGCCGCACGGCGGAGCAGGTCTTTATGCCATTGACGGTCGGCGGCGGCGTGCGCACGCTCGACAACATCCGCGACCTGCTGCGAGCCGGCGCGGACAAGGTCAGCATTAACACGGCGGCCGTGCAGCGCCCGGAATTCGTGAAGGAGGCAGCCGAGCGTTTCGGGACGCAATGTATTGTGGTGGCCATAGACGCGAAGCGTCTTGAGATGGGCGCGACGCGCTCTGGCGACCGGTGGGGTGTCTTCACGCATGGCGGGCGGCAATCTGCTGGGCTGGACGCGGTTGAATGGGCGCACACGATGGCCGCCTTCGGCGCGGGAGAAATTCTCCTGACGAGCATGGATCAGGACGGGACAAAGGACGGCTACGATCTGGCCCTGACTGCCGCTGTGTCCGATGCCGTGGAGATTCCGGTCATCGCATCTGGTGGCGTGGGCACATTGGAGCATCTCTATGAAGGGTTTGTGCAGGGCAAGGCGGATGCGGTGCTGGCCGCGTCAATTTTCCACTATCGCCAGCACACGATCCGCGAGGCCAAGGACTACTTGCAGTCCCGAGGCATCCCGGTGAGGACGGGCTGCCCATGAGGACACGCTAATGGATGCCGACGCGATCTCGGCGCTCAAATTCGACGAGAAGGGGCTGATCCCCGCGATCCTCCAAGACTGGCGCGATGGCACGGTGCTGATGGTTGCCTACATGAATCGCGAAGCCCTGGAGAAGACACGAGAGACGGGCATAGCCCATTTCTGGAGTCGCTCACGGCAGGAGTTGTGGGAGAAGGGCGCGACCTCCGGCCATCGTCAGCGGGTCCGCGAGATCTTTGTGGATTGCGATCAGGACACGCTGTTGCTGACAGTGACGCCGGACGGCCCTGCCTGTCACACCGGCGAACGGGCGTGCTTTTTTACAAATCTCTCGGACTTGGTGGACTCCTGCGAGGGGAGGACAAAGACGACAGAGGCACAGGGCGCGGTGCTGGATCGCCTGTACGAGACCATCCTGGAACGTAAGCGCGCGCCCAAACCGGATTCCTATGTGGCGTCGCTGCTGTCTGCGGGGCAGGACCGGATTCTCAAGAAGGTGATGGAAGAAGCCGGCGAAGTGGTTCTGGCCTCGAAGGGGCAGAAGCGGGAGGAGATCATCCACGAGTCGGCGGATCTGTTGTTTCACCTGCTGGTGGCGCTTGGCTACCACGAGGTGCCGCCGACCGAGGTGTATCAGGAGTTGGCCCGGCGGTTTGGGCAGAGTGGGTTGGAAGAAAAAGCATCGAGGGGGACTCCATGAGTGACTGTCTCTTTTGCAAGATCGGCTCAGGGCAGATTCCAGCCAAGGTGGTCATGCAGGATGACGACCTCATGGCCTTTGACGACGTCAATCCGCAGGCGCCGGTGCATGTGCTGGTGGTCCCCAAACGGCATGTCGCCGAGTTGACTGAAGTGGACGATCCGGCGTTGTTGGGGCGACTGCTTCACACCGCCGCGTTGGTGGCGCAACAGAAGGGTCTTGCCGCATCAGGTTATCGTGTGGTGGTCAACACAGGACGGGACGGCGGCCAGTCGGTCTTTCACCTCCACCTGCACGTGTTGGGAGGACGCCGTATGGCCTGGCCACCGGGATAGGCCATGCGGCATCTTTTGACGGCGACGCGCTGTTTTTGTTACTATGTGCGGTTGACGGATTCAAGTAGAGACAGGGGGAAGGGTGGAGCGAGGATTCATTGCAGAAGATGTCATTGCCCGGATTCGTGACCGGGCGGATATCGTCGAAATCATCGGGGCGCATCTCTCACTCAGCAAAGCCGGCCAGCATCACAAGGGTCTCTGTCCCTTCCATGCGGAGAAGACCCCTTCTTTCACGGTCAGTTCCTCGCGGCAGATGTTTCATTGTTTTGGCTGCGGGGAGGGCGGAAATGTCTTTACCTTTTTGATGAAAATTGAGGGCGCGAGTTTTCCGACGGTGGTGCGCGCGCTGGGCGAGAAGTTGGGGATCCGCGTGGATGCGGAACCAGCATCCCCTGCGTCGAAACAACGGGCGGAGCAGTCGGAACGTCTGCTGGCGTTGCACTGCGCCGCCGCCGATTTTTTTCATCGCACGTTGTTAAGCGATCCTGCCGCCGAACCAGCACGGGCGTATCTGCGAAATCGGGGGATCACGGCAGAAACGATTGAGCGGTTTGGTATTGGGTATGCGCCGCAGGCATGGGAAGGGGTCCTGAAGGCACTGAGCGCGACATGGTCGGTGACAGACCTGGCTGCGGCGGGCCTCGTCGTCGCGCGTGAGCAGGCGGGCCGGAAGCCCGGCGACGCGCCCGGCTACTATGACCGGTTTCGCGGAAGGGTCATGCTGCCGATCCGAGATCTTCAGCAGCGTGTCATTGGATTTGGCGGGCGGGTACTAGATGATACGGTGCCCAAGTATCTCAATTCGCCGGACACGCCGTTGTTCCGAAAGGGGCGGACGCTCTACGCGCTGGCGTCGGCGAGGAAGGGCATTGCGCGAGCCGGGCAGGTGGTGATTGTCGAGGGCTATTTTGATGCGATTGCGCTGCACCAAGCGGGTGTGACGCAGGTGGCGGCCACACTGGGCACCGCGTTGACGACGGAGCATATCGCCGTCATCCGGCGCTTTACCAACCGGGTCGCTCTGCTCTTCGATCCTGATGCAGCCGGTGTGCGCGCGGCGTTACGCACATTGGATTTGTTTCTCGGCTCCGGCTTGTCCGTCCAGGTGGGCAGCCTTCCGGCTGGTGACGATCCAGACACCTTTATTCGGACCCAAGGTGTCGAGGCGTTTACGGCGCTGATTCAGACGGCCCCGTCCCTGTTGGACTTCACGGTAGAAGGCAGTTTGACGACCGACCGTCGAGGGAGCGTGGACGAACGGGTACGGTGCGTGGAGGCCGTGCTGACGCTGTTGCAGAAGTTGAGCAATCCAGTGGAAAAAGCCGCCGCCATCGGGCATGTCGCTGACCGGTTGGGTTTGGAGGAGAAGACCCTGCTGAAGCGCTATCGGAGCCTCCCGCAGAAGGCCGTAGCCGCCGATGAATGGACGGTCGAGGCGTCGCCGCAGCGCGAGGCTGAGGCGCCGCTTCCGAAAGACGAGGAAGTCCTCGCGCGGCTGCTCTTACAGGACAAGCTGACGTCTGGGATGGTGGCGCAGGTGACCGCCGAGGACTTCACCGATCCCCGCATTCGGCAATTGGTGGCGCTGACGCTGGAGGGGCGGGACGCGCAGGATGATCCGTTGTGTGGGCGCATCGTTCGCGCGCTGTCGCTGAGCGAGATGCCGTATGACGATACCGGCGCGGCGTTTCGTGAGAGTATACAAGCCTTGCAACTACGACGCTTGGCACAGGAAATTCAGTCCGTCAAAACGGCCCAGCGAGATGCCGAGCGAGCAGGACAGGCGGAGACGGCCAGGACCCTGTTGCTCAGGCTCAATGCGTTGCAACAGGAGAAACAACGTGTGGTGGGCGCGAGCCCTATCGTACTGAGTGAAGTGGGGAGTGGCTATGTCTAAGGACGACAAGACCGAAGAAGTCAGACGCCTCATTAGCATGGGCAAGGAAAAGGGTTTCCTGACCTACCGCGATCTCAGCGCCATGTTGCCCGCTGACCAGGTCTCGACCGAACGGATCAGCAGCTTGATGACCATGTTCGGAGACATGGAGATCGAGGTGATTGATGCTCCCGATGGGGAGCGGTACCAGCAGACGGCGTCCGATGGCGAGGGGCGACAGGAAGAAGCCGGGGGCATCGCGGAAGCCGATGAAATCGAGGCAAAGAAGATTGATCTGACACCCGGCGACATGGCCCGTACCGACGATCCGGTCCGGCTCTACCTCAAGGAAATGGGCAGCGTGTCGTTGCTCAGTCGAGAAGGGGAGATCGAGATCGCCAAGCGTATCGAGGAAGGCAAACAGGACATTGCGTCGGTGGTCTTCGGTATGCCGATGACGATCACCGCCGTGTTTGCTCTGATCGAGCAGGTCAGGGCCAGAGAAATCCCGGCGCGAGAAGTGGTGTCGGCAGGGGTGGATGAAGCGTTCGAGGAAATCGTTGAGACGGACGACGGCGAGCTTCGCAAGAAGACATTGGACGCCACCCGGAAGGTCACGCCGTTGACCAAAGCGTTGCTGGCCCTTTATGTCCGGAACCGGAAGCCCAACATCAGCCCGGCGATGAAGAAAGAGATCAAAGCGAAATTACAGGAATCCAGGCGGCAGGTTGCGGACAAGATGGAAACGCTCAGGCTCCATCCGGCTCAGCGTGATCGGCTGCTCCAGCGTGTTCGGGATCTGGCGCAGGAAATCGCGGCCTGCGAGCGGGATATTGCGCATTGCCGGCGCCGACTGGGCGTGGCGGGGGAAGACGGTAACGCGCTGTTGATGAAACTCAGCCGTGGGCGGACGGACATGATCGTGGTTCGCCGCAAAACCGGTGTGCCGATGGAGACCCTCCACGAGATTGACAAGGCCGCTCAGCAGGCGCGCCGGCGACTCCGGGAGATCGAGGCGGAGGCGCTTATTCCCGCCGAGGAACTGCGCGATGCGGTGAAGCTCTTGGGCCTGGCTGAAGAGCGGGTCAAGCGAGGCAAGGCGGAGTTGGTGGAGGCCAATCTGCGTTTGGTGGTCAGCATTGCCAAGAAGTACACGAACCGCGGGCTCCAGTTTCTGGACCTGATTCAGGAAGGGAACATCGGCCTGATGAAGGCCGTGGACAAATTCGAGTACAAGCGTGGCTACAAATTCAGTACCTATGCGACCTGGTGGATCCGCCAGGCGATTACCAGGGCCATTGCCGACCAGGCCCGGACGATCCGGATCCCCGTCCACATGATTGAGACGATCAACAAATTGATCCGCACGTCACGGCATCTCGTCCAGAAGCTGGGCCGCGAGCCCTTGCCCGAAGAGATTGCCGAGAAGATGGAACTGCCCCTGGACAAAGTCCGCAAAATCCTCAAGATTGCCAAGGAGCCGATCTCGTTGGAGACACCCATCGGCGAGGAGGAGGACAGCCACCTGGGGGACTTTATCGAAGACAAGAAAGCCGTCTCGCCGCTGGACGCCGCGATCCGCTATGACCTGCAACGGCAGGTGAGTAATGCGCTGAAGACCTTGACCCTGCGCGAGGAGCGTGTGCTGCGCAAGCGGTTTGGAATCGGCGAGAACACGGATCACACCTTAGAAGAAGTCGGGCAGGATTTTGCGGTGACGCGCGAACGTATCCGGCAGATCGAAGCCAAGGCGCTTCGCAAGCTGCGCCACCCGAGCCGCAGTAAAAAGTTGAGAAGTTTCGTGGAGACGTTATAGGGACACCGCAGCAGGCAGCGAGGGCCCATAGCTCAGTTGGTTAGAGCGGCGGACTCATAATCCGTTGGTCCCAGGTTCAAGGCCTGGTGGGCCCACCACGTTGGGCGGGATTGAGACACGAGGTGACAGGATGCGCTGGACGAGTCATTGATGAAAGAACAACTTGAACACCTGATTACGTTGCAGGAGGCCGACCTTCGGTTGGAGGAGTTGGCCAAACGCGCGCGCCACCTGCCCGAGATGATTGAATCTGCTCGCCAGCCGTGTCACGCCGCCCAAGCGTTCCGTGACAGCGCCAAGCAAGCCTTCGAGACGACCGGCAAGGCGAGGAAAGTCTGCGAGCAGGACCTGGCCTCGCAGGAGCAGGTCATCAGCAAGTTGCAGGATCGGACGACGAAGGGCGAGATCAAGACGAATCGGGAGTACCAGGCGCATTTACTCGAAATCGAGATCGCCAAAAAGAAGCGGGGCGAGATTGAAGAGCAATTACTGATCCTCATGGATGCGGGAGACGAGAAGAAGAAGAACCTGGCGCAGGCTGAGGCTGCGGCGAAGGAGGCGGAGCAGCGGTTTGCTGCTGAGAAGACCGCGCTGGAGGTATCCGTGGGCGCGTTGGATGAGGAATTGGCCGGCTTGCGGCAGACACGCGAGTCCCTGGTGGCCGCAGTCGAGCCGACGCTCCTGCGACGCTACGACAAACTGAAGGATTCCAAAAAAGGCCAGGCCTTGGCGGGTGTGAACAAAGACGGGAGTTGCCGGGCCTGTCGGTTGCAGGTACAGCCACAGGTGATCGCGGAAGTGAAGCGCACCACGGCAATCCTGACCTGCTCCTACTGCCACCGCATTCTCTACTGGGCCGGAGACCCCGTCCAGATCGTCTCTACGCCGGACAAATCTGCTGAAGTATTGGAAGGCGAAGAAGCTACCGAGACGATGGAGTAGGGGCTACGATTCACCCAAGACCGCCTTCGTCGTTTTGAAATGCAGCTTGGCGACTTTCGCCAGCCCGTCCTGCCCGTGTTTTTTGACGAATGTCTTCGCTGCCGCCTCCACGCCCTGTGACGCGCCTTTGGGCAAGGGCGTCTCCCACTGAACAGCCAGCCGCTCCAGTCTCCTGACGAATTCTGCCCTCGCCACGATGGATGCCGCCGCGACCGCAATGTCGTCCTCGCCCTTGTGCCGTTGCTCAAGCGTGATCTGCCGGCCCTTCTCCTGGAGCGCGTTCAGGATCAAGCGCTCGTCGCCGAACTGGTCGGCGATGGCGCGCTCGCACGGCACCTGTTCCAGGAGGGTTTCAAGGGCTTTGGCGTGGCCCCAGGCCAGGAGGCGGTTGAGGTTGCGGATCGTGGCGTACATCTCGTTGTAGCGTTCGGGGCCGATGGCGATGACCGTGTGCCGACACCGGGCCTTGATGTCCCCCGCCAGTTTTACGATCACGCTGTCAGCGATTTTTTTGCTGTCTCGGACGCGGAGGGCCAGCAGGTCTTCCGCGAGGCGTGGCGTGACATGGACGGCGGCGATCACAAGGGGGCCAAAGTAGTCGCCCTTGCCTGACTCGTCAATGCCGATCCATCCGATGGCGGTCGTCATAGCTCGGCAAGTTAACACAGAATCTGCTGCATGTGTAGGGCATGGCGCACCGTGTCCCTGGCGGAGGATTCTGCTATACTGCGTTCGCGTGTGGGAGTCTGGCAGGTGGTCGCCGGTCTCGTCAGGGACTGGAGGAAAGTCCGGACTCCATAGGGCAGGGTGCTGGGTAACGCCCAGGCGGAGTGATCCGACACCGGCGCAACAGAAAGTACACCGCCGATGGCCGATAGTCGAAAGAGCGTCGGATCAGGCAAGGGTGAAATGGTGAGGTAAGAGCTCACCGCGGTCGTGGCGACATGGCTGGCCGGCAAGCGTCACCTGGAGCAAGGCCAAATAGGAGGGCGCGAGGTGTGCAGACCCCTCAGCGGCTGGCCCGGCCGTGACCCTCGGGTAGGCCGCATGAGGCCCGGAGCAATCCGGGTCCCAGAGAAATGATCACCGCGATCGTTCCGCAAGGGACTATGAGCACAGAATCCGGCTTATCGCCCGGCTCCCGCACGCATTTTAAAATTAGGTTGTCCAGATATGCCTGCTGTCACAGTGCGTACGCCGCCGCTGTTCTAGCATCCCTTCAAAGATAGGCCGGAGACCCTTGACAGGAGGCAACCGCCATGCATTAAGATAATGATGGAGGTAGCTCTGAAGCTCACGCTCAGCAGAGCAGGTATTGCGCGGATCATTTACAAACCCTAATGTGTCGTCCAGGAGGCTCGTTCATGAAAGCATCGGATTTGCGTCGTCGTGTCGTCTCAATGTTCGTGCTTGCGGCTGTTCTTGTCGCGCCGGTCGTGGTCCTCGCCGAAAATTCCGATGGTCATCAGGGCCATGCCGCCGGCGTCGTGAAGGCCGGTGTCGTGCATCAACCGGCAGGACCGACGATGCAGGAGAAAATGGCCCGCGCGATCGAGCAGATCGAGAAGCAGGTCAAGAGCACAGGGCCGTTCCAGGGCGCCGCCGGCCATGCCATGCAGCAGGGCATTCTGCTCGTGGCGGAGGACCAGGACAAGGTGCAGGTGAGCCAGGGGTCGCGGTGCCCGGTCGGGGCGCCGGTGCGGACGTTTGACGTCACGGCGATCAATATCGAAATCACTCTCAACCGGTTCCTGGATTTCTATCCCGGCTATATCTACGTCCTCACCGAGAACCTGGATGGGATCAGGGCTGAAGAAGCGAAGAACAGAGCCGCCCGCGACATCGAAAACGACGCCGATGCCGCCTTTGCGTCCGCTGTGTCAACGGGCTTGCAGGGCGATCTCATCCAGCCGCTGGTCATCCGGGCCAACCAGGGCGACTGCCTACGGCTCACGCTCCGCAACCAGATTGACGGCGAGCCGACCAACATGGTCATTAACGGCTCGCAAATGCTGGTCAAGGCCACCGGCAAACCGGCGACGGCCAACAACCCTGACGCGCTGGTTCAGCCCGGCGCGTTTCAGGAGTTTGAATGGTACATCCGGCCTGACCTCCAGGAAGGGGGGCGCGCCTTCCACAGCCACGCGAGCCGCGACCAGTATTCCCTAGGGATGCTCGGCGCTGTGATCGTGGAGCCGCGCGGTTCGCGCCATCTTAGCCCCTTCACCGGCGGCGAGATGACGAGCGGATGGGAAGCCATGATTGACGTGGCCAACAGTTCAGATTTCCGTGAGTTTGTGATCTTTTACCACGAGGCCGGCGACGAGACGTTCCGCCTGCTGAACCGCAAGAGCGAGATGCTGCCCCAGCGGGACGCCCATACCGACACCTATCGTCCGGCCGCGCGTCTGCTCAACATGCGAAGCGAGCCGCATGGGAGCCGCTTGGAGTTGCAGCACCACCTGATTGGGTTCTCCGATGAATCCCAGGGCTATGGGTCCTATACCTTTGGCGACCCGGCCACGACGGTGCCGCGCTCCTATTTGGGGGACCCTGCCAAGTTTCGTCTGGTCGGCGGGTCTGAAATCGTCCATTCGCATCACCTCCACGGCGGTTCGATCCGCTGGGCGCGTCAGCCGGAGACCAGCCGGCTTGACTGGACCATCAGCAAAAACGGTCCGGTCAAATTCCCTCCGATCAGCGACCCGTCGGATCGCCTTGACGTACAAGCCATTGGACCGTCGGAAGTGTTCGATGAAGTGACCGAAGGCGGGTCGGGCGGCTTGCAACGTCTGGCCGGCGAGTTCGTGTTCCACTGCCACATTCCCCAGCATTACGTGACCGGCATGTGGGGGTTCTGGCGCGTGTACAACACGTTGCAGGTCGAGGGGTCTCAGACCGACATCATGCGTCCATTGGTGGAGCTTCCGGATCGCACGGGATTGTTTAAGCCGGCGGTGAGTTCGGACCAGCTCGTCGGGACGACTGTGGATTGGTTCGGCGGGAAGAAGTACCAGATCACCAAGGACAAAACCGACTGGAAAGCCAATCCGGTCAAGGTGTCCATCAAGGACTGGGTCGAATATATGGTGCCGCCGCAGGGATTGCCCGGCAAGACCGAGGACCAAACCAAGCAAGCGAAGGCGCATGACGCGACAGTGGTGAACTGGAAGTGGGCGGGGACGCGGGCGCTGAATGAGCCGGAGACCCCCCATCGGTGGGCGGATTACCAGTCGCCGACGCCGTTGAAGCGCCCGCCGATCACGTTCGATCCCGACACGGGCAAGCTGGCATTCCCGTGGCTGCGGCCCCATCTTGGCAAGCGTCCCCCGTTTGCGCCCAACCACGGCGGCGCACCGTGGCTGGAACCGTTCCGTGTGCGCGAGGACGGGACCAGGAGCACCGAGCAAGCCAAGCCGGGCGAGCAGGGGCCGTGGAGTCTCTGTCCGGAACACTCTCCGCGCAAGTTCTTTACGATTCACTCGATCACCTTGCCGATTACCTTGAAGACGGCGACGGCCAAGACTCCGGCGATTGTGGATCCGCAAGGCATGATCTTTGTTTTGCACGAGGAGGAAGCAGACGTCCGGAAGACGCCGGCCAAGCAGGTTCCGCTGGTCATCCGCGGCAACGTGTACGACTGCATTGACGTTATTTACAAAAACGAAATCCCCGATGATGAGCGGACCGGGTGGGCCAACAAGGTCAATCTGCACCCGCATTTTTTCCAGTTCGACACGAGCGCGTCGGACGGGCCCACCATCGGGTTTTCCTACGACATGTCGCTACGCGCCTTCACGATGCTGAAGGACCCGGCGCCCAAGAAGGGCATGCCGTTGCCGGGCAATACCGTGCAGACGGCGGATTCCGAAGCGGGCGCGAGCACTATTACGGTCGCCGATGCGTCCAAGTTTCACGTGAACACGGAACTGGGCGTGGATATGGACGATCCGAAGTATTTCGAGGTGGCGCGTATTGAGAAGATCGAGGGCCAGACGATCCACTTCGACCGGCCGCTTCAGTACGCGCACAAGAAGAACGACATTGCCAGCGTGGAGTTCATTCGCGAGCGCTGGTACGTGGATGCGGACTTTGGGACCGTCTACTGGCACGATCATGTGTTCGGGACGGATACATGGGGGCACGGGCTGTTCTCGGCCTTCATCGCCGAGCCGCCTCGGTCCACCTATCACGATCCGGTGACCGGCAAGGAGATCCGGAGCGGTCCCATTGCGGACATCCATACGTTGGAGCCGGTCTCGGCCCATATCCGGGGCAGCTTCCGTGAGGTCATGATGCATATCATGGACAGCAACGCCCGGACGGCGGAATTGATTACCGCCGATAATCCGCAGGCGCAGATGAATCCGGTGTCCGTGGACGGTCCTCCGTCGCACAAATTCCCGGATCGCATCAACAAGTCTCCCATGTGGTTCCTGAATGGAGGCGAGGCGACGACCGGAAGCGGGTATAGCATGAGGGTGGAGCCGTTGAGTGTCCGCCTGGCGAACGATCCGGATCCTTCCAAGTTGTTTGTGTCAGGCATTCACGGGGATCCCGGTACGCCGCTGTTGCGCGCGTATCTGGGCGATCCGATTCTGGTGCGGGCGCTGGTTGGCTCCGCCAATGAGGTCCATACCTGGCATGTGACCGGCCACTGGTTCCCCTTGGAACGGTACGGGAGCACGGCGATGCCCCGCAGCACCATTCATCTGGCCATCGGGGAGCGGTACGATCCGGCAATCCCGGCTGCCGGCGGTCCGCAGAAGATGGCCGGCGACTATCTGTACTACAGCGGCCGCGCCTCGCATTTTGCGGAAGGCAGTTGGGGCATCATCCGGGTCTTTGATGAACTGCAAAAGGACCTGAAGCCGTTGCCGAGCCGTGAGCAGATCAAGAAGTCCGCGCCATCGGTTTGTCCGGCGAATGCGCCGGTGAAGGCGTTCCCTGTTTTGGCGATTGACCAGAAGCTCCGTTTCCATGACGGTGCGCCGGGTGTGATGGAAGTAGACCTGGAGCGCAAGATGGTGTTGGAGAATGAGCATGGCAAGATGTACGTCCTGGACGGCGATAAGGGGCGGGTCAAGGCCGGCGACGTGAAGCCGAGCCCCCTCACGCTCCGTGTCAATGTGGGGGATTGCGTCAAGATCGTCTTGAAGAACGAGATGGCCAAGGAACGGGCCGGCTTCCATGTGGATATGATGGCGTTTGATCCCAAGGATTCATTCGGGGCCAACGTCGGGAACAATCCGGGCGATCAGACGGTAGGTCCGGGGGAGAGCCGGACCTACACCTATTATGCGCATCCGGAGTATGGTGAATTGGCTGCCATGATTCAGGATTGGGGCAACGTCGTCGAGAATCCTCGAAACGGGCTGTACGGGTCTATCATTATCGGCCCGAAGGGCTCGGTCTATCGCGACCCGGTTACCGGTGATGATCTGTCCATGAAAAGCAGTTGGCGTGCCGACGTGCTTGTGGACCGGACGATTCCGGGCCAGGAGAACCGTCGGAATTATCGCTCGTTCTCGCTGATGTTCCAGGACGAAGACAACATCATCGGCGTAAGCTTCATGCCGTACATCCAACAGAACGCCGGCATCTCGACCGTGAACTACCGGTCGGAACCGACGGCGTATCGCATTGAGAAAGGCTGTACGGTGGCGGATGTCTTCAGTTGTATGAAGGCCGGTGAGACTCCCGGCACACCGACCCTGGCCGCCCACGTGGGCGATCCGATCGCCATCCATGTGCTCGGCGTGTTCAGTGAGCAGGTACAGTTGTTCACCATTGACGGCCACGAGTGGCCGCATGAGCCATACATGAAGGGCGCCGATTTGGTGAGCACCATGGAGTTCGGCGGGTCCGAGGTCATCAATGCCTACCTGAACGGTGGCGCGGGCGGACCGAATAAAGTGGTCGGCGACTATCTCTGGAAGAACCAGCGTCCAGCCTATATGAATGCCGGACAATGGGGTCTGTTCAAGGTCCTTCCGTCCGGTGATCGTCAGATTCTGCCGTTGACCCAGCAAGCGCCGGAGACGCATACAGCGGACGCCGATGGGCCTGGCGGAGCGACACGCACATCGTTAGCGGAGGGGGAGGAGGCCACACCACTGCGCTAGCCGAACGGCTGTGGTGCGCAATGTGCTATGATGTACAATACATTACGAGGAGGGTGTCGTGGGGATATTTTTTGGTGAGACGCAACGAGTGAATCTAAAGGAGGTTTGGGCAATGAAGAAGGTGGGAACATGCGCGACGATTGCCGTTGGCGCGATTGCATTCTTGGCCGTTCCGATGACGTCGTGGGCGGGTGGGACGGTTGAAGGGAAGGTGTCGTTTGTGGGTAAGGCTCCGGCGCCGAAGGAATTTCTGTTCTCGAAATTTCCCAATCCGAAGTTCTGCGTCAAAAATCCGAACAAGGATGCGACGGGTGAGAAGCGGCTCCTCAAAGAGGTGGAAGTGGGCAAGGACGGCGGCCTCAAGAACGCCGTCGTGGCGGTGACCGGTATTACCGACGAGAAATTCATAGCCGAGTTCAAGGGTCAGGATATTCAGGCCGAGCTCTGTGAATTCAAGCCCTATACGGGCGCGGTGGTGCCGAACCAGTCGTCCTTCCGCGTGATGAACAATGACGCGGATCCGGATGATCCCAAATCGGTGAAGGGGGTGCTGCACAATCCCCATTCCTTTAAGATCAAGCTCGGCAGCCCCGGCTCCGCGACCATTTTCAACATCGCGCTTCCGGAAAAGGGGAAAGGGTTGGACAAGCCGCTGAAGCCCAATTCGCCGCAGGCGGGGAAAGACATCTTCAAGCTGATCTGCGACCAGCACGAATTCATGCAGTTCTGGGCCCTGCCAGTCTCGAGCCCCCACTATGCGGTGGTCGGCGAAGACGGCAAGTTCAGCATCAAGGATGTGCCGGCCGGCAAATACAAAGTGGTGGCCTGGCATCCGGCCTTGAACAAGGGGATGCCGGTTGAGCAGGAACTTGAGGTGAAGGACGGCGCCTCGGCGTCGGCGAAGTTCGAATTCAAGCCGTAAGCCGCGAGCGGTCGGCGTCGGCGAGTCTGAGGCGGCGGGACGTACGTTCCGCCGCCTCTTTTTTTGCTGCCGCAAGCGTGGTGCCTTGTCTACGCCGTGAGGCTTCCCATATAATTGCGTGGCACCCCTCAACGGAGATGATGTGGCGCGGACGCTATCGCTGGCTGAGATTTTTCAACTGGGCTATTACTGGGAAGGCAAAGTCCTGCTGACGGCGGTCAAGCTGGATGTTTTTGGAGCGTTGGCCGTCGGAGGCGGGACGGCCGTGGAGGTCTCCCGTCGCCTCCAGACCGATCCAGACACCACGGGGATTTTCCTGAACGCACTGGTTTCGATTGGGCTGTTGCGTAAAACAGGCGACGCCTATGCCAACGCACCGGAAGCCCAGGAGTTTCTGGTAAAAGAGAGTCCCAAGTATGCGGGCCATCTGCTGCTGTTGCAGGAGGCGGGATGGGACAATTGGGGGCAGTTGGAGTCGGTGGTGCGTACTGGTCGCTCACCGGTGAAGGAGCATCTGTTTCGCACGAATCCGCAAGTGGCGGAAAATGTGTTGCTGGTGTTGCATCGCGTGGCGCTCCAACATGCCCCAACGCTCGCCAGACAGATTGACTTGAGCGGTGCGTGTACTCTCTTGGATTTGGGCGGCGGCGCAGGCACCCACGCCATGGCTTTTTGTCAGGCCTATCCAGCCCTGACGGCGACGGTGTTTGATCTGCCGGAGACGTTGCACACCACTGAACGGCTGGTGAAAGACGCGGGCATGGAAGGACGGATTTGTCGCCTCCCCGGCGATTTCAACCGAGATAACCTTGGCGGGCCTTATGATGCCGTGCTGATGTCCGACATCCTGCATTACCAGGGCGCGGAGGCCAACGCGGCCTTGGTGAAGAAGGCGCATGGCGTGTTGGCTCCTGGAGGCCGGCTGATTATCAAGGATCGCTTTCTGAGCGACAACGGGACGAGTCCGGCCTGGACCGCCGTCTTCGCCGTGCATATCCTCGTCAACACTGAACAGGGGCGGTGCTATACCCTTGCGGAAGCCGTCAGTTGGCTGAAGGACGCAGGGTTCACGGCGATTGACGAACTGGAACGTGGGACTCTGGTGCAGGGGGTGAAATGAAAGAGTTACTTGCGCAACGGGGGTTTCTGGGAACGGCGGCGACGCTGGGCGCGGACGTGAGCCAGTTGATGGCCATGCTGTTTACCGGCCTGTTCATCATCGGGTGGATGCAGGCCAGGAAACGAATGGGCCATGCGCACCATTGGTTGATGCTCGGCGGCATGATTGCCATGCTCGGATTTTTCACGAGTTATTACCTGTTTCGCCAATTGGGCGTCCTGGCCTTTGAAGGCAAGGAAGGGTTCGGCGGGTCCCAGGAGCTGTACGATCATGTGTTCATCCCCATCCTGACGATCCACATTCTCCTGGTGATGGTGGGGCTGGTCATGGCGGTGTACATGATTATTCTCGGCTATCGCGCGCAGCAGATTGTCGGCGGGAGCCGGCAGCTTCGCCCGGGCGAACTGGTGATGCGGAAAGACAAACTCATGAAAATTTTTCTGATCAGTGGCGCGGTGGTCCTAGGATTGTACGCGGTCGTTGGCACGAGACTTGGAACGGACTTTTCGCTCCGACGCTTCCTGGTATATCTGGGCGCGCTTATCATCGTGGGACTGGTATTGGGCGTTGAGAAAACCATTGAGCGGTTCTGGCCCGATGGAGAGAAGCGTCATCGAACATTGGGGCGCTTTACGATGGTGATCTATTGTGTCTTGTTCGTCACTGGCACCATCACCTACACGATGCTGTACATCTTGTATCCCGGAAAAATCGGCTAAGTCGGATCATCGGCTGATGCAGATACGATGTTGTTGCGGGGCGGTGCTGGAGGCCAAGGTGCTGGAGGAAGAGTCGCCGCTGTCCTTCCATTTGCGATTTGGTTGCGCGGCCTGTGCCAACTGGGTGACGGTGTCGGGTCGGCTGGATGAGATCACGCCGCTGGTGTCCTACCGTCTTTGGTCACGCGAGGCGCATCACGAACTGGAGCGATTGCCTCCGCACATTGCCCCGTTGGTGCGTGACGAAGTCGAATCCTATGCCGCGAAAGAAGGACGTGTCCTAATTACCGTGACGGTGTTTCAGGAAGCCCGTCTTCGCGGAAAGGTGTCCTGGTCGGCGGCGATGACGCAGCGCTTGGCGAATGTCCCGGAGACAATCCGCTCCATGGCCAAAGTGGAGATTGAACGGATGGCGCTTGAACAGGGTCTGTCGGAAGTCACCGAAGCCTTGATGGACGAGGCGAAGGCAAAATTTCTGGGGATGAGAGGTAGGACGTAGGACGCGATGTTGCATCGGATGACTATGCGGGTCGTGCCGTCGTTGACGGTGGCGGTCACGGAGGATGGATTTCGGAAGCGTAAGCGCATCCTGATGCTGGTTGCCGGGTTGCCGGCCTACCCGCTCTATAAATTTCTCCAGTGGATGGGCTGGCACGACGACATCGTGGCGCTCCTGCTGGCCGGCGGCCTGTTCTCTACCGTGGTCGCCGTGGTCGCCTATGCCTATGGCCGGGAGCGCCGGGTGCTTGATGTGCTCCGCGAAGACGATGTCAGGGGTCTGGCGTGGATCGGGCTCTGGATCGGGTTTTTCTATGGGGTCCAGTTGTCGTTGATGGTGCTGGCCTTGCTCAAGGTCGTGACCTATAGTTATAGCGAGCATCCGGATGGACCGGCCATGATGGCCCTGATGATTGCGCCCACGTCGGCGGCGCGAGATGCGTTCGAGATCGGGCATCTGCGTCTGCTCCAACAGCAGGGGCGTCCGTTCGTGACCTTTCCGGACGGCACGGCGCTGTGGGCGCTTGTGACGGGCCGTGGCGACCTGTGGGTGGCGCTGGTCGCGGCGGCAACACTTGCAGTCGGTCTGGCGTATGGGGTGATGGCGATGGTGGCGCCTGTGGCGGTGACGGATGTGGGGCAGTTCGTGGTCATTGGGATTCTGAGCGGCCTCGTCTGCACGGTGGCGTTTGTCCAAGGGCTTCAGCCTGGGATCACGATGGGGGAGGGATGGCGGCGGTATGCCTGGCGGGAGATGCTTCGGTTTTTCCTGTGGCCCGGCGTGACCTTCGGCTGGACCTATTATCTCGTGATATTGGGCGCGATGAACTTTGTTCTGGCCGTTCCTGATCCGTCGGTCTGGAGCAGGGTGTTTCTGACGGCCGGGGTCGCCGGACTCATGAGTCTCTACGGCTATTATTTGGGCCGCTGCCGGTGGCAGGAAGACCAGCGCCATGCTACAATTCCCCCATCATTGCTCCGATGCCCCTTTATTATGGGCATGTTGACGTCCAAGAAAGCCTAGCAGGGATTATTCATGCACACAGAGCGTACAACCGTGATGCGATGGATGGCTCTGTGCCGGCCTTTCGTGATGCTCCTGCTCTTGGTCGGAGTGGCTGATCGTCATGCGGCCTTCGCCGGACAGCAGGCATATGACACGACCACCCATGAGACCGGCGAATCCGAGACGGCTTTTCAGGTGCCTGCTGGAACTGATGTCTACTATGGCACGGCGGGCCGCCCGGCGAGCGAGCCTGCGCCCCGTTCCGGCGCAGACGACTATCCGCGCTATGGCAATCTGGATAATCGGCTTGCGATGTGGGTCATCACGCAGCAGCACACGTACTTCGGCGGGTTCGTGCTGGCGTTACCGATCTTCTGCCTCATCCTCGAAGTGATGGGATTGATGACGCGCGATCCCATGGCGTCGGTGCGCTATGACCAACTGGCTCGTGATTTCCTTCGCATCAGCCTGATTGCGTTTTCCCTGTCGTCCCTGCTGGGCGTGAGTCTGGTGTTCGCGCTGGTGTCGTTCTATCCGTCGTTTTGGGGCTACATGACCGGCGTCTTCAAGCCGATGATGGGCATCTACGCGCTGGTCTTTCTGGTCGAGAGCGGGACACTCGCCCTCTATTATTATTCCTGGGACCGGATGCGCGAAGGGGGGCTGAAGTGGCTGCATGCGGCGGTGGGGATTGTGTTGAATGTCTGCGGAACGACGCTACTCTTTCTCGCCAACTCATGGGTCTCCTTCATGATGTCGCCCGCCGGCGTGGATCAGTCGGGACGGTTTCTCGGGAATCTCTGGCACACGCTCCATACGGCGCTGTGGAATCCATTCAACGTGCATCGCTTCCTGGCCGATATCATGACCGGCGGGGCCGTGGTGCTCGGTTATGCCGCGTTCCGTTTTCTCACGGCCAAGAACGAGGAACAAAAAGGCTATTACGATTGGATGGGCTGCGTGTTTCTCTTCATCACCATGGCGGCGCTGATCCCCATGCCGTTTGCGGGCTATTGGCTGATGCGGTCGGTCTACGAATTCCGGCAGCAGTTGGGCATGACGATGATGGGCGGGATGCTGACCTGGATGTTCGTCCTCCAGGCGATTGTGGTCGGCGCGCTCTTCATCGGCGCCAATTACTATCTCTGGCAGGGGATGGCGCGGATGACGGGCGCCGAGCGGTATCAGCGATACATTAAGTACCTGCTCTATGGGCTGCTCGTCAGCTTTCTGGTGTGGTTTACGCCCCATACGTTGGTGTTGTCGCCAGAAGAGACTAAGGCCATGGGTGGGGCGCAACATCCCGTCATTGGCAATTACGGCGTCATGTCGGCCAAGAACGGCGCCATCAACCTGATGATCCTGTTTTCCGCGCTGAGTTACATTCTCTATCGGCGGGCCAACCGCATCCTCACGACCCGATGGGCCGGGACCGGCAATGTGGTGATCGGCGCGGTCTTTGCCGGCGCGATCCTGAACGTGATCGGCTTGTCGGTGTACGGCTTTTATCTGCCCGCCAACATTCGCGTCGGGTTGTCGTTGCCGCAGGCCCTGAGCACATTGACCGCGTTGGTGGTCGGGCTGCTGGTCAACCGCGCGCTTCTTCACGGCGCGCCAGTGATGGGGCCGGTTGTTTGGGGGCGGATGCCGGTGCGCGGGCAAGTGACGCTCTTGTTGATGGGGATGGCCTTTACCTGGGTCATGGGTCTGATGGGCTTCATTCGTTCTTCTGGGCGTCTGGGGTGGCACGTCCATGAAATCATGCGAGACGGCTCACCCTGGGCGTTCACGCCAGGGCTCGGATTTGCGGCGGGCATGGTCACGTTCAATGTGGCATTGTTTTGGGCGTTGCTGTGGGGAGTATTTTGGGTCAGTCAGCGCACGTTGGCTCAGGTGGAGGCGCCGGAACGGATTTGGGTCGGGACCGCGCAGCAACGAGAACCGGCCTTCATCCCTGGAGAGCCGTCTGTGACTCCTGCCATGGCGAATCAGGCGATGTTGCGTGATGGCTAACCGATGCCTCCATATAATTCTGGCTATATTGGCCGGCGCTGTGGCCATGCTGTTCAGTGGCGGGATGGTCACGGGACAGACGGGATCGCCACCGAACCCTGATCAGCGGGTGCTGGAAGATTTTTCACAAGGCGCCGCCGATGGATTTCCTCAAGGATGGGAGGCGAGTCGGAGCGAGGCCGCCACGCGGAAAGCCTATGTCATCCATCGGGAGGGTGCGCAGTCGTTGTTGCGGACGACCGGGATCAATGACCAGATGCGCATCTTTAAGCGCGTCGCCTGGAATCCGGGAGAGTATCCGATTGTGACCTGGAAGTGGCGGTTGCGGTCTGCGCCGTCTGGTGACGGCCCGTTGGGGGCGGTGTTTGTGTCGCTCGATACGGACATCGTCGTGATCCCCGTGGCGACCAAGTACCTCTGGGCGGCCAGTGGCCACGTCGGGGCCATCAAAGAGGGTGGCATATTCGGCGCGGCCGAGGTGACAGTGCGGGCGGGGTCGCATCCCATCGGGCAATGGGTGGAGGAACGGGTCAATGCCTATGCGGACTTCCTCAGCATCCACAAACATGAACCGGCGCCCCAAGCTTGGGGCATTTCGCTGGTCACAGGACCTGGCGTGGAACTCGACTTCGGCAGCATCGCGCTGGCGAAGCACTAGGAACTGCGTGATGGCGCAGGCGCAGACAGAGCCGGGACGGGTCACAGTGGATATGGCGCTCGGTGCCGTGGTGTTTGGAATTGTGGGGGCGACGATCGGGTATTCTTTGAACATAGGCGTGAGTCTGATCATGCCCCTGGGAGTTGGGGTGGTCTTGGGGAGCATTATTGGGCGTTTCGGGGCGCGACGGTTTTTTCTCAGCATCGTCTGCGGCGCGGTGGTGGGAGGCGGGTTGGCCTGGCTGGTCTCTGGGTCTTCCATGGTCGTGCTCGGTGCGGGGTCTGGAGGGGCGATAGGCGGATTTCTCGGTGTGCAAATGGACATGCTGCTGGATCTCTGGCGGCAATCCAGGCAGGCGCCATCAACAGAGCCGGCGTCGCCTGTACCGGTCAATGGAGAGCATCCGCAATGAAGGATAAGTGGTTGATGATCGGCGTCGGCGCGGTGTTTCTGGCCTTCTTTCTGATGGTGTTCAGCATGATGAGCCTGTCGCGTCACACGGAGAAAAACAAAGCGTTGCTGGCCCAGATCCCGGCGACGCCCCAGGCGTCGGCCCCAGTTGTGACGGCGGAGATCACGCTCTACAAAACGATTGTTGGGGATGATGGGCGCGAGATGATCGAGATTCCTGACGGGCCGTTCAAAATGGGCAGTCAGGATGGCGATCACGATGAAGCCCCGGAGCATCAAGTCTATCTTTCGACCTATTACCTGGATCAGTATGAAGTCACGCAAGCGGAATATGAGCGGTTCGTCAAAATGACCAAGAAGGGGAAACCATTTGTCCCGGTGTTTGATGAAGACCCCTCCAAAATTCTCAGCCCGGACTATGCGGCGATGGGGATGTCCTGGTTTGACGCAACGGCCTATTGCCTATGGGCCGGGAAGCGGTTGCCGACCGAGGCGGAATGGGAGAAGGCGGCGAAAGGCGAAGGAAGCAGAAAATATCCCTGGGGTGATACCATCAGCCCGACCTATGCCAATCTGGAGGGTGAGGAAGACGGCTATCGTTATCTGGCGCCGCCGGGAAAAATCGCGGCAGGACGCAGCCCCTATGGCCTGTACGATATGACTGGGAATGTCGCGGAGTGGGTGTCTGACACCTACGACGACAAGTATTATGCCCACACTATCTACCGCGACCCCAAGGGACCGGAGGAGGGCCAGAATAAGGTGATTCGTGGAGGCTCGTGGCGCGAGTCTCCTGCCGGTGCCAGGATTGCCAAGCGGTTTCAAGCCAAGCCGTGGCGCACGGATGCGACCATCGGATTTCGGTGCGCCAAAACCGGACCGTAATTGGCGTCGAAGCTCGCTCGCCCGTCATACATGCTCAATAGGCGGTTAAAATGGGCATTTTTCCTCATGACCATGGCCTTTGCGGTCATGCCTATGATCGGTATTGTGCTGGATTTTTTCACGCCCAGCCGCATTCAGGTTGACCAGTCAGGAGGAGACCCTGTGCAGACGCCGACGCCGACCACGACTGCTGCGGTTGCGACAGACGATATGGTGTTGATTCCAGCAGGGGAGTTTGTGCGTGGTTACGACGGCGGTGGGTTTGATGAAAAGCCGCAAGGCCGCATCACGCTCGATGCGTATCGGATTGATCGCTATGAGGTGACCTATGGAGATTACCTGGCGTTTGTCGAAAGGACAGGGCATCGCAAGCCGATCTCCCGGTACGTCAAGAACTTCGAGAAGTTGAGCGCTGCGACTCAGCCGGCTGTGTATGCATCGTGGGAGGACGCGGATCAATATTGCCGGTACCGAGGCGCGCGTCTTCCTACCGAATCCGAATGGGAAAAGGCAGCGCGGGGGACTCACGGGCTGCTATGGCCCTGGGGGAATCAGGATCAACCGGGCGCGGCGAACACCGGCAATGCCGACCCCTTTGAGTTTCCCTCTCAGGGCGGCAGCTTTCGGCATGATCGCAGTCCCTATGGCGTGTATGATCTCGCCGGTAATGTGATGGAATGGGTGTCGGACTGGTACCAGGAAGATGCGTATCGCACGAGTGCGGCCAATCCTACCGGCCCTGAGTATGGGAGCACGAAAGTGATTCGAGGCGCGTCATGGGGCACGGTCGGGAGAGAAACCAATCTCACGGTCCGGTTGAAAATGATCCCTGATTTCCGGGATACGACCATTGGATTTCGCTGCGCCAAGTCTGTAGGGAGCGGAGCCCAGGGCGACGCCAAGCTGGCGGGCAACCCTACAAGAGATCGAAATAATAAATGAGAAGAAAAACAGCAAGGATAATATTGACAACCATCCCGGCTAAAACTACAATGTCAAATATCCGTGGGTCTTTGCTCATGGATGTGCCTCGTTCAATATGCATGTGTGAGTAACATACGTTTTGAGGAACTGTCAAGGCGATGTGTGTAGTGGGGGGCTGGTGGCAGTGAGATGGTGGTAGGCGACAGTTTAATTCAGTAAAGAGGGAACTCATGGCAGAAGACATCGTTGATCATACGCCTCGTCCGAAAGACCCTGAGTGGAAGCTTCGGCTCGGCAAGTTTATGTTTTATGTGACCTGTGCGCTCGGCCTGTGGTTTTTTTATTGGTTTGCGGCGATTCAGTGTCCCTGTTGACGAACGGGAATCATTTCAATTATTGTAAATTGTAAACGGTCGGAGGTTAAGATATGGCGGAGCAAGACACGCAGCAGGAACATCAGATTACGATTGGTCAAAAAGCCGTCATTATGATCGGCTCGTTGATTGCCGCCGCAGCCTATTTCACGTTTTTGGATTGGGCGCTGATGGATATGCAAGGGCTGGACTATTTTTACCTGTTTCGGAAATAAATAATAGAGCGATGCAGATACGGAGGGGGTCATGGCTACTTTGAATCAGCAAGCCCGGAAAAAAATGTGGGCGTTCTTGGCGCTGGGAACGTTCGTGGGGCTCTTGTTCCTGCCCCTGTTTCTGTCGCTTCCTGTTGGTGCGAGTGATGCGCCGGTGGCCTCGACGTCAGCGTCGACGGCGCAAACTGCCGTCGATGTCAAGCCGGTCGAGAAATCACGGGATGTTTGGTTCAAGACCGAAGGGCCGGTAGTCGGGGCGCCGGCGCCGAAGACGACGGACGGTCCGAAGGATTATCCTCGGTACAACTTTGAAAGCCGGGTCTTGTTGTGGGTGGCCAATCAGCAGCATCTGTATTATGGGAGCTTTGTGCTGGCGGTGCCGATCTTTTGTCTGGTCGTCGAGTATCTGGGGATCATCACGAAGGACAAGGCATTGGCGAAGAAGTATGACCAGCTGGCCTATGATTTTATCAAGATCAGTCTGACGGCCTACTCGTTAACGGCTATTTTGGGCGGGATTTTGGTGTTCACATATCTGACCCTCTATCCCTCATTTTTCGGCTATCTTGCCAGTATTTTTAGGCCTGTCATGGCCACATACACGCTGCTCTTTGTGGCTGAGAGCGGTACGCTCTATATCTATTATTATGGTTGGGATCGGATGCGCGAGGGATTCCTAAAGTGGGTCCATCTCAGCATGGCCGTGATACTGAACGTGATTGGGACCGTCCTCATGTTTTTGGCCAACTCGTGGATTGCTTTTATGCAGTCGCCCGCCGGCGTGGACGCGGAGGGCCGGTATCTGGGCAACATCTGGCACGTCATCCATACGACGTTGTGGAACCCCATCAATGTGCATCGGATCCTCGGCAACATGGCGTTCGGTGGTGGGGTGGTCGCGGCCTATGCGGCCTATCGGTTCCTCACGGCGAAAACCGACGAGGAGCGCGCGCACTACGACTGGATGGGCTATGTGGCGATGTTTATCGGGGTCTGCTTCCTGATTCCGCTTCCCTTTGCCGGGTACTGGTTGATGCGCGAGGTCTACGCCTATCGGCAGCAGATGGGGATTACCCTCATGGGTGGGCTGTTGGCCTGGCTCTTCATCATCCAGGCCGTGATGATCGGGACACTCTTCCTCACCACGAATTACTATCTGTGGCAGGGGATGGAGCGGATGCGCGGGGCCGAGCGGTACCAAAAATACATCAAGTATATGGTGTTCGTGTTGATTACCTGTTTTATCGTTTGGCTGACGCCTCATACCATGGTCATGACCCCGGCTGAGTTGAAGGCCATGGGGGGCCAGCAACATCCGGTGCTGGGGAATTACGGGGTGATGTCCGCCAAAAATGGCGCGATCAATGTCATTATTACGACCACTGTGCTGAGCTTTATCATGTTCCAGCGAGGGAATAAGGTGCCGGTGGTCAAGTGGGCGCCGTTGGGTGACGCGGCCTTGATTGGGTTGTTTGCCATGGCCTATATCAACATTATCTGGCTGGCTATTTACGGATATTATATTCCAGCGAATGTTCGAGTAGGACTCTCCGTTCCACAAGTTGCGACCACATTGTCATGTCTATTTATAGGTGTGACGCTGAACTCGGTCATGTTGGCTGGAGCCAAGGAATTGGGGCCGACGGTGTGGGGGCAAGTCTCCGTGCGGTCGCAGTACGCGCTCATCATGTTGGCGACGGCCTTTACCTGGATGATGGGCCTCATGGGGTATATCCGGTCGTCCGTGCGGTTGTTCTGGCACGTCAATGAAATCATGCGGGACAACTCGCCCTGGGCCTTTACGCACACGATTGGATTTGCCGCCAACATGATTTCGTTCAATGTGCTGTTCTTTTGGGCCACGATTATGTTCGTATTCTGGCTGGGGTCGTTGGGAATGAAGAAGGTTCCGGCCACCGCTCCTATTGGGCAGAAAGCCCATGTCCCTGTGGGGAGCCACTAGAAATCTCAACTACTCATCGTTGTCAACAGAGGTATTCGGCGCCTATCGCAGGGGATGGTCCCTTGCGGTAGGTGGCGGTGGAGGAGTGAATGGCTAAAGCGAAAATACTGGGTGGAATCACAGCGCTGATCATCGCTGTGGCCATTGGAGCGATTTTTGGTATTCTGCCGGACTCCGGTGCGGCACAGTTGATGACCAAGGCGTTTGCCATCGGCTGGCCAGGCGGGATCGTCATTCTCGCCCTGTTGCTCTATTTTCAATTCGGACGGACGACGGATCCGAATCAGAGTCAGTTGGTGTTCAATACCATTGTGGGGTTACTGGGATATTCCCTGTTCTTCATCGCCATTGCCAATTACGCCACCAATTTTAATGATGAAAGTCCTGGCGCGCCCGGCGAGCCGCGCTTCCTGCCGGTCTCTCTGGTGATGATTACGGTGGCCTGTTTTACGATGGCCATGTATTTCAAGGGCCTGCGGGTGCTCCTCCAAATCGGCGGGTTCATGTTTTTCGTGGCGTCCTGTCTCGCCGGCTTTGGGAATTGGCTGCCGCAGGTGAAGGCGGATCCTCCTCCGGTTGAAGAAAAGATCGAAGACGTCCGGCAGATGTCGGAACAGGAACGCGCCGATATGGGCGAGAAAATCATCTTCGGGGGCGTTGGCCAAAGCGCCGTACAGGGCGCCATCGGCAAGGGCCAATGTCCGCTCTGTCATGGTTTTCAGAAGGGATTTCTCAGTGAGCGGGCGCCAAACCTGTTCGGCGTTCCCAAGCGCGCGCTCGATCAAATGAACGACGTCCGGTATAGTCAAAAAGATGCCAGTAAGCGTGACACGATTCAAAAAGAAGCCTGTCCTGGGTGCGGCACGGCGTCCACGCCGGCCGAGTATATTGCGGAATCCCATTCCTGCCCCAACTGTTATGTGGCGGAGGGATTCGGGGTGAAGGGCACGAATGATCGTGAAAGCCCCATGCCGGCGATTCACAAGCCGCCGATTGCGTTGACGATTGATGAATTGATTGCCGTGGACACGTGGCTCTTTGTTCGGGAAGGGGTTGAGGCCCCGACGCCAGAGGCCATTGAAGCGGCGTACTTTAAGTTTATCCCGGAAGCGGACCGTCCGAAGTCGGGCGGCGCTGCGGGCGCGGCGCCGGCTGGTCCGACTCCTGGCGCGCCGGTCGTCACTGGCGATGAACCGGTGAATGAAATCTTCACCAAGGCTCTGTGCTTTGCGTGCCATACCATTCCGGGCATTCCCGGCGCGGTCGGGGCGGTCGGGCCCAAGCTGGTGGAAAAAACCAACGCGCCCAATCGCTTGAAAGATCCGACCTACAAGGGCAAGGCAACGAGCACCAGGGAATACATCATGGAGTCCATCCTGACTCCGAGTATGTACGTTGTGAAGCCGTTCCCGGATAATGTGATGCCGAAGGACTTTGGAAAAAAACTCAACGCAGCGGCGATCAATAAGATCATTGACTACCTGTCGCAACTCGAAGAAGGCAAGGAGCCGCCGAAAATTAAGTAAGCGGTCCGAACGTGACGGCGGCGGGCGCATGATTGTAGGAGAGTCATCATGGATGTGATTGTACAGATGTTGACAGGGAAACTGGTGGAAGGCTACATGCCCATGCAGATGCTGTGGGAAATGGGAGCCTTTGCGCTCCTGTTCATCGGTGCCTTCCATCTTCTCGGCAAGAAAGGGATCAAGGTCAATAAGCTCGCGCAGGCGACCGGCCTCTTCCTGTTCTCCATCCTCTATTTCACGTATCGCATCTATCCCCCCATTCCCTTCAGTGTGCGGGCGATTTACGGCACCATGACGTTGATCGGGATCTTTATGTGGGTGTCCTCCACGGAGGACAACTGGCAAGACTTCCGCAAGCCCATTATTGCCGTCGCGGACGGCTCCACGGCCATGACGAAGATGATTCGCACGGCGGTTGTGATCCTGCTGCCGTTTCTGGTCGGGTTTGTGGGCTATAACAGCCTGAAGCCGAACGTGGACGAGCCGATTGAGTTGCGGACCGTCCATCCGGCGCCGCCGGCCAGCACGAAGGTGCATGGCAAGACCTTCGTCTTGCAGACGTCGAGCAGTCCCTACCGTGTGGATGATGACGGCAAGTATTCCGACATGATTCAGAAGACCCATATTGATGGCAATCCCTGGGATGAAAAGGCTCCGCCGTACCTTCAGTATGTCCGCGAAGGGGGGCAGATTTTCTTCCAGAATTGTCATTTTTGTCACGGTGATAACCTCAATGGGCGCGGCATGTTCGCCTTTGCCTTCAATCCAATCCCGGCCAATTTTACCGACCCCGGCACCATCGCGCAGTTGCAGGAAACGTTCGTGTTTTGGCGCGTCGCGAAGGGTGGCATCGGGCTGCCGCGTGAAGCGTTTCCTTGGGCCTCGGTCATGCCGCCATGGGAGCAGCACTTGACGGTGGACGAGATTTGGAAGGTCATTTTGTTTGAATATTGGCATACGGGCTACTATCCGAGAACGTGGGACTAATCCGTTTCTGACATTTTAGGGGTACATGCAATGAACCGTGATTTTTCCATTCTGTCGCGTAAGGGGCTCATCGCTGCTATGGTGGCGGTCGTGCTTGGGATTGGGGCGGGTATCGCTGTGCTGGGGAATTCCAACGAGGTGGCGGCCGATGAAGGGCTGTCGCCGGGATTCATCAAGGGCGCAGGCGCGGCTGCGCCGGACGCGCAAATGATCGAAGACGGCAAGAAAATTTATTTCAGAAAATGCGTCTGGTGTCACGGCGTGGACGGCGCCGGCGACGGTCCCGGCGCGGATCGTCTCTGGCCTCGCCCGCGCAATTTCAATCAAGGCACGTTCAAGATTCGGCACACGGCCAGCGGAGAATTGCCGCTCTTCGATTCGAAGAAGCCGACGCCTGGTCAGAATGACCTTTTTGAGACGGTCACGCATGGTCTTCCTGGCTCGGCGATGCCCTCCTGGGACGGCATCCTGACGGAGCAACAACGGTTGCAGGTGCTTGCATTTGTGACGACCCAGTTGGTCAAGGATCGAAAGTTTGACGACAAAGATGAGCCGGTCACGATGCTCAATCTTGCCGACAAGAGCGCGATCAAACAGGTCGCGTACAGCCCGGAGAGTATCGAACGGGGCGCGAAACTGGTGGTGGAGAAGAAATGCGTCGAATGTCATGGTATGGAAGGGCGCGGTGATGGGAACCCCTTTAATTTGAAAGATGACTGGGGATTCCCGATTCAGCCGGCCAATTGGCATAAGTGCTGGAACTTCCGAGGGAGCAGGCAGGACCCGTACAAAATTGAGACGATCTTCCGCACCATGTCTACCGGCGTGAACGGGACGCCAATGCCGTCGTTTGCCGACAACACGACCGTGGAGGAACGGTGGGACATTGCCAACTTTGTGAACTCTCTATGCGAGCGTGATGCTGCGGGGAGTCCACTGCCCATTGATGTGCAATCGGATAAGCCCAAGATCAATTTCGTGGTGCCGTCTGGTTTCATCGAGGGGGAGATTGCTAGCGATCCCAACGACAAATCATGGCAGGATCGCGGGCGTCGGATGATCGGGTTGGGTGGACAGATCACGCACAAACCACGAAACTTCGTCAATCGCATTGATGATCTGTGGGTGCGGTCTATCTATAACAAGGATGAGATCGCCTTTCTGTTTCAGTGGGACGACCGCTCAAAAAGCCAGGTTGCGCCAGGCGTGGTGGTGACCCCCATTGATGAGGCGCCACCCAAAACCGGCGAGGAGCAGTCCATCGCGGCCAAGCAGAACACCTATAAGGTCTACAATGATGGCGTGGCCATTCAATTCCCGGCGAAATGGCAGGAGATTCTGCCTCCGGAAAAACCTCGCTACCTCCACGGGGAAGAGAAGCGGCATGTGGATGTGTGGAAGTGGGAAGCCAACGGAACGGCAAAAAGCTACACCGGATCTGGTTGGGACAAACCACTTGAAGAACGAGGCGCCATCACGGTGGTGCATAGCGAATTCAAGGATGGCCGTTGGACCGTGATGATGAAGCGCCCGCTCCAGACCGAGGATAAGGACAACGATGCGCAGTTTGAGGCGGGCAAGTATATCCCGACTGTCTTCTTTGCCTGGGATGGCCATAACGGCGATGCCGGCCTCAAGATGGCTGTATCGGCGTTCTATTACAGCATTCTCGAGCCGCCGACGCCTATTGAAGCCAAGGTGTACCCGATTCTCATGGCGTTGGGCATGATTATCGCCGAAGGCTGGATTTTGCGTCGGCGCTCTACAAAACAGAAGATAATGAAGCCATAAGCTGATCGCCTGGGAAGACTTCTGATTCAGGGGGATGGGCACAAGTCCATCCCCCTTTTTGTCTGTGAAGAGGGCGGCGGCCTTGCCCATCGCGCGGTTTAGCGCGGCTCGAACCTTGCCATTGACGGGTCGGTATGGTACAGTGCGCCCACTAACGCGGCCCTCGGGCGTTCTCGATGGCCGTAGTTGTAGCGAGCCTCCGGCTTTGCCGAGGCGAGCGCGGGGTGCGGGGGCATCGGAGCCACTCTGGTGGCGCACGGGCCCCCGTTGTTATGTGGAGTCCATGTCTGGTGAGATTCTATGGTCTGCCGGTGAGGTCACGGTCATGTCGGTTGGAATGGTGAAGGAAGCGGTGCTGGCCACGTTACGAGAAGCCTTGGAGGATGCGCGGGCGACCGGCGCCCTTACGCTCACCGAAGTTCCTGAATTGGTCCTCGATAGTCCCAAGAAAAGCGGATGGGGCGATTTGGCGACGACCGTGGCGATGACCCTCGCTGCGTCCGAGGGTCGCGCTCCCAGGGAAATCGCCGACCTCATTGCCGGACGGTTGCGCGCGTATCCCGATGTCTTGGAACGTATTGATGTCGCGTCCCCCGGCTTTATTAACCTGACGATCAAGCGGGCTCTTTGGTTTCAGGTGTTGGCTGAAATTGAGGCGCAGGGAGAGCGCTATGGACGCTCGACGTTCGGCCAGGGCACGAAAGTCTTGTTGGAGTTTGTGAGTGCCAATCCGACGGGTCCCTTGCACATGGGGCATGGGCGCGGGGCGGCATTGGGCGGGGCACTGGCGAATCTTCTCCGAGCCACCGGCTATGAGGTGACCACGGAATATTACATTAACGATGCCGGTCGGCAAGTGAGGCTCTTAGCCCAGTCTGTCGCCGCCTGGTGTCGGAAGTTGCTGAACCAGCCAGATACGCAGTTCCCAGAAGATGGCTATCGTGGGGCGTATGTCGAAGAGATTGCTCATCAGGTAATTGCTAAGGCAAAGGCTGAGAATCTGGATCTCCTCCTTGTTTCATGGGAAGGGTTTTGCGAGGCAGTTGCGTATGAGTTCATACTCGGTAACATCCGGACCGATCTGCGCGCATTCGGTCTCCAGTTCGAGACGTGGTTCAGCGAGCAATCGCTCTTTGCGAGCGGGAAGGTGCAGAGCGCGCTGGAGGCTCTGACACAGACGGGATTGATCTTTGACGAGGGTGGGGCCCTGTGGTTCCGGTCCACCTCGTTCGGCGACGACAAGGATCGCGTCGTCAGAAAGCAGGACGGGGAATATACCTATCTGGCGTCCGACATGGCCTATCATCAAGAGAAGCTGCGCCGAGGGTATGATCTCCTGATCAATATCTGGGGCGCTGACCATCACGGATACATTCCCCGGATGCAAGCGTCGGTGGAAGCGTTCGGCTATCCGAAGGACCGCTTGAAAGTCATCCTGGTGCAGATCGTGAACCTGCTGCGAGGCGGGCAGCGCGTGACGATGTCCAAGCGGGCGGGGGAGATGGTCACGTTGCGCGAGGTCGTAGACGAAGTCGGCGCGGACGCCGCGAAGTTCATCTTTCTGACCCGGCGCGCCGACAGCCAGCTGGATTTCGATTTGGAACTGGCCAAACAGCAGTCGGCGGAGAATCCCGTCTACTATGTGCAGTATGCCCATGCGCGGGTGGCCAGTCTCTTGCGGGTGGCCGCAGAACGAGGGATCGCGGTGCCTGCAGCGGACGAGGTGGACTGGTCGGTGTTGAATGGGCCGGACGACCTGGACCTGATTAAGCCGTTGGCGGAGTATCCCGCCCTTGTGGAAGCAGCCGCGCAGGCGTTGGAGCCGCACCGGCTCACCTATTACCTCCAGGACCTGGCGGCGCGTCTCCATGCCTATTACTACAAGCATCGGATCCTCCCGCCCCTGTTAGACCGTGAAGTCGCGCAGGACTTAGAGAGTCGGGATCACCTGGCGCCGATCTCGCTGGAGGCTCAGCCTCAGCGACCAGTGAAAACGCTGACGCCGGCACTGACCGCCGCGCGACTGCGTCTCTTTTGGAGCGTCCAGACCGTCATCCGAAATGGGTTGGGTATTCTTGGCGTGACGGCCCCGGAGCGGATGTGATGGGAGTCAGGATGTAATGGCCAGGCTGGGATTTCAGGTCACGCATCAGGACGGGTCATCACGGGCGCGGACAGGTTTGTTACAGACCGCGCACGGTGTCGTGGCGACGCCGGCCTTCATGCCGGTCGGTTCGCAAGCCACGGTCAAGGGCATCTCCTCCGAAGAACTCACCAGCCTGGGCTTCGAGATGATCCTCTGCAACGCCTATCATCTGTACCTCCGGCCCGGCCACCGTGTAATCGAAGACATGGGCGGGCTGCACCGGTTTATGGGATGGCCTGGCGCGATCTTGACGGACAGCGGAGGCTACCAAGTGCTCAGTCTGGCGGCGTTGTGCAAGGTCTCGGATGACGGCGTGACGTTTCAGTCCCATCTGGACGGCTCGCTGCATCATTTGACGCCGGAGTTGGTCGTGGAGATTCAGGAATCGTTCGGCCCAGACGTGGCGATGATTCTTGATGAATGCCTGCCCTATCCTGCCCCGATGGATGCGGCTGAACGTGCGATGACCAGAACGACCCAATGGGCGCGTCGCTGTCGGGATGCTCGTCGCCGGTCTGACCAGATGCTCTTTGGCATCGTTCAGGGGGCGCATTACCCCGACCTGCGCGCGCGCGCGGCGGCGGCATTGGCGGAGATGGGATTCGATGGCTACGCCCTCGGCGGACTCAGCGTTGGAGAGGAGAAGCCGGCGCTCTATGCGGCGCTGGATGCGGCGGTGGCGGAATTACCGGCGTCCGCGCCTCGGTATGTGATGGGCGTGGGGACACCGGAAGACCTGATCGAGGGGGTCGCCCACGGCGTGGACCTGTTTGATTGCGTCATGCCCACGCGTCATGGCCGCACTGGCTGGCTCTTCACGTCGTTTGGACGGGTGCTGATTAAGAATGCGCAATATGCCAAGGACGAATCGCCGATTGACCCAGATTGTGCCTGCTCGGTCTGCCGCGCCTATTCGAGAGCGTATCTCCGCCACCTATTCATGGCTAAGGAGATGCTCGGCGCGCGTCTCAATACGATTCACAATCTCCATTACTTCCAGACCTTGATGGCCAGCATCCGCGAGGCGGTGCGCGAGGGGCGATTGCAGGAGTTTCAGAAACACTTTCATGTACAACGGGAGGCCTGTCAGGCATGACTACGATGATGCTCCAGTCGCTCGCGCAGGCACCGGTTCCGGTGATGCCGTCCGTGGGCGAACAGCTTGTGCAAATGATTCCGATGTTCATTATGATCATCGCAATTTTTTATTTCGTGATTTACCGCCCGCAGAAGCAACAGCGCCAAAAGCAGGAGGACATGCTCGCCCAACTCAAAAAGGGCGATAAGGTGGTCACGAGTGGGGGGCTCTGGGGCACCGTGACGAACGTCGGCAAAGTCACGGTCACTCTCCAGGTTGCAGAGAACGCCAAGATCAAAATTGTGCGCGACCATATCGTTCGGCTTCGCGGGGACGACGATGATTGACGCAGGTCTCGCATGAAGCCGGTCGTTGGCAGACTGGTCCTCTTGAGCGTCATCGTGGCGGTGTCGCTGGCGCTCTTTCTGCCCTCCACGCCACTGTTTTCCAGTCTGCCGGACTGGTGGAAAAACAACTTGCCGAGCAAGGGCATGACGTTGGGCCTCGATCTCCAGGGCGGGATCCACTTGGTGTTGGAAGTGGAGGCGGAACGCGCTCTCGAAATCAAGGTGGATCGGGACCTGTCGAACCTGACGGATCTGTTGGCCGAGAAGAAGATGACGGTGGAGCAGGTCACGCGGACCGGACCGACTGAGATGACGGTCAGGTTGACGGACGCGGCCACGAAAGAAGCCATTCTGACGCTGGTCGAGGAGCAATTGCCCTCGTTGAGCGGGCGGTCGTCCGGTGAACTGGCGCTGGTCTTGAGCATGAGGCCCGACGAGGCCGAGCGACTCAAGAAGGTGGCGGTCAGCCAGGCGCTGGAGACGGTCCGGAATCGGATTGATCAATTCGGCGTCGCCGAGCCGTTGCTCCAGCAGCAGGGACTCCGCCACATCGTCGTGCAGTTGCCGGGTGTCAAAGATCCGGCCAGGGCCAAGGCGCTCATCAAGAACACGGCCTTGCTGGAATTCAAAATGCTGGACGAAGAGCACAAGGTTGCGCGCGCGTTGCCCAATCAGGTTCCGCTTGGCAAAGAAGAGGACATGCTGAGGGAGTTTGGGCCGCAGATCCCGCCCGATGATGAAATTCTCTTTGAACGCAACGTGGACAAGGAGACCGGGCGGATCACGAAGCAACCCTATCTCGTCAAGAAACGGGTGGTGTTGAGCGGCGATGTCCTGACGGACGCCCGGGTGTCGCTCGGCGAGTTCCAGAACGCCTATGTGTCGATCAACTTTGATAGCACCGGCGCGAAGCTGTTCGAGCGAATTACCGCCGAGAACGTGCAGAAGCGCATGGCGATCATTCTGGACAACATGGTCTATTCCGCGCCGGTTATTCAGGGACGGATTAGCGGCGGGCGGGCGCAGATCACCGGAAATTTTTCCATGGACGAGGCGAACGATCTGGCGGTGGTGCTCCGCGCCGGGGCGCTCCCGGCGCCGGTGAAGATTATCCAGGATTTGACGGTCGGGCCGTCTCTGGGGCGCGACTCCATTGAGAAAGGCATTCGATCCACCATGATCGCGGGCGCCCTGGTGATCCTGTTTATGGCGCTCTACTACCGACTGTCGGGCCTCATCGCGGATTTTGCATTGCTGCTGAACCTGCTCTGTCTGGTCGCGGTGCTTATTGGAATGAACGCCACGCTGACGCTACCGGGCATTGCCGGGATTATTCTGACCATCGGGATGGGCGTGGACTCGAACGTGCTGATCTTCGAGCGGATCCGCGAGGAATTGCGGACAGGCAAGCCGGTCCGGTCGGCGGTGGAGGCCGGCTATGACAAGGCGTTGTTGACCATTGTGGATTCGCATGTGACGACGCTGATTACGGGGTTCGCGCTGTTTTTATTCGGCACCGGCCCGATTAAGGGGTTTGCTGTCACGCTGTGTGTGGGGATCACGATTAATTTATTTACGGCCTTGGTTGGCACGAAGGTCATTTTTGATCTCATGAGCCGGAGGGGGCGCTTGGAGCGCCTGAGCATTTAACCGATGTGGGAAATTCTTGGTCAAACGAACATTAATTTCATGGGGTTTCGACGGTATTCCTTTATCTTCTCCGGGGTGCTCACTTTTGTTGGACTGCTGGCCCTGGTGCAGATTGGGCGGGGGGCGGCGAATCTGGGCATTGACTTCGCCGGCGGAACATCCGTCCAGTTGAAGTTTGCGCAGCCTATTCCGGTTGAGCAGGCTCGCCAGGCGCTGATTCGCCATGGGTTGCCGGGCGTGGAGCTACAGGAATTCACGTCCGATAATAAGCTGATGGTACGGGTCAAGGCCCAAACGACCATAGAAGAGAAAGTGGCCGAAAAGGTCCTGGCTGTGTTCACGACGGAGTTTGCGAGCAATCCGTTCGTGGTGGATTCCAGTTACGAGATCGGCCCCACCATTGGCCAGAAACTCCAGAAGGACGCGCTGATAGCCATTGTGCTTTCGATGTTGGGCATCATTCTCTACGTGGCGGCGCGCTTTGAGTTTCGGTTCGGGGTGGCGGCGGCGATTGCAACCTTCCATGACGTGTTCGCGGTGCTGGGCATATTCTACCTGTTGGACAAGGAGATTTCCCTCTTACTCGTCACCGCGTTGCTGACGTTGGCGGGCTATTCGTTGACGGACACCGTCGTCGTCTTTGACCGGATCAGGGAAAATCTGAAACTACGCCGGCGGGAGCCGTTGGAAGTCGTGATTAACAACGCCGTCAATCAAGTGTTGAGCCGGACCATCGTGGTGTCGCTGACCGTGATCCTCGTGCTCATCCCTTTGACCCTGGCCGGAGGCGAGGTGTTGCATGATTTTTCCCTGGCGCTGCTCATGGGCGTGGTCGTGGGCACCTATTCGTCGGTGTTTGTTGCCAGCCCCCTCCTGATCCTCTGGAAAGGCACACCCGGCAAGTTGCTCCGTCGCCGGTAACGAGAGACGCGCCTGCCTTGCAATCGCCCGGGACGGCTTTCTATAATGGCACGTCGTTCAGCGACGCATGCACGACGACCGTCGCATAAGGGAGTAGGCACCATGTTTGGAAACCTGGGGATCACTGAACTGGTCCTGATTCTGTCCATCGTGCTGATTATCTTCGGGGTGGGAAAGCTGCCTCAATTGGGGGACGGATTAGGAAAGGCCATCAAGGGGTTCAAAAAATCTGTCCACGAAACGGACCCGATTGACCTGGAGGCGCAGCACGCGCAGACCACTTCGCCGCCAGGCGCCGCGTCCTCCTCGTCGCCTGTTCCCCCTGACCTACCGAAAGCCTAAGCACAGACAGGAACGACGAGTCCGATAGTCCCACCAACATCCGCAGGAGGTCTGGGCATGGAGCAAAGCGCGGGGATTGTGCTGTTTGCCGTCGTGTCGGCTTTTGTCGGCATCGCCTATGGCCTCTATTTAATTCAATGGATCCTCAAGCTGGACGAGGGGTCCGACAAGATGAAGGCCATTGCGTTGGCCATTCAAGAAGGCGCCAACGCCTATCTCAATCGGCAATACCGCACGGTGGCGTACTTCGCTGCCGGGCTGTTCGTCATCCTGTGGGCGGCGGGTTTCTGGTCGGAGCAGTTCGGACTCCTCACGGCCGTGGGCTTTCTCATCGGCGCGGTGACCTCCGCAGCAGCCGGCTATGTCGGGATGAAGATCGCTGTCCGCGCGAACGTCCGCACGGCGCAGGCGGCGCATCATGGCCTCAATGCGGCATTGCAAGTGGCGTTCAAAGGCGGGGCGGTGACGGGGCTGCTGCTGATCGGGTTGGGGCTGTTCGCCGTCGCCGGATTCTATTACGTGGCGACGGCATTGGCCGGGCCGGAGAAGGCGATGCATGCCTTGCTGTCATTGGGGTTTGGCGGCAGCTTGATTTCTGTTTTCGCGCGGGTCGGCGGTGGAATTTTTACCAAGGCGGCGGATGTGGGCGCCGACCTGGTTGGGAAAGTCGAGGCGGGCATTCCGGAAGATGACCCCCGCAACCCCGCTGTGATCGCGGATAATGTCGGGGACAACGTCGGCGATTGCGCGGGGATGGCCGCCGATCTGTTCGAGACCTACGCCGTGACGACCGTCGCGGCGATGGTGCTGGCCTTTACCCTCTTCAAAGGCGCGACGGCCCCGCTGGTCTATCCATTATTGCTGGGCGGGATCACCATCTTTGCCACGATCATCGGGATTTGGTTTGTGAAGGCGGACGAAGGCGGCAGCATCATGGGGGCGCTCTACAAGGGCTTGTTCTGGGCTGGTGGTGTCGCGGGCGTGGCGTTCTATCCGGCGACGATGTGGCTCATGGATGGCGTCGGCGGTGTGAGCGGCGCGGCGTACTACGGCTGTGCAGTGGTCGGCCTGGCGGTCACGATTGCGCTGGTGTTCATCACCGACTACTACACGTCCAAGAGCTTCAGCCCGGTTCAGGATATTGCCAAGGCCAGCGAGACAGGCCATGCGACGAACATCATTGCGGGCTTGGCGGTGGGGATGCAATCCACAGCCTGGCCGGTGGTCGTGATTGCGGCCGCCATTATGGGAAGTTTTGCGCTGGCGGATCTTTACGGGGTGGCGGTGGCGGCGGTGTCCATGCTCTCAATGGCCGGCATTGTCGTTGCCATTGACGCTTTTGGGCCGATCACGGATAACGCCGGTGGCATTGCTGAAATGGCGCATCTTGGCGCGGACGTGCGAGGGATTACGGATCCGTTGGACGCGGTGGGGAATACCACGAAGGCGGTCACAAAGGGCTATGCGATTGGCTCGGCCGCGCTGGCGGCGGTGGTTCTCTTTGCGGAATATGCGCGTGCGGTTGGAGGGGGGACGAGTGGCGGTGGATTTGATTTGTCCGATCCAAAAGTGATTGTTGGTCTCTTACTCGGCGGGATGTTGCCGTTTCTCTTTGCCTCCATGTGCATGAAGGCGGTCGGCGAAGCGGCCGGTGAAATCGTGAGCGAAGTCCGCCGTCAATTTCGTGAGATCACAGGCATCATGGACGGCACAGGCAAGCCGGAATATGGAACATGCGTAGATATTGTCACGAGGGCGGCGATCCAGAAGATGATGATTCCCGGCGCGATTCCTGTGCTGGCGCCGGTGTTCGTGGGCTTTGTGCTTGGGCCGGTCGTGCTCGGAGGGGTCTTGGTCGGGACGATTGTGACCGGCCTCTTTGTGGCCATCTCTATGACCAGCGGCGGTGGAGCCTGGGACAATGCCAAAAAATATATTGAGGAGCAGGGCAAGAAGGGCAGCGACACGCACAAAGCCGCCGTCACCGGCGATACGGTCGGCGACCCCTACAAGGACACCGCCGGCCCAGCCATCAATCCAATGATTAAAGTCATCAACATCGTCGCCCTGCTCATCGCGGCGTTGATTGTCTAAGGAGCGTTAGACAGCCTTTGTGACCTTGCCGCTCCGGATGCAGCGTGTACAGGCGAGGATGCGGCGCGTGGCGCCGTTGATGAGCGCCCGGACGGACTGGAGATTCGGGCGAAAGACTCGTTTGGTGTGGTTATTGGCGTGGCTGACGTTGTTGCCGGACGCGCGTATCTTCCCGCAAAGTGAACATTCTCTGGCCACGGTGATGATCCTCCTGATTGTTCCAAGACGTGTAGAGGATAGCAGAGTGCATTGTTTATTCACAAGCCTTGGCACAGGCATGGCATGAAGGAGTTGCGCGAGATCGTGCGTGGGATTGCCCAGGCGCGAGAATCCGCTGCGCGGATGGGGCCAACGGGCCGCGCCGCCATTCCATACCCTAATCCCCCCTCTGAGTCTACGAAGCCGCAGTTTCGACTCTGGGACTGTCCCATACAATATGTCCGAGGTGTGGGGCCGAAGAAGGCCGAGGTCTTGGCTCGCGCGGGCATCCGGACGGTGGAAGATGCCGTGTGGTCGCTCCCCTGGCGCTATGAGGATCGGAGCCAGGCGCGGCTGATCGAACAGTTAGTGCCTGGGCAGGACGCGGTCGTGATGGCCGAGATTCAGACCGTCTCGCTCAACGTGACCGCTCACCAGCGTCGCACGTTGGTCACCGTGATGGTGACGGATCGCACGGGGAGTCTGCGCCTGGTGTGGTTCAATCAGCCGTATCTGGCGGAGACGTTGCAAGCCGGGCAGCGGGTCATGCTCTATGGGATGGTCAAGCTGAAGGACGGGCGATGGACGGAACTTCAGATGGAGAATCCGCTTGTGGAAAAATTGGCGAGCGGCGCACAGGTTCCGGCCTCTTCAGACCTGGTCCACATGGGTCGTATCGTGCCGATCTACCACGGACGGGAGACCAAGACGCGGGCGATGCCGAGCGACCGGGTTCGTGTCATCATGAAGGCATTGGTGGACCAGTACGCCGACGGCGCGGTGGACGCGCTCCCGCCAACCATGAGGAAAGGTCGGCGCCTCATGCCGTTGGGAGAGGCGATCCGTGCCGTCCATTTTCCCGCGCCGGGCGCGAATTGTGATGACATGAACCGTGGTCGGACGCCGGGGCATCGGCGGTTCGTGTTCGAAGATTTTCTGCTCCTCGAACTGGCGTTGGGCCGGAAACGCGCGGCGGTGAAACGTGAGATGCGAACATGGGCCTACAAGCCGGCGCAGCCGCTGGCACAACGTCTGCTGACGGCCCTGCCGTTTCGGCTCACGGCGGCGCAGGCGCGCGTCTTGCGGGAGATCCATCAGGACCTGGCAAGCCCCCATCCGATGAACCGGCTGATCCAGGGGGATGTGGGGTGCGGGAAAACCGTTGTCGCCGTGGCGGCCATGCTCATCGCCGTAGGCTCCGGGCTTCAGGCGGCCCTCATGGCGCCGACTGAAATTCTCGCCGAGCAGCATGATCGAAATCTGCGTCGCCTCTTGGAGCCATTGGGGGTGTCGTGTGTCTTGCTTGTGGGAGGGCGCGGCGGGAAGAAACGAGCGCTGGCCCAGACTGCGATCGGCGATGGCTCGGCTCAGATTGTGATCGGCACCCATGCGCTGATTCAGCAGGGCGTGGCGTTTCACAAGCTGGGACTGGCCGTTATTGACGAGCAGCATAAGTTCGGTGTCATGCAGCGCGCAACATTGAAAGAGAAGGGCTATACGCCCGACGTGCTGGTGATGACGGCCACGCCCATCCCGCGAACGTTGGCGCTGACGCTGTATGGCGATCTGGACCTGTCCGTCATTGACGCGATGCCGCCGGGCCGTGCGCCGATGCAGACCGTGCTCTTCACGGAGCATCAGCGGGCGCGAGCCTGTCGCCTGATTGAGGACGAGCTCCAGCAGGGTCGGCAAGCCTATGTGGTCTTTCCGTTGGTGGAGGAGTCGGAAAAAGTGGACGTGCAGGCGGCGATCACGGGAGCGGAGCGTCTTCAGCGAGAGGTGTTTGCGCACTGGACGGTCGGGCTGATTCACGGGCGCATGACCAGCGAGGCCAAAGCCCGCGTCATGGCGGACTTCCAGGCCAACCGCATCCAGGTGTTGGTGGCAACGACGGTCATTGAGGTCGGCATTGACGTGGCCAACGCGACGGTGATGCTGATCGAACATGCCGACCGATTCGGGCTGGCGCAACTGCATCAGCTTCGAGGGCGTGTCGGACGCGGGGCCCATCGTTCCTCATGCCTGCTGATGGGGCCAAGTCGCCCGTCGGAGGACGCGCGGCGGCGTCTGGAAGCCCTCGTCCACAGCCATGATGGGTTCGTGATTGCTGAGGAAGACATGCGGATCCGTGGCCCCGGCGAGTTTTTCGGGACGCGGCAGTGGGGGCCGAACGACTTGCGAGTGGCGAATCTTCTTCGAGACGTTGCAATCTTGGAAGAAGCCCGCGAGGAGGCGGCGCGGTTGCAGCAGCAGGATCCTGATCTCGCTCGGCCCGAACACACAACACTCAAGACGGCGTTGCTCCGCCGGTGGCAGGGAAAACTGGAGCTGGCGTCGGTGTCATGACGTCGCGAGTCCGGGCCTTCAAAAACGATCTCCGCACCGGGTGGGCGATTGTCCGTCGTGGATCCGCCGATACCGTGGATCAATCCATCCGGGAGATGGAGTTGCTTCGCCGGAAGTTCGACCTGTATCAGGTCGAGGATCAGATCAGATCCCTCCTGCGCGCAGCCGGCGAGCGGGCATTTCAGGTGATCGAACGGACAGGCGGAAATGTCTTGGACGACAAGGAACTCCGAGACATTTTTGAGAAGATGGATCAGTTGAAGCAGGACGAAGCGCGGATCCGGCTCGAGCGGGACCAGATCAAAGACGCCTGATGTCCTGGCGGGATGACGGGGGGACGGGCTGGTGTATGCCGGGATAGACATCGGCACGTTGACGCTGCGCTTGCTGATTGCGCGCGTCAGTCAGGGACGGCTCCATGAACTGGATGCGGATCGCCGGATGGTCCGCCTGGGAGAGGGGCTGCATCTGACCCCGCGTCTACACGCAGCCCCCTGCCTGCAAGCCGCGCCGATGGCGCGCGCGATTGAGACGCTCGTGGAATGGATGCCCAGGATTGCCAAGGCTGCTGTGCATGACGTGGTGGTGGTCGCCACGAGCGCCGTCCGCGACGCCGTCAACCGCGACGAATTTCTTGCGACCGTCAAACGTCGGACAGGGTGGGACGTGGCGGTTTTGTCCGGCGAGGAAGAAGCCAGGCTGACGCTCCTGGGCATTCAGTCCGGGCTTCCGCCAGATGTGGCCGAGGGGGGGCGGTATGTCGCGCTCGATATTGGCGGCGGCAGCACCGAGTTCATCAGAGCCACGTCTACGCAGCCATCGGCCATGTGCTCCATCAATGAAGGGGTCGTGCGCCTGGCCGAAGCGTGTCTGCGGAACGATCCCCTCACGCCCGATGCGGTCGCGGCGGCCAGGGCCAGGATCCGAACCCATCTTCACGCGGTGCAGGCCACGCTCGGCTCAGTGGTCGGGTATCATCTGGTCGGGACGGCCGGCACCATTACGACGCTGGCGGCGATGGATCAGCGCTTGGACGTCTACGATCCGGCGCGTATTCACAATTACCGTCTTTCATGGGAGGCCGTCAGCCGCATTCTGGACGATCTGCTGTCTCGAACCCACGCGGAACGGCGTGCGCTGCCGGGCCTCGAACCGGGCCGTGAGGACCTCATCGTGGCCGGGACGTTGATCTTGCAGGAGTGCATGAAGCGGTTCGGATTTATGGAATGCTTGGTGAGCGAGTACGGCCTCCGCGAAGGCATGCTGCTTCACCACTGGCAGGCCAGCCAGTGGGCATGCACATGAGCCTGCCGGAATTGGATTAGGCGTTCACAACCGGTTATACTGGGCCGATGGAAGATAGAAACAAGCAGGCGCCGGTGCATATCGCGCCCCAGAGCATTTCCACGCAGGACGTGGCCAAGCTGATGGCGGCGCGTGGCGTCAGCGCGATCGTGGTGGTAGACGATCAGACGCCGGTCGGCATCGTCACGAGCCGTGATATTGTGGCGCGTACCATCGCGACGCGAGTGGATGCGGCGAAGGTCCCAGTGGGAGCGATCATGTCCTCTCCACTGGTGACGATCCCTGAGCATGGCACGGCTCATGATGCCATTGCGCTGATGGAGCGTCATGGCATCCGGCGATTGCCGGTGGTGGACGAGGCCGGCAGCCTGGTCACGCTCCTCACCCTCGATGATCTGCTCCGGCGCAGTCTTGCGGACACACCGAGTCTGCCTGACATCGTGCCTGCGCCCACGCGCCGCGCCGGCGATGGCGCGCCTGCCACACCGAGTCCCACCCCCGTTCGGTTTGCCGATGTGCCTTTGCCGCCCCGGCTCTCCCACCCTGCGCTCGTGAGAACGATACGCGGGACGATGACCAAACCCGTCATGGTGAGAATGGTCCAACGGAAGCCGTTGCATCGGTTCACGTATTCAGCGAAAAAATGGTGCCTCGACAACCGGCTGTTGCTGGCGCTTTTCGTGGGCCTCTCCATTGTGGGTGTGGCGATCACGTTCTATGTCAGCGCGTTCTATGGCTACAGTCCTGCCTATTACGAGCCGAAGGAAGGCGCACGCGAGATCCAGATCAAGCAGAAGGAACTTCACGAGTTGGAGCAGAAACACGAGAGACGCGATCCACAAGACTCCCAACCTGCTCGCTGAGCCTCGTGAAAATCGTGACCATCACGAAGACGGACGCGGCATGGCAGGCGACGCCCCCTACATAGCAAGCCCGGTCTTGGCGCGGGCCACGAGTTTGCAGTAGGAGCAAGTCTCGGCGGTGGTGGGCTGGCCGCAGGTGGCGCAGGGATGCAGGACGGCCTGATCGTGCTCGGTCATGGAGGGACGAGTCTTGGCCTCGGCCTTTTGCTTGGCCAAAAATCCCCAATAGAAGGCCTGCTTCGTGCCGGGCGATTCGCTCTCCAGGCGATCCAGAATGTCCTTGTAGAGCAGCATCTTGGCCCCCTTCGAGTTGGGGCATTCCTCCACGATGTAGTCAATTTTGTTGACGATGGCGTAGGCGGCGATCTCGCGCTCTGCCAGCCGAAACAGCGGCTTCACCTTCTTGGCGAACCCGTCCATCGAGGCCGGCAACACTGGCCCCTGCTTGTCCAGATATTCCGTCTGCCAGCGCAATACGTTGCCGAGCAACCGCGACGCCTCATCGTCAAGATTATGGCCCGTGCCCAGCACGTGATACCCCAGTTCCACCGCCGTCCGGTTGAAGTGGTAGCGCTTGAGGGTGCCGCAGACGGAGCAGGTGGGCCGATGCACGAGATTGGCCAGATCGTTAATGCCGGCACCCTCGTCGTCTTTCAACGCATGGACTTGGAGCGGAATGTTCCACGCCTGGGCGAACTGTTCCACCTTGATCTTGGACTGCCGCGAATACTCACCGATCCCCAGGTCCACGTAGAGCGCGTCGGCCTGATACCCCAGTCGTCGCAGAATGTCCAAGAGGCTCAGGCTGTCCTTGCCCCCTGAGACCGCCACCAGCACCCGATCAGCCTTCGTAAACATCTTTTCTTCCGTGATGGCGCGCTCGGTCTGTGCGCAGACGAAGTCCGTGAGGCAGGACTTACAGACTGCTGTATTGTGTCGGGGCATCTCCAGCACCGCCCGCTCTTTGCATTTACGGCAGCGCATGGGATCAACCTCCCGACATGACGGGCCGGATTTCAACGCGGTCGTCGTCCCTGAGCAGATCATCCTCGGTCACCAGATCATCCCCCCGCACCACCAACACGGCCTCCGGTAACAGGTTCAACTCTTTGAGCAGGTCTTTGACGCGCCGGGGCCCTGTGACGTCCACTTCACGGGCCGGGTGGTGCAAGAGGACTTTCATGCTCTCCTATATGTCCGCATCGCGCAGGAACGCCGCCGCGTCTTCCGGCAGAACCGGATTAATGTAGAAACCCGTCCCCCACTCAAAGCCGGCCACCTGCGAAAGCTTCGGCATAATCTCGATATGCCAGTGGTAGAATTCGCCGGTCCGCTCGTGCAGCGGCGAGGTGTGGAGAATGAAATTGTACGGATGGGCGCCGAGCGCCCGATCCAGCCGGCGCAAGGTCTCGGAGAAGAGACGCGCCAGCGCCTCGAACTGGAACTTCTGGCTCTCCTCAAAATAGGACGTGTGCTTCTTCGGGAGGACCCAGACCTCGAACGGGAACCGCGGCGCGTAGGGAACAATGGCGAGAAACTCGGCGTTCTCGCCCACCACTCGGCTCCGGTCCGCGATCTCCTGGCGGATGATGTCACAGTAGATGCAGCGTTCCTTCTCCCGATAATGCGCCTGGCAGCCGGCGATCTCGTTCACGACGTTGGTCGGCACGATGGGCAAGGCAATGAGCTGGGAATGGGGGTGCTCCAGCGTCGCGCCTGCCGCCGCGCCGTGGTTCTTGAAGATCAGGATGTAGCGCAGGCGTCCATCTTTCCGAAGATCCAGGATGCGGTCGCGGTAGGCCCAGAAGACGTCCTCCAGATGCTTCTCGGGCAGGCCGCCCAGCGACGCCTTGTGGTCGGGAGACTCGATGATGACTTCATGGGCGCCCACGCCGTTCATCCGGTCGTAGAGGCCGACTCCCTCGCGCGCCACCTCACCTTCAATCTGGAGGGCGGGGAACTTATTCGGCACCACACGGAGGCTCCAGCCAGGCTGGTTCGGCGCACTCCCGTTGGGACGATAGGCAAGAATTTCAGGCGGGGTCTGCGCTTCATTTCCGGCACAGAACGGACAGAGTGACGGAGCCGGCATCGGCGGTAACACCTGCCGGAAGTCAGTCGGCCGACGAGCCCGCTCAGTCGCAATAACCACCCACCGGCCCACAATAGGATCGCGTCTTAACTCAGGCATGGGCCACCACCGTTGACCACGTAGGGGCGACCCGGTGGGTCGCCCTCAGAGGGCGAGGCCCCGCCTCGCCCCTACAAGTCTGTAATCTCAAGTTTCACCTCCATCCGTTCAGCATGGCCAGGAGTCAGCGTCAGCGGCCAGGAGGCCATGAGTGCGGAGCCTTGGTATGTGCGCTCAGCGCCTTCCTCTGACTGCGAAACCGTTTCGATGGGCATGTACCAGATATCACCGGATCGGTCAAGGCGCAGGATGACGCGAAACCGGCTCCATTCGTCCACCAGTGAGAACTGGTCGGCCCCCACGCAACAGCCCCGCTCGCGCAGCCGCACAGGGCCGCGCCCCGGCACGTCATAATACCGCTGCGGATCGTCGCCCGCCAGCAACGTGAGATTCAACTCCACGCCAAACCGAACAGTCAGAGGCTCGGTTGCATGACTCTCCAGCGCATAGGCCACAGAGACGGCCGACTCCCGCTCAGTCACGCGATAGACTTTGCGAACAGTGATTGGAACCGTCTGCTTTTCGCGGGACACCCTGCCGTGGAAAACCAAGGGGACGGCGAGGGTTCCGTCTTTCGCCTGCGGGCCGGCCCCGTCAATCTGCGGGCTTGCCCCGTCAATTTGATAAGCGCCCTGCACACAGTCTCCCTGTTCCTCGTCATCAATCCGGTCAAAGGCCTCGCACGAGAGGTCCTGTGGCAGAAACCGGTCCAGAAAGCTCAGCCGCCGATGCCGGTCGTAGGTCAGCGCGTGATGCAAGTCCTGCTCCTTGACCATCATCTGATCGTGAATGGACGTGGGTGCGCCACTATCCGATTGCGGCGGCCCGGCTGACTCCTGATGCAACGTGGCATGGGCCAACTTCCGATGGTACGGCTCCTCGCGGCGCATGAGGACATCCGACAGATTAAATCTGGCGGGGCGATAGTCCAGTTCGAGCAAGCCGCCGCCGCAGGCCGGCGCCAGGCACAGGCCGAGGGTGCGAGTCGAGACGAGCAGTTCTTCGTGGCCATCCTTGTCGAGGTCCGTTGCGCGGCTCTCAATCCATTCCTGTCCCTTGTGTGTCGCGGCTTCCAGATGATTTTCGGCTTCGATCAAATTCCGGTACGTCTCGTGTCGCAGCGCATTCAGATACAGCCCGCCGAAAAGCCCATGCCAGTAGGCGTCATTGCCCTGTGCGCGCCAGACTAACTTGGTGGCCTCATGCAGCCCGTCGTCAGACGGAAACGCCTTTGCCACGCGCTCGCTCACGTCCAACATGCGCTTGTGCATGTGGTTGGCTTCGGGATACTTGACCAGGAAGCCGTCCCAGAAGCCTCCGCGCAGAAACGGGCGATACGCCGCCAGCTTGCCTTCGCGCGCCAGTTCAGCCCGTCGGTCTGCCAGCGCCTTCGCCGCCTCGGTCGGCAAGGCCCATTCCATCAGCTCATCATAGGATGCCGACGGCAGATAGACCCGGCCCGTTGGAGGATGCGTGTCCAGATAGGCACTGAACGTCTCAAGCCGGAGCCACGAGGCATTCTGTTCGAGCAGCAGGAAGAGACGCTCCAGATACCGCTCGTCAAAGACCCATTGATAGGTGTGCGGCCAGAGCCCGAATTTCTCCCCATCGTCGGCATAGGTGACGGCCGCTCCCGGCCCACGCTCGCTCAGCCGCGCAAGAGATGCGAGGACTTCTTCTGGTACACGAAACGGAATCAGATACCGCAAATCCTTGCTGATTGGGAAGATCGCCAAGGGATGGCCTTCCTTCTCTGTCAGGTAATAGCCGGTCAAGTGGTCGGCATCCAGTCCGGCATGCATGAAATGCGAGTCGTCGAGAATCGTGTAGAGAAGCCCCGTCGGCGCGAGTTTTTTGGGCAACGCGCCATCCCAGGCGCGTTCAGCCAGCCACAGGCCGCAGGGGATCGCGCCAAGCCGGTCGCGCAACCGTTGCGAGAGGAGCGTGACCTGCCCCACGGCGTCACGGTCCGGAATCACGGAGAGGATCGGCTCGTAGAATCCGCCGCCCAGCAGTTCGATTTGGTTGGACGCGACGAGCTTGGCAAGCCGGTCCAGGAACCCTGGCTCTTCCTTCTCGAACCAGTCCAGCAGCGGGCCCGTGTAATGGAGGGTCAGGCGGATGCGCGGGTGTTGTTCCAGCAGATCGAGAAAGGGGTGATAGCAGCGGTCATAGGCCATGCGGAACACGTGGCCGAAGTTGCCCACTGGCTGGTGGTTGTGAATGCCGAGCAGAAGCGTCACCGGATGCATGTCACACCCGCCACATCACGCCTTCAAACGTCTGGTCGGGCACGGTAAAGGCCAGCGGCTGGCGGGAGGGAATACGATCCCGCTCCAACTCGCCCTGCATGACCGTGACCACGAACTGGACCCGCATCCCGGCTTGCAGCCTCAGGTCTTTGAACGGCACCGCCAGCTCGATGACTTTCTTGCGCCGGATCGTCTCGAACGTACGCGCCGGTTCGGAGGCGGCTCCGTCCGGACTCAGCCAGAGCGTGAACTGCGGCGGATCAGGCAGGTCGAGGCGGAACACCAGACTGACCGGCTTCGGTTCGATGAAATACACGTGCACGACGGCGGGCCCGCCGTCGTCCGTTTCATCGGACGGAAGCGGATCAAGCCGCACATAGAACTGCTCCAGGCTGAACCCGAAGTAGACACGGCTGAAAAACGCCTGGCGGCTGTGCATTGAACTGAGTGGCGGGCGCCCATCCACCGAGCTCGCCCCCTGCCATTCATAGAAATCCGTCACGAGACCATCAATGATCGGCGCGATCAGCGCGCTGGGCTCGCGAATGGTCGCCTTCGCCAACTGCCGCAACACCGGGACTGTGAGGAACTCCGGCACGTCCGCTCCGAGCAGCCGGTACACATTAGCCAGGTGCAGTCGAAAAATGTCATCGAACAATTCTTTGTGGTCTGTCTCAAATTCATCACCGTACCACCAGAACCAGTCGCTCCCTTCCGCCGCATAGAGTTCGTCCCAGGCTGCGCGTACCGTCGCAGCCGGCACGGCGCCAGTCGCTTCCTGCTGACACAGGAACCGGCGGGTCTTCCCCACCCGCTCCCACGCATCGTTGTCCTCGGCGTGGCCGAGCCAGATTTTCAAGTTTGCGTCAATCCAGGAGCCTGTGTGCAGCCGGTGCAGCGTCGTGGTCGGCGGATGCTCGGCGATCTCGCGCCCCGGAGTCACGGGCTGGACGCGCAGGCCGTTCCATGTCCCTGATGACAATTGCGCATACAGGCCGCGCAGAAAGCCCTCGCCGCCGTCAGGATAATATTCCCAGGGATTTTCCCCATCCAAAATCACGGGTACCAAGAGACGAGTTTCGGGACGGGCCTCCGGTGAACGATCGGCAATCGCCTGCACGCGGCTACAAAAGTCCGCGACGGACGCAGCCGGCTGGTTTTTGGAATAGATAAATCCCACTGCGTCCGACAGGTCGTGATCCCGAAACAACAGCGCGACAGTCCCCCCGTCCACTTGTGCGCGATACGACCGATAGAGCATCGCATCACGTTGCCAGGAGTCCACAGAGCGGGCCAAGACACCTTCGTCTGTGGCCGCCCACTGGATGCCCAGCTTGGTCAGGACCGGAATCATCTCGGGACAGACTGATCCCTCAGAGGGCCACAGCCCGACCGGACGCCGCCCAAACAGCGACTCGTGGAAGTCCAGCGCCTTACGGAGTTGTGCCTCCGCATCCTCCGGATGCGCGAACCGCTGCGGCACGGCCGATTCAGGTCGGGAGCGGCGAGCGGAGTCGGTGTCAATCAGGAGCGGCAGAATCGGATGGAAAAACGGCGTCGTGGAGAGTTCGATTTGCCCCCGTTCCTGCAAGCGCCGGTAGAGCGGAATGATCTCATTGAGGATGGTCTGGTGTGTGGCCAGTACGGCCTGCTTGTCGGACTCCGAGAATGACCGCCCCTTGGCGATCAACTCGCGCAGCTGCGGAAAGTGGGCCAACGCACGGTGTCCGCACCAGGCGAGGTTGTGCCAGACTTGCACATCGAGCAGGTCTTGGATGGAGAACCGAGCCGCGATCCGGGACCACGCCTCATCGCGCGGGAGCTGCGTTCCCCGCTGGATCAGGAGACGGTAGTAGCGGTCGTGCGGACGGATCATGGTGTCCCAGTTGGCGCTGAAAAAATGGCGCAGGATGAAGCATCGCTCGCGCTCGCTCAAGTCGGCCGCTGGACGTGCTGTGTGCGTCCAGAACATGTCCGTCACCGTCGCGCTCGCCAATTCCTGTACTTGATAGAGCAGCGAGGGCGTGAGGTTCACCGTGACCCGCGCTTCTGGATATTCCTCCAGAAGGACGCCCATGTCGTAATAGCCCTTCACCGCGTGGAGCCGCACCCAGGGCAGCGGCGAGGTCTGCGTTAACGGATCGGTGTAATAGGGCTGATGCAGATGCCAGAGAATTGCGACAGCCAGGGTTTTCATGGAGCCTCAACCTAGCATCACTGACGATATCGGTCAAGGAATGTAGTATATTACGTCATGGTGTCTCGCGGTCTGATCGTTGTGCTCGCGCTGGCCGTTGCGCTGTCCATCCAAGAGAGCCATGCCCAGTCAATCAGTCCGCACATCGCGTTGCCGACCGCGACACTCAATATTCTGGCCGGCACCGTCCACCGGATCCCGGACGGCGGTTCCTGGTTGCAAGCCACGGAAGACGGCATGGCCTTGACCGAAGGCGATCGCATCATCGCCTGGCCCAAAGCCACCGCCATTATCACCTTTCTGGACGGGAGCACCGTGACGGTGGAACCGAATTCCGAGGTGGCGGTCAAAACAATGGCGATACACGGGAGTATTCGATCAGCGATCACCATACGGATCATCTTTGGCGCTGTCTGGGCCCGCGTGGCACCCATGCGTGATCCGAAAGCCAGCTTCTCGCTGGAATCGTCCACGGCCACAGCCACCGTCCACAACGGACTCATCGGCGGACGGCAGGCCGCAGACGGGAGTTTTGCCTGCTGGACACGTGCGGGTACGCTGACCGTCAAAGACCCCCAGGGCCACGCGCTCCTCACCCTTCAGCCGAATGAACACACGACGGTGCAGGCGGGAAAGAAACCACTCTCCCAGCCGTTTGTCATGAATCACACCATGCTCCTGGTGACGGCCTCATCCAACGTGCTCCCGCTCATCGAGATGCCGGATAAACTTCGCGTGGCAGGTTTTGTCGCGCCGGTCTGGGAAGTCAATCAGGTGTTCGGCGCCATCACCGGAAGAACGGCCAACAAGGCGTATTTTGTGGAAGTGCCCGCCGGAGTCCCTGGGCCTTTTCTGCTGGTCGTCCATGGGCTGCACGACGGTCCTTTCAAAGTGACCCTCGTCGGCACATTTAAAGGCGCCCCGATCTATCAGCAGGAACTGTCAGGCACGATCAAGAAAGGCGAACGGCTTCGGACTGAGATCACCCAACAGATGGACCCGGCGACGAAACAGGAACCGCTCACGGCAAAGGTCACAAGCGGCAGCGCGGTTCCACTCAGCCTCTGGCACGGCCCCCTTCCGGGCATCATCGTGCTCTCGCCCCTGGAGCTGAAGGCGAACGGCGGGCGCTAGTCCGGATTCGTCGTGGACGCAAACGCCCGGTCCGACTTGGCGGCCAGGTAGAAATCGCTCTCTGTCAATCCTTGGATCTTGTGGGTCCAGATCTCAATCCTGCAGGCGCCCCAGGCCACATGCAGATCGGGATGGTGCCCTTCCTGTTCCGCAATCGCCCCGACCTGGTTGGCGAACGCGAGTGACTGGACAAAGTCTTTGAACGGAAAGACCCGCTCCAGATGCCCTGCGACATTCACCTGCCAGCCCGGCGCCAGTTCTGCCAACAGCGCTTGCGCGCGCGTGGCGTCCATCGGCGGGACGCCGCCCCGACAGGGCGTACATTGCTTATCCGCTAAACTCATAGGGTTATCCACTTAGATCTGTTTATAGACAAAGACACCCAGCAGGATGCCGATGAAGGTCAGGAGGTTCATCTTCAGCGTGAACCCAATCGTCACGGTCAGGAGCCAGAGATCAATTTTCACCGGCGGGGAGAGACCGGGCTGCATGGCTGCCGTGAAGACGTTTTGGATAAAACCTGACTGGGGAAACACGGCGCTTAGGATTTCCCCGAGTAGCCCGCCGAAGAGTCCTCCCACAATGACACAGGCCGCTAATATCCAGGGAGATTTACGCATTGCGCAATCTACGAGGAATCTCCCCTGAAGTCAAGCTGCGGGGCGCCCCTGCGTTGGTTGACCTTCAGGGTCGGTTCCGTTATCATGAAAATACGGTAGGGATTGCCCTGGTGACACGCGCTAAGACCGCCTTTCGCTGCCAACAATGCGGGTATCAATTCCCGCGTCAGTTAGGGCGTTGCCCTGAGTGTAAAAGCTGGAACAGTATGCAGGAGGAACGGCCTCCCGAGGTTGGGAAGGGACGTCCCCGCGTGGTGGCTACCGCAACCGGCCCGCTCCTGCTGGCGGATATCGAGGCTGGCCAGGAAGCGCGGTTCTTGACGGGCGTGGGCGAATTTGACCGGATCCTTGGCGGGGGCGTCGTGCATGGCTCGGTGATCCTGATCGGCGGGGACCCCGGCATAGGCAAGACGACCCTGTTGCTGCAAATCCTGCCTCAACTGGCCAAGTCCGGCGAGCGCGTTTTGTATGTCTCCGGCGAGGAGTCCCCACGCCAGATCAAGATGCGGTGCGAGCGGCTCGGCATTGACTCCGAGACGCTGCTGATTTTCCCGGAGACGAACCTCGAGGAAATTCTCAAGACCACCCAAGCCGTGGCGCCGGCGGCGCTGGTCGTGGATTCGATTCAGACGACATTTACGGGCCTCCTCACGTCCGCGCCCGGCAGCATCAGCCAGGTGCAGGAGGTGACTGCGCAGTTGATGTTCTATGCGAAGCGGAGCGGGACGCCGGTGTTTCTCATCGGACATGTCACCAAGGACGGCGCCATTGCCGGGCCTCGGACGCTGGAACATATTGTGGACACCGTGCTGTATTTTGAAGGGGAAAAGAGCCACGCCTATCGGATTCTCCGGGCGGTCAAGAACCGATTCGGCTCTACGAATGAGATCGGCGTGTTTGAGATGACTGATGCGGGGTTGCAGGAAGTCGCCAATCCGTCGGCCTGGTTTTTATCGGAGCGTCCGCAAAAAGCGACAGGGTCGGTGGTGGTGGCGAGTCTGGAAGGCACGAGGCCCATCCTGATTGAATTGCAGGCGTTGGTGTCGCCGACGAGTTTTGCCATGCCCCGCCGGATGGCGAACGGCGTGGACGGTAACCGGATCGCGTTGTTGGTGGCAGTGATGGAAAAACGGACGGGCCTGAATGTGTCGGGCCAGGATATTTATGTCAACGTGGTGGGAGGGCTGCGGATTGATGAGCCGGCGCTTGACCTGGGGATCGTGGCGGCCGTCACCTCCAGTTTGCGGAACCGGCCCATCTCGCCCACGACGATTGTCTTTGGCGAAGTGGGATTGGGCGGAGAAGTCCGCGCGGTTGGGCAGGCGGAGGTGCGCTTGAGGGAGGCGGCAAAATTGGGTTTTCGGCGCTGCCTGCTGCCGGAGCGCAATCTGGACAAGATGCCGCCGATTGATTCGATGGAACTCATCGGTGTCGCGGAGGTAGGAGAGGCACTGGATGCGGTACTCACGTAACCCAGGAGTACGGAGGGCGAGGCATCGCCTCGCCCCTACGAAGAGCCTGTTTGCGGCGGTCTCCGTGCTGTTGATGCTGGCGGGCTGCGCGACAACGCCGGTGGCGCCGCCGGTCTCCGTGGCGCCGTCTCCGGTGACGGCGGAGGAATTAGTGGCGAAGCTTCAGGAGCGGGAGGCTGCCGTGCGGACGCTCAAGGCGTTGTTCACGGTCGAGGCGAGCGGGTCTGCGCTCAAATCTCCCCAGCGGATGGAGGCGGCGTTGATCTACCAGCGCCCCGGGAATATCCGTCTGCAGACCTTTGCCCGCTTGGGGTTTCCCCTGTTTGATCTCCTGCTCAGCGAGGGGCAGTATCAACTACGATTCCCCTTACAGGGGACAACGCAGAAGGGAGCGGTCTCAGACCTGGATCACAAGAGTGGGGTCGACGCGCCGGTTACGCTGGGCCTGCAAGCAATCATGGGGAGCCTGGGCGGCGTCATTGTGTCCACCGATCAGGTGTCGCTGCGCGAGGAACAGAATCAGTACGTGGTAGACGTGATGGCCTCGTCGGACCGGACTCTCGTGGCGCGCCGTCTGTGGGTCTCGCAGCAGACCCTGAACATCGTTCGCCAGGACCTCTTCGATGTCGCTGGACATCCCATGGCGACGATGACCTATCAGGACTATCGTGTTGTGGGTACGACATCGGCGGGTCCCCTGGCCTGGCCCTCGCGTGTGTTCGCGGAAGGTGGCATGAAAGGCGGAGTGGCACGGGCGAAACTCACGATCACCTTTCATGACATTGTGCCGAATCCGGAGTTGGCGGTGAAAGATTGGGGGCCGCTCCAGGCCGGGCGGCAAGCCGAGACGGTGGTGGCGCCGTCAGGATTCACAGGGCAACCATAATGCGGCTGCTGGCTATCGAGACCGCCACGCCTATGCATAGTGTGGCGGTGGTAGAGGAGGGGCAACTCCTGGCCGAACTGGTCTATGAGACACAGGGTCATCGAGGCGGGGCGCTCCTGCCCACGATAGACCAGGCACTGAAGAAGGCCGGCGTGGCAGCGAGGCATTTGCACGCGGTGGCGGTCTCGGTTGGGCCGGGGTCGTTTACCGGCTTGCGAGTTGGATTGGCGACGGCCAAGGGCCTGGCGCTGGGAGCGGGGGCCAGGGTGGTGGGCGTACCCACGTTGGAGGTCTTAGCTGAAAGCTCTGCGATGGCCGATGGCGACGACGGCTCCGCAGCGACGATCTGTTCGTTGCTCGATGCCTATCGCAGCGAGGTGTACATGGCCCTGTTCAGGCGAGATTCACGAGAGCACAGGCTCGAACGGATGACCCCTGACGCTGTGTTGGCGCCCAGCGCAGTGGCACCGGCCTTAGCGGCTGTCGAAGGCCTGGTTCATCTGCCCGTGCATTTGATCGGAAACGGTGCGGCGCGGTATCGGGAACAGCTTGACGCGGCGCTCGGCGGACGGGCTGTGGTGAGTGAGGCGGGTCTTCGCGCGGTGCCCTCTGCGCGGTGTGTGGCGCGACTCGCCATCCGGCAGTTCGCTGGTGAGAGCAAGCCCGAGGCGGAGGTGGACGAGGCGGAGGTGGAATTGATCTATCTGCGACGGGCCGAAGCCGAGGTGAATTTGGAGAAGGGGCTGTTGCAGTCGTTGTTAGCCAAGGTGGCGCGATGATCGAAGGTGGCGCGATGATGAGGGCCTCCGGGCGGCGCAGACTGTCGCCGATGCAGGAGCGCGATCTTGATGAGGTGGTCGCCTTGGAGCAGGCGTCCTTTCCTGAGCCTTGGACGCGGAAGATGTTTCTTGGTGAGTTGCGGGGCAATGTGTTTGCCGTGAACGTCGTCGCGCGGGACGGCGAGGCGGGCACTCTGCTGGGCTACATCCTGTTCTGGGTGGTGTTTGAGGAATTACACCTGATGAACCTGGCCATCCGCCAGGACATTCGCAGGCGCGGGTTGGGGAGGGAGATGGCCCGGCACGCACTGTCGGTTGGCGCGGCGCGTGGCGCGCGGACTGCGCTGCTGGAAGTGCGGGCCTCAAACGTGGCTGCCATAACGTTGTATGAAGGGCTGGGCTTTACACAGACAGGTCGTCGCAAGGGCTACTATGATTGTCCTCGTGAGGACGCAGTGATTATGACGTGTGCTATGAAGAAAGGAGAGGCCGCTATGTTGCACGAAGATCCGGCTATTCTGGAATCAGCGCGCAGGGAGTCATCGGAATTCAAGTTGTTGGAGGATACACATCATCAGTTGGAGGCACAGCTGAGCCAACTCAACAAGCGGCACTTTCTGACGCCTCAGGAAGAGCAACAGAAAAAGAAAATCCAGGTGGACAAGCTGGCCGCCAAGGACAAGATGGCGGCGATTGTCCGCCACGTAAAACAGAATGGATCCCAGGCGGTGAGGCTGTCTTGATGGGGGAATCCGTCCCATCGCCGCTTCATCGGCCTCTTGCTGATCTCAGGCGGCGGCTTGCGTGGTGTGGCGCCGTTGTGCTGACGGCCTGTGCCGTCACGTTTCCCCATGCCGGGGGCCTGATCGCCTGGCTCAAACAGCCCTATGCCGGCGATCTGGTCTTTTTTGCGCCGACCGAAGCCCTGTTTGCCGCCATCAAGGTGGCGGTGTTCGGCGGGATTGCCCTCACACTACCGGTGCTGCTGTATCATCTCTGGAGACTCTTCGCCCCCGCCCTCTTACCGGATCAGCGGCGCTGGGGCATGCCGGCGCTGGCCCTTGCGCTTGTGTTGTTTGCCCTTGGCGTGGCGTTCGCCAATTTCGTCATCGTGCCACTGGCCTTGCAGTTCATGCTCCAGTTCGGTGTGGATCGCGGGCTGACGCCCCAGATTGGGGTGGGACTCTACGTGGATTTCACCCTGAAGTTCCTGCTCACCTTTGGGATCGCGTTTGAGTTGCCGTTGCTCTGTACGCTGCTGTCCCGTCTGCGGATGCTCACGCCGGGTCTGCTGGTTCGGTATCGCAAACATGCCGTCATGGTCAATTTGATGCTGGCGGCGATTCTCACGCCGACCTCTGATCTGTTCAACCTGATGCTGATGGCAGGCCCATTGATCCTGTTGTATGAAATCGGTATTCTGAGCGCGCGTCTCTTTGGGCGTCCCACGGCCCGCCCGCCGACCGGCGATGAGGTGATGCCGGATGCGCCCACAGGAACAGCCGGGCGACGAGTGATTTAATGTAACGGTGATCGAATGCAACGATGGAGTCGTCGTGCTCTCCTCTTGATCGGCCTGGGCATGGGCGTCGGGCTACTGGTGGCGGCAGAGGCGCCGGCTCAGCAGGCATCCGGCGAGTCGTTGGGGCCGGAAACGTTTGTCAGTATCCAGGCGTTGGCGGTGGGCGAGAAGCAGACGGTCTATGCCGGCAGTTTCGGCAAGGGCATCTTTAAGAGCGAGGATGGGGGCAAGACCTGGCGGGCTGTCAACGAGGGGATGACGGACCCCTTCGTGTATGTGCTTGTGGTTGGGTCTGACAAGACGGTGTATGCGGGGACACTCCGGGGCGGGGTGTTTCGGACGCAGAATGGCGGCGCATCCTGGACGGCGATGAATGCCGGTCTGGATCGCCTGGAAACACAGGCACTGATCTTCCATCAGGCGGTGCTGTACGCGGGAACTGGCTCAGGCGTATACCGTTCGAAGAACGGTGGCGAGCAATGGACGGCGGACAATCAGGGTCTCAGCAATTTTCTGGTGCGCGCGCTGGCTGTGGACGCACAGGGCGCTCTCTATGCCGGAACGACCGGAATGGGGCTGTATTGCAAACCGGCTGGCGCGTCCAAGTGGGTGCGGGTCACGCCTTCGCGGCTGTCGCATCCCAGGGATCAGATCCCGGCGAATTTCGTGCGGTCATTGGTGGTTGGAAAGTCCGGCGATCTCTATGCGGGGACCGCCGACAATGGGGTCTATGTGAGTCGTGATCGGGGCGAATCCTGGCGGACTATTGGCGGGCCGTTAGCTGATGCCTCTGTTCGGGGGATGGCGTTCAGTGGGACGTCGTGGTTTGTGGGAACCGGTGTGGGAATGTATCGCAGCGGCGATCAGGGAACAACGTGGGCGTCGGCCAATACCGGCCTGACCGAACGAGCGATCCAGTCGTTGGCCGTGGGCAAGAACGGGACGGTCTACGCCGGCACCACGGGAGGCATCTTCAAAACAGAGGACGACGGCGCCCATTGGTTTGCCGTGAACCAGGGCCTCGCCACATCGCGGAACCCAATGGGGCCGCGACATTAACCGGGGGCCGCGACATTAACCGGGCTACGACAGGACGCAGCCGATGCACGTGGACGCTGTGATTAAGACCAGGTTGGGAGCGATTGAGCTGACGTGCGACCGCGAGAGTGCGCCGCGTCATTGCGAGAACTTTTTGAAGCTGGCTGCGGACGGCTTCTACAATGGCAGTACGTTTCATCGGGTGCATCCGCCCGGCCTGCCGATTGTCCAAGGCGGCGATCCGAACAGCAAAACCATGTATCGGGGCATCCACGGGATGGGCGGTCCGGGCTATGCGATGCCGGCCGAATTCAACAGCCGCCCACATCGCCGTGGGACGCTCTCCATGGCCCGTGGGCAGGATCCGAACAGCGCCGGGTCGCAATTCTTCATTTGCGCCGACGACTGCGGGAGCCTGGATTGGCAATATACGGTCTTTGGCGAGGTCGTTCGGGGGATGGAGGCTGTGGACGCCATCCTGGGCGCGAAAAAAGACAGCAATGATAATCCATTGGAACGGATCGAAATCACCGTGACGGTCATTGGAAAGGAGACGCGATGAAGACACAGACCGGCCTGTTGGGTCTACTGGGCGCGCTGATGTTGACGGTGACGGCTTGCGGGTCGGCGGAACTGATGCAGGCGCGGGACCAGGAAAATATGGACCTTCGGAGCCATACCGAGCACCTGCGCGGTCAGGTGAAAGCGAAGGAAAGCGAAGTCGGCACATTGGGGGGACAACTGGCCGAAGCCCACACACGTCAGGCGGCTCTTGAGGATCGTCTGAGGGTGATGAGTGATCTGATGACCGCGAAGTCCGTCGAGATCGCCGGCCTGGAATCCCAACTGGCGCAGGCTCAGAAGGCGGTGTCACGGAAGAAAGGCAAAGCACAAGGGCCAGGGAAAGGAAAAACGAACGCGGCGCCGGCGGCCTTCGTCACACCGTAAGGAGACATGATGCGTGAAGGGGTGAACCGTGTGCGTGGCGGTCGGCTCATGATGGCCCTGTGCCTGATCGTGCTGTCCACGGCCTGTACGGTGCCGTATCGCGTGGCGACCGACCCGGTCGTGGATGAAGTGGTCGTCCAGGTGATTCCGAGCGCGGCGGCGGCCTACGACCATCCGGTTCGCCTGTCGGCATCGGAGATGGCCGATCTGCTGCGTGAGGTGCGGATACAGTTCACGTCACACTGGCTCCAGCGGCTGATCACCGGTCCACTCGACGCGGTGCCGCTGTTTGATGAGGAGGCGCTGGCTCGCGTGGGACCGGCCCTGTCCGAGGCGCTGGTCCGAGCGGGGGCCGACGACCGCATTGTGTTTTATGTGGCGCAACGCCGGGCGAGTGACCGTCGGGAGGTCACGTCGGGGACACTGTTTGTGAAGGGACAGCGCCTGACCCTCGCGGTGATCAACCACCAGAATCGGGTGGACGTGCTGCCTGGGTTGGCGGTCTATGATCGGCAGGCGCCGGAAGTGGCGGTGGCGCCCCAGCACTTTTCGTTGATCTTTCGGGAGCGCGCGTTTGTGCTTGAGCCTCAGACGGGGATGGAGCCGCAGGAGTGGGACATCCTCAGTCATGTCCTGGATGCTGATCCCCCGATGGTCATGGTGGATTATGTGAGATTTCTTCAATACAAGTCCAGGTCGGCCGCAGCCCCTCGCGTAGCCCCCTACTCACCCAGCCCCTAGTGTAGTGTGTCAATAATCCCTTTACAGTCCGTGCATGGTTCGACAAGCCTGTCCTGAAGCCCCTGTTCTCCTTCGAGAGCCTCAGGACGAACGGGGGATCGAAGGGCTCACCACATCAAGAAAAAGGTTCCTGACACCTTTTTCCCTTCTCAATTCGGCAGGCCGCCCCAATTGACGGGATCGAATCAGGACGGGCGAGGCACCGCCTCGCCCCTACGTCGGATTTGGTCATCGGTTTTGTAGGGGCGTGATTCATCACGCCCGATCACGATTCCGAAAGGAGGGCGCAATGAATTGCGCCCCTACGGGGGAACATGCGTGAATCCGGTCGTGTTGTAGGGGCGACCCGGTGGGTCGCCCTCCGAGGGCGAGGCGCCGCCTCGCCCCTACGTCGGATTTGGTCATCGGTTTTGTAGGGGCGTGATTCATCACGCCCAATCACGATTCCGAAAGAAGGGCGCAATGAATTGCGCCGCTACGGGGGAACATGCGTGAATCCGGTCGTGTTATGGAGAAGAGGACTCCCCAAATGGGGTCAGACTCGATTTATTGTTTCAGCTCTTCCACAGGCTAGTCCGCGACAGTCCTGAGCGTCAGTTCCATGCGGGGCGCGGCGGCGTCTCGGCTTTTTCGTAGCGTCACCTCGACAATCCGGTTGTCATTGATCCCGAGGGCTTCGCAGATGGCATCCTGGGTGATTTTGAGGCCGCCATCAATGTCGCGCCGAAGTGTCGAGATGACATAGAACCACAGATCGAGCGCCAGGGGGGCGCGGCTCGTCGCCATGCGGTACCCGTCGCCCTGTGTCGCGCGCGCACAGAGCACCTCCTGTCCCACGAGCGATTTGAACCGGCGTCCGGCCGTGGACAGTACCCGTCGTCCGTTGACGGTGGCGTAGAGATGATTGATGCTGGGCGGGAGGGGGAGCCGGAGGCGGAGCGTGCTGGGTGTGAGGCGCACATCTGGTGTGGCCCTGGCAGGTTGATCGAATTGTTCCCTGGCTGATTGCTCCCTGGCAGGTCGTGCCTTGGCGGGTTGTTCTCTGGTCGTTCGATAGGACGAGATGCGGCGGACGGCAGTCGGGTGTGCGCGTAGGGAGCGGAGGCGCGTCACCCTTAGAGGAGGTCCATGATCGTGCTCATGGAGGACTCATAGCGGTCTTCCGCCTTGGCGAGGTGGCGGCGCCAGTCTGCGGGATTCCAGATTTCCAGAAACGCGAACATGCCGACCAGCACGATGTCCTGGTCATCAGCCAGATTGATGTGCTTACGGAATTTTCCGGGAATGAGAATGCGCGCGGCCTTGTCAATGTCGGACGTGGCCATTTCAGACACCACATGATGCATGAAGAGGCGGCGTTGATCGTCGTCCATCCTGGCGTGGGTGTCCGTGAGGACGCGGGTCCATTCGGCTTGTGGGTAGGTCCGCAGACAGGTCGGTTCGCTCCGTTTGAGCAAGGCGATGGTCGGCGTACCCGCCTGTCCCGTGGGGCAGAGGAGGTCGCGGACGGCGGGTGGCAGCAGGAAGCGACCCTTCTCGTCCAGCTTGCAGAAGTATTCTCCGGCAAACATCAGGCGGTCTTCTTTGTTCGGCGACGGATGGGTTGCGCGGTGCTATGCTGGTGCTCACGGCTCTTTTTTCGGAGCCAGAGGTTCAATTCGGATTTGACGAAACGCCAGTCCTTGCCCAGCTTAAAGGCCGGGACGCGCTTCTCTTGGATATAGCGATAGAGCGTTCGAGGGGCCACTTTCAGGTAGCGGCAGGTCTCGGCGGTCGTCAGCACTTCGTCGCGCCCGGCATGGGCCATAGAGCCTCCCGTCTACTCATGAGCCGGTATTCTATGTCTGGCGTGGCGGATTTGTCAAGCGCGGCATCCTGTCAAACCTTGCCAAAGATTGCCGTTCATTGCCACTGATAGATGGAAAGGTTCTAGACGAGCAGATTTACGCAGGTGACACCACATCATGGAATCTACCAGTCTGGAACCTGCCGGAGAATCCTGCATACTATAGATAAAATGGTCTTCTCCAAAGTGAGTGGGTACAATTCGTCATCCCCGCGCCTTTTCCGTCATCCCCGCGAAAGCGGGGACCCATCTTGTCCGATCGTGCTGGATGCCCACTTCCGTGGGAATGACGATGAGGAGACAGGCCCCAGTTATTTTTGTCCTAAGGTGTATTATCCTTGAAAAAGTTGTAGGATGGATAGATGGAGAGGTCATCCGATTCCCGCTGTAGGGGCGTGATTTATCACGCCCGATCACGATTCCGAAAGGAGGGCGCAATGAATTGCGCCCCTACGGGGGAACATGCGTGAATCCGGTCATGTTGTAGGGGCGACCCGGTGGGTTGCCCTCCGAGGGCGAGGCACCGCCTCGCCCCTACGTCTGATTTGGTCGTATATGGAGACAGGCCCCATGTCTGTTGTTATTCTTCTCGCCGTCGTCCCCGCGCCTTCTCCGTCATCCCCGCGAAAGCGGGGACCCATCTTGTCCGATCGTGCTGGATGCCCACTTCCGTGGGAATGACGCAATCACTGGATTCCCGCCTGCGCGGGGATGACAGATGGAGCCATTTCTTACCCACTCGATTGGGAGAAGAGCCAGGTAAAATTTTCGTAATGTGTTATAGAAATGTGTTATAGATATGGTGCGTTATTGTTGAGCAAGTATATTTCCTGATATAAGGCAGCTAGGCGTATGAGAGAGTTTTTCTGCGTGTGCTGCGTGACCTATGCGTGGGGACTGTGGGTGCTCGCGCCTGTGTCGCCGGCGCAGGCGCAGGTGCAGCCTGGGATTTTGCTGGAGCAGCAGCGCCAGTCCGAGGAGCAGCGCAAACAGCAGGAACAGCGCTCTTCGCCTCAGGCGCCGCCGCAGATTGACCGGCCATCGCTCCCCATCCCGCCGCCGGACGCCCCTCCAGGCGACACGATCCTGGTGACCCGGTTTCTCTTTACCGGCCACACCCTGTTCTCTCAGGCCGAGTTGGAGGCGGTCGTCGCTGATGCCGTTGGCCGGTCGCTGACCTTGCGCGCATTGAACGCCATGGTCACCAAGGTCTCGGCGCATTACCGTGCGCAGGGCTATCTCCTGGCGAAGGCGTACTTGCCGCCCCAGGAGCCGCAGGACGGGGTCATCACGATCACGATCCTGGAGGGCCGGGTCGGCGCGATCACCGTAACCGGGAACGAGCGCTATGCCTCCGCCACGATTCTGCGCCGGTTGGCGCTGTTGCGTACCATGGGGGAGGGCATTCTCCACGAAGCGACATTGGAGACGGCGCTCAGTGACCTCAATGACTATCCCGGCCTCAAGGTGCGCGTGGATGTGCGACCCGGCGCGATGCGCGGCGAGACCGATCTGCTCGTGACGGCGACGGAACGACCGCCCTATACGTTCGGGACCGACATCAATAATTATGGCTCGCGGCTCACGGGACCATGGGTGTATGGGGCGGATGTCGGTATCGGGAATCTGGCGGGGCTGGGCGATCACTTCACGGGCCGGTACACGAAGTCGGACGATCATCTGTTTGCCTTCAACCTCGGGTATCGGATACCGGTGACGGGCGTTGGAACGACGCTCTCCCTGGCCTGGAGCCATAGCGAGAACGTGATTGGCGGGGAATTTGCCTCGACCCGTCCAACAGGGCGCTCCGACACCGTCTCGGCGGACCTGTTGCAGACGGTGCGACGCACGGCCGGAGGGAGCCTGACGGTCAACGGAGGCTTCGATTTCAAGACCTCTCGCAACATCGTGTCGGGTGCCCTGTCGAGTAAGGACGAGCTTCGCATTGTCCGATTGGGTGTGCGGGGGGACGTGCGTGATGCGTGGTTGGGGCAGACGTATGTCGGCCTGACGTGGCATCGCGGCATTGAAGGCCTGGGCGGCTCGAACCTGAACGCGCCGCAGACGAGCCTGGCGGGGGCCGGACCCGGCAATTGGGACAAGTGGACGGCGGACGTGACGCGCTACCAGTCGCTCCGACTCCCCTTTATACAGGGTCTGCCGGTCCTGCCGTTCCTGCTCAACGACAGTTACCTGCTGCTACGCGCAACGGGGCAGGTGGCCGGAGACCGGCTGCTGTCGCCGGAACGATTTTCTACGGGGGGCTACTACACGGTGCGGGGCTATCCGTCAGCGGAGGGCATTGGCGATCACGGATATACGGCGACGGCTGAGTGGGTCATGCCCCTGCCGGTGGCGACGCCGGTGCCGTTCAGTGCCAAGCTCTGGAAGGATCTGGTGCAGGTGGCGCTGTTTGTGGATCACGGGGGGACGTTTGTCTCGCCGGTCACGGCCTCGCCGGCCGCGACCCCACAGGTGTTTCTGACGAGCGCAGGGGCCGGGCTGCGGATCAATCTGCCATTCGGGCTGCCGGAGCCTGCGGATCGGGGCGCACTGTCGCTCAAAATTGACTGGGCCAGCGCCATCGGACGGCCCCGCCCCAGCAGCCGCGATCAGGGCGTCAGCCTGAATGGAGTCTACGGAGATGGCGCGGCCGGCGTCCTCTACCTCAGCGCATCCATGCGGTTTTAGGCAGGATGGTGAAAAAGTCCGCCAGAATAAATAGGGACAGGGGAATGCCATCCGATTCCGCTGTAGGGGCGTGATTCATCACGCCCGATCACGATTCCGAAAGGAGGGCGCAATGAATTGCGCCCCTACGGGGGAACATGCGTGAATCCGATCATCGGTTGTGTAGGGGCGTGATTTATCACGCCCGATCACGATTCCGAAAGGAGGGCGCAATGAATTGCGCCGCTACGGGGGAACATGCGTGAATCCGGTCGTGTTGTAGGGGCGACCCGGTGGGTCGCCCTCCGAGGGCGAGGCCCCGCCTCGCCCCTACGTCTGGTTTGGTCGTCGAAATAACTGGAGACAGGCCCCAGTTATTTTTGTCCTAAGGTGTATTATCCTTGAAAAAGTTGCAGGATGGATAGAGTATCCGATTCCGCTGTAGGGGCGCAGAAGGGCGTGTTCTTAGCAAACAGGAGTATAGCTCATGCGAAAACAAGTCACAGCCATTATTGAGCGCGAGGGGGACGGATATGTCTCGCTTTGTCCAGATTTTGATATTGCCAGTCAGGGTGACACGATCGAAGAAGCGAGGGACAATCTTCGGGAAGCGGTAGCGCTCTTTTTTGAAGCTGCTTCACCGGAAGAAATTCAACAGCGATTGTGTGAGGAAGTGTATGTCACCCACGTGGAGATAGCCGTTGGGTAAGCTCCGCGTTCTTTCTGGAGAGCAGGCGTGCGCCATTCTCATGCGGCACGGATTTGTGGAAGCGCGTCGACGAGGGAGCCATATCGTGATGCAGAAGCGGTTTGCCGATACGACGCTCACCGTGCCGGTTCCGAATCATGCGGCATTGAGGATCGGCACACTACAATCCATTATTCGTCAGTCCGGTGTGCATCGGGCCGAGTTTGAGTCGTAGTCGTAGGGGAGGGCTTTACGCCCTCCCTCCGGATGCGGAAGGCGGGGATCAACCCCGCCCCTACAGTGGGATCAGGAAAAATAATGGGGACAGGCCCCAGTTATTTTTGTCCTAAGGTGTCAGTCGTTGTCCTAATATATCATGTGTATTATCCTTGAAAAAGTTGTAGGATGGATAGATGGATAGGTCATCCGATTCCGCTGTAGGGGCGTGATTCATCACGCCCGATCACGATTCCGAAAGGAGGGCGCAATGAATTGCGCCCCTACGGGGGAACATGCGTGAATCCGGTCATCGGTTGTGTAGGGGCGTGATTTATCACGCCCGATCACGATTCCGAAAGGAGGGCGCAATGAATTGCGCCGCTACGGGGGAACATGCGTGAATCCGATCATGTTGTAGGGGCGACCCGGTGGGTCGCCCTCCGAGGGCGAGGCGCCGCCTCGCCCCTACGTCTGATTTGGTCGTCGAAATCAATGGAGACAGGCCCCATGTAATGGTGGGCCTGGCATGGGCATGATGAAGGGAGGCGCGGTATGAATGGACGTCGCGCGAAAAGCAATCGTCGGGTGGTCAAGCGCTGGGGGCAAGGGCCTGTGAGGATCAGCCTGGCCGCAGGGCTGGTGGCGACGGCCCTCGCGCCGTTCTCGGCCTATGCCTTGCCGGAAGGCGGGGTGGTGACGGGCGGGGCGGCCACCGTGACCCAGCCGACGGCCACCTCCATGCAGATCAACCAGGCGACCGACCGCCTGGCTATGGACTGGCAGCGGTTCAATATCGCGGCGAGCGAGGCGGTGCATTTCCAGCAGCCGAGTGCCACGTCGGTGGCGCTGAATCGCGTCCTGAGCCATGATCCGAGTCGCATCTTTGGGAACTTGACCTCCACGGGTCAGGTCATCATTTCCAGCCCCGGCGGGATTCTGTTTGGGCCGAACTCCCGTGTGGATGTGGGGGCCTTGACCGCCACGACGCTCAGTATGACGACCCGTGATTTTATGGCGGGCCAGAATCGTTTTGCACAGGACCCGACTGCGCTGAATGCGGCGGTCATCAACCAGGGCACGATCACGGCGACGCTCGGTGGGCATGTGGCGCTGCTCGGCGCGGCGGTGCGGAATGAAGGGGTGATTCTGGCGAACCTGGGCACGGTGGTGTTGGGCGCGGCGCGCGCGGCGACGCTCGATTTGCGGGGCGATGGGCTGATCGGCTTTGTGGTCTCGGACGCGGTGGCAGGGGCCGTGACGGGTACCTCCGGTGAGAGCCTGGCAGCCTTAGTGTCCAATACCGGCTTGCTCCAGGCGGATGGCGGACTGATTTCAATGCAGGCGTCGGTGGCGGCGGACGTGGTGCAGGCGGCCCTCAATCAGGAGGGCGTGATCGAGGCCCGCAGCATGGAGCGTCGCAACGGCCGCATCATCCTCTCCGGCGGCGAGCACGGGCTGGTCAGCGTGTCCGGCACGCTCGACGCCTCCGGCCATCGTGCCCCCTCTCCCCTTGAGGGCGCGGCCCAGTCCACTGTTTCCTCTCCCCTTGCGGGAGCGGTCCCATCCAACGTTCCCTCTCCCCTTGAGGGAGAGAATCAGCCCACTTTCCCCTCTCCCCTTGAGGGAGAGGGCCAGGGTGAGGGGGGACTGAAGGGCGGCTCCGTCACCATCACCGGTCAGTACGTCGGCTTGTTCGATGGGCATATTAATGTCAGCGGCGACGCCGGCGGCGGCACGGTGCTCGTCGGCGGCGATTACCAAGGACAGAATCCGAACGTTCGCAATGCCCAGGCGACTTACGTCGGGCCGGACGCCGTTATTGACGCAAGCGCCACCGTGTCAGACGACGGCGGCAAGGTCATTGTCTGGTCGGATAAGGCGACACGCGCGCACGGAACCATCAAGGCACATGGCGGCGCGGTGAGCGGCAACGGTGGCTTCATCGAAACCTCCGGCGGCTTTCTCGACGTGACCAGGATTCGCGTTGACGCAACCTCTCCCAAGGGCAAAGGCGGAGAGTGGCTCCTTGACCCGAACAACATCACCATCCAGACGGCGGGCACGGATACCGCCATCACCGGAAGCCCTAATTTTACCACCACGAACGACGGGGCGATTCTGACGACCGGCACGATCACCGGGCAGCTCAATGCGGGCACGAGCGTGACGGTCAGCACGGGCATCGCCGGCACCAATGCGCAAGGCGGCGACATCACCGTCAGCGGCGCGATCGCGAAATCCGCGGGCACGGATGCCACGCTCACGCTGAACGCGCACAACAACATCAACGTGAACGCGAGCATTACTTCGTCGGTCGGCCAATTGAACCTGGTGCTCAATCCGGATTCCGACGCCGCCGGGGGCGGCGCGATCAACCTCGGCACGGCGACGCTGGACGCGAATGGCGGCACCATCAGCGCCACAGGCAAGACCGTCAACATCGCGGGCGGCACCGCGACGATCAATTCGGCCTTCAACGCTGGAAACTTGAATCTTTCCTCGGGCTCCTTGACCGGCACAGGCCAGATGAGTTTGAGCGGGGCGGGGAGCACCTGGAGCGGTGGTGCGTTCAGCGGCAACCTGCGCGTGGCCTCGGGGGCGAGCCTGGCCTGGAATGGGGCGGGCGCGAAGAACTGGCTGTTGGGTGCGGCGTTGCAAAACGAAGGCACGGTGACCTGGAGCGCGGGCAGCCTGGATGGCAACGCAGGCAACAACGGGAGTTCCAGCATCACCAACGCGAATGGGGCGTTATTTGACATCCAGGGCGACCTGTCGATGATCGAATCGTTAAACCACGGCGGCCACACGCACACCTTGAGCTTCACCAATCAGTTGGGGGGCGAACTGCGCCGCTCCTCGGGCACGGGCACGCTTGCGCTGGGGTCGCAGAACGGCGCGGATTTGTTCAACTTCAGTTTGAACAACGCGGGTGCGTTCAACGTGAATAGCGGCACGGTGCTGATTGCGCGCGCCACGACCACCAGCTCAACCGGAGGATCGATCTCGGTGGCCAGCGGTGCGCTGCTGGATTATGGCGCGGGGACCAATACCTTTACGACGCTGACCAAGACCGGCGCCGGAGCGCTGCGCTTCTCGGGCGGCGCGAACACCTTGGCGGGAACCTCGAGCACCACAGGTCTGGAACTGACCGGGGGCACGTTGACGGTGGGTACGGGTGCGACGGTGGCCACGACCAACCTCGCCTTGAGCGCGGGCACCTTGGCGGGCACAGGCCAGATGAGTTTGAGCGGGGCGGGGAGCACCTGGAGCGGTGGTGCGTTCAGCGGCAACCTGCGCGTGGCCTCGGGGGCGAGCCTGGCCTGGAATGGGGCGGGCGCGAAGAACTGGCTGTTGGGTGCGGCGTTGCAAAACGAAGGCACGGTGACCTGGAGCGCGGGCAGCCTGGATGGCAACGCAGGCAACAACGGGAGTTCCAGCATCACCAACGCGAATGGGGCGTTATTTGACATCCAGGGCGACCTGTCGATGATCGAATCGTTAAACCACGGCGGCCACACGCACACCTTGAGCTTCACCAATCAGTTGGGGGGCGAACTGCGCCGCTCCTCGGGCACGGGCACGCTTGCGCTGGGGTCGCAGAACGGCGCGGATTTGTTCAACTTCAGTTTGAACAACGCGGGTGCGTTCAACGTGAACACCGGCACCGTTCTATTTCAGAACGGCGGCTTCAGCTCAGGCACCAACAACGGTTCAATCAACATCGCCGCCGGCGCAACACTTTCCACCAATGGCGCCTCGCTGATTAATTCCGCCACCGGCGTGATCCGCGGCGCCGGAACTTTAAATCTGACCTCCGCGACGCTCACCAACAACGGCATTATCTCCCCCGGCGCGGCGAGCGGCGACACCACCGGCACCTTGAGCATCACCGGCAACCTGACGCAGGGAACGACAGGGTTGATCAACATCGAGCTGGGCGGAATCGCGGCGGGCGATTTCGATGTTCTCGCCGTCAGCGGCACGGCCACTCTAGGGGGAACCTTGAAGGTCAGCGAGATCGGCACCTTTGCCACCAGCGTAAGCGATAGCTTCACGGTCATGACCTACGCCGGGAGGATCGGCACCTTTGCCACGGTCAAGCGCTCATTTGGTGACCTCTACGCCACGCCGATCGAGGGTGTTACGTCGGTGCTGCTGAATGTCACCAGCAACACGAACTTCAAATCGTGGGCCGCCGGTAACGGAGATTGGGGCACGGCAGCCAACTGGAGCGGCGGTACCGTGCCGGTCAGCACCGACGATGTACTGATAGACACTGGTGTAGCCGGAGGACCGGCGGCAATCACCGTCACTGTATCGGGCGGCACACAGGAGGCCGCGCAGCTTCTCAGCGAAGAGAACCTGACAATCACCGCCGGCAGTCTGGCGTTGGGAGGAGCCTCCACGGCGAACAACTCCGTGTTCGACCTCTTTACGATCAACGGCGCGTTGACCGTCTCCGGCGGGTCGCTGACTGGAACAGGGAGCCTAACCGTGACCGGCGGCTACAGCGGCACGGGCGGCTCGATCAATCTGGGCGGCGCGCTCTTCCTGGCGCAGTCGGTGGGCAACCTGGCGATCGGCAACACGATCACCTTCGGCGGCAATGCGACGATTGCGGCGACGGGCGCGGCCAGCAACGTGACAATCTCCAGCACCATCACGGGCACCGGCGCAGCGGGCAACCATTTGACGATCCAGGCCGGCAACAGCATCTTGTTCAACACGAGCGCGGACGTCTCGACGACGAATGCGCTCAACGTGGTGCTCAACGCCGACCGGGACGCGAGCGGCGCCGGCGCGATTTCGCTTGGCTCGGGCACGGTGATCACGAGCAACGGCGGGAACATCACCCTGGGCGGCGGGGCGGACCCGACGACCACGGCGGCCATCGGCACGGCGACCAACATCGAAGGTATCAAGTTGAGCGGGGCGCAGTTGCAATCCGGCGCTGGCGCGATTAGCGTGCGCGGTACGGGCTTTGCCGGGACCAGCAACGGATTCGGCATTCAGTTGGTTGACGCTGGCGGAGCGAATGCGCTCATCCAGAGCACCAGCGGCGCCATCAGCCTCACCGGCACCGGCGGCGGCGGCACGGCCAACAACGCCGGTGTTGTCATCTCTGCGAATACCGGACAAACTGCGACCGTGACTTCGGCCAGCGGCCCCATCACTATTACCGGGACCGGCGGCGCGGGAACGGGTGCTACCAGCATTGGAATTTACGTTGGGGGGAACGGCCTGGTTGAATCCACCGGCACAACGACCCTCAACCTTACCGGTCATGGCGGTTCCGGCACGACTGAAAACAATGGCGTATGGGTGCAGGCTGGGACGGTGCGCTCGACTGCGACCGGCAGCGGCGCGATCACCATCGTTGGCGACAACATCGGTACCGTGACGGGCGCGCACAACATGGGCGTTCGGATCGACACGAGCGGTGATGTTGTTTCGCTGGGCACGGCCCCCATCAGCATCACGGGCACGGGCGGCGCAGGGACGAGCGGTAACCACGGTATGCTTGTCATCGACGCGGGCAGCACCATCACTTCGGCGGCAGGCAATATCAGCCTCACCGGCACCGGTGCCGGTACGGGCAGCTTTAATGTCGGCGTACACCTGGAAAACGGCGCCACCGTCTCCGTCGCCGGTGGCGCGATCACCGCTCTGGGTACGGCTGCGAACAACGACTTCGATAGTCAGATCGGCATCCGCGTGGCCGCTGCGACCATCAGCACCACCAGCGGCAACATGACGCTCACCGGTGTGGGCAAGGGCGTCGGTAACAACAGCTTTGGCGTGCATGTCTACGATAACGTGTCCGTGACTGGTGGCGTGGTCTCCAGCACCGGCGGAACGATCACCCTCGACGGCACGGGCGGCACCCACGCCACCACGGGCGTGGGGGTGGACTTCCAGTCCGGCACGACCAATAACACCCTGGGCGGGGCAACCAGCGGCGACATCCTGATTCTGTCCAGAGATACCGTGGCTACCGACAATGTCATGAGTCTCGCCCAAGTCAATATTTCGACAGCGGCGACGAAGAATGTGACGATCAATGCCCTGGGCGGCGGTAATGTGACTCAGGGTGTCGGCACGAATATTGTAGCCGGCGGCTTGCGCCTGCTCTCCGGCGCGAACAGCGTCTTCACCCTCAATGCCGCCACCAACGACGTGACGACGCTCGCCGGCAGCGTGACCGGCAGCGTGAGCTATACGGATGCGAACAGCTTCACCATCGGCTCAGTGACCAGCGCGATTACCGCTGGGGCGGGTGACACCACGACCACTGGGCTGACCGTCTCGGACAACGTGACACTGACGGCGGGCGGGGCGGGCGACATCAACGGCGGTGGAGGCAGCGTTGTGGCGGGGGTGCTGACGTTGAACGCGGCCGGCGGCATTGGCATCGGCACGGCGGTGAACATGGCGAGCACGGGCACACTGAGTCTCACGACGGGTGGAGCGGCGGCGGGAA